>Ga0209540_10003571_pt1 | contig 10540 bp, 9 predicted proteins | sample BarGraIncu01121A_FD_184501 | JGI IMG/M metagenome (GOLD analysis project Ga0209540, IMG submission 184501) | Arctic peat soil microbial communities from Barrow, Alaska - Barrow Graham LP Incubations 011-21A (SPAdes) (version 2) | ecosystem: Environmental > Terrestrial > Soil > Wetlands > Peat... | reverse complement strand
TCAGCACAGGCGGAGAGCCGCGCATAAAAAATTCCGACCCGCTGAACAGGCGCATCGCGAGAGTGACGATACCGCCACCCATGCGGCCTCCACCCTGGCTGGCGTGACATGCCCCGGCTTTTTCCTTTTTCGCCAAGACCGGTCGAATATCTATGCGGGCATTGGTGGGGAAATCCACCTCGGCAATGGGGACCAGGTCGATATCCCCATTGGAGCCAAACTTATGCGGGTCCCTGCCCACCAACGGGAGGACCTTGACTGCAAATTTCAAGAGCCCGTTTGGCAACTTATGGAAATACAAGCGCGCGGGCACATGTACGGGAAGACAATCGGGAACAAAATCAGGATTTCCTGCTTGTTCGAAGGCGCGCACTGTTGCACGTTGGATGGCGATATGATCCGGATGCTTGTAACCGCCAATCGGGTCAAAGGTGAGAACAACCTCCGGCTTCAAGGTGCGGATGTAGCGCACCACTTCCGCCGCCACGGTGTCAAGTGGCTGGGCAGCCAACGCTTGCGGGTGCGAGTTATCGGGTGAACCGGGCATGCCTGAATCGCGATAACCGAGAAAGTGGACTCCAGTGAGCCCCAAAGCACCTGCAGCGCAGCGAAGTTCGGATTCGCGCAACATGGCAATGGATTCGAAACCCTCCAGCAGATCCGGGGAGACCTCTCCCACCTCCCCGCGAGTGGCACATACAAGGTGAACCTGCATGCCGCGTGAAGCGTACAATGCCAACGTGCCGCCCATACCAAAGGATTCGTCGTCGGGGTGAGCCAATACAGCCAGGATGGTTTTCGTTTCAGTCATGTGCGCTCCAAATCGGATTCATTTTATCCATTATACATCCCGGGTATTTGCGGATGCCGGATTTCCAGACTAGGTTTGACAAAAAATTAACTATTTGAAACAAGTTTCCAGAGTCGGAGATTCAGCCAGCGGTCAATGTGATGGGAACCCTTCTTTCCCCTGGGGCTGTCTGCAACCATCCTATTAAATGTGATAACATCACCGAAATTAATTTCCTTCCTATTTACTCCAAGGATAACCCAATGAAACGAATTATCGAATTAATATTAGCTGCGATCGGAGCAATCCTGTGTATTGGGGGAGCGGCATCCATCTGGATACTACAAGTCGAAACAAATCCACCGGGGGTTTCCATGTGGCCCATGCCTGCCCTCATATTGACCGTGGTCGCCCTCCTGGGAGTTTTGGGGATATCAGGGATCATTTATGATATTAACCTGCAACCCTCCAAATGGGCAATGCTTACATGGATAGCGTGTGGCGGGTTACTGGGCCTGGGCATATTTGGCGAATTTGCTGTCAGCGTCCTAGCTTTGCTTGCCTTACCAGCCTTATTTTTTGGCGGGGCTGCTGTTTTAACTGACGGGCGCCGGAAACGAAAAATGTTGCCCGACTTCGGTGTTCTCATACTGAGCGGAATCGTGAGCTTTGGATTGCTTTATACCTACATTGTTTTCGGGTGATAAAGAGATGGCAGCTGCTCGACATGCTGCCGAATAGGTGGGTTCCATCGACCGAAACAATGGTAACCCTTGAATTCCGCAGGGATTTCCACAATATCCCTACAGTTAAATCCTGCTTACGCTCAGAATGTTTGTAAAAGATACAAGCCCCCGTGCAGGGGGCTTGTGCGGATCCAGTTCTGGTTCTCCCGCGATCAAAACGGAATTCGGAACTCGACCATTAATATCTAGTAGAGCGGCATACTCTGGTCCACTTCAAGTGCCCAGGAATTAATCCCCCCCTGCAAATTCTTAACCTTTCGAAAACCGGCGCTTAATAACAACTCCAAGGCACGGGCTGAGCGCGTACCGGATTTACAAAAGAGCACGATCTCCTGGGCCGAGTCCAGCTCCCCCAGGTGTGCGGCCAGCATTCCAAGCGGCATGTTTTGAGCACCATCAATATGCGAGATGGCCAATTCATGCGGTTCGCGAACGTCGATCAGGTGGATTTTATCGCCGCGCTTGAGCCTTTCAGCCAATTGCAGAGCCGAGATGTTCCATTCCGCAGCGGTCGCAGGTTCAGGATGATCCAGTCCGGGCACACCACAAAATTCAAAATAATCGATTAATCCAGTGATTTCCGGATGCGGACCACAAACTTTGCAGGCAGGGTTCTTTTTTAATTTAACGTACTCGAAAGACATGTCGAGGGCATTATAGAGCAGCAAACGCCCCACCAAGGAGGAGCCAATACCAAGGATCAACTTAATCGTTTCAGTAGCCTGGATCGTGCCGATCGTCCCGGGCAGTATGCCCAGAACACCAGCGTCCGCACAGGATGGAACCATTCCTGGAGGAGGCGGCTCCGGAAACAGGCAGCGATAACAGGGACCCTGCTGGGCAAAGAAGACACTAGCCTGCCCGTCAAACCGATAGATCGCCCCGTAAATATCAGGTTTGCCGGATAGGACACAAAGGTCATTGATCAAGTAACGGGTGGCGAAATTATCCGTGCCGTCAACGATGAAATCAAATGGTTCGGCTATCCGCATCGCATTGGCAGAGGTGAAGGGTTCGTTGAAAACCTCGACTTGAATGGAAGGATTTAGGTCCAGCAGGCGGGCGCGGGCAGATTCAACTTTGAGCGTACCCACCCTCGAAGTGCCATGGATAATCTGGCGCTGGAGATTGGACTCTTCAAGAACATCGTAATCGACCAGTCCGATATGACCCACCCCGGCAGCAGCGAGATAGAGCGCAACAGGCGACCCAAGACCACCCGTCCCGACAACCAGAACAGAGGCAGATTTAAGCTTGCGCTGACCATCGAGCCCAACTTCAGGGATAAGAAGGTGGCGGGAATAGCGGAGGATTTCAGCGCGGGAGAGTTCGAGCAACATGTCAACCACCTGCAATGGCAGGGACGAGGTTAAGAATATCGTCGGAATTCAAGGGGGTATCCAGACCCTGCAGGTCGCGGATATTACTCCTGCCCAGGTACAAATTAACGAATGATCGCAACGAACCGTCCTGCTTGCACAAATGAGGGCGGAAGGCTGGGAACTGAGCAAGCATATCCTGCAGGGCCGCACCAGCAGTGGCTCCTTGCACGGAAACTTCGCCCTGACCATTTACATAAGAGCGCAACGTATTCGGAATCTTCATGAAAGGCATAACTTAATTGTAGCCCAACCGGCTCGAAAAGTCTAACCGAAGAGATTGGCGGGGTGCCAAGGACTAAATGGAAAAATCCTGCCCATCCCAAACATCGCCTACGGGTGGATGGATATGCGTCTTCTGATCGTGACCGTCCAGACGCTCCTCAAGCTGATCGACGCGCTCCAGCAATTGTTTTATCGTCACACCGACAATATCGGGAAGTGAAGTATGGTTGAGGTCAGGGGCATCCCCGGCATGGTGTGGCTGGGAGCGTATCACCACCTGTCCAGGGACGCCGACAACAACCGAGTTGGGAGGGACTGAATGAACCACGACCGCGTTGGCGCCGATGCGGCTGTCCTCGCCAATATGGATCGCACCGAGCACCTTTGCGCCCGCCCCGATCACGACGCGGTCGCCAATGGTTGGGTGGCGTTTCCCTTTTTCGAGACTGGTGCCACCCAAGGTAACCCCATGGTACAAGGTCACATCCGCCCCGATCTCGGCTGTCTCGCCGATGACCACCCCCATGCCATGATCAATGAACACTCCGGGACCGATGACGGCCCCCGGATGAATTTCAATGCCGGTCATTGCGCGGGCAATTTGTGACAGCCAGCGTGCCAGGAAGCGAAAGTTGTGAAGCCAGAGCCAGTGCAAGATTCTATGAATCCAGAGAGCATGCAAACCCGAATAGACGAGGAATACCTCCAGCCGCGTGCGGGCAGCCGGATCGCGTTCAAGAACAGAGGAGATATCGCGATTCATCATGGCAAAATAGCCTCTCAAGCCTCGTGGAGGGTGTTCGACGGGATATGATCGTATTACTTCAGTTGCCATAAAACATCCTTTGATGGGGCGACCACATGTATCGCCCTATCCAAATTTCGAAATTAATCTGCCAAATTAGCAAACAAGGGTGTGGAAAGGTAGCGTTCGCCAAAGGAAGGGATGATGACAACGATTAACTTTCCGGAATTCTCCGCCCGGCTGGCAACCTGCAAGGCAGCCCACGTAGCTGCGCCGGATGAAATCCCGACCAGCAGGCCCTCTTCTTTTGCCATGCGCCTGGCGGTATCCATTGCATCATCGTCCTTGACCCGTACAATCTCATCATAGATCCCGGTATTCAACACATCCGGGATAAAACCGGCACCAATCCCCTGAATTTTATGAGGGCCTTTTGCTCCGCCCGAGAGTACGGGGGATGCGTCCGGCTCGACAGCCACCACCTGGAAGGACGGCTTGCGACTCTTGATCACTTCGCCCACACCGGTAATCGTGCCCCCGGTCCCGACTCCTGCGACCAGGAAATCCACCTTCCCATCCGTATCACGCCAAATTTCCTCAGCAGTTGTTTTACGATGAATTTCCGGGTTGGCCGGGTTCTTAAACTGCTGTGGGATGAAATACTTTGGATCGGAGGCAGCAAGCTCTTCAGCCTTTTTAATAGCACCGCCCATACCTTCAGGGGCAGGCGTCAGGACAAGTTCCGCACCGTAAGCACGCAGGAGCATCCGCCGTTCCTTGCTCATGTTCTCAGGCATGGTTAGGACGCACTTGTAACCGCGCGCGGCGCAAACCATTGCCAGGGCAATCCCGGTGTTCCCACTGGTGGGTTCAAGGATGATGGTGTCAGGTTTGATCATGCCAGCCTTTTCTGCAGAATCCACCATGGCTGCACCGATGCGGTCTTTGACGCTATGGGCAGGATTATAAAATTCCAGTTTTGCAGCAATTTGAGCTTTTGTTCCAAGAGCGATACGATTTAGGCGGACGAGCGGGGTGTTGCCAATCAGATCGGTAACATTATTCGCGATTTTCATTCAATACTCCAATTTAAACTAAAAACCAACAGGTAAACAAAAAACGGCGAGTGACGCCTGCGGAAAAACTTTCGCGGAGTTCGCTCACCGTCCTTCGTCTGTTGGTTGTTTTTGGTTTTCTACGAAGAGGCGGTGGTTACGATCCCCGCCTCAGACAAATGCAAATTAACATTCAAGTTCTCCGGAATTTTTATAAGTTATATGAAAAATATTATACGATAAATCGAGATATTGTCAAGCGCAAAATAAGTTACATAAAGGGCGGGGGTGTGCCCCGCCCTTTGATAATTTATTCGTTTTCCTTGTTTTTTTCCTGTTCCTTCTGGTGGGTGGCAATAATGCCCTGTGCCAGATGGTTCGGAATGATCTCATAACGGTCAAATTCCATGGTGAAGACGCCGCGCCCGCCGGTAATGGAGCGCAACTGCGTTGTATAGCGAAGCATCTCCACCTGTGGGACCTGGGCAACGACCACTGTGCGACCGCGCTCAGATTCCGTACCCTGCACACGACCGCGGCGGCTGTTGAGGTCGCCCATCACATCACCCATGTTGCTATCCGGGACAACGATGCGGACGTTCATAATCGGTTCGAACAACACCGGGCCAGCATCACGGACAGCCAGCTTGAAAGCTTCGCGCCCGGCAATTTCAAATGCCACCGGTTTTGAGTCAACCGGGTGTTCCTTGCCATCATACACAATGACACGGACATTGCTCAAGGGGAACCCTGCCACCACGCCAGTCTGCAAGGTGGCACTGATCCCTTTTTCAATCGCCGGCAAATACGATTTCGACAGGTTCATGCCGACCAATTCATCGGTAAAATCGAACTCTTTCTCCGGGCACGGTTCGATCCGCAACCAAACTTCACCAAACTGACCCGACCCGCCGGATTGTTTCTTGTGACGATACATGGCGTCGGCTTTCTTGGTGATCCCTTCCCGGTATGGCACTTTCGGTTCGGCGGTCATCAGCCCCACCTGGAGCTTTCCCTCAGCCCGGCGGATGGCCACGTCTATGTGCTGGTCGCCCATACCCTGCAGAATTGTCTGACCGGTGGCATGTTCCTGGAACCATGAAAGGGTCATGTCTTCTTCGCAGAGGCGGGTGAGAGTTGGGCTGATCTTGGCTGCGTCAGCCTGGGTCTTGGGTTTGATCGCCACACGGTATAGAGCATTCGGGTACTTGGGTACCGGTAAGGTCAAGGGATGAGCCTTATCGCTCAGCGTATCCCCGGTGGAAGTTGCACTCAACTTGGCGACAATGGCAATGTCACCGCTGTGAATCACCTTGACCGGCGTGGTTTCCTTGCCGCGCATAAGGGAAAGACCAGCCATGCGCTCCTCTGCACCCTTGGCCTGGTTCCAGATTCGGGAATCGCCCTGGAGAGAGCCTGAATAGATACGGAAGTACGTTAATCTTCCAACGAAGGGGTCGGCAGTAGTCTTCCAAACATAGATCGCAAGAGGACCTGAATCGGAAGCATGGAGTTTCTCCTCGCCGGCTTTCCCCTGGGCGACAACTTCCTTCTCGCTGGGGGAGGGAACGAGGTTGATAGCAGCGCCAAGCAAAGGAAGGACACCTATCTCGTGGGCTCCCGCGGCAACAAATACAGGAATGTACGTTTCTGAGCGGATAACGGCCTTCAAACCGCGCATCAATTCCTCGTCGGTCAGTTTGCCACTATCCAGGTACTTTTCAAGCAGGGCGTCTTCCCCCTCTGCGGCAGCTTCGATCAGCTTGGTACGAGCTTCTTCCGCAGCCGGTCCGAGTTCCGCAGGGATTTCTTCGGCGGTTTTGCCTTCCCCAGCATAGGCCTTCATGGAAAGAAGGTCTATCACACCTTTGAATGATCCACGCTCACCCCATGGCAGCTGGACTGGAATCAAGCGGATGGGGGAAAATTCCTGCACGGATGCCAACGCCTTTTTGAAGTCGGCGTTGTCCCGGTCCATTTTGTTGATCACGAGGAAGCGGGGTAATTTAAACGTATCGCAATAACTCCAGGCGATCTCCGTACCCACCTCGAGGCCCGCCACGGAATCAACCAGGATGAAGGCTCCGTCAGCGACTCGCAGGGCCGAGATGACCTCACCGATAAAATCGGTATAGCCGGGGGTGTCGAGGACGTTGATCTTGTAATCCTTGTATTCCACCGGGATTACGCTGGTGGAAAGCGATAGCTTGCGGCGAATCTCTTCATCTTCAAAATCAGAGGTGGTCGAACCATCGTCAATTTTGCCCAGGCGGGTGGTCCCTCCAGTGGAGTGTAAAAAGGCCTCAGCCAGCATGGTCTTTCCACCGGAGCCGTGCGAAACCAATGCGATATTTCGGATAAACTCGGTAGTATACTCTTTCATGTGAGGACCTCGCGTGAAGGATGGGCTGTGATGTCAGCCGCCTGATTATAAGGGAAGTTCTCACAACCGTCAAAGAGTCCCAACTACCTCCTGAAAATCCAACTTGCTTGTTACGGAGAGAAAATGGCGATCTTCAATCAATACTCTGCGGTTTGGATCGCAGTTTTCCTTGTGATAATTGCGGGCGTAATATTGCTGCGCAGGAAACCCAAATGGCCCCAAATAACCGTTTTCAGCATCCTTGTGGTCGTACTGGTGGCAGCTTGGATTTTCCTTCACCCGCGCCAGAGCGGACCGGTAATGGATGCGGCCCAGGTGCGGGGGAGCATCGGGCAGGGAACGCCCGTCCTGCTGGAATTCCAATCACCATACTGAATTGCCTGCACAGCAATGAAACCCATCGTGGATGGGATCGAAAAACAATATCAAGGCCGGCTGGTTGTGATCCGGCTGGATATCCAAAGCGCAACCGGACGAGCCTTGGCTCCTATTTATGGTTTCCAATATACGCCTACTTTCGTTTTCTTCGACGCCACCGGGAAAGAATTATGGCGCTCGATCGGGCAACTGGATACCACCAAGTTAAGTGAATCTCTGAAGTGAACACCTTCCGACGCCTGGCGTTCGACCTGTGGTACCTGCGGCATCCACCCTGGGACAGCGGCATCATCCCACCGGAAGTGGAGGAATTTATCCGGTTTGCTACCCCTGGTCGAGCGCTGGATCTAGGCTGCGGGACCGGCACCTCCAGCCTGGGACTAGCCCGGGCAGGCTGAAAGGTCACCGGGGTGGATTTCACCCGGAGGGCGGTCAGCATCGCCAAGCGAAAAGGCAGAGCGGCGAGTCTTAACCTTGAAATCCTGGTTGGAAACGTGACTCAACTCCCCCAATCCGTGTTCACGCATAGGTATGACCTGATCCTCGACATAGGTTGTTTCCACAGTCTCTCCCCTTCGGGGAAAGTTTGCTACCTAAACCAGCTGGAGAATCTGCTTGCCCCGGATGGAACATGGCTTTTATATGGGTTTTTCACACCCGAGGAAAGTCCCCTCCCAAACATAGACCCGGTAAATCAAATTAGTTTCCATTTGAAATTATTCAAGCGCCAGGACGGGCTGGAGAAAATGAAACGACCCAGCGCGTGGTTCTGGTTTCAAAAGGCATGATACTTTATCGGAATGAAATATCGTCCAACGAGAACGGGGCACAGACTAAGATTTACAGCGGGAATATTAGTCTACAAAGCGAATGAAGACCTGGTTGCCAAGCAGGCGCCCGTGTTTTGTGAGCCGCAGGACGGGACCTGCCCACTCGAGCAATGACAAGGCAACCAGTTCGTTGATCTCCCTCCCAAAAACAACCTGTATTTGAACCCCAAACCTGGCAGCAAAATCCAGGGCGGATACGCCCTCGCGGGTTAACCGCAGACCAGTCAGCATGGTCTCCTGCATCTCGACACGCGTGGAAATTTGAGTTTGATTTACAGTTGCGGGTGACAGGGGAAACGTGTAATTGGAACGTAACCCTTCAGGTTGGATGCGCTCGAGATAAGTTTTAATACGCAATACATTGGATATACGCAATCCGCCAGCACAGCCATGCGCTCCAGCCCCGAAGCCGAGATACGGCAGGTTCCGCCAGTATTGCAGGTTGTGGCGGCACTGCCTGCCCGCTTTGGCCCAATTGGAAATCTCGTATTGGTCAAACCCTGCCGTTTCGAGCACCTCCCCAGCCCACTCGTACATATCAGCGGCGACATCCGGGTCTGGAACAGGCAGCAAACCGTGCTGCGACCAGCGTCCGAAGGGGGTGCCATGTTCCACCGTCAGCGCGTAGAGGGAGAGATGCTCGGGGTGGAGACCGAGGATCAAGTTCACCGTGGATTGCCAGCCATGTAGAGTCTGTTCCGGCAGACCAAAGATCAGGTCGAGGTTCAGGTTATCGAACCCGGCGCGACGGGCCCATGCCACCGCGTCAATCACGTCAAAATAATCGTGGATACGTTCCAGTTGGCGGAGTTCGACAGGATTCGCCGATTGGACTCCCAAACTGATGCGATTGAACCCGAGGTCATGCAGATCCCGCAATGCATCCAATGAAACAGTGCCAGGGTTGGCTTCGAGGGATATTTCCAAATCGGAGGTGAGATCATAACTGTCCCGGATAGTTTTCAGGATAATTTCGAATTGGGCTGGAGTCAGCAGAGAGGGAGTCCCCCCGCCAAAGAAAATAGTATGGGCACTTAATTGTTCAGGAGCTGACCGGGCTACCAATTCAATCTCGCGGCATAAAGCTTCCACATATTGTGGGATCAAAGCCTCATGCCCGGCATAAGTATTAAAGTCGCAGTAGGCGCAGCGGTGGGTGCAAAAAGGGATGTGGAAATAAAGAGCGTATTTAATTGTCATGTTATCGATTACCTGTTGCAAGGACGGGGATGTTTTTTGGTAAACCAATAAACAGAGCAAGTGGGCCTGCCAGCAGCAACCACATCGCCGCACCAAGACCAAAGCGCTTGGCTGCCAGGCCAATGCCAAATGGGATTAATTTCCCAAAGATACCGCTGATATTGCAAATCGCAATCACCGTGCCATTTTGACCAGGCATGGAAGAATACAGGTTCCCTTGCAGGATGGCGTACCAAACTGAATTGAACAGACCCAATAAGCCGACAGTTACCAGTTTTGCCCACGGGTTTGGCACAAGCATAAAAGCCAGAAACAGAAAAAGTTCTACGATCACACTAAAACGCGAATAGTTCAGTCCGGGCACCTTCTCAAGCAATGGAATGATCATGAAGTCGCCAATCAAACTGAACCCGGTCCAAAGGGCAACTGCCAGGGCGGCTTTCGATGCTGAAAACCCATCCACATCCACAAAGTAGAGGGCCAGGAAGCCGTAAAGCACATCCAGCATCAGGTCTGAGAATTCCAGCAGGACCAGCCAGCGCACCACTGCCCCACGTTTGAGATTGCGCAATGCAATGTGAATCCCTTCCCAAACAGAGGAAAGTGCAGGAAAAGCTGGATGAAGTTTGGAAGAGATCGGCAGGATGCGCCATGCTCCTACCAGGATCAGGGTTGAAATACCAGCGAGGATAATGAACACCCCCCGCCAGCCAAAACCGATGTAAGCGGCGCTGCCCAACAAGAGTGGACCGAGGAATACCCCCACGGAACCCGCAAATGTCCAACGCGCCATTTTGTGCTCGTGGCGG
>Ga0209540_10003570_pt1 | contig 10543 bp, 11 predicted proteins | sample BarGraIncu01121A_FD_184501 | JGI IMG/M metagenome (GOLD analysis project Ga0209540, IMG submission 184501) | Arctic peat soil microbial communities from Barrow, Alaska - Barrow Graham LP Incubations 011-21A (SPAdes) (version 2) | ecosystem: Environmental > Terrestrial > Soil > Wetlands > Peat... | reverse complement strand
AGTGCGTCGGAAGCTGATGTTTCTGTAGGTACCGGGAACAGGCTTTCGATTGTTGATATGGTATTAGAAAAAATGGGATGCAAATCTTCGGATTTTTCCGGTATACTGCCGCATAAAAATGGATTTCTTGAGGAAGCTGATATATGCAAAAGCAAGTATCAGGAATTTGGATCTGTGCTGTCTCAGGAAGAGACAAGAGCGTACATCAAAATCGAAGACGGATGTGACAGCTTCTGTAGTTACTGCATAATTCCGTTTGCGCGCGGACGTGTGGTCAGCCGGGATGCTCAGGATATTATAAGAGAAGCAAAAGAGCTTGGAGACCGCGGTTTTCATGAAATTGTGCTGACAGGAATTCATATCTGCTCCTATGGGAAGGACAAAGGAGAAGGGATTTCTTCGCTTGCCCGCCTTCTTGCGGATCTTGATAAGATTCCCTCGATTCACAGAATTCGCCTTGGTTCGCTTGAACCAAACTCGATGACAGAAGAATTTATCCGAAGTATTTCCGTGTTAAGTAAGATATGCCCGCATTTTCATATATCTCTGCAGAGCGGATCAGATTCGGTTCTTTCCCGCATGAACCGCAAATATGATACAAAAATCTATCGCTCTGTTCTTTCAAAGTTCCGTCGTTATTTTGCTGACTTTGCTGTCACAACTGACATAATTGTTGCTTTTCCCGCCGAGACACAAAAAGAGCACGAAGACAGTCTTTTGTTCTGCAGGGAGATGGGTTTTTCACATATTCATGTTTTTCCGTTTTCTGCACGCAGCAAAACCAAAGCGGCTGCCATGCTGCCAAAAGTGTCTGCTGAGACTGCGGAACAAAGAAGAGATGAATTCCTGTCACTCTCAAAGGAACTTGCCGACACATATCTTTTGTCATTTGTGGGACGGACGGCAGAGGTCTTACTCGAAACACGGGACAAAAATAACTGCTGCACAGGTTATACAAGACAATATTTCAAGGTACATATTGATCCTCAGGAGGATCTGTCGCAGGGCCTTGAAGTCAAAGTGCATATATATTCTCATACTGACGGTGAACTTTTCGGGAGAATTATATCTGAAAGTAAGGTTTGAGTTCCTGTGTTTTTTTGATTAATCATGATACAATGATAAAGAACAGTCGTTCTCTCATTAGGTTAATTCGAGGAGGTGTTCGAATGGTAGATTCGGAGACAGCAAGATTTTCATTCAACATGGATAAGTCGGAAGATGTTCGCGAGCTTATGACATTTGTACTTTCTGCTTTGCAGGAGAAGGGTTATAATCCGATAAATCAGCTTGTAGGCTACTTTATGTCGGGTGATCCCACATACATTACCAACTACAAAGGTGCACGCGGAATTATCCGCCGCATTGAACGTGACGAACTTCTTGAAGTAATTATCAGGGAGTACTGTCAGACGCTCAAGTGATTTCTGATTTTTGATTACGGAGACAATATGGGAAGAGTCATGGCTATTGATTTTGGAACGAGACGCGTAGGCGTGGCACTAAGTGATGTTCTGCGGCTCACGGCTCATGGATTTGAGACGATTTCATGGAACGGCGAGGATTCGAGATATGTTCTTGACAGAATCTCCCGGATTATTCTGGAGAAAGAAGTTACAGAGATCGTAATCGGCCAACCCAAAAGAACGGATGGGACGGAAAGTGAATCACAGAAGAAAGCACAGTCTTTTGGACTGAATCTTTCTTCGCTGACAGGTATTCATCCGACGTATCAGGATGAGCGGTATACAACCGTTATGGCGTCCAGATATTTGTTCGAGTCCGGCGTATCGAGCCGGGACAAGAAGAAGGTCGTCGATCAGGTGGCTGCTGAAATCATTCTTCGGGAGTATCTGGAAAGTCGTCGCGTCGAGAAGTGATTCATGCTATAATAAAATAAGTTTTTTATTTAGAATCTGGTTTTACCAAATATTTACTGCGCGTAAGGCGCTACAGGAGGAAAAATATGATGTTTGAAGATTGCGGCTGCGGATGCGGCCATGACGAATGCAAGGATGACTGCTCTGCTGAGGGTGTCAATGAAGAACAGGCCATCATCACGATGGTAGATGCTGAGACCGGTGAAGAGTATCAGTTTTCTGTTGTAGATGATTTTGAATTCAAGGATCAGGCATACTGCGTTCTTGTAACAATCGATGAGGAAGAACCTGAACTTGTAATCACCAAGGTTGTTGATCTTGAAGATGGTGAAGAGGGTCTTATGAGCCTTGATGAAGATGAGGCAGATGAGATTTACGCCGAGTATGATCGACTTTGTGAAGAAGCGGATTTCGACGATGAAGACGACACAGACAAAGAAGACTAAGTCGGAGCGAAAGCCTCAGGCTTCTGCCGGACTAAATAAATCAGATGATGCCCTTGCCGTTTTGCGCGATGCGTCTAACGGCAAGGAGTATTATCTTTCTATTATTGATTCGTTTTCCATATCCGGCAGAGATTATATTGTTATGTACAACTACGAACCGGATGATGGAAATCACGCCGATCCGGAGCTTGTTATCATGCGTACTGAGTATGCCAATAACGGTGATCAGTACTTTTTTTCTATCAAGGACCATCACGAACTGGATATCGCCTTTGATTTATTTATGAATCGATTTTCGTCTTCTACAACAAAAGCAGGGTATTAAATATGAGCAAACCTTTTCCTACACGAATAAGAACTTTTTTGGTGCCGCTCGCAGGAGTGGCACTATATTATTTCATCCAGGTGATTGCTCTTTATTCCTGCTCTTTTATTTTTAAGGACACAGATTCACTCTCCCTTCTTTCCAAACACTATGGATCTTATATGATTATTACAGTTATACTCATGGCTGTATGTCTTTTTATGTGGTTATTTGCTGCACAGAAAACCACATGGAATACCATAAGGAAAGACTATCTTACTGGAAGTCAAGTGCTGATTTCCATTCCCATTGCGCTGGCAATGCTCGGAGCCATAAATCTATACATGGTCGGGCTTCAATTTTTGTCGGAACAAAGCCATTTGATTAAGGATATGCTGACTGAGTACAGTGTAAATACATCCTTACCTAATACGACGACGGGCCTTGAAGCCGCCGGTTATTATATTGGCGTCGGCGTTTTTATTCCGATAATTGAAGAACTTATTTTCAGAGGGATTATTCTGGGAGAATTTCTCGCAACAATGAAGGCGGACATAGCTGTCTTTTTGGCAGCACTTATTTTTGGAACGATGCATATGCAGCCCGTTCAGATAGGGTATGCTTTTGTTTGCGGATTAATACTTGGATATGTGTATTTTTATTCCAACAGCATTTTTCTATCAATTGCAATACATATTGTATTTAACCTGCTGGGCGGCATTCTTCCGGTACTTTTATCCGACAATCCATCTTTTATGAATGCGCTCGGTTACCTGGAAATCTGGTTCATACTAATTGGCGTTTTATGTATTCTGTACCTCAGAAAAAAATACATAAATAAGACGATACAGGGGGTGTAGTCATGCTGCGTCTGCCTGAGAGAATTCACAAAAGACCGTTTGTAGTTTCAATTATAGTTATTATGACACTTATAGTAGTGTCTGCCGTTCTTGTTTTTACTCTCAGTATTTTTGGCCCGGGTTCCAATCTGATGAGGGTTCATGTATCTGCAAAAGAAATAGCAAATTCAGTAGACGGAACAGGAAGCACGGTTGACGGGATTGGAATTAATCTGCCGTATCTGCCTGATGCCAACCTGTTAAGGAATCCATCCTTCGAGAACCTCCAGTACGATCAGGTGTATACGGTTTCCGGCGGTTCTGAAAACGCAGTATATGTCCAATCCGACAGTGAAGCAGATTCGATTTTTTCAGATGATTTTTTTGTCGGCGGAACGGTACGTATAATGTCTCTTGATCAGGACGGCCGGTTTGCTCCTAAAATGCAGGCTGTTATAACTGATTTCCGAATAAATCAGTTGGGTGTATTTACTCCGCTTACTGTACCGTCAGGTGCGGCAGAGGGTCAAAAAGTTAACTCCATATCATCATCGTCCAGCCTTTCTGTAGCTGTAGGAGACGAAGGCCTGCTCATATCAGATGTGACTTCATCGGATCCGACGATTATCGATATGGGCATTGCTGAGAATTTTGTATCAAGTTCATGTATTTTGGATCGATTCTATGCAGTTACCCAAAGCGGTTCTTTTGTAACTTCTTCCGATGGAAAAACGTGGAATTCCTTTGGTCCGGATCAGTCCGGTCCATACCTGGTTCACACGGTGTCTTCCCTTGGTAAGACCGGTGTTGCAGCGGGAGATTCCGGTGTGATTCTTTTATGCTCGAACGGTGCGGTTACCAGTATCCCCTCCGGAACAACAAAGGCGCTGATGACATCTGCCGGAGATGGAACTTCGATCGTTATCGGCGGCATGGAAGGAAGTATGATTACCACATCAAATGGCCTTCTGTTCAGGGAACTGACATCAGACGAACTGCCGGCTTTTGAGGACACTCCTGATTGGATGTGTTCCGATTATCGGGATGGATACTTTATTTTGGGGGGCGATGCAGGACAGATTGCTCTTGGATCCGTTTCAACTGAGACAGGATTATTTTCATTCGCCTCGCTCATGGCGGCGGATGAATCGGGAGCTCCGCTTTCTATTGAACACATTATGCTTCTGTCTGCGGGAGAAATAATTATCATGGATAAAGAAGGCTTGCTTTACTGCTCAAACGACAGAGGCGGAACGTGGAAATTATTATCTGTGGACTCAACGAAAGCTATAGATGAAATAGGGCAGACGGCAGCCGGCAAAATAATACTTTCGCAAGGTGTTACGTCGCAGACAACGCAATTATTTACTCGTATACAATTTGATGAAGTCCAAAGTGAAAATATCTTCCAGGCAGGAGACATGTGTTTTCTGCAGCGTTCGGTACTGTCGCAGAACGATCAGACAGAGCCGGCACTTAATGCAGACACGTCTTCCCAAAAGTCAATCACCGCCGGGCAGACAGAGCCATCTGCCCTGACATCCCCGGAGAATTTATGGCAGTGCATGGGAGAAGCCACGCAAGTATCGCTGCAGGAGGCGGCTCCATCCGGTGCCGGCAGTTCATCGCTGCAGATTATCGGATCTTCAGTGGATTCGGGAGATCAGGCACACTATGTTTCACAGGTCATTGAATGCAGCGATGACACGCCGTTTCAAAAAAGTGCTCTCTATCAGATTAAAGTATGGCTTAAGCAGGACGGTATACAAAACGGTGAAGTCATGACCTGGATTTCCGGAAAATTTACATCTGCCGGTACAACATTTACTGATGTAGGCGGCGCATGGCGCCAATACACATATACCTTTTTCCTTCCAACAGAAGCAACGGGTACAAACACGGGTGAAATTCGTTTTAATCTTGGATTTACCGGCGAAGGAGTCCTGAATGTGGACAAAGTCTATTTTGGACTTGAGAGCAATGCAGACAGCTGTCTCCCGGATTCATTCACAACACTTGTCAGCGAGGCTTCTCCTAGCTTAATTCGTCTTGACAATCTTACTTTCGGCCAAATGGGCGCTTCTTCTACGGCGTGGGTACTTTCCTACGGGAATGAAGGCCTGAAAAAGAGCGGCACCGGATTTGAGTCCGCAGGCTGTAATTCGCTTGATGCATCACTGACACTGGTACATGCTGCAAGTTCCGATCCCTGGCTTGTTATCGGTTCTTCCGCAGACAAAACAACGGTTGATAATCTGATGTCATACCTCTGCGGAAGCATTACTGATCCATTTGGTAAGCTTCGTATTGATAACGGAACGGCAGTTCCCTGGTGTATATCATTTTCCCGCATTGTAATTGAAGTATCTGATTCTGACAAAATATTCTCAACGGATCTTCAGCGAGGGGCGTATGTCGACTATATGATTGGTCTAATTCAGTCGTCGCCTTATTATGTAGATAATAAGGCCAAAATTGTCTTTATCGACGGTATGGTTTATGAAGGCGGTACGATGCTTTCTGAAGCAGATTACCATGCGGGCAGCCTGACAATTACCAATCAGACGCAGACAGCATCCGGAACAGCTGTTGTACCCTTTGGAGAAGCGGTATCGACCGGTTATGCGTCATACTTTGACTCAATACCCCGGACACCCTCCAGACCGCAGCAGGGAGCCGATGAATGGATCAGGTCGAGCGCGCTTACGATACGTAAAGCGAATGAGGATGTACAGAGTCAGACGAGCGTTACTGATGTAATAACGGCTGCAAACTGTGTGGAGATGCTCCTGTCTGATTTGGGAGACCATACTTTCACAGTCATGACTGACATAACTGTCAGTAAGCTTGGCGCGGATGTCGGCACAGCCGGTTTATTTGCAGATCAGGGAAGTACGAAGGCTGAGAAACTTCTATTTGCACAAAACAACAAAACTATGCTTGCTGTATGTACACTGCTGCGTGATTCTGTGAATGGAACGGCGACTCAGGTGGACATTATTTCACCGATTATTGCCGGGGATCAAAAGACCGCTCAAACGGTCACTGGTATCCCGGATCAAAGCGGACTGGTCATGTACGGATTCAAGTATGACAACAAAATACATACTATAATTGCCAATACAACAGACCAGCCTATCCTGTTTTTACTTGAGGCAGATTGGTCTATAAAGGATGTATATGTATATCGCTATTCCAATGAAGGCGTTTTTCTGGAAAAAACTAAACTTGGTCAGCGAAACAATCGAATAAACCTTCTGCCGGGTCAGGTTATTTCAGCGGACATACCGATACAGTAACGGAATTTATGGAATATAGTTTCCGCGGCGCGGAGCGCTTTCCCAGTAAGTGATGCCGTTTGTGAGCGCGCTTTAGTTTGCGCTAGCTGGCATCAGCCGGCGATAGCAAACGTCCAGCGCAAGCAAATGGCGGAGCTTACCGGCGCGGAGCGCCTTCCCAAAGATGTTATGCCGTTTGTGAGCGCGCCTTAGCTTGCGTTAGCTGGCTTCAGCCTGTGGTAGCAAGCGTCAAGCGCGAGCGAACGACATAACATCCCGGAGAAAACGAAAAAAACTATGGACAGTGAACGTCTCATCAATTATAATAGTCTAGCGTTTGGGTGGTTAGCTCAGCTGGTTAGAGTACTTGATTGACATTCAAGGGGTCGCTGGTTCGATCCCAGTACTACCCACCAAATCTTGAATCCATCTTCTTCTGTAACATGTCAGGTTATCGGATTGCACACAGTCCGATAACAGATACAGAAAGAAGGTGGATTTTTTTGTGCTGAAAACATTGATGGAAGAAGGAGAATTATCATGATTGAGGTTTCGATTAAAGATGTGAAGTTATTCCTGACCACTGATCCGCGTCTTTTTTCTCCGAAAGCGCCTGATTCCGGTACTATGCTGATGCTGCAGCACACAGATTTGCAAAGAGAAGATCAGGTTCTTGACCTGGGCTGCGGGTATGGGCTGGTCGGCATATATGCCGCCAGTATTATTCCCGGAAGTCATGTATATATGGCGGATATAGATCCGACAGCAGTCGAGATTTCCACTGAAAATTTAGCTGTAAACGGAATTAGCGGTGTAACAGTCCTGCAAAGTGATGCATATGACTCCATAGACAAGAATGATTTTACTGTCATTCTCTCCAATCCACCATATCATACTGATTTTGCAGTAGCGAAGTCCTTTATTGAAAAAGGATTTAATCGACTGGCAATTGGCGGAAGAATGTATATGGTCACAAAAAGAAGAGATTGGTACAAAAACAAACTTATTTCCATATTCGGCGGAGTTCGGATATGGGAAGAGAATGGGTATTTTGTATTTATGGCGCAAAAGAAGACAGGCAGCTATGCCAAAGTTATTCCGAATTCTAAAAAGTAAATAGAACCCGGCTGAGGGCGGATGCTTTAATGAGAAAAAGAGTTCGGATTTCCTATAATGCATATGATATAATTGAAGTAATCAAATATATATTTGTTGCTGACAAAGGAGGAAATGAGAATGATTTGCCCTAAATGTTCAACTGAACTTCTTTTGGATTATACATTTTGCCCACAGTGCGGAACGAAACTGCCTGCATCAGACGTGCAGCCCGAGACTGCATCCGGTGATGCGGATATTGAAGAAGCTTCGCCATTTGTCGCTCCGGCAGTGCCGGCTGAGAAAGAGGATATTTTCGCGACTCCATCACCTCTGGCCCAGAGCATGCCTTCGCCATATGTCAGCACTGGCGCACCTGTTTTCACCGCACCTGCTTTCACCGAATCGGCTGTAACGAAAGATGCTGCTGCGGCACCAAGTGAAGCTTCACCATATGTTGTACCGGAATCGGCATCAATACCAACACCTGCATCTGCGGCTGCGCCTGTGCAAACTTCAAGACCCGGAAGCTCCGGCGCAGTATCTTCCCAGACGCCGGTTCAGACGCCGGCTCAGACCCCGCCATCTGCTCAGAAGACAGAACCGGTAATCCCCAGGGAATATAAGGCTCTTACTACAGCAGGAATTTTCTGGTACATGTTTCTTGTATGCGTTCCTGTTATCGGATGGATTTGCCTCCTGGTATTTGCACTTGGCGGGAAAAATAAGAGTAAGAGGAGTCTGTCAAGGGCGATACTGACATATTGGATCATATTCATTCTGTTTCTCTGCCTGTCTTTTATTATTGCATTCATTTTTGACCGGGAATTGCTGATAAGGCTGTTTGATGCTCAGAATTGGGTGAATTTGGGAGATTATTTATTCCAAACATTCATATATCGTTAATATGTCGCGAAGTGGCAAGCAATCTGCCATATGAACGTACATTGCCTGTAACATTGTTACTGTACAATTGAGCTGTAGAGTATGGATTGATCCATACTCTATAGCTTTTATTTGTAAGAGGTGACAATATGCTGGATGAAGAATTGATCTCAAAACGCGAATTACTGCGGGCAGCCAGAATATCCTATGGTACTTTATACCGCTGGAAAAGAATGGACCTTATTCCTGAAGCCTGGTTTATTCATAAATCGACACATACGGGACAGGAGACTTTTTTCCCGAAGCAGAGAATTCTTACGCGTGTCGGAAGAATTCAGGAACTCAAGGGAGAATTGTCCGCAGAACAGCTCAAGGAAGTTTTTTCACCCAACGTGAAAAGCTTTCAGATTCCAATGAGTGATTTTCAAAGTCTTCATCTTGTGACGAAGATTGCAATTACCGCATATTCATCCGTTTTTCCCAACAAGACGGAATTGAAATTTGATGATGTATTTGCCATATATGTAGTGGATCACCTGATGAGGCTGTCGGGAATATATCTTGAAGATGCCAAACAAGTTATCCGGATGCTCGATCGTTACTTAAGCAACCGTAAAAGCAAAGATTTCCAACTCATTCTTTTACGGAAAATGGGCATACCTTTTACTGTTCTTGTAAAAGGAGAAGACGAAATTCTTCTTGAAGAAAATACAGAAATAATAGCTTGTGCAAATCTTGCGGAATTCGAAGAAGCTCTAAAGGATCAGCTTATTTCATAATGAGCGGAAAGAGAGAAGTGCGGTATGAGCGATAGAAAGGTGATAAAAATCAAGGATAGTACTGCGGGTAATCCATATGAGGTGATTCATATTTTATCCGATCTTAACCGTATGCAGATTCTTCGTCTGCTGTCGGAGCACGGTGAACTGTGTGCCAGGGATATACTATCTTATTTCCCTATTACGCAGCCAACACTCTCTCATCATATGAATGTACTGCTCGACAACCATCTCGTTGAAGCGAGAAAAAGCGGTCGGTGGGTCTTTTATCATCTTTCGCAAAACGGAATTCAAGAGATTATTAATTTTTTTGAAGCTCTTAAGAGTGCTTCTCATAAATCAGAAGAAAGCGCGCCTCAGAAGATAACGTCGCCGGCTCAAAACCGTATTGCAGGCAGAAATATGGCAATGAGGCCGGCAGCTGCACGTGCCAGGTCAAAGCTCTCCGCAAAACCGGCTGCAGATCCAGCGAAAGCGGCAGCAGTATTGGCAAAACCGGCAAAATCGGCAAAACCGGAAAAATCTACAAAACCGGAAGAAACACCAGCCGGGAAGGGTGTTTCAGGAGACAGGGATAGGCCAAGCGAATTTTCGATTTCTAAAAAAGACAAAAAGAAAGATAAAAATCCAGATAAAGATAAGTCGGCTAAAAAGGAAAAGAAGAAGAAAAAGAACAAAAAGAAATGAATTCTAATTCTTTCATGAATAATTCTGTAATTAGAATTTGACAAACAAATTCGTAAGCATTATTATAATGGAAACATTACAAATGGAAGAAGGGTATTTTTTTGAAAGATGCAGATGTCGTTCAGACGATTATTAACAGGTTTTCCTCAAGAGATATTCGATTGACCCCACAAAGGATCAGTGTTTACCGATATCTCCTTGAAAACCGTATTCATCCGACTGTCGAGACGGTCTATAATGCACTTAAGCAGGATAATCCTTCATTGTCCAAAACGACGATATATAATACTGTCGATACTCTTACCAAGGCAGGTCTTGTACGTGTAGTAAGAACCGAAGAAGGTGAGGTG
>Ga0209540_10003569_pt1 | contig 10543 bp, 4 predicted proteins | sample BarGraIncu01121A_FD_184501 | JGI IMG/M metagenome (GOLD analysis project Ga0209540, IMG submission 184501) | Arctic peat soil microbial communities from Barrow, Alaska - Barrow Graham LP Incubations 011-21A (SPAdes) (version 2) | ecosystem: Environmental > Terrestrial > Soil > Wetlands > Peat... | reverse complement strand
AGTCAATCGCCGAAGGCCAGAAACAAAAGTTCCTGCCCATCATCCGCAGCGACAATCATAAGTTCTTCGGCTTTGGCGAATCTACCGGTTCGGAACTGAAAAACATCCAAGGCCGGTTTTCGCAACTGCTGCCCACCAAGATTCCGGACGAAGCGATGCGCGCGTTGGCACTGGCGATGTTGAAAGTGAAGGGTGTTCAGCAGGCCATGACTGGAAAGGGCCAAGGCCGGTCGCGGTTTCGGCGGTGAAAGCGGAAATTTTTCGGTTGGACAGCCATTGTCCTTGTCATGTGATACTCTGGTGGCATGTGCGGACGATACACGGCGGCGAAGGATTTTGGCGAGCTGACCAAATTGGTCGGTATTGTCATGCGTCTGCCATGGCGAAAGCAACAGCACCATTGGCGTTGCGCTGACCTCAACGGAGTTGGAGCTGACACCGTAAACGTTGGTCGCGGCAATGACATAGTAATACGTTGTGCCGTTGATCAACCCGGTGTCCAAATAACTCGTCGCCGTCACACCACTTGCCACATTAGTGTAAGGTCCACCGCTGGTTGTGGAACGGCCAATCGCATAGCTGTCCGCGCCGACAGCCGAATTCCAAGTCAGTGAAATCATCGCGTTGGAGAAAGTCGCTGTCAGGCCGGTGGGCGTAAACGGCGGTTGGTTCGGCAGGTCGCCGTAATGAATCCCACGTCCGTCGGCGGCGAAATAACAGCGTCCGTAGATTCTCGGGTCGCCGATGACCTGCCCGATATTGCCGTACTGATGCTGGTCGTCGTTGATGCGCGTCCAGTTCGTCCCTTGGTTTTCGGAGCGATAAATGCCCCATGTGTTGTTGATTTGTCCGTGCAGATAGATTACTGGATAACCGACGCCGCCGTTTGGCCGGCCAAAACCAACGCTGTGCACGGACTGAACACCAGGCACCTGGAAAAAGCTCGTGCCAGAGTTGATCGAACGGTACAGGCCATAGTATGACTCCGCCCACACGTGCCCCTCGTGCCCATACGTAACGTGAATGCCGTCGCCCCAAGCATTAATCGTCGTCTTGCTGTAGAAGCTCGCACCGCCATCCGTGCTGACATAGACGACGCCTGTGGAACGGAAGTAGAGGTAAAACTTGTTGGGGTTCACACGATCGGAGCGGAGATAGGGCTCATCCCACGAATTTGGCGGCGTGATGTTACCGCCGCATTGGTTCCAAGTCGCGCCATTATCGGTCGAGTAATAGGGGGAAGAACCTGCAATCACCCAAACGAACCGGCTGCCATCGGCGGAAATCGCGATGGCGCCAGGGCCGTTTGTGTCCGCCACCGCCGGATGCGATGCAAAATCCGCCCAGGTACTTCCGGCATTGGTCGAAAGCAATCCGCTGCGCGTCGAGCCATTCCAATAAGTGCGGACGAGAATGTTCGGATTCAGCTCCGCAAAATCGATACTGTAATTGCTGTTGTCAACGGGATTGAAGAAATTTGTATCCGGGGGTGAGACGTCGAGATTGTAGTGGGCGAAGCCGCCCATGTCGCCCAGCACACTGAAAAGCTGCGGGCCGCCACTGGGCGGACTGCAGATGTACGCTCCACTGCTACAGAAAGCGGTTTCCTCAATGCCGTCAGAACGAAACTGGAAGGACGGTTGCGTCGCCGCGAAATTGAAGCTGGAATAAACGCCGCCGCCGCTCACGTGAAAAAGCCGGTTGGAATTAAACGGATCAATTTTGACATCGGCGGTCCAACTCGGGTAGGCAACCCCGGTTTTGTGCCACGGCACCCACGGTGCGCTCGAAGTATCCACCGTGGCGCCGGCGTAGAGCGCGGTCCAGTTCGTGCCGCCGTTCGTACTGCGGTAAATCTCATCGTGCGGCCACCAGCGATCAATCGTGCTGACGGCGACAATATTCGGATTTTGCCGATCCACCGACACACCGGCGAAGCCGCCCTGGCCCGTGGGCGGCGTCACGTCAATCGAAGCCAGCGTCGTGAGGTTAAATTTGCGCACAATGCCGACGTTGATGCCGTTCGGTCCCGGCGCATCGCAGAACGTAACATACATGTTGCCCAATCCGTCCTGCGCGGCGTGATGCGGCACATAGTTCGACGGCGAGCCGTTCGTGAGGCCGGTCCACGTCGTGCCGCCGTCGGTGCTGCGATAAAGATTCGTGCCTCCTTGCGACACGCCGACCCAAATCACGGGTGTTGCGCTGCCGAGCGAGCCGCTGCTCTTGATAAATTCCACAAACACGAGTCCAATATTGGTCGTGGTAGCGCTGACGGGAAAGCTGGTGATTTTCGACCAGTTCGCGGCATAGTTCACGCTCTTCCACAACCCGTCGTGCCGCGTGCCGTAGAACAGAATGCTGCCGAGGTTCGGATCCACGCCGAAGCGTTCGCCGTTGCCGCGACCGTCGCTGTTGGATTCAAATACGAACGGGGAGTTCATGCGGGTAAAGCTCGCGCCTTGGTTGGTGGAAACCAAAATTTGATTCGGCTGCCCCGCCCCCAACCAGCCGCAACTGAGATACAGCCGGTTCGTGTCCTGCGGATCAAGACCGATGCTCTCGGCGCTCATCAGACTCCACTCACTATTTGGGTAGCCAAGAAAATCCAGCAGTTGGACCCACGAGTTGTTCGCCGGATTCCAGCGATACGCGCCGCCGATGTCCGTCCGGCAATACATCAACCCCGACGCATTCGGGTGCATCACAATGCTGGTGACAAATCCGCCTCCGTGGATTGCGACGGGTTTCCAATTGTATGCCTGCGCCCATGCCATCCCACCGCCAGACAGCAAACCCAAAATCAACAGGAACAGACGCAAAATCCCCGAAAAAAGACGAAATTCCACCGGTCGATTTTTAATCTTAAATGACAACATATGCTATTGTGCTGCAAATCAACAAATCCGACCAGTCGTCAGTTCTTATGACACCGGCATCTGGAATTTCCGGGCTTATATCTTTGACAAACCCATTTAGGTTATATGTTTCTTGCCGATAGAAACTTAAAGCTGTTTGCCATTCAGTGGCAGCTTCAACCGGATATCGTCCGAAGCCGCACCGACGAGAATCTCATAGTCACCCGATTCAACCACATACTGCTTCTTCGAGATATCCCAGTAACGGAATCGCTCGATGGGGACTTCAACCGTGACTTTTTTGGACTCGCCACGCTTCAACCGGACACGGGTAAAACCGCACAATGCGAGTTTTGGCTGCGGAACACTGGAATTGACGTGGCGATAATAAACCTGTGCCACTTCATCGCCATCACGTTTGCCAGTGTTTTTGATGGTGAACGTCACTTTCGCAAGGCCATTGGGAACGATCTTCTTCGAATCCAGCTTGCCACTCTTGAAATCAAATTTGGTGTAACTCAGACCATGACCGAATGCATAGAGAGGTGTGCCATTGAAGTAGCGGTAGGTGCGATTGGTCATGGAATATTCCGTGAAAGAAGGCAGGTCGGCTGTTGCACGGTAGAATGTCACTGGCAGGTGGCCGCAGGGGTTCACATCGCCGAAAAGAACCTCGCCCACGGCGCGTCCGCCTTCTTCGCCCGGATACCAGGCTTGGAGAATCGCCGGCAGATGCTTGGCTTCCCACGGCATCGCCATCGGGCTGCCGCTGCAATTCACCAGAATCACCGGCTTGCCCGTGCCCGCCAGCGCCTTGAGCAAATCAGTCTGCACCGACGGCAACTCGATCGTCGTCCGGTCGCCGCCTTCAAAGCCACCAAAGGCGTTGTCGCGACCCATTTCCTCGCCTTCAAGCCGCGCCGTGATGCCGCCCACGAAAATCACCGCGTCAGCGGCTTTGGCCTTGGCGATGGCGTCGTCAATGGCTTCCTGACTGGGTTTGTTCGATCCGTCCGTGCGCAGCGCCCAGGGACAACCCGCCGCGTGTGTCACTTCAATGTCCGATCCGGCCAGTTGCTTGATGCCGCTCAAAATCGTCACCGGGCGCGCCGCGTGTCCGTTGTAGTTGCCCTCGAGCATCCAGTCCGAATCGGCATTCGGGCCAATCACGGCGATGCGTTTGATCTTTGACCGGTTCAGCGGCAAGACGCCGTCATTCTTCAACAGCACGATGGCTTCTTCGGCGACTTTCAGCGCCAGCGCCTCGTGTTCGGGAGTGTCGTTCTGGTCAATGCCGATTTTGGAATAAGGACAATCTTGAGGTGGATCGAACAAGCCAAGTTTGAAGCGAGTCCACAGCGTATGATACAGCGCCTGGTCAATTTCCTTTTCTGTGATCAGACCCTTTTGAACCGCCCGCACCAAAGCAGTGTAATCTCCGCCGCAACAGAGATTGCACCCAGCTTTCACCGCGGCGGCAGCGGCTTCCTCTGGCGTGGCAACATAATGATGCTCCCCCGATCCCCAAATGTTGTGGATAGCGCCACAATCGGAAACCACATAGCCGTCGAATCCCCATTGCTGGTGCAAAAGGTCGGTGAGCAGGAAGGCATTGGCGCACGCCGGCACACCGTCAATGGCATTATAAGCGCCCATCACACCGCCGACGTGCCCTTCGCGCACCGCCATCTCGAACTGCGGCAGGTAAGTCTCATACAAATCGCGTTCCGGCGGCATGGCATTGAAGCGATGACGTTCCGGTTCCGGGCCGCTATGCACCGCGTAATGTTTCGCGCACCCCATCGCCAGCATGTAATTCGGGTCATCGCCCTGCAATCCTTTGATGAACGCCACGCCCATCGTGCCGCTCAGGAATGGATCTTCGCCATAGGTTTCCTGGCCACGGCCCCACCGCGGGTCGCGAAAAATGTTGATGTTCGGCGACCAGAACGTCAGGCCGCCGAACCACTTGGCGTCGCCGTTGTGCTTGGAGGCGTAATCGTTGAACTTCGCGCGGCCTTCAATGCCGATGACAGTTGATTCCTGATGAATCAAAGCCGGGTCCCACGTGGACGCCATGCCGATGGCCTGCGGGAAAACGGTCGCGTCGCCGTTGGCGGCCACGCCATGCAGAGCTTCACTCCAATAGTTGTATGCCGGCAGTCCGAGCCGGGAAATGGCTGGCGCGCCGTTCTGCAACTGCGTAACTTTTTCGGCGAGCGACATGCGACGGATCAGATCATTCGCGCGCGCCGGCAACGGCTGCGACGGATCGCGCCAGATCAGCGGCTCGTTTACTCCCGGAATCTGCATCGCTGCAGCGGAAAAATGTTCCGCCATTTCAGAAGCGCTGATCGAGACAACCGGTGCGCCCGACGCGTTTTTTACTTCAATCGTGTTGAACTTCGCGTTGTCCTTGCCGGTTGTAAACGAAACTGTCAGCGGACCGCGAATCGAGTCGTCTTCATGCTCGACGACACCGGTAATGCAACAAACTTTCCGCGCGCCGCCGGCGTTGGCGATGATGTCGAAATCCTTCGCCAGCGTAGCATCACCGGAAGTCACGCTGAAGATTCGTTCACCCGGAGCGCTCGCCCAAGTTTCGGCTTCACCAATGGTGACGGTGTATTTGCCGGCGGGCAAATGCGCGACGGTGACGGTGAAATTTTTTCCATAAATTTCCTCGCGAAACGCCGCCGCATTGTTGCTTGCACCTTCGATGGTTAGCGATGCATCGTCTTTGCGATGCGCGAACTCGCCGCTGACGCTTACTTCTTGTCCGCAACTGGCGCAGGTTTCGTCAACCGCAAATGCGGCGGGAGCTGAAAGCCACATGCTGGCAGCAGACAACAAGAGCAACATTGCCTGGGTTGAGGTTTGAGCAAACGCCAAACCTGTGAGTCGAGTGAATAGTTTTGTTTTCATTTTAAATCATTTGCCCGGCCACCCGGAAATGCGAAATCACACCGTCACTCCCCACCGGCAGGCAGGACGGAGATTTCAGCGGCGCTCGTCCAGCCGCTGTTCCAGATTGCCTGCAAGGAAGTGAAGCGGAAGTAACGGGCGCTTACCGGAGCAAAGGCAACTTCCTGGAGACTCGGGTTGTTCTGAATGTTGGCGAATGAGCCATCGGCGATGTTCGTCGTCCAGGTCACGCCGTCGGCGCTTGTTTCAAAGCGGTATTTTTCGACCACGCCATTAAGCAATCCATCCTGGCGCGGCAGATAGGTGAAGCCGCCGATGCGATGCGTCTTGCCCAGGTCCACGGTGATCGTGTGCGGCTGCTTCTGGTCGGCGTTCCAACGCGTGTGCCAGATGGTGGACGAATCGCCGTCAATCGCGCGGGCGGCGGAATTGTCCGCCCCGGCGGTTTCCTCGCTGTCCACGCTGACCACTTTCCAGCCGATCGGCATGAGGCCGGCGAAAATTCTCGACCCCTCGATGCCGAGCTGGCCGTTGGACAACAAACTCGCGGCGCGCACCGTGACGCTGCGGTCCACCGGCAGGGCGATGGGCAAGGTGTAAAGCGGCGAGTTGGTCGTCGGCGCGCTGCCGTCCACGGTGTAAACCATCTGGTTGCCGGCAAGGTTGCTGAGGCTCACTGTGCCGTTGGTGCTGCGATCGGAAATGGTCGGCGGCAAGGTCGTGACGGATTGCTTGAAGAGACCCAGTTCCGCCAGCGTCGGTTCGAGGCGCGAACCGATGATGCGGACACGCACTTGATCGGTGGTCACGGGCGATTTCAACCGGATGAGCCGGCGATGACCGACGGTGGTGAGATCGTCGGAAGAAATTTTCTCCGCCGCAATCCACGCCGTGCCGTTCCACGCTTCAATGGCGAAGGATTCAATTCGCTGGCCGCGATGATCCACCGCTTCCTGCAATGAAACGACATCGAACGTAACCGCCTTCGGCAACGTGAGCGTCACCGTGCCGCTGGTTTTGCCGGGCGCGGCTTCCCACCAAGTGTCGAGGTTTCCGTCCAGCGCAAGCGCAGCGACATTCGTGGCGTTGACGGTGTCGGCGGTGACTTTGCCGCCCTTGGCGAGGTCGGTGGCGAAGGTTTCGTTGATGATCTCTGCCGTCCGGTTCAGAGCGTCCAGTTGGTTGTCGGGAACGAGGCCGCGTTTATCGGGCGACAGATTCAGGATGAGATTTCCGTTGCGCCCGACGGACGTGTAAAAGATGTCCACCAATTGCGTGACGGTGCGCGGCTGTTTGTTGCGCGCCCAAAACCATTGGCTGTTCTGGAGAATGGTGGTGTTCACTTCCGCCGGAAACCACCAGAGATGCGAACCGGGCTTGAGCTTGGCGCGGCTGCCAAGATCGCCTCCCTGCATGTCCAGCCAGTTGAATTTGTCCGGCGCTGTGGGCAACGGAATGACGCTCCATTCGGTGGTGCGGCCCACGCCACCTTCATTGCCCACCCAGCGTCCGTCCGGTCCTTTACCGAAAATGATTGCCCCGGGCTGGAGTTTCCGGATCAAATCGAACCACGCGGCATAGTTATAGGTCTCGTGAACGCTCGGATCGGGATTCGCGCCGTCGAACCAGACTTCGCCAATCGGCCCGTATTCCGTGAGCAACTCGTAAAGCTGGTTCAGGAAGTAACGATTGTAGTCGTCCACGACGTAGGTGTAATTCGTGAAACCCGGCGTCGGCGTGCGACCCTTGGAGGGATTGCTCTGGAAACTCGCCGGATCGGTGGGAATGACCGAAAGCACGTTGCTGCTGCCGTTGCCGTAGTAGCCCGCCGGATTTTTCGGATTCGTTCGAAGCTGATAAAGATCCGCCGGCGAAAGATAAATCGCGAGCTTGACGCCATGCGCCCTTGCCGCTTCGGCCACTTCCCGCACCTCGTCGCCCTTGCCGCCACGCCACGGACTGGCCGCGACCGAATGCGGCGTGTAGCGCGTGGGCCATAGACAGAATCCATCGTGGTGTTTGCAGACGAGCACGAACATCGTGCCGCCGAAATTCTTCACCGCGCCCAGCCATTGGTTTGCGTCGAGTGCGGTGGGATTGAAAATCGAAGGCTCTTCCCGACCGCTGCCCCATTCCACTTCGTTAAACGTGTTCACGCCGAAGTGGAGGAAAAACGTCCGCTCCAAACGCATCCAATCGGTTTGATTCGCGCGAGGCAAAACCTTCGCTGCTTTTTCGGCGATGACCGCGTCGGAATCGCCTTCGTTGATCACTTGCTCCGTGACATAAGGAATCGGTGCGGCTGCATTCTCGTCCGCGAGCGTTTGCCCGCAGGCCAACAGCAGAAGACCGGCAACCCCGGCCAGCAAATTACTCCCGACGGCGGCGATTTGTTTGGAGCGATTCTTCATGTATCAGGATAGAGTAATCAAGATTGAATCTTTAGCGCGTAGGCGATCTTGCCATCAAATTTTTCAGCCAGCGAAACGTGCAGGCCATTTTCGTCGCGTGTGAATTTCAGTTTGCCCCCACTGACGAGCCGCACACTGCCGATTTTTCCAGACCAGTATTCCGAATTTGTTGCGAGTGATTTGATGGTGACTTTACCATCCTTCGGAATTTCCAGCACAATGGCATAAAGCGTCTTGCCGTCCTTCGATTGCGTGAAACGGATGTCTTCCGGTGTGAACGGCTTGTTCGACACGTCGCGCAGGCCGTCAAACTGACCTTTCTCCGCCACTGCCGTCGAAGGACCTTCGCCGTAAATTTTCCACGGGCGTGTGGCGTAAATGGCGTCGCCATTCACCTTCAGCCACGCGCCGATTTCACTGACGATCTTGATTTCATCCGCATCCGGCTGGCCATCGCGCTGGAGCGGCACGCTCAACATCAGATTGCCGTTCTTGCTGACGATGTCCGCAAGCATCCGGATGACAGACGTGGCGGACTTGTAATAGTGATACTTGAAAATGTTCTGGTCATAATGCCACGAACCGATGCAGGTGTCGGTCTGCCAGGGCAACGGCAAAATGCCCTGGGCCTTGCCGCGCTCGATGTCATAGACCATCGCATGGCGCTGGGTTTCATCCAGCCATTTGCCGTTCATCACCGCCCCGGTGCGACCGTTCTTGTCGAGGCGCGTGTTGTAGAAATGCGCGACAAGGTTCAGGCCGACTTCATCCGTCACACCGTGAAACGGCAGCACCGTGTCGTCGAAATATACCTGGTCGGGGTGATAATCATCCCAAAGCTGCTGCGTGCGCTTGAAGAATTTCTCCATGTAGGCCGCATCAGGCACGCTGCTGCCTTTGGCTGCATTCCATTCCCAGTAATACCCTTTTGGCGCGTGATTTTGGGCGTAAAGTTCCTGCGGATCGAGGCCGTCCCACCACTGGCCCTTGCCATCGGCCTTCGTGAGCTTGCCGTCGTAAGGCACGCCAGCGAGCGGACCGGTCTTGTCCGCGCCTTGCGCCGGTTCATACCACATCCACGCGTGCGAGGCGTGAACGCTGACGCCGAAACGCAAACCATTCTTCCGCGCTGCCGCCGCCCAGCCGCCGATCAAATCCTTCTGCGGACCGAGGGCGACGGAGTTCCACGGCTGGTATTTGGAATTGAAGTTGTCGAAGTTGTCGTGGTGGTTCGCGAGCGCCATAAAAATTTTTGCACCGTTGTCCTTGTAAAATTTCAGCAGCTTGTCCGGGTCAAAATGCTCGGCCTTCCACACGTGAATTACGTCCTTGAAACCGTTGGTTGAGGGATGGCCGTATTCCGCGATGTGTGATTTGTAATAGCCACCGCCCTCTTCATACATGCCGCGGGCATACCAATCGCCGTGTTCGGGTTGGCATTGCGGCCCCCAATGCGCCCAGATGCCGAATTTCGCGTCGTGAAACCAATCGGGCGTTTGGTAGTTCGTCAGCGAACTCCAGTTAGGTTTGAATGGGCCGGCGGCAATCGTCGGCAGTTGCAGTGAACTGGTTTGCGCCAACGCCGTTACGAGCGAACAGCCCAGTGCCAATGCGGTCAATATGGTTCGTTTCATTGTCATTTTTTTGACCAGAGCCAGTCCGGATTCAACTGCTCACGGCAGCCATAGGGCGCGCCAGAACTGCTTCGGCCGGTGGCGCACAATCGCAGCGCCATCGGTTAATAAGGCCGCACCAACCGGAAGAACACCGCACCGTTCGCCGTGTCCACCGGCAACGCCACCACATTCGTCTGCGCCGAACTTGTGACGTTGACCCAGTTTGTGCCGAGGCTGTTCGTCTGCGATTGCAACTGCCAGCCCGTGTGGTCCGCCGGCCAATTGAACTGAAGCTGATTGCCCGCCGTGCCAAAGCCGAGTTGCGTTGGCGCAAACGACGTGGGCCGCGCGCTGGCTTCCGTCGAGTTGGCGCTTTCACCGGAACCATTAAGCGCGCTGACAACAAAGTAGTAGAGCGTGCCGTTGTTCAAGCCGTAACTGTTGGTGAACGTGAGGCTCGCGTTCGTGGCAATAGTCGCGTAGCCGCTGCCGCTGGTGAGCGAGCGTTTTACGTAGTAGTTCGTGGCCGTGGCCGAAGCGGACCAGTTCAAAGCCACCTTGCTGTCGCCGGCTGTGGCGGCCAGTCCGGTCGGCGCGGCGGGCGGAGCCAGCGGCGTGGCGCTGACTTCCGTCGAGTTGGTGCTTTCGCCGTAAGCGTTCACAGCGCTGACGACGTAGTAATAAGTCGTGCCGTTGTTCAAACCGGTGTTAGTGAACGTGAGACTCGCGTTGG
>Ga0209540_10003568_pt1 | contig 10546 bp, 10 predicted proteins | sample BarGraIncu01121A_FD_184501 | JGI IMG/M metagenome (GOLD analysis project Ga0209540, IMG submission 184501) | Arctic peat soil microbial communities from Barrow, Alaska - Barrow Graham LP Incubations 011-21A (SPAdes) (version 2) | ecosystem: Environmental > Terrestrial > Soil > Wetlands > Peat... | reverse complement strand
TTTCAAGAATGGCTGGTTGGAGTGCTCACAGGCTCGAAGAAATAATAAACAATGGTAAAATCATTAGACCTGCATATAAATGCGTTGTAGGAAGTAGTACTTACGTTTCATTAAGTGATAGATAATCATAAACGTTAGAAAGCACACTTCACAAATAGCCCAAATTATATATTACTAACTTTTATGAAGTCGTTAAAGAATATACAAGAGGCTGTCTCAAAATAGGTTTTTAATGAATTTATTATTTGAGATATTTCAAAATATATAATATAAACAAATAAAAGCTATGAAATTTAAGATTAATCTCTTAATTTCATAGCTTTTTACATTATAAATAAAAGTTATATTTTATATGATTCATAAATTGGACTTTTATTTAATTATTTACAAATAAAAGAATTTCTATTACCATTTCTGTTCAATTGAGGCTATAGGTAATTTAAAGGGTGGGTACTTTAGAAATAAAAGCGGTTAAAAAATAAAAACTACCAGGGGCATTTTTATTTTTTATATCTGTTCTGATATTTAACCATGGTGTAATACAATACCGTCTTTTCAAAACCGACTTATCGGTTTGCTTTTGCTTGTAGAAGTTTTTAGAAGTAAACTGACCGCAGGGGAAATTAAGGTAGCATTACTCTCGGAGGTGTACTATGTGGCTAGTATAACTAGCAATAGCCTAACTATCGGGAACAATACCTTATGTAACAGATACCCTTTTGTGATAAGTTATACAATTACAGTTTAATTGTATAACTTATTTGGTTAGCAGAGATTGATGCTATTATTTTAAATCTAAGCTTCTAAAGATACATTTTGTTTTTTGACCTCTTATCTTCAATTTGATCTTTAACAATAGCATTTACAAACTTTTCTCCATAAGGAAGGCAAAATTGTATGAAAGGACCAGTTAGAAGTGCTGCTATTACTGTACCTATACCAAATACTCCACCTAATATAAATCCCATTATTGAGAAGCTAATATCTAATGTCATACGAATCCAACGATATTGGAAGTTAGTTTTATCCTTTATTATAAATGGAATAATATCATTTGGCGCAATACCTACCTTACTTGCCGAAAGTATAGAGAATCCAACGGCGATTAGAGTACATCCTAATACAACTAAAAGCATTTTTAAACCAATATTTAAAGATGCAATTGGGAAAAACGAAATAGCTTTTACTCCGAGGTCAATAATGGGGCCTACTCCAACCATACATATAATTGTGCCTATATTAATGCGGCTTTTTTCAATTAAAAGTATTATGCAAAATAATATAAACAAAATAACCATATTGGCGTTCCCCGGTGTTTTATTTAATAGGAAGGCTAATCCTTGAGTGAATAAAGTAAAGGGATCAGAACCGATATTAGTTTTTAAAAACAAGGCTACTCCGATTTGTATTATACTCATTCCTACAAAAAATAGAGCTAGTCTTTTGATTAGATTTAGTGTTTTAGTCATATTCTCATCCTTTTCTTTAGGTTTATAGTTGCTCTTTATAATGTTTTGATAACTTATACTATAATTTGACAAAAAGAGTAACTTTAATTATACAATGATACAAATTATTATACAAGTATATAGTGTAAGCGTAATAAGTGTTTGATGCTACCTCAAATCATTCAAGATAACACATAATATATTTTATTGTTATATTCAAACAAAGCTAGTTTTTTTAATGTTTAACCAAGTTTATTCTTTTTTTATTAAAACTGCTGACACTATATAACGGTCCGGAGCATTCCCTATAAAATTGAAGGGGTAGCAGGTAGTCAGGGTGAGAACAGCATTTTTTGTAGGTACAATCACTGTTTTGTCATCTTTATTGATAATTCGAATGCTACTAACCTCATAGGTAAATGAGCCTGATGATGTTTGCACAATGAGTTGATTTCCTATCTTTCTGTCTTAAATACGAATACGCCATTTGGGTCGCCCTTAGCATCTAAGGTGAGTTTGCCAGTTATGTTGAAAGTGCCATCCACTGAATCATAGGTTCCAGGAGTCAATGTACGCCCACCAAGCTCAGATGGGATGGTAGTTACAGGCTTTCTTCCAGCAGCATCGTTATATGCAGTTAACAGGTCGTCCTTGGCTTTAATTGCTACAGCATCATTCTGGTGTACAGCTCCACTTATTTTAGAGCTTGACCGCCCTGTGAACACAGTACCAGGAAATAGGCCCACATCTCCCCCGACATTTTCATCAACGTTTCCACCGGCACTTCCATTGATTGTAGTGGTTCCAGTATTGGTGATTTTGGAGCCGGCCAAAACCGCGAAGGTTGAGATTGTTCCAAGATTCACTTTGGGTTGCGCTGCTGCCATAGCAATTATAGGTGTTGACATAGTACCTACAAGTAACAGTGTAAGTAATAGTGATAATGATAATGATAATGATAATGATAATGATATAAATTTTCTCTTATTAAATGCTTCATAAATTTAATCGCTCATCTTTAGTTATCTATATCTTTCACTATACTTGATTTTACAAAATACAATAAGGAATTTACTTTTTATTGTTTTTTTAGACACAAAAGCTTATTTTCCCCGTACAGTTAAATATAGTTCATATGAAGAGCTATCTAAGGCAATTGATAAATATATTATTTTTTACAATACTAAGAGATTACAGAAAAAATCAAACGGCCTTAGTCCGTCGGGACTTAGGGCTTTAGCCACCCCATAAGCTTATACACTTCTATATTAAAGAGACAACTAGGAGGAATTATGATGGCATGTAATTATACATTTATTAAAATAAATGACCTAAATATTTTTAAGATATATGCCTAGATTATTTTTTGTAATATAGATTTCTTAAGTAAATTGAAACTGTATATATCGAACGTATGTGTCTATTTTTGTATACTTTTGTCGAAAATTATGGTATAATATAAGAGAGTGATATAAATACTCTATAATTTAAGGATAAAAAGGAGTGTGAATTATATGCTAGCAATAATTGGTGGCGTGGTTGTTATAATTGTAATACTTAAAATACTCGGCATTGTTTAGTAAGATTAAAGGTAATTCATAAAAACTACATTTAAATACAGTACAGAAGCTTTTCACAAATAACTGAAAGAAGAAAGGAGAATTATTATGTTAAGCAAAGTCAAAACACTAAAGGGCTACAAGTTGAAATGTATCGATGGAGAAATAGGTAAGGTCAAAGAATTTTATTTTGATGACCACAACTGGACAATTCGATATTTGATTGCCGACACAGGAAATTGGCTAGTTGGCAGACAGGTGTTAATATCACCATATGCGTTGGACGGCATAAATAAGGAAGAACAATATATCATCATTAATTTGACCAAAAATCAAATTGAAAATAGTCCCCTTTTGGACAGTGACAAACCCGTATCACGACAATATGAAGAAGCTTACTATACGTATTATGAATGGCCCGTATATTGGGGTGGCTCAAACATCTGGGGAACATGTGGACTTTCTCCTATCATTGAAAGTGGTCAAATTCAAGAAAAATTGATGGAATCAACTCAAGGCGATAAAGGGTGCGATACCCATTTACGCAGCACTCATGAGGTGAGCGGCTACACCATTCAAGCCACAGACGGCGAAATTGGACACGTCAAAGATTTCATCATTGATCATAAGACATTGGAAATTCGCTATTTAGTCATTGCTACAATGAACTGGTGGCCAGGGAAAAAAATTCTGATTTCCCCGAAATGGATAGAGCATGTTAGTTGGAACGAATCTACAGTATTTGTCAACCTTCTTCGTGAGACAATCAAGCAGTCACCGGAATACACTGAGGAATCTCTGATAACACGAGACTATGAAAGCAAACTGCATCAACATTATAATCAACAGTGATACTGGATCGATGAAGAGAATTTCAGGAAGCATTCCCACTAGAACATGTGTGTGGAACCTACATTTCACGGCATGTTAAACGTAAATTTAAAAGCTCTCTTCATATTAAAAGATTCCCCCCTTTTGATATGAATTTGATATAGATCACACTGTAAAATTTTCAGATGATAGCAACATTAGTGAGTTCTACACTTTAAGGTATGTGAATGTTATTTCCGTTATAAAAAATTTCAATAATACTATAAAAGAGAATTCTGAAATAAAGTGTTGCTAAAACACCAGAATGTACAGACTGTGGAAATTTTAAAACAGTGCAATAATGTGAAAATAAAAAAATCATCCGTGGAAACTGGGTTGCAATAAGATGTGAATAACCAATGAGAGATATTCAAGTTTTTGAAAATGTTGTTCTAAATGATGTTACTACTATAGGTGATGGCTACATTGTGGAATTATTATTATGTACAGTCCTGGGTATAGAAACCGCACTGATCAAGAAACAGGAATCCAGTCTATATTTTTTAGTAGATAATTACAGGGATGTTTACAGACTAATAAGACACCAATACTTAACAACTAGTGATATTCACGCAGGATAAGCTTAATATTGCATATAGACCAACTAAAGTGGCTTAGAATTAGAGCAACCTATTATTGCGGTATAGTATCTGGAAAAACAGTAAATAAATCAGAGGTGTTTTTAGGTGAAATAGTTGCAGTATACGTGAATGAAGATTGCCTTACTGATCAGAAACCTGACCCCTAAAAATAAATCCAATGATTATGATGAATAGCAGTTATTGTGATTTAGGAAAAGAAATAGGTACTTTGTTTAAATCAGGTTTAGAATTGAAAAAATAAATTCAAATGCGATGGATAGATTTCTAAGACCTATCCATTATTTTTTTCGATTTTATAGTTTTTTTGTAAAATAAAAAAAACTTACTCAATGTGTTTGTTTTTATGATAATAAAATGCACAACATAATAAGATGTTACAGTGGATACTCCTTCAATCTTAAAAATCGAGTAGTAGGCTAATCATTATTTGATTAGCCTACTACTCGATTGGTTGATATGTGAAATCTGAAAGTAGATGTTCACAGGCTTTATACGTTAGGTGCAGTGAATTTATTAAATTGATATGGAATCACAACTTCACTACGATCGAAGTACATAGAAGTATTTAATTTCATATAATTCACTTCTTCAAAGCTATTTATTACTAAATCAGCCATGGAAATGTCTTGGCTTCCGGCAGCGCCGCTATTAATTCCTACACACTTCATACTTGCTTTTTTAGCAGCACGAACCCCGTTATGAGAGTCCTCAATAACTATACAATTTTCCGGGCCTACACCAAGCTTCTCTGAAGCAAAAAGAAATATATCTGGTTTAGGCTTACTTCTCTGTACAAAATCGCCGGTAACAAAAACTTCAAAGTATTCTTCTATTTGAAATTTCTTTGCAATAGCCATAATTACATTTAGTGGAGATGATGAGGCAATGGCTAACTTTATTCCATTCTCATGAAAGTCTTTTATTAGCTCTTTCACCCCATCAATAAGAGTTATCTCGCATTCATCTGAATTAAGGTATTTGAAATATTTATTTCTATCATATTCAATTAATTCATCAAGTGTTTGATTAAGCTTATATTTATTTTTTAGAACTTCCCACATATAATGAGAGGTTGATCCTACAAAAGAGTGATGCTCATCGCCTGTAACCTCTATTCCTAATTTTTTATAGGTCTCATTTTCCAGTTTCATATGTGTTGGTTCACTATCAATAATTACTCCATCCATGTCAAATATAACTGCTTTCAGCATAAAATCACCATCCTATCTACTTATCTCAGGCTTTAAATTATTCTTTTAAGTCTTTAATGTCTACTAACATAAGCTTATCTGTTTTTAAATCCTTTACTTGTATAACTCCATCTTTATCAGTACTAATACTTTCTAGCCATACAGGATTGTTTTTGTATGTAACATTTATTATACCATAAGATTCTAATATCTCTCCTAATCTTCTTTTATCCAAACTTATCATCTCCTTATAACTATAGCATTTGAAATAATAAATATTCTATACTAGCAAAATATATTATTCACACTTTTATTTCACGCATCTCTTTTTTTTATAAATCTATAGGATTTGCATTTGTTACAATTACTAAATATGAATCTCTATTATTATTAAACATGAATTTACCATACTTAGCGCTATTTTTATTGTGGTTTCTATAGGATTTTTATTATTTAAAATCTCTGTAATTCAAGATATACCATATTTTATAACAGGAAATTTTGTACATTATCAGGGTTTTGTAGAATTACATAATGCTAAGGATACAAGTGTTCATTTTAATGATAAGAGCAACCGATACAAGATAGGTTCGTACACAAAGAGAGTATTATACCTAGATAATCAAGATATAATAGCAACTAGAAAAAGGACAAATATTATAGCAAATCTTAAATTAAATAAGGGTGTTATAAAAAGTGATTCTAAGTATAAAAATTTAGTCTCAATTGTTCCTAATGAAACGCAAGATTTTGTCATGAAGGATGCTAAAGGATCAGAAAAGGGGGATATTTTATATGTTTTCAATGGAAGTGTTTCAAGGCAACTTTATTATTTACAAGATGGGAATAAGGATACATTCAAAAATAGAGATAGTAACACTATAACTGGGGGGGTTATACTATTTCCTAGTAAGGACTACGCATCATTGCCTATATCTTTATACATAGGAAAAGGGTTAGGTAATGATAAAGATTTTGATAAAATATTAAAATTTGATTTGCCATGCCTGGTCTTAGATACTTTGAGCAGCAAAATGAAATAAAAGCACGTATTAGAGATTGGGTAGTCGAGTCCCCAACTAATGGCTTTGTGTTTCCTGCTTTTATTGATCGTAGTTCAGATGTTAACTCTATTATGTATTACACAAAAAATGCAAAAGATACACATACTGAATTAATGGAAAATGTTCTAGGGTGCCTCTCAAAACAAACGGCTACTATGCAAAAGGAAACATTTCAATCAATTATTAAAGATTCTTTTGGCTTAGATGAAAATAAAGCTGATAAAATTTTTATGGATATACAAGAAAACCTAAGCACTATGATAGAAGAATACAATGCTCTAAATGATGATGCAGATGATGAACCTATAAGCTTAACAAAGAAGGATATACAAAACCTTTTAATAGAAAGTGAAGTTCCTCAGGAAATTACTACTAAGATTGAAAACTCCTATGTAGAGAACTTTGGTGATGATATCACAATAGCTAAAAATTTAATTGATGCAAAGGCTATTAAGGCAAATGTGCAAAGAAAAAAGGAAGAACGCCTCCACAAACAAGTGGAAGTACTTCAAGCTAGACTTGATCAAGTTAAACAAGAGAATACTGTAGATAATGAAATTCACCTGTCTACAGAAGGTAATGATGATAATGTGGTTTTAGAAGAAGCCTGCGCAACTGATTTAGAAGAAACTTTAGAAACTAATTTAGAGAAAGTTCCAGATGCATTTGCAGAAGATAATAATGTTACCCCTCATTATGATGTAATACTACAGGTAAAACCCGAAAAAGTATCTCAAATAAAATCTCAAATAATTAATGGCCAAAAATGCATAGTTATTCCTATTAATGACAATGAACAAACTACGGTTAATGGTATAGATAATTTGCTTTAAAACAACTTTATTAACTAGTTTATCCAGAGGCATTTTTTATTATATAGGAAACATCTTGCGGAAACCGCTGCGGATAACTTTCTAACAGAAAAAGATTCTTCTTTTCTGAATAAAGGATACCCTATTAAGCTATGCTTAATATTAAAAGTACTTTCATACTAAACTGCGCTTTTACGTTGAACAATCTACCAAAAACGATAGAAAGTAAAAACTCCCAGTTTTTACTATGACCTCGGAGGTTGTTCATAGCCGTAAACCTAATAATTCTATAATATTCCAATAGGCTTATAGCTACGTTTTTGATAGGAGTGGGAGTATCTACTAATAATTATTGTTAGTTATTGAAGGTACTTTTAAATTAACCCCATTTTAAGGTATTCTTAATAAACCCTATCTATAAACGAGCGAAAATGATTCCATCAATTTCCATATATAAAAAAAAGAAAAACATCTATGCATTCTCCTCTTATAAGTAAGTTACGACACAAAGCATAACTAAGGAGAAAACATAAATGTTTAATAACTCAATTGTAACAAAATCATCGGCAATATACAAATTTTTAATTGAATTAAAGATGACTCTTTATCTCACAACGCCTCAAATTCATCATCTAATATTATTTATAAATTCTATAATGACAAAAGGCTACTGTGGAAAAGTAACTGACGTTTCAGACTTTATGCCGGTTAGGCATAGGACTAATATTGGAAAGTTTTTATCGGAAAGTCCATGGGATGAAAACTTCGTTGAAAAAGCCCTTAAAAAGCGTGTGATTATGAGAGTATAGGAAATCTCTAAAATAATTGGTAAACCTATTTATGTTGTAATAGATGACACAATTTCGGAGAAGACGGTGCCCTCATCAAAGGCTAAGAAACCTACTGAAAAATGTGGATTTCACCACTCTCATTTAAAAGGTAAAACAGTTTATGGTCATCAATTAGTTACAGTTATGTTATTGTGCGATACTCTTGTGCTACCATATACTATGGCAATATACGACAAAGAAAATATGAGTAAAATCCAAATGGCAATTGAGTTTATAAAATCCTTACCACAACCAGCAAATAAAGGTTATATTTTATGTGATAGTTGGTATAGTAATAAAAAATTGTTCGCAGTTTCAAAAGAGTCAGGCTACGCCTATATTGGTGGTCTAAGAACAAATAGAGTAGTATATCCAAAAGGTCATGAAAAACTTGGAATTAAGCTTAATCATATGTGTGATATATTAACTAAGGATGATGTCGACCTAGTCAAAGTTGGCAATAATGAATATTATGTCTACACATATAGAGGCAAGCTTAATGACGCAAAGGATTCTTTAATAGCCCTTGTTGGCCTAAAGAAGCTCTATTCAAGCCTGATTGTTTAAGAGCATTCATAAGTCTAGATACAACTATTACAACGGAAGAGCTTCTAAATCACTATAAACATAGATGGCCAATTGAAACTTTTTTCAGAGAAACTAAAAAACATCTTGGTTTAAATCATTATCAAGTAAGAAGTAATCGTAGTATTAACAGATACTTCTTGTTACTAATGATTACCTACGTATATTGTGAACTAGAGGTAAGTAACGGTACGTTGAATTTCAACGTTGGAATTAAAAGTGCAAGGAACCAATCTAAAAAGGAACGAGTCTCTTGGATTTTTAATCAAGCTGACTCTGGAATTTCTCTTGAAGCCATTTTTAAAACATTAAAAATAGCTTAGGATAGTTGGTATTAACTTGTAATGGAATAAATTTCTAGCTAATTCGCTCATTTATAGAATAAAATAGTTTTTGACGTTGAATTTTGTTAATCTAGCATTAGATACCCTGCATGGGTATGCAATTAACAATAGAGAGTATTAACTACGAGACTAATGGTTTAGTTATGTTTTGTGTATTTAGTATAGAGAAGGGAATGGTTATAAAAATGGGACAAGTGTTTTATAAAAAAATATATTCGATTAAAGAGGCTTATGTAGCACTATATAAGGGATTAAGAACAATCAAATATTTGAAAAGGAATAAGAAAAACAAGCTAATTACTCCAGATTTTATTGAAAAGATTATGTTAGCTGTGACGGAGGTTAATGGTTGTGAAATATGTTCATTTGAACATACAAAAATGGCTCTAGAGATGGGAATGAGCAATGAAGAGATACAGATGCTCTTGACAGGTAATACTCAAAATATTCCAGTTGAAGAGGCTTCAGCTATATTTTTTGCTCAAACCTATGCTGATAACAGAGGAAAGCCTACAAGTGATACATGGCAGCGTATCGTTGAAGTCTATGGGATAAAGAAAGCACTAGGAATTTTAGGTGCAATTCGTATGATTATGATTGGAAACGTTTATGGCATGCCCTTTAGTGCACTCCGTAGCCGCCTAAAGGGCAAACCTATTAAAGAAAGTAGTCTATTTTATGAAATAAGTATGATTTTAAGTATTATAATATTTTTGCCGGTTGCTTTTATTCATGGTTTGATTTCTGATATAGCTAAAATTCCTATCATTACTTTTGAAAAATAGAAAGTAAAAACAAACTCCCAGGTCGTTACATAAACTAGAAGTCTATGTTTGCTATAAGTTAATTAACAACAAGTATTGAAAGAAATTTTTATGACTTTCATAATGTTGAGAATAGATCTGATTTAGTCAAAGAATTAGATGCTATGCCCTATGTCTGTAGTTATTTCAACGATATTAACTTTGGTGGGGTTATGAATGATGGTACAAACCCGCCGTAGGTACTGTATTGAACAGACTAAAACCAGAATTTGAATCTACAATAGCTATTAAAATATGAATAAATAAAAAATGTTCTAATTTTCATTGTGAATTAGAACATTTTTATTTTTTGACCAATTGCAATAACAAGTTGAACCAATTTGTATTTATACTTAAATCGTTGGAATTACTCATGCTGCATAAATTATATCTAATTGTGCTTCGAATAGATCTTCGGGGGTTTTGTATTGGAGTATAC
>Ga0209540_10003567_pt1 | contig 10546 bp, 8 predicted proteins | sample BarGraIncu01121A_FD_184501 | JGI IMG/M metagenome (GOLD analysis project Ga0209540, IMG submission 184501) | Arctic peat soil microbial communities from Barrow, Alaska - Barrow Graham LP Incubations 011-21A (SPAdes) (version 2) | ecosystem: Environmental > Terrestrial > Soil > Wetlands > Peat... | reverse complement strand
ACAAGCGATAGAACCGCTGTCGCAGTTATCGGTTTCAATTGCATACGCTTATGCAAGAGGCGAAAGTTGGCTTAACGGTTCCTATTAGAGAGGTTAAACTAAACGCTATGCTCTCTGAAGTGGGGACTAACCTAATGTTTTTCCTCTCATTATCCGAACAACGTTATTGTTTTTCCTGTAATTATCCGAATAATGTTATCGTCTTGTGTAATCTCGTGATACTTGTATTCTGAGATATTGGACGGATTTCCCTCGTTCCACACATATTGTTTGAAAATCTGCGGCGCGTGACCGGTAGCCTTCTGATAGGCACCTCCGCTTGGAGATTGTGTGCTTGCTAGGCTGTATTCTGCCTTATTCGTAGCGTTGAGGTAGTTTGTCGCGTCTTGTGTCGTTGGAAATTGGATGAATGTCTGGTCAAAGGCATACGTGATGTTTGTAGGTTTGTTAACTGTCGCCAATTGTAATACGGCGGAAGTATTGTTTATCCACGTGAGGTCCCACGCCTTGACGCTTATATTCTTGTCCTCTTCTACTCCTTTTTTTAACTCTACAAGGTAACTTTCCAACAAAGTGCCGTGTCCTACGCTTTGCGTCGCACTTGCGCTAGGCGTTTGATTAGTTGTATTAGTTGTGATAGTAATGTAACCTGCTACTAACAAAGAGGCAACTACGAGCAAGAGAAAGGCTATCACAGCTATTGATTTCAATTGCATACGTTTATGCAAGAGGCGAAAGTTGGCTTAACAATTCCTATTCTTTTTTTTCGATTCTCTGAACGGCCCCATTATTGCAGTGTGTTACTGTGACATGACTTTGTTGTCACGCGAGTTTACATAACGACTTATCGTTGGTGCTATCGGGAGCAGGGGCGCTTGTCCTTGCTGTCAAAGATTACCGGGGAGGTAACAAGATGAACGCTCAACTGGATGAAATTGTCGAGAGTAACTACTGCCGCTATGATCTCCATTCCGCCTGTGTCAAGGGAGAGAATACTGAAATCCACACATGCGCCAAATGTACAGCTGACGCTTTTAGAGAAATCACCAGATATTAATATCAATCGCAGGAAGTAAGGAAGGTGTTATCCTTCCTTCTTATCTCTTTTTTCGATTTCCTTTGATTCGAAGGCATTCTACCCATTACTTTCGCTATACACGTCGATTAGGTAGTAAGTTCTTCGTTACCCATTATTGACTATGACTTATTGCGTAAGCTGCGAGCTTTATGTAAAGTGCCAGCGACGCCGCGAATGCGATCGCGTTCCGTTTTACTGCGAGTTATACCGGCGGCCACGACGCCTCGAAACACACGACTTATTTTACTTCGGAACGTAGGCGGTTCTCTGATGACCGCGCCGCTATGTGACCCACGACAAGTATTACTAGCGATGAGATACCTTCTAATTGCTTATGTTTTTGCAGGGACTGATTGAGTAACTAAGGGAAATATGGCAGCGGAATATAAAACTAAACCGAAATGGGGCCGCATGAACACGAAGTCCGGCGTACCCTGGAAGCGCATTTATAGATGTGTATATTGCTATGAGTTTGTATCAACGACGAGCGACGTATGCCCGCAATGTAAAAGTAAAGCCGCTAAGGCGCGTGACGACTTCTTTAAATGGTTATTCGCGCGACGGGATCAATACGCGAGTTAAGAACGATAATGACGACGACGCCTATTACCCGTTTTATCGCTTTAAACAGGCTATCGTACCGCGATTTAAACGCGCTGAGGCGCTGTGTTGGAAGTCCGTTATAAACACCTTGAGAATACCTAATTTTAAACGGTCGGGTTGCCGTAATCGCAACGATTATGCGCAGATGGTCGCTTCTATTGAATATGCAACTTATCTGCACGCACACGATAAGCGTCCAAAGTTCGAAGCCATCGCACGCGTATCCGATTATCAGGCTACCGCGCGAGTTTCGCCGACTAGTCGGCAATGCTGCGAAGATTTACAAAACAACGCATAATGGCGCACTCGCGTTTTTAGTCGTGCCTACAGGCTTAAATGGTCCTATAAGCGATTTAGATAATGACGTTTATAAACCGAGCCTTGACATGGCGGAGGTCGCCGGTCCGAATCCGGCCGAGCCCATCGTTCTTTTTACAATCGCACACATTTGAGCCGTCCATTGAGGGTTTCTCGGATACAAGGCTAATAAAAAGGAGTATTGCTAGTTTTGTCAGGCTATAAAAAAGGAATCACGATGGACGAAAGCTAGGGGCATATCGATGGTAAGACTTCCTATCTGAGGTCTGTCCAAGTTTGGCCAATAGTGGTATTCCCCAGCCTTCGCCGGTAGTTGTTATCGTATCAACCGAATAATAGTTTCCTATTACGTCTTTTTAGTGACTACCATACGAACCGATCTGAACACATGCCCCGCGCCTGGCAGGACCATAGCGACAACGCCAGCGCGGCGACTCTTGGGCGGGGCGCTCACCGAAGTAATGCGCAATGACATGCGTTATGATCGTTCGGCCTTCTCGACCGTAGCACTGTGCCTAAGCTTACGCTGCTCTTCTGCTTAATGGGTGGTTGCCTGCAAGTTTTCCTGAATAGAGGCGCACGGCAATTGGTGCTTCACCACATGAGAGAACGTTAAAGCTACATTGGGAGGGGTCGTTCACGGCTACAAGTCTCGAATAGCTAAAATAGTTAAAGAAATGAAAAACGATAAACGTTGATGGCGCATTACACGCTGTCAAAATGTGCGGAACTGTAGCGCGCAGGGCATCCACGAGCTATGAGCAGCAAGGACGGCGAAGAAGAGTGGACACATCTTGAAGTTGACGATCTATTTCGTGTGCTTGGTTCACGTGAAACCGGGATTACTGCGGACGAAGCTACAGAAAGGCTTCAAGAATATGGCCTCAACCGTATCGAGGAACGCAAAAAGGTCAGCAGATTACGCCTCTTCTTGCGACAGTTTCGAAGCCCCCTCATCTATCTGTTGATTGCCGCGGCGGTCATCACATTCTCGCTCGACAAACACGTCGACACGCTCGTCATCGCGGTCGTCGTTTTGGCCAACGCGCTTATCGGTTTTTTTCAAGAGAACAAGGCTGAAAACGTCCTCGAGTCGCTTAAGCAGCTCACCGCCCCGAAGGCGAAGGCAGTTCGTGACAGTCAACCAACCACGCTCACCGTTGATCAGCTCGTTCCTGGAGACGTGATCCTTCTCGAGGCCGGGGATCGGGTCCCTGCAGACGCGCGGCTCTTTGAAGCGGCGAACCTAAAAGTTGATGAAGCGGCCCTCACCGGCGAGTCGGTGACAGTATACAAGTCGCCGCGCGCCGACGCATCGAACATGGTATACGCCAGCACGGTGATTACGAGAGGCCGAGCCAAGGCTGCCGTGGTGGCTACCGGCTACCATACTGAGTTCGGGAAGATTGCTCAATCGATTACGGAAACTGAGCGAGAAGCCACCCCCCTGCAGAAGAACCTTGCAAGGCTCGGACGCTGGATTTTTGTCGTCGTCTTGTTCGCGAGTGCTTTGATCGTCAGTCTCGGCGTTCTGCGCGGTGAGTCGTTCTATGATATCTTCCTCATCTCTGTGAGTCAGGCTGTTTCGGCCATTCCTGAGGGACTCCCAGCAGTCATCACAGTCGTTTTAACATCAGGCGTGAGAGCGATGGCACAAAAAAACGCCTACGTCCGGCGCCTTTCTGCCATCGAAACACTCGGATCAACGACAGTCATTCTTTCGGATAAGACGGGCACGCTTACGCGGAACGAGATGAACGTCGTTGCGCTCCGTGCAGGGAACACGTCAGTTTCGGTCACCGGCGTGGGATATTCGACCGCCGGCGAATTCTTGATTGATGACACGCCCGTCGCTCCTGATGACAACGTGCGCATACTCTTGAAGGTCTTATCTCTCTGCAATGACGCTGTCCTCACGTCAGAGACGGACGGGATGCTCGGGGATCCGACTGACGCGGCGATGCTCGCTGCTGGCGCAAAGGCAGGGCTCTATAAGGGGGCGCTTGAGGAGGCCTCTCCGCGGATCGATGAAATCCCGTTTGACCCGGTCAACCAGTACATGGTCACCCTCCACCAATCGGTGGCTGATGGCCGCGTAGCGTACATAAAGGGCGCTCCTGAAGTCATTCTTGCGCTTTCGTCTGCCGTCTATGTCGACGGCCAGCGCCACCCACTCGCTGACGCGCAAAAAAGCGAAATCACGCAAAAAAGCGAGAAAATGGCCGCTGAAGGGCTTCGAATGCTCGCTGCGGGATATAAGCCGTGGGAGGAAAAGCAGCTTTCGCCAGACGCCTTAGGGTCTGACTTCGTCTTTGTCGGGCTTGTCGGCATGATGGACCCTCCCCGAGAGGAGGTCAAAAGGGCGCTTGCCGAAAGTCGGAAGGCAGGCATACGGACGGTCATGGTGACTGGTGACAACCCGGTAACGGCACGGACAATCTCTGCGACGCTCGGAATCGCAGGTTCAGACAGCGAGGTGCTGACGACTGCAGACCTGCAAGCGCTAAGCGACGCAGAACTCGCCAAAAAGATTGAAACGGTATCGGTGTTTGCGCGCGCAAAGCCGGTTGACAAGAAGCGCTTGGTTGATGCCTTCAAGGCGGCAGGTAACGTCGTGGCTGTGACAGGAGATGGGGTGAACGATGCCCCGGCCCTCGTCAGCGCCGACATAGGCGTTGCTATGGGCAAGTCAGGGACTGAGGTCGCAAAGGAGTCGTCAGACATGGTGCTTGCCGACGACAACTACGCGACTATCGTTGCCGCAGTCAAGGAAGGCAGACGTATCTTTGACAATCTGAGAAAGGTACTGCTCTATCTACTCGCCACGAACGCCGCGCAAGTGATGATCGTTATCACGGCCATCGTTACTGGTCTGCCGCTTCCCCTCTACCCAATCCAGATCCTCTGGATCAACCTCATCACCGACGGGATCTGCGTTATTCCGATTGGGTTGGAGCCTGAAGAGCCTGACGTCATGGAACGGCCGCCACATGATCCGAAGCAAGGAATCTTCTCAAAACTCCTCAAGCAGCGGATAATCTTTTTGTCCTCCATTATGGCGGCCGGCACGCTTTTACTCTTCTTTGAGCGGTTGGGCGTGTACCCCGACATCGACGAGACGAGAACTGCCGCTTTTATTACGATCTCTCTTTTTCAGCTGATAAATGCCCTCAACAGCCGGTCGGAGAGGCCACTGCTCGGACGAGGGCTGCTCTCAAACCGCTATCTGTTGGGCGCGATCGGATTCGCACTGCTCCTTCAGCTCGCTACCGTATACGTCCCATTTATGCAAGTGGCATTCAAGACGATTCCCATCGCGGCCGTTGACTATCTCTACATCGGTGTGGCCTGTGTATCGCTCCTCTTTATCGAAGAGGGACGAAAGAGGATCGCACTGCGGAGAAGACGGCGCCCTAACTAGAACAAGATGGCCAAAACACAGACGAAGGCCGTGAGCGACCGTGAAAACGTGGAGAGAATACAAGTTCACGGCACGCGGTGTATCCAACAACACACGAAATCAAATTTCAAGGAGGCCACGATGAGAAGCTCAAAAACAGAAATGCCGGTTACAAATGAAGGAGAGGGGTACGTCTTTCGGGAATCAACATGGGGTGCAATGCACGTCGAGATAGATACCTTCAATAAGGATCTCGACGTGACTCCCTTTCTCAAAGGCTTGCCCGACGATATGGACCCCACTGAGCACTGGGGATATGTCTTTAAAGGGAGATTCCGCGTCATATACAAAGACCGTGAAGAGGTCTTCAATGCCGGGGATGTGTTCTACGCAGAGCCAGGACATACGGCGATTTTTGAAGCGGGCACGGAATTCGTGATGTTTAGTCCAGAGGAACAAGTTCAGAAGACTGGCGCAGTCGTAGAAACCAATCTCGCCGCTCTGCAGCAGAAACAATAACAAGCGCCTTGTGCTAGGTACGATTATCGATAGGCAAGGCGAGGCGGCTAAATGAATTCACTTCAGACGAAGATCATAGCGGTTATAATAGTCCTCATGCTAGTTTTCGGACTTCTGGCTTTCTACCTGTCAATTCGTGGGGGGCTTATTTAATAGAAATGCTGCATCCGGAACGTTACTGACTTTGGTCCCCGCTGTTTGGCGGTGGAAAATAAGAACAGGGGGAGTTTATAATTAGAATACGGGCGCGGAGCTTTATAATTTGGTTTGTGGTAGGGATAATTGTTGGGATTTTCATCGGCTGGTATTGGTTATAGTGTAGCTAGGGTGATGTAACAAAGGATAACAAGACACGGTTGGAGGTGATATAAATGGCAAAAATGACCCAGAAAATAGTTCCCCATATATGGTTAGAAAAAGACGCAGAAAAGGCCGCTGAATTTTACATCTCAGTATTTAAAAATTCCAAAATTCTTAAGACGTCCTACTATCCCAAAGCTGCAGAAGAGGTTTCAGGTCAAAAGGAAGGGACGGTTATGACCGTTAAATTTGAACTGGAAGGCCAGGTGTTTATGGTACTTAATGGGGGTCCGGCATTTACCCCAAACGAGGCAATCTCTTTTGTGGTTTATTGTGATACACAGGAAGAGATAGATTATTTCTGGGAGAACCTTTCTTTTATGCCAGAAGCTGAGCAGTGCGGTTGGCTAAAAGATAAGTTTGGTATAAGCTGGCAGATAGTCCCGGCAATTCTTGATACGATGATCGGTGATAAAGATCCCCAAAAAATGGAAAGGGTGACGGCGGCCTTTCTGAAGATGAAGAAATTTAGCATAGAGGAATTGAAAAAGGCGTATAAGGGGTAGCATTCGGGACAAAACTTGTCCTCGTTAAGTACGCCGGTTCCACAATTCGAACAGAATTTGTCCGCCAAAAACAAGTGAAGATCAACTTTTACGTCTTATACTTTCTCATTCTTCCGCAGACTTTTGCAGATTCCGTGCAGAGAACTATGTAGCGAATAACGAGGTCACGCCAGTTTTCCAAGGTTAGGGTTGTTTCTTGGTCTTATTGCTATGACCCGTCAAGTTGCCCGCGTTGAATTGCACGTTGGGCGACTTCGCTGCCAACTATTACCCCCTGATCACAATCGAACATGTAGTGGACTCCTGCGTACAGGCGGGAGAGAGACGCTTGCTGTACCTGTGCTTGTATCTCGGTCTTCTCTTTAGGAAAGATGTAGCTCAAAACCCCCCCTGCTGCGCTGGAGAAGCTTGAATGACCAGACGTGTAAGACGGAAAGTTCGGAGTGGGAACGGCCGTCTTGATGGTCGGATCGGCCTGAATAGGCCGCAGGTACCAATACTCATACTTGGCTTTCCAGCAGCTGATGCCAGCATCCATTGTCGCCGTGTTCATAAGTGCGAGGGCTCGAGCGGAACGCAATTCGTTGAGCTTATAGCTCTGAATCAGATCGTACGCGATCTGGTTCCAATAGCTTGGAGGATTAATATCATTCCAGAACTGGGCAATCTGCTGCTGTTCCACAGTTCGACTATTTGCGATTTGCTTGACCTCTCTCAGCGACGCATTGAATTGCTCTGAACCAAACGCAGGTGGGGGGGTAGGCATTATCAATTCAGACGAACTAAGCAACCAAGGCGTAACGTTTCCCCAATTCGGGAAATCCGGAGGCTGCGGTGGCGATGCCGTGCTAAACCACTTGCCCGGTCCTGTCGGCACGGTGCCATTCCACGTGGCATTCGAGCCATCGTTTTTAGCACGATTGATGACCTGTTGCGCGACAGTGCGACCGAGGGAGTCCCCAGCAGTGACGTCGCTGCGGAAGTTCACGCCGGCCGCAAGCCGGGACTCTTCATCTGCAGCCGCCTGAGTTGATATCCGCGCCGTTTCGTTGGGGTACAGATAAGAGAGCACTGCCGCAGACGCGCCTGCGACCGCGGCGTGGTCGGAGGGGTATGCGGGATCTGTGGTTGTCTGCACTGCCGGCTGAATGCTCGAATCGAGCTCGTGGGGGCTCGACCGGTTAAACGTATATTTGTTGTTCCACGCAGCGACGAGAGCGTCGTACTGCGCCACACTTAAAAGCGCCAACTCGCGGGAGGCCATAAGTGGTGACGTATTATTTTTGACGACGAGGCTGCGTGCAATCTCGTTCCAGCGCACCACTGAGCCGTTGTTCCAGTAGGCGATGCTTTCATTGACATTAGGCGTTCGATTCAATTGGAGAGCCTTCAACTCGTTGAGGTCTTGATTATATTGCGCCGAACCTTGCGACGGTGGGGGGAGCGAACGCACTGCATCACTTGAATTTAAGACGAACGGATTCCAGCTCCCGCCTGTGGGCTCTGCTGCAAGCGCCATCCCCGCGCTTTTCGAGCTATCGTTTGTCGGGGTGAGACACGCGCTCGCGCTAACAGCAAGAAGGACAGAAACGAGCACAACGGCTATGAGTGGACGTTTTAAACTCACAAACAAGTTTGCGACGCCCTTTCTATAAATAATTCCTGCCGGACGCACAGCACTCAACTCAGAAATGCTTTGAGATCACAGCTTAAATAATTGAATACACGTTGGGGATCTCGATTGGAACGCTTTCGCCTGACTTATACTTAGCCGGGCAAGGCTAATCACAACAATTAAGCGCCCAGCGCGAGCCTCACGCATCATATGCTAGCCGTTGAACATTGCTCAGAGTTTTTTGCTGACGTTGCACTTCCAGAAAACGAGCTGCTGGAGATCCACCGCAGCAAAATCTCGCTCCACCACGCGAAAACCGACAGTAGCTATCCGACGATGCGGTTGCCCACACGCTCTCAACGCTCGCGGTATTGCCAGCACGGATTTGTCAGACGGTGCACTATGGGGCGTCCACTAATTAGAATCGTCAGACGGTGCACCATGGGGCGTCCACTAATTAGAATCCACAATAACAGGGCAAAACTTTAACAGTGCACAATTGGAGCGTTCAATACTAAAAAAAGGAGGTGGCCCAACCATGCCCACATATATTATGCTTATTAAATGGACTCAAGCGGGAATCGAGAAGGTAAAGGACGCACCGCGACGAATAGAACGCGTTCGAAGTACTTTTAAGTCCGTTGGTGGAGAAATGAAAGACCTCTATTTCACCTTTGGAAAGTACGATATGATTGCCATCTCTGAGGCTCCCAGCGACGAGGCAATAGCAAAAGCGGCGCTCATTACCGCAGGCTTTGGAGCGGTGAGAATAGAGTCGGTGAAGGCGTTCCCGGAAGCAGGGGGGTATGAGATAATCAAAGGACTTCCATAAGCTTGACACCTTGAGCACCTGCAACTCGCGCTATGCTGACGTGACGCTTCTCAGCTTATTGAGACACGTGGCAAACGCAACATGAATAACGTGGAACAAACGACGTGACGTGCAAGGCGGCGAGCGGAGGTCCTTATTCTCAAGTGAAGCGTAGAGCGTTAGAGAGCATCGATGCGAAAAGAAATCTTGCCCGTTGCACTAATCTTTGTGGTGATCGCTTCCGTGTTTATAGGGTGGATAGCGTTGAGCTCGCAAAAGAGCGACGATGCAGTTGAGCCTGTTTCACATGACCTCACTGTCATCGACGTCATCAAACTTCCCCTCCCAGTGCGGAAAGGAAACATGTCATTAGAAGAAACGATCCAACAGCGACGGTCGATACGTGAGTACACTAGCGCTGACATCTCACTAAGCGAACTCTCACAGCTCGTTTGGGCCGCTCAAGGAATCACGAGCACTCAAGGATTAAGAACGGTGCCGTCCGCCGGCGCGCTGTATCCACTCGAAGTCTATATTGTGAACATAACGGGAGTATAACATTACAATACCCTAAATCACAGCCTCGAGAAAATCAGATCAGAAGATGTACAGAAGAACCTAACAAAAGCCGCTTTAAACCAAGATTCTGTGCGACAAGCGCCGTTAAAACTTGTGATTATGGGAGTCTACGAGAGGGCCGCTACGAAGTACGGTGAACGTGCTGAGCGCTATGTCCACCTCGAGGCCGGTCACGCGGCGCAAAACGTGTTGCTCGAGTGTACATCGTTGGGATTGGGAGCGGTTCCGATTGGCGCCTTTGATGACTCGATGGTGCGCGAAGTGTTAGAGATCTCTCCAGACCAGCAGCCGCTTTACATTATCCCGATTGGACATGTCTCTTGATGCGCTTAGTGAGAAAAAGCCCTCCTGGGAAGAGATTTGCCCTGCTAAACGCTGAAGCAATATTTTGGACTTTTAGATCGACGACGCAAATCAAGTTAGAGGTGGTTTTCTTGGTCTGCCTGCTCTTACTGGGCCCCTCATAAACGTGCTAAGGTAGCGGATGCTTGTATTGCTTTCAATCGATTCCACTCACGCCGTGCGTCATAATGTACGCTCGATTTGACTGATACCATTGAATAGTGTCACTATATGGCTCGGCGACGCCCCCCATCTCCATGGTCTTGCTTGTTATGCCGCTATTCAGGCCGAGGCCGTCTAATACCAGTTTCTACACACGCACCCTAACTATGCGAGCTGAGCGTTTTCTTGAGATAAGTTGATCAACTCACACATCCGATTATGTAGGGATGGACTATGTTTGCCCAAATAGAAG
>Ga0209540_10003564_pt1 | contig 10555 bp, 8 predicted proteins | sample BarGraIncu01121A_FD_184501 | JGI IMG/M metagenome (GOLD analysis project Ga0209540, IMG submission 184501) | Arctic peat soil microbial communities from Barrow, Alaska - Barrow Graham LP Incubations 011-21A (SPAdes) (version 2) | ecosystem: Environmental > Terrestrial > Soil > Wetlands > Peat... | reverse complement strand
ACGGCCAGCGGGTGCGGCGGGTCCTGGCCAACACCCTGGCCGGGCAGGGCTTTGTCGAGGTGCTGACCTATCCGTTCGTGTCGGCAAAGAACCATGACGACCTGGGGCTGGAGGTCGACGACCCACGGCGGACGACTGTGCGCATCGCCAACCCCCTCTCGGACGAGGCGCCGCTGATGCGGACCTCCGTACTCTCGACGATGGTCGAGGCGCTGCGCCGCAACGTCTCTCGAGGACTGCGCGATACCGCCATCTTCGAGATGGGTCTGGTCACCCGCCCGAGCGGGGAGCGTCGGATCGCTCCTGTGCCTGGCACCGATCAACGTCCGGACGAAGTGACTCTGGCGCAGATCATGGCGGCCGTCCCCTCCCAGCCGCGCGCAGTGGCGTTCGTCCTTGCCGGTGACGGCGACCCGGCCGGGTGGTGGGGACCTGGCCGTCCTGCCGACTGGACCGATGCGGTCGGCACTGCCAGGGCCGTGGCGTCCGCGCTGGCTGTGCACCTGGTGGTTACGGCCGATGAGCGCGCGCCGTGGCACCCCGGCCGGTGCGCGCGGCTGGAGTTGGCTGATGGGACGCTCGTCGGTCACGCAGGAGAGCTGCACCCCAAGGCGATCGCCGCTCTCGGCCTACCGTCACGAACCTGCGGCGCCGAGCTGGACGTCGATGTCCTCACGGTCGCCAGCGACGTCACGGTCCAGGTCCGCGAGCTGTCCACCTATCCGGTGGCCCAGAGCGACGTGGCCCTCGTCGTCGATGAGCGAGTCAGCGCGGCTGCCCTGGAGTCGGCGTTGCGGCAGGGCGCGGGCGAGATGCTCGAGTCGATCTCACTCATGGACATCTACCGTGGCGGGCAGGTCGGGTCCGGTCGCAAGTCCCTGGCCTACCGTCTGGTTTTCCGTTCACCGGTGCGCACCTTGACCACCAAGGAGGTCAACGGCCTTCGAGACCGGGCGATCGCGACGGCGACAGCTGCGGTGGGTGCGGTCCAGCGCGGCGCCTGAGGTCCCAAGCCTGCATACATTCCCATGAGTGTGTATAGTCATGCGCATGATCAGCGTGGCGATAGCAGGTGCCAGCGGCTATGCCGGTGGAGAGATCGTGCGGCTGCTGCTCGGACACCCGGACATGTCGGTGGGAGCCCTTGCTGCGGGCTCCAACGCGGGCACCAGGCTCGGCGTGATCCATCCGCACCTCACCCCCCTTGCCGACCGTGTGCTCGTCGAGACCACGCCAGAGACGCTGGCCGGCCATCAGGTGGTCTTCCTCGCTCTGCCCCACGGCGCCTCTGCCACGATCGTGGACCAGCTGGCTGACGATGTGATCGTGATCGACTGTGGCGCGGACTTCCGGTTGGCCGATGCCCAGCAGTGGCAACGCTTCTATGGCAGCAGTCACGCCGGCACCTGGCCCTACGGGTTGCCGGAGCTGCCGCTGCCTCGGGGGCACAAGGGCCGCGAGGCGCTGTCCGGGGCGCGCAGGATCGCCGTCCCCGGCTGCTACCCCACCGCGTGCACCATTGCACTGGGGCCAGGATTCGCCGGGGGAGTCCTGGAGGCCGCCGACGTCGTCATCGTCGCAGCCAGCGGCACATCCGGTGCGGGCAAGTCCCTCAAGCCGCACCTTCTCGGTTCAGAGACGATGAGCTCGATGTCCCCTTACGGGGTTGGCGGCAACCACCGGCATACACCGGAGATCGAGCAGAATCTCAGTGCCGCGGCCGCGCAGCCCGTGACCGTCTCGTTCACACCGACTCTGGCCCCGATGCCACGAGGGATCCTCGCCACCTGCACGGCCAGGGTGAAGCCGGGGGTGAGTGCGGCCACCGTGCGGGCAGCATGGGAGGCGGCCTACCGCGACGAGCCGTTCGTTCATCTCCTGCCGCAGGGACAGTGGCCGCGAACCGCAGACGTGCTGGGCAGTAACAACGTCCACCTCCAGGTCGCGCTGGACGAACGGACCGGCCGGGTTGTCGCAGTTGCCGCCGTAGACAACCTGACCAAGGGCACCGCGGGTGCTGCGGTGCAGTGCGCCAACCTGGCCCTGGGACTTCCTGAGACCACCGGACTGCCAACAGTGGGAGTAGCCCCATGAGCATCACCGCCCCCGTTGGATTCCGCGCGGCCGGCGTGACGGCAGGCCTCAAAACCAGCGGCAAGCCTGATCTGGCCGTCGTCGTGAATGATGGTCCCGACCATCATGGCGCGGCGGTGTTCACCGGCAACCGGGTCGAGGCCGCACCGGTGACCTGGAGCCGTCAGGTGCTGGTCGACGGCCGGGTCGACGCGGTCGTGCTCAACTCGGGAGGAGCCAACGCCTGCACCGGGGCTGCCGGGTTTGCCGACACCCACCGAAGCGCCGAGCACCTTGCCGCAGCGGTTGGGGTGTCGCCGGGGGACGTGGTCGTCGCCTCCACCGGTCTGATCGGTGAGCTGTTGCCCATGGACAAGATCACCGCCGGGATCGACGCGGCCGTCGCCGCGCTGTCGGCCACCGGTGGGCAGGCCGCGGCCACCGCAATCATGACGACCGACACCGTCGACAAACAGGCGCTGGCAACGGGCGACGGATGGACGGTCGGCGGTATGGCCAAGGGCGCCGGCATGCTCGCACCGGCACTGGCCACGATGCTGGTCGTGATCACCACCGACGCGGTGGCTGACGCGGGCGCACTGGACGCAGCCCTTCGCGGCGCGACGGGCATCACCTTTGACCGGATCGACTCCGACGGCTGCATGTCGACCAACGACATGGTCCTGCTGATGTCCTCCGGGGCGTCGGGGATCACCCCGTCGGCCTCCGAGCTGGGCGAGTCCGTCACCTCGGTCTGTGCGGATCTCGCTCGAGCTCTCATCGCCGACGCGGAGGGTGCCCAGCACGACATCGAGATCGAGATCCGTTCTGCAGCAAGCGTTCCCGATGCTCTCGAGGTCGCTCGCGCGATAGCCCGGAACAACCTGTTCAAGTGCGCGGTCTTCGGCGGCGACCCGAACTGGGGTCGTGTCCTCGCGGCGGTGGGTACCACCAACGCCGCGTTTGAGCCGGCCGCGCTGGACGTGACCATCAACGGCATCCAGGTGTGCCGCGCTGGAGGCGTTGGCCAGGACCGGAACCTGATCGACATGGGCGCCCGCAAGGTCCACGTCGTGGTGGACCTGCACGCGGGGGCACAGACAGCAACCATCTGGACCAATGACCTGACCCATGCCTACGTCCACGAGAACTCGGCGTACTCGACGTGAGCGACAAGAGCGGCATGAGCGGCAGCGGCCGGTCTCCCCAAGGCCACAGCCAGGGCCGGCTGACAGCCGCGGCCTCCAAGGCCCACATCCTGGTCGAGGCCCTGCCGTGGCTCGAGCGGTTCCAGGGGGCGCTTGTCGTCATCAAGTACGGCGGCAACGCCATGGTCGATGACGAGCTCAAGGCGGCTTTTGCCCAGGACATCGTGTTCCTGCGCTATGCCGGTCTGCGCCCGGTCGTCGTTCACGGCGGTGGTCCGCAGATCGCGGCCATGCTGGAGCGGGTCGGGTTGACCAGTGAGTTCAAGGGCGGTCTGCGGGTGACGACTCCCGAGATCATGGAGGTCGTCCGTATGGTGCTGACCGGCCAGGTAGGGCGCGAGCTGGTCGGGCTGCTCAACCAGCACGGACCACTTGCGGTGGGACTGTCCGGCGAGGACGCCGCTCTGTTCGGGGCGCGCAAACGAGACCTGGTCATCGATGGCATCCCGGTGGATCTTGGTCTGGTCGGCGACGTCGAGAGTGTGAATCCCTCTGCGGTGATGGACATCCTGGACGCAGGGCGGATTCCCGTGGTCTCGACCGTGGCTCCGGACCTCGACGTGGAAGGTCAGGTCCTCAATGTCAACGCAGACACCGCGGCATCGGCGCTCGCGATCGCCCTTGAAGCGCACAAGCTTGTGGTGCTCACCGATGTCGAGGGCGTCTACGCCAACTGGCCCGACCCGGACTCCCTGCTCTCGCAGCTCTCGGTGAGCGCGGCCGTCGACCTGTTGACCAGGGTCGATGCCGGTATGAAGCCCAAGCTCGAGGCGTGTGTGCGGGCGGTGACGGCCGGGGTGCCGCAGGCGCACGTCATCGATGGCCGGCAGCTGCACTCGCTGCTGCTGGAGGTCTTCACCAGTGAAGGCATCGGCACGATGATCGTTTCGGACACCGAGGCAGATCGGGTCGCCCGGCTGCGCACCGAGGATGACGACAACGATGACGACGACAACGATGATGACTTCGCTCCCGAGGGGGATATCTGATGCCGGCGCTCGACAGTGCGACGTACCTTGACCGCTACGCACGGTCGATGATGGGCGTGTACGGTCGCCCGAAGGCCGTCCTGACCCGCGGCCAGGGCTGCTACGTCTGGGACGCCGACGGCAACCGCTATCTCGACCTGCTCGCCGGGATCGCCGTCAATGTGCTCGGCCATGGGCACCCGGCCGTGGTCGGCGCGATCTGCCGGCAGGCCGCGTCCCTGATCCATGTGTCCAACTTCTTCGCCACCGGGCCCCAGATCGAGCTGGCCGAGCGGCTGCTCACCGTCGCCGGCGCTCCGGCGGGTTCGGCCGTGTTCTTCGCCAACTCGGGCACCGAGGCGGTCGAGGCCGCGATCAAGCTGAGCCGGCGCACGGGTCGCGCCGGGCTGGTCGCCGCCGAGGACGCCTTCCATGGGCGCAGCACCGGGGCCTTGGCGCTGACCCACAAGCAGGCGTATCGCGAGCCGTTCGAGCCGCTCATCCCAGCGGTGACCCATGTCCCGCTGAACGACGAAGCGGCCCTGCGCGGCGCGATCAGTGCCGACGTCGCGGCACTGTTCCTGGAGCCCCTTCAGGGCGAGGCCGGAGTCGTCGCCGCCGACCCGGCATACCTGCAGCTGGCCCGTGAGCTGACCACGGCTAACGGGACGCTGCTCATCATCGACGAGATCCAGACCGGGGTGGGTCGCACCGGGACGTGGTTCGCCTTCCAGCAGGCCGGCATCGTCCCCGACGCCATCACGGTAGCCAAGGGGCTTGCGGCAGGTGTGCCGATCGGCGCCCTGGTCACCTTCGGCCCCGGCGTCAGTGGGCTGCTCACGGCCGGTCAGCACGGTTCGACCTTCGGTGGTAACCCGCTGGCGGCCGCCGCGGGACTGGCCGTTCTGGACACGATCGAGGCGGACAACCTCCTTGCGCATGCCACGTCGGTGGGCAGCCATCTGGTTGAGTCGGTTGCCGCCCTTGGCCATCCTCTGATCTGCGGGGTTCGCGGGGCAGGTCTGCTGCGCGCCATCGAGCTGTCCGCGGACGTGTCGGCAGTGGTCGCCGATCGTGCTCTGAGCGCAGGCTTCATCGTCAACGCACCAACGCCCGATGTGCTCAGGCTCGCCCCCCCGCTGGTCGTCACGAATGCCCAGGTCGACTCGTTCGTGACGGCGCTGCCGACTCTGCTCGAGGGACTGGAGACGACCTCGTGATTCCGCAGACCCGGGCAGGCCGGCGTCAGCTCATCCTGGACATCCTCGGGCGCCAGAGCGTGCGATCTCAGGGCGAGCTCCTGGAGATCCTGTCGCGCGACGGTTTTGCCGTCACCCAGGCGACTCTGTCGCGTGACCTCCTCGAGCTGGGTGCGGTCAAGGTGCGCGATGGCAAGACCCTCGTGTATGCGGTGCCTGGGGAGGGCGGCGATCGCACGGCCCGGGTGGCTCCGGGCGCCGACGAGATGAGCTCGCGTCTGCGGCGACAGTGCGAGGAGCTCATCGTCACGGCACGGGTCTCGGCCAACCTCGTGGTGGTGCGCACGCCGTCGGGAGCCGCCAACTACCTGGCGTCGGCGATCGACCACGCGGACAATACGGACATCCTGGGCACCATCGCCGGCGACGACACCATCCTGATCATCACCGGTGGGGCACGGCAGAGCCGAGCCCTTTCGAGCCGACTGTTGGCTCTGGCCGGCCGCGAGCAGACTGACCCGATCCAGGACCCGAACGACTACTCGAACGACTACTCGAACCACCCTGCAGACCCAACACGTCGTCATACAGACGATGACATCAATAGGGAGTACCAGTGACTGACCGCGTTGTTCTCGCATATTCCGGGGGTCTCGACACCTCCGTCGCCATTGGCTGGATCGCTGACGCCATCGGCGCCGAGGTCGTCGCCGTCGCCGTTGACCTGGGCCAGGGCGGAGAGGATCTCGACGTCATCCGCCAGCGGGCGCTCGACTGTGGCGCCGTGGAGGCCTACGTGGCCGACGCTCGTGAGGAGTTCGCCGACGGGTACTGCCTCCCGGCGATCCAGGCGAACGCTCTCTACATGGACCGCTACCCGTTGGTGTCGGCGCTGAGCCGTCCCCTGATCGTCAAGCATCTGGTCACAGCGGCCAAGCAGTACGGTGCCACCGTCGTCGGCCATGGCTGCACCGGCAAGGGCAACGACCAGGTCCGCTTCGAGGTCGGCATCACGACCATGGCGCCCGAGCTCACCTGTATCGCTCCGGTCCGTGACCTCGCGCTGACCCGCGACAAGGCGATCGACTACGCCGAGGCGCACAACCTGCCGATCGAGACCACCAAGAAGAACCCCTACTCGATCGACCAGAACGTCTTCGGTCGTGCGGTGGAGACCGGCTTCCTCGAGGACATCTGGAACGCTCCCATTGAGGACCTCTACACGTACACCAAGGACCCCGCCCGCCCGCACGAGGCCGATGAGGTCGTCATCACCTTCGAGGCCGGCGTCCCGGTCGCCCTCGACGGGGTGAAGGTCAGCGTCCTGCAGGCCATCACGCAGCTGAACGCGCGCGCCGGCAACGCCGGTGTCGGCCGCCTCGACCTGGTCGAGGACCGTCTGGTCGGCATCAAGAGCCGCGAGATCTACGAGGCACCCGGCGCGCTGGCCCTCATCACCGCGCACCAGGAGCTCGAGAACGTCACGGTGGAGCGCGAGCTCGGGCGTTACAAGCGTGGTGTCGAGCAGAAGTGGGGCGAGCTCGCCTACGACGGTCTGTGGTTCAGCCCGCTGAAGCGGTCGCTTGACGCGTTCGTGGCGTCCACCCAGGAGCACGTCTCCGGCGACATCCGGATGACGCTGCACGGCGGTCGCGCCGTCGTCACCGGTCGTCGCTCCGAGACGAGCCTTTACGACTTCAACCTCGCCACCTACGACGCCGGGGACACCTTCGACCAGAGCCAGGCCAGGGGCTTCATCGAGCTGCACGGTCTGTCCAGCAAGATCGCCGCAGGCCGCGACCAGCGGCTGGGCGCGTGAGCCAGGACGTCCACAGTGGTATGAACGGTGGTATGGCGAACAGCGGCACGACCGGCACGCCGGGTACGACAGGTACACCTGGGACACCGGGGACAGCGCCGATGGGCAAGGTCAGCCTGTGGGGTGGCCGGTTCGCCGGCGACCCTGCGGACGCACTTGCCGCACTATCGAAGTCAACCCACTTCGACTGGAGGCTGGCGCCCTACGACATCGCGGGGTCCCAGGCGCACGCCCGGGTGCTGTATCGGGCCGGCCTGCTCGACGACTCCAGCCTGGCAGCGATGCTGGCCGGGCTGGACCAGCTGCTGGCCGATGTGCAGTCCGGGGTCTTTGGCCCTGCCGAGGACGACGAGGATGTGCACACGGCGCTCGAACGTGGGCTGATCGAGCGCGCCGGAGCCGACGTCGGCGGTCGGCTTCGGGCCGGCCGCTCGCGCAACGACCAGGTTGCCACGCTGTTCCGGATGTACCTGCGCGACCACGCCCGCAGCGTGAGCGCGCTGGTTCTCGACGTTGTGGATGCCCTGGTGGCGCAGTCGGATGAGCACATCGACGTGGCGATGCCGGGCCGTACCCACCTCCAGCATGCCCAGCCTGTCCTGTTGGCCCATCACCTGTTGGCCCATGCGTGGGCACTGTTGCGCGACGTGGAGCGCTGGCAGGACTGGGATCGCCGTACGGCTTTCTCGCCGTACGGTTCGGGCGCACTGGCCGGCAGCTCCCTGGGGCTGGACCCGGAGGCGATTGCCGCTGACCTCGGCTTCACCGGTGCGGTGGAGAACTCCATCGACGGAACGGCCAGCCGTGACTTCGCTGCCGAGTTCGCCTTTGTCAACGCCATGGCTGCGGTGGACATCTCCCGGCTCGCCGAGGAGGTCGTCCTCTGGGCCACCAAGGAGTTCTCTTTCATCGCGCTGGACGATGCCTACTCGACCGGGTCGAGCATCATGCCGCAGAAGAAGAACCCCGACGTGGCCGAGCTGGCCCGGGGCAAGGCCGGTCGGCTCGTGGGGGACCTTGCCGGGCTGCTCACCACGCTCAAGGGGCTGCCCCTGGCCTACAACCGTGATCTGCAGGAGGACAAGGAGCCGGTGTTCGACGGCCTCGACACCCTTGAGGTCCTGCTGCCCGCATTCGCTGGGATGATCGCGACCATGCGGTTCAACACCGAACGGCTCGAGTCGCTGGCGCCGCAAGGGTTTTCGCTTGCCACCGACATCGCCGAGTGGCTGGTCCGCCAAGGGGTGTCTTTCCGCGTCGCCCACGAGATCTCCGGTGCCTGTGTTCGTGAGTGCGAGGGCCGTGGCATCGAGCTCTGGGATCTGTCCGACGAAGACCTCGCGTCGATCTCGACGCACCTCACGCCGGCTGTGCGCACCGTGCTCAGCGTGCGCGGATCACTGGAGTCCCGTGACTCCAAGGGCGGTACGGCGCCGGCACGCGTTCGTGAGCAGCTTGAGCTCGTGCGGGCCCGCGTCATCGCGGCAAGGTCCTTCGCCTCGCCTGCTTGACCCGGCAGGCGCTGCCCTACGATCCGTTGGTATGGCTGGGCAACGAGATCCGATGCAGCGGCAGCTGACTCGCGCTTTCTTCGACCGTCCGGTTCTTGAGGTGGCACCCGAGCTGCTCGGGTGCACCGTCTCGCATGCGGGCGTCATGGTCCGTCTCACCGAGGTCGAGGCGTATGACGGGTCGAACGACCCCGGGTCGCATGCCTTCAGAGGCCAGACGCCGCGCACGCGGGTGATGTTCGGCGAGCCGGGCGGACTCTACGTCTACTTCACCTACGGGATGCACTGGTGCGCGAACCTGGTCTGTGGTTCGGCTGGTGCCGCCAGCGCCGTGCTCCTGCGGGCTGGTGAGGTCGTGGGGGGGCTCGAGGTGGCCCGAACGCGGCGAGCGGGCGTCGTCGACCGGGATCTGGCACGCGGTCCTGCGCGCCTGGCGATGACGCTGGCGTTGACGCGTGACCAGAACGGCATCGACACCACCGCGACGGACAGCCCCCTGGTGCTGCGGGCGCCCTTGCCTGGGTCTTTGTCGGGTGCGACCGTGCGCACGGGCCCCCGGGTCGGGGTCAGCGGTTCGGGAGGTGACGTGATGGCATACCCCTGGCGGTTCTGGCTCGAGGGTGAGGCGACGGTCTCGGCATACCGGCCCGGCAAGGTCCGTCCACCCAAACCGGCTGCCGGGTCCGGTGACCCGTAGGGCAGGCTGTGTCATGACAATGTGGGCCAGTGAAGGGAACGAACCGCCGTGAGTGACATCTTCGACGAACTGCAGTGGCGTGGACTGGTGGCGCAGACCACCGATGACCAGGCGCTGCGCGCCGCGCTCGCCGACGGACCCGTCACCTTCTATTGCGGCTTCGACCCGACTGCACCGAGTCTGCACATGGGCAATCTCGTCCAGCTGATCCTGATGCGTCACCTGCAACGCGCAGGCCACCGCGCGCTCTGCCTCGTGGGTGGTTCCACTGGCCTGATAGGCGACCCCAAGCCAACGGCGGAGCGCACCCTGAGCTCTCCGGAGACTGTTGCTGAGTGGCTGGTCCGGATCCAGGCCCAGGTGCAGCCGTTCTTGGACTTCGGCGGTGACAATCCTGCGACGATGGTCAACAACCTCGACTGGACGGCGCCGATGTCGGCCCTGGACTTTCTGCGCGATGTTGGTAAGCACTTCAGGGTCAACGCCATGATCAAGAAGGACGCGATCGCTACTCGCCTGGCCAGTCAGGACGGGATCTCGTACACCGAGTTCAGCTACCAGCTCTTGCAGGGAATGGACTACCTGCACCTCTACCGCACCTACGGCTGCACCTTGCAGACCGGAGGTAACGACCAGTGGGGCAACCTGACCGCCGGCTCCGACCTGATCCACCGCACGGAGCACCAGTCGGTGCACCTGATGACCACGCCGCTGGTCACGAAGGCCGACGGCGCCAAGTTCGGCAAGACCGAGACTGGCACTGTCTGGCTGGACGCGGAGATGATGTCGCCGTACGCCTTCTACCAGTTCTGGATCAACGCCGAGGACGCTTCGGTGATCGGCTACCTCAAGATCTTCACCGACCGCACCCGCGAGGAGATCGAGGTGCTGGAGGCATCGCTGGCCCAGACACCCTTCAAACGCGAGGCACAGAGGGCACTGGCGGCGGACGTGACGACCCTGGTGCACGGCGCACGCGCCACGGCCTCTGTGCAGGCCGCCAGCGAAGCGTTGTTCGGCAAGGGTGACCCAGCAGCCCTGGACGCCCGCACGTTGCGTGACGCGACCGCAGAGCTGCCC
>Ga0209540_10003563_pt1 | contig 10555 bp, 6 predicted proteins | sample BarGraIncu01121A_FD_184501 | JGI IMG/M metagenome (GOLD analysis project Ga0209540, IMG submission 184501) | Arctic peat soil microbial communities from Barrow, Alaska - Barrow Graham LP Incubations 011-21A (SPAdes) (version 2) | ecosystem: Environmental > Terrestrial > Soil > Wetlands > Peat... | reverse complement strand
GAATCTGCCTCTGTATTCGGGACTGAAATACCGCCTGCTGGTCTGGGCCATCGGCACGACCGTCTGCATCACTTTCGTCATGATCTATGCCGCGAAAATCAAGAAAAACCCCAAGCTAAGCCCCGTGTATGAACTGGATCTGGAGCGCACCGCGACCGCCGGGGACGATGGCGGCGACATTTCCGCCTGGAACTGGCACCATAGCGCCGTGCTGGCCATCTTCGGCACCGGCATCGTGGTGCTGGTCCTGGGTATCTTGATCAAGCACTGGTACATCGAAGAGATCGCCGGCCTGTTCATGGCCATGGGGCTGGCCGCAGGTTTCGCTGCCGGCCAGGGGCCGAGCCAGATCGCGAAAAATTTCGTCGTCGGCGCCCGCGATTTTATCGGTGTGGCCTTCGTCATCGCCTGCGGCCGCGCCATCCTGATCGTCGCCCAGGACGCCAAGATCCTGGACTCGATGCTCTACTCCGCCTCCAACTTTATTTCCATGTTCCCGCGCATCGTCACCGCCCAGATGATGTTCCTCACCCAGAGCGTGATCAACTTCTTCGTGCACTCGGGCACGGCCCAGGCCGCCCTGACCATGCCCATCATGGCCCCCTTGAGCGACCTGGTCCACATCACGCGCCAGACCACGGTATTCGCCTACCAACTCTGCGAATTCGTCAATCCCATCCTGCCCACCTCGGCGGTGACCATGGGCGTGCTGGGCATGGCCAAGATCCCCTGGGATAAGTGGGCCAAGTGGTTCCTGCCGTTGATGTTGATCCTCGTGGGTCTCAGCCTGCTGCTGCTCATTCCACCGGTATTGACGAACTGGGGTCCGTTTTAAAGAATTAAGAAATAAAATGGCAGTGTAGGGGTTCAATACGAGATTCACCAAAATTATATTGAACCCAAAACGAAGGTGTAGGGGTTCAATACGAGATCCATTGAGATCATATTGAACCCCTACATTGTTTTACCTTTTACCTTTTTCCTTTTATAATCGTTCCATGGGCTTCATCATCCCGCTGGCCTATTCCGCATTGGGCGCTTTCAGCATGGTCATGCAGACCATCCTGCTGCGGGAATTTTTCGTGGTGGCGGCCGGCAACGAGATCTCTTTCGGCATCGCCATGGCCGGCTGGCTGCTCGGGGTCGGGGCCGGATCCTTGTGCGGGGCTTTGTTCAGCGCCCGCCGCTCCCGGACCGCGGCCGCCTTTTCCTGGACGGCCCTGGCCATGACCGTCTCGGCCCCGCTCCTGCTGGCAGCGGTGCGCTGCCTGCATCGCCTGGCTGGTCTCCAGCAGGGCGCACTGCTGCCACTGGCCAAAACCCTGTATCTCATCCCCCTGCTTGCCATGCCTTTCAGTTTCTTGAGCGGCTTCGCCTTTCCGCTGGCCGCCAAGCTCAGACCCCGTCCGGAGTCAAGCGCCCCTCGCTTGCTGGCCGGCGCTTATATCTGGGAATGCCTGGGCGCTCTGGCCGGCGGCATGATCTATACGTTCTGGCTGGTGGGAAGATGCGCTCCGCTCCTGATCAGCGAACTGTTCACCCTGCCGCTGCTGATCGGGTCCGCCTGGGTGGCTCTGGCCGTTGCCGGCAAAAAAAAACCGGCCTTTCACCTCCTGGCCCTGATGCTGACCCTGGCCGCCATTTTCAGCGGCGCAGCCGGCAGCGTCGATTCCTGGCTGGTGCGGCAGAGATGGCTGGGAATTTCCTCCTCCGTCCTGGTTGCCAACCGCGACTCCAAATACCAGAACCTGCAGCTGGGATGGCGCGCCGGACAATACAACCTGTTCGCCAACGGCCAGCTGGCGGCCGTGTTCCCCGATGACGACCCGCAAATGATCTTAGCCGCCCAGATCCTCAGCCAGCATCCCCGCCCCAGGAGCATATTGGTCATCGGCGCCGCCAGCGGCGGCCTGGCCAAGCACCTGCTGCAATACAAGATCGCCCGGCTCACCGCCGTGGAGATCGACGGCGAATTCGCCAAACTGATCACGGACCACTTGGGCGCCGCCGACCGTTCCTTTCTGAGCGACCCGCGCCTGCAAACGCGGATCATGGACGGCCGCCGCTTCGTCCTGCTCGCCGCCCGCGCTAAAAATGCGGCGCCGGAGCGCTTCGACATGGTTTACATCGACCAACCCGATGCCTGGACCGCGCTGCTCAACCGCTACTATACCCGAGAGTTTTTCCTGGATCTGAAGCAGATCCTTGCCCCGGGCGGAGTGGTGGCCCTGCGCCTCACCACTGCGGAGAACTATGCTTCAGAGATCAGCAATCCCTACAGCTCCGTCGTCTTTCAAACTCTGCAAAGCGTTTTCCCCTTTATCGCGGTTTCACCTGGTCCGACCAGCGCCTTCTTTGCCTCGGAAGCTGCGGTCAGCGTCAGCACGGAACCCGGTGTCCTGGCTGAACGCTACCGAGCCCTGGCTTCGCCGCCGGCAGAACTGGACCAGGTTTTCACTTCCTTGTACCCGGAAGAAAAAACCGCTTTTGTCAGCGCCGCCCTGCAAAAGCACAAGGCCCGGGCCTTGAACCGCGACCAGCGGCCCATTGCCTATTTTCTAGGCAGTCGCGTGCTGGGCTGGGATAGCGGCAGCCCGCTAACAGGCCTTTTCGGCCTGCTCGAAAAAGTGAAATTTGCGAACGTGCTCCTGGCTTTGGGCCTGCTGCTGCTGCCGCTTTTCCTGCTCACGCTGGCCAGGCGGAAAAACCGGGTCGGCCTGCCCCAGGTCCTGCTGGCTGCCACCAGCGGCGGTTTCGCCGGTCTCTCCGCCGAGATCACGGCCATATTCATTTTTCAGAACACCTGGGGATTTGTTTACCAGGCCATAGGTCTGCTGATCGCGCTGTTCATGCTGGGTTTGGGAGCCGGAGCCGCCTGGAGCAGCCGCCGCATCGAAAAAAAGCTGCCGCCGGCCGCAAAAGCCGCTCGCTGGCTGGCCGTGGTCCAGATGCTCATCGCCATCCTGAACTTGACCTGCCTGCCTTTGCTGCAAATGAATTCCCGGCTGGGCTGGCCCGGGCAAATACTGCTGGCCGCCTGGCTGGGGGGCCTGGGGCTGCTGGCCGGAGCCATCCTGCCCCTGGGCATGCGCGTCCTGCAACACCAGCCGGCCGGATGGAGCGCCGGGCTTCTGAACGCCGGCGATTACCTGGGCGGCGCCGTCGGCTCCCTGTTCATGGCCGCATTATTTCTGCCGCTGCTGGGCACGCAAAAAAGCCTGGTACTGGTCACCCTGCTGTCGCTGGCCTCGGCCGCACTCCTGCTGTACGCTGCCGGGTTGCGCCCGCGCCGGGCCTGAAATATCGCCGCAGGCAATACCTCGCGAGAAAAAGCAGAAGGGGAAAGGAAACGAAAAAAGGCTAGCGGGGCGGAAACAACGACTGCCAATCGTTCAGCACCCGGATGGCTTCTTCCAAGACCGGGTCCTTGCGCAGGTCGGAGATCCATTCCTTTCTTTTTTCGCTCAAAGGATCGGGGGCGGTTGCGGTTTTGACATCGGTGCTCGCCACCTGGATGTAAGGGAACTCCACCTGCTCCTTGTTGAACTTTTCAGCCTGCTGGAACAGCGCATCCTGCTCGGCCTGGAATTTTTTCAAGTTCAGGGTCACCTGCGTCATTTCACGCTGCTTTTTCAAACGGGCGATGTTATCGGCCATCTCCTGGAAACGGACGTTGGTTTCCTGCCTCTGCCGGCTCAGTTTTTCCAACTCCGCCAGTTGGGGCAGGCCGAGGGTCCAGGGCGAAAATGAGAGCGGGGAAACGGTATCCCAGCCAAGCGAATTTTTCTGGTTTTTTTCTCCCACGCCGAGGTAGGAATAGAGATCGGGAAGGATAATATCCGGGACCACGCCCAGGGACTGGGTAGACGCTCCGGTGATGCGATAATATTTCTGCACGGTGAGGGCGATGGCGCCCAACGGCGCCAACTGCTTCATATCCGGGGCGAGGAAGCGGTCCAGGTCCAGCATGACCTGCACCGTGCCCTTGCCGAAAGTATGCTCGCCGCCGATCACGAGCGCCCGGCGGTAATCCTGCAGGGCAGCGGCCACAATTTCCGAAGCCGAGGCGCTCAGGGAATTTACCAGGACGACCAGCGGCCCGCGATAACTGATATCGCCATCGCGGTCATCATAGACCTGGGGCGCCGAATGCCTGTCTTTTACCTGGACCACCGGGCCTTTTTCAATGAAAAGCCCGGTCAATTTCACGGCGTCCTCCAAGGCCCCGCCGCCGTTGCTGCGCAGGTCCAGGATCATGCCGTCCACGCCGATGGCGACCAATTTCTCCAGTTCCTTTTTCACGTCGTCGCTGGCGTTGCGCCCGGAGGCGTGATTGAAATCATGGTAGAACTTGGGCAGGTAGACATAACCGAATGATCTTTTCAATTTGTCGTTGGTCAGGACCGCGGATCGGGCATAGGTCTCCTGGATCTCGACCACGTTGCGCACCAGGGAGATCTGCATGATGCGGCCGTCGGTCTTTTTAACCGTCAGGCGCACCAGGCTTCCTTTTTTGCCGCGCACCAGCCGGGCGGCATCGCTGACGCTCATACCCACGATATCCACGGGCTCATCGTCGCCCTGGCCGACCTTGAGGATGATGTCTTCGACCTTGAGCAGGTTCTGTATCCAGGCCGGGCTGCCGGGAATGACATCGAAAACCTTAATAAATCCATTGTCTTCGCCCAGCAGGGCGCCGATACCCTCCAGGGTGCCCGACATTTCGATGTCAAACTGCTCCTTGTCCCGGGGCGGGAAGTACTGGCTGTGCGGATCGAAAATGGCGATCAGGGCGTTGAAGAACAACGACTCCATGTCCTCCGACCTTTCCTGGAGCAGGCGGCTGAAAAGCCGCTCCACGCTCTTTCCCACGGCCTGCCGCGCCCGGATTTCCAGCGCCGGGGAAAAGACGACGTCCGTTTTGACGCTATCGTTTTTTTGTCCGGTCGCGGTTTTCTGCAGGTTGAGATACTGGGTCAAGGTGAGGTATTTCAGCCATTTCCGCCACCATTCCTGCAGCTGGGGAAAGTCACGGCTGGTTTCCCGTTTGTCGGCGTCGAGCTCGATCCGGTCATCCAGGGAAAAATCGAAAGGCTTGCTCAGGATCTCCCGGCAAAGGCCCTGGACCTGCAGCACGCGCTGGCGCAAAAGCTGCTTGCCCAGCCGCGGCAGGGAGAAATCGCCGTCCAGCAATTCATCGTCGATCTTATAGGTATAGCCCTTGAGTGCGTCCAGGTCGGCCTGGATCAGAAAACTTTTGCCGTTGTCCAGGTCTTTGGTATATTCGGCGAAGCTTTTCGCCGAAAAATCATCGTCGATCTTTTTGCCGCTGTAATGCCAGTTGGCCAGCCAGTTGCCGATCATCTGGCTCAGGACTTTTTCCCGGTCCTGAACTGGAGTTTCGGGCTGCAGGGCGCCGGAAAGCAAAAACGACAACAACAGGATCGCGAATATTTTTAACTTCATGGGTTTTCCTTACATGCAATATACGATTGTACCCCGCTTTTCGCCCATCGGCAATAGGAAAAAATCATGCTATGAGCAAACGGCGGCTGGAGCCGAAAAACCAGCGAGCCTTTCAGGGCTCGCACTTCGGCGGCCGCCGTTCGCAGTAAAAATTTTTTATTTACTCGATATTGGCACTGACAACGGAAGCGAGCTGCATCATGTCGATGGTCTGCCCTTTTTGTATGCCGGTGAAGTCGGTCACTTTGCCGCTCGATTTGCTTTTGATCTTGGTATTCTTGAAAACCTTCAAAAGCTTTTCATCGGCAACGATGAATTTGCCTGCGCCTTCCGGCTTGCCGTTGGCAGTTTTTGCCTGCAGCTTGTTGGCCTTGATGTGGTCCCAAAGTTTCTTCGTGATCTCCAGACGCGGTAGTTCACCCTTGCCGCAGAACGCCGCCAGATCCGCCTTCAATTTCACCGGTTTGTTCAAGCCTTTTTGTTCCATTTGGTTTTTCTCCTAAGTTGAATTCGTGGATATTATAGCATAAAAAAGCGGATTACTATTATTCTTCCGGCAAATTCAACGAATTTCACCCGGCTGGGGCCGCGGGAATATATGTTATAATTGTTCATGCAATTTCAGTTTAAATTGCCCGTGGATGACTACCGGAGCGAGATCGAGCAAACCATCGCCGCCAACCCGGTCGTGATCCTGACCGCCGAAACCGGGGCCGGGAAATCCACCCGTGTCCCCTGGTGGCTGTGGCAGGCCGGCAAGAAAGTGCACGTCACCCAACCGAGGCGCATCGCCGCCCGCGCCTTGTCCAACTATCTGGCCCGCGTCGTCAACGTCCCCTGGGGACGGGAGATCGGTTACCAGACCGGCCTGGACAGCAACCGTTCCGCCGCGACCACCCTTCTCTACCTGACCGACGGCGTGCAGATGGTCCGCGAGATCCAGGGCGGCCGCGATTACGACGTGCTGGTCCTGGACGAGCTGCACGAATGGAACCTGAACCAGGAAGTGCTCGTCGGCCTGGTCAGAAAAAACCTGGACAGCGGGCTGTACCTGCGTAACGGCAAGCGCGTGGTCATCATGAGCGCCACGCTGAAAGCCAAGCAGATCTCGGCTTTTCTGAACCATGCCCCGGTGATCACCGTCCCCGGCCGCGGTTTCCCGGTCGAGTGCCAGCGGCGCCACCCTTGTTTCCTGCTGCCCGACGCCGCCAACCTGCTCGAAGCCGGGCACAACGTCCTGCTTTTCCAGCCCGGGAAACAAGAGATCGACGATACCATTCAGAGCCTGAAGGAATTGCTGGATCACGACCAGCAGAAGGCGGTCATCCTGCCCCTGCACGCCGAGCTTTCCATCACCGAGCAGGCCAAGGTCTTCAAGAATTATCCCCTGCCCAAGGCGGTGGTGGCCACCGACATCGCCCAGACCAGCCTGACCATCGACGACATCGACGCGGTCATCGACAGCGGCATAAAAAAAGAAGTCCGCCTGGTCAGCGGCATCGAGGGGCTCTACCCCACCGAGATCTCCACGGCCGAATGCCGGCAGCGCGCCGGCCGGGCCGGCCGTGTGAAAAAAGGGCTTTACATTCTCTGCTCGGAACGGGGCATGGACGACCGCCTGGATTACCCGGAGCCGGAGATCCGCCGCCTCAACCTGGAGAGCGTGGTGCTGCGCATGTGCAAATGGGGGCTCTTGCCCCTGGAGTTCAATTTTTTTCACCGTCCCAACCGCAGCCTTATCCTCAAAGCCATCCGGAATCTGAAGAATTTCGGCGCCCTGACACCGGAAAGCACGGTAAGCGCGGACGGGCGGCGCATGGCCGAACTCCCCCTGTCGGTGCGCAGCGCCCGGCTGCTGCTGGAAGCCGAAAAGGGCGGGCCGCGGGTGACGGACCGGGCGCTGAAAGTCATCGCCATTTTCGAGACGCGCGGCATCGTCAGCAAGGAATTCGCCGGCGAATGCTATTCCAATTCCCCCTACCGATCAGACCTGCTCAACCAACTGGATCTCTGGGAAGACCAGAAGCGCAATGCCCGCCTGGTGTCGGGCAAGAAAGCCGCGCTGGCTAGGGAAATATACATGGAGCTCAAGAAGCGCCTGGCCGACCGTAAGGTCCCCGCCGAGGGGATGCCGCCGGTCAAGGGCTCCCTCTCGGTTCCTGAACAAAAGCATCTTTTCCGGGCCATATTGTCGGGCTTTTGCGACGGCGTGTATTTCAAGGGCGAAGGCATATACTGGCGGGAGGGAGAGGAGCGGCAGATCGAGCGCACTTCGATCCTGAACCAGGCCAGGCCGGAGATGGTGGCCGGGCTGCCCTTTGACCTGATCATCAACCGCGAAGATCCCAAGACCGGAAGCAAGGAGGAAAGATACCTGCCGCTGGTCACCTTCTGCTCGGAGCTTTCCCTGAAACAGCTGGAAGAGCTCAAGCCATACAGCTATGAAAAGCGGCGGCGTATCCTGCTGCAGGAAGACAAGCTCCTGGTCAGCGAAGAAATTTTTTTCGGTTCGCGGCAGATCAAAGCCATGGCGGTCGAGCCCGACTGGACCCGGCCCGACGAAAAACACGCCATTCTGACCCTGGCCCTGGAGTGGTTCAAAAAAAACTACGAACAACTGCCCTGCCGCGCCGAGATCGAGAAGAACCGCGCCTGGTTCACCGAAGCCGCTGGCGCCTTGAACGAAAAACTGCCGCCCTTCGATCTGGCCTTGAACGAATATTTGTACCGCCAGCTGCGCCGTAGTTTGAAGATCGACGACCTGCGTTTCTTTTTCCAATTCCACCCGGCCCTGCAGCGCATCGACCTGCACCACCTGCTTCCCCACCGCTGGCTGCAAAAACTGAAAGGAGTTCACTGGCCCAAGCTGCTGCAGATCAAAGAAATGGTACTGCCGCTGGAATACATCGGCAACAAACCCTACCTGGTCTTGGAATATGGGCAGTTTCACCGGCTCGAAGCCGATGAGATCCGCCTGCCCAGCGGCGAAGCCCCCGGTTTTCGCCTGCAGGGACAGTTATTCCCCGGCTGGTCCACCGCGGCCGCCCATTACAACGCCCGCCTGAAAGGGGAAATTTTCGAGCGCAAGTGGCGGCAGGAGAAAAAAAGCGTCCAGGTCGGGGATATCCTGGATATCCCGTTCCCGCTCGCCTTTCAGGGTGGCAGCGGCAAGGACAATGCCCTTTTTGAATTCTATTCGGCGCCGGCCCTGGCGGATGGCCAGGTTTTCCTGGTCCACTTTCCCGACCTGGAGCAGGCCCTGGCCTACTTCCGGTCCATCGAGGAGCAATGGCTGGAATGCAAATCCAGGTTCCAAAAAACCGCCCTGGAGAATATTTTCCGCGGCAAGGGTTGGAAGATCAAATGACGGACAACCCGGCTGGCACAGTGAACGAAAAAGCGCTGGCCCGGCGCATCAAGGACCATGTCGTGGGCCAGCGCCATGAATTCTTCGCCATCATCCATCCCGGCTTCGAGGCGACCGCGCGCCGGGAACTGGTCGAGTTGGGCATCGCCGCGCCCGAAGTTCGAGGAAACGGCGGCATCGAATTCTCGGCGAAGCTCGATGACGCCTGGCGGGTGAACCTGGGGGCGGGGACGGTCAGCCGCGTGCTCATGCGCCTCTGTGAGTTCAAGGCCACCGGTTTCGGCGAATTCCGCTCGAAGCTCGCCGCCTTTCCCTGGGAACTGCACCTTGCCGACCATGCCCGGGTCGCATTCTCCATCCACGCGGGCCGCTCCCGGCTATGGCACGAAGGCAAGCTCGAAGAGGAAACGGCGCGGGCTATCACGGAGCGCCTGGCTGTTCATGGCCGCCGGGCTCAGTTCATTGAAAAGGCGGATAGCGATCCTGCGGGTCGGCAAACCGTATTTTTGCGCCTGGACGAGAACCGCTGCCAGGCCAGCCTGGACACGGGCGGCGAACTTCTCTACCGCCGCGGCCATGGGAAATTCGTGGAGCAGGCGCCACTGCGCGAGACCCTGGCCTGCAGCGTCCTGCACGCCGCTGCCAGCGAGCGCTACCGGATCGTGATCGACCCATTCTGCGGTTCGGGCACATTCGCCCTGGAGGCGGCAGCCATCTTTTCCGGCCGCCCCGTCAACAGCGGCCGACCGTTCGCCTTCCAGGGCTGGCCCTCCTTCCGGCCCGCCCGCTTCCAACACCTGAAGGATGAATTAGAAAAAGAAATGAGGCAGCGAGCTCCCGCGGGCACGCATAAGATCTTCTGTTCGGACATCGAGCCCAAAGCCGCGGCCACGGCGCAGCATAACCTCGAAAGCGCTGGTTTTTCCACGCTCGCGGAGGTCGACCAGGCCGACTTTTTCCATCTCCACCCGCCCGCCGCCGATCCAGCCGGCGTGCTGCTGGTGATGAATCCCCCCTACGGCAGCCGACTGGCGCAGGGCAGCGACGTCGCCGCCCTGTACCGGCACATCGGAGACAAAGTCCGCAATGATTATGCCGGCTGCGGCTACGCGATCATCGTTCCGGGCCTGGAGCTGGAAAAAGCGTTGGGATTGCCGCACGAAGAAAAGATACTTTTTCATAATGGCGGCATATCAGTGGCATTGCTGATCCAACATAGCAGAAAAAATTGAGACGCGTAGGGGCGCGGTCATCGCACCCATAAATCAAAAATTTAAATAATCAAAACAAGAACATGATCTTTTTTGTAGGGAACGCCGATCTGCGTTCCCTGCATGTAGGGGTTCAATATGATCTCAATAATCTCGTATTGAACCCCTACCCTCCGTTCTGATCATTTTGTTTGTTTGGGATTTGGGGTTCGGTTTCTCCCCAGCGGAAACTTGTGCTATATTAAAAAAGATGAACGTGAAACGACTTCTCCTGATCAGCATGACGTTCGCCTTGCTCCTGCTCTCCCTCTCCTGCGCGCAAAAGAAGAAGATTTATATCGCGCCGAAAGTGCCGCAAATCCAGAAGCCTGCACCTCCGGTAGTTTGGACGGTTGCCAACGCCCTGCAGCCGCTAGCCATTGTCCCGGAATTGAAAGACGATGAACCGGCGCAAACGCTGCTGGATGCCGTCGACCTCAGCTTGCAGAAATTCGCTGGGATGGACGAGGCG
>Ga0209540_10003562_pt1 | contig 10558 bp, 10 predicted proteins | sample BarGraIncu01121A_FD_184501 | JGI IMG/M metagenome (GOLD analysis project Ga0209540, IMG submission 184501) | Arctic peat soil microbial communities from Barrow, Alaska - Barrow Graham LP Incubations 011-21A (SPAdes) (version 2) | ecosystem: Environmental > Terrestrial > Soil > Wetlands > Peat... | reverse complement strand
GAGATTTAATGACAAAGCCGACCCAAAAAGTCGGTTTTATTTTATAAGGAGGTGGCTTGATGGCGAACATATTTGACTATCTTGAATGGCGCGGCGACCTTAACTTCGAAAGCGACGGATTCAATGAGGTTGATAATCTTATATTGTCAGTTCTCTCCTATGTGGAGTATGAAGGACTTGTGACTGGTGAAATTGATGGACAACGAACAACGTTGTCAAAGGTTGCAGAATACTATCAAAACCACAGATTCGCGTCTCCTGCTTTCTACGGTAATCTTTTTTTTAATCAAATTCCCGACTTGCTTCAGAAGACTGCAGCTGCTGCAAGGTTTCACGATATAGGGCTATCCGGATATGTTAATAAGATTGATGAAGAAAAATCAAATCAGTTTTCAGCATTAGTTTTTTCCATAGATGCCGGATACCACTATATATCATTCCGAGGCACAGATGACACGATAGCTGGCTGGAAGGAAGACTTTGAGATGAGCTTCATGGATGAAATACCGTCACAAAAGCTGGCCGCAGAATATATCAATTCTGTTTGTACAAAGCTTGAAGGTAGATTTTATCTTGGCGGTCATTCAAAAGGAGGAAATCTTGCAGTATACGCTGCTACTCAGGTTATTGAAGAAATGAGAGATAGAATAAAAGGAATATTCAACAATGACGGACCTGGATTTCAGGCGGATGTCATACAGTGCGAAGGTTACCAAAGCATGCTGGACAGGATCAACACATATGTTCCTAAATCCTCTGTCGTGGGAATGCTGCTGGAGCATGGTGAAGAATATAAAGTCGTAAGAAGCACCGGTTTAGGCATAATGCAGCATAATGCGCTGAAATGGGAAGTTAAAGGACATGGCTTTGTGTACGAGAATGAACTGACTAGAAACAGCCGCGATACAGACAAAGTTTTAAGGGCCTGGCTGAGCAATTTGTCCATTGAACAAAGGGCGGATTTCATAGATGCCCTGTTTGACATCATTCAGGCAACGGGTGCACATACTCTCAGCGAACTATCGAAGGAAAAGTTAAATGCGATTGATACGATGTTAAAGACGTTCAAGAATATGGATACATCCACCCAGGCCATGCTGAAAGGGACAATAGACATGTTCTTTAAAGAAATTCAAAAGGTATTCATGAAATCCATGGGAGACGGGTTCGAATCTTTGGTATCAAGAAAAAGGAACAAAAAAATAGATTAGCTGTTATTGAGATCGGCGCCGGATGAGAGGGTAAAACCACTCTTCCGGCTGTTTTTATTGACATCGGGGTAGGAAGAGTTATAATATTCATATGAACGGTTGTTCAAGTATTCAAGAGTAGAGGTGATCGTATGCCAAAAAATTTGCAGCCCATTGAGCGGTGCGATTGTGATGTCATTCACGATAGCATCGTGAATAAGGTGAAGGAAAGAATGCCCCGGGAAGAAACACTCTATGACCTTGCAGAGCTGTTTAAAATATTCGGGGATTCAACAAGAATCAGGATATTGTGGGCACTGGATGAAGCGGAAATGTGTGTCTGCGATATTGCATTTCTGCTTAATATGACACAGTCCGCAATCTCGCATCAGTTAAGGCTTCTTAAAAATGCTGATCTTGTCAAAAGCAGGAGGGAAGGAAAAATTGTTTTTTATTCCCTTAAGGATGAGCATGTCAAACAAATATTCGATTTGGGATTAATTCATATTGTTGAGGAATCCTAGCAATGGAGGGATATTAATGGATAAAGGTGAAAAAAAGGTCTTTATTCTCGAAGGTTTAGGCTGAGCAAACTGTGCCAGCAAAATGGAGACTGGCATTAAGTCCCTGGATGGGATAAGGAATGCGAATATTGATTTTGTATCCAAGAGGATGACTGTTGAAACTGATGGAACAGTCAAATTTTCGGGTTTAAATGAAAAAATTGAAAGTATTGTAAAAAAAATAGAGCCAGGTGTTAAGGTCAATCCTGGTGAGGGTGTAAAAAATGCTGAAGCTAAAGAAATGGAAAATGGTGAGGAAGGCGAGATGCGAAAAAAGGAGATTGCGAGGCTCATTGTCGGAGGCATACTTTTCGGTGCAGCGATTCTTTTTAATTTCAAAGATTGGATTGAGCTTACACTGTTTTTGGCAAGCTACATCATCGTCGGGAGTGGCGTTCTTCTGAGAGCAGTCAAAGGAATATTGAACGGGCAGGTATTCAGCGAATACTTTCTCATGAGTTTGGCTACAATTGGTGCATTTTTTGTCGGTGCGTATTCTGAAGGTGTGGCAGTAATGATGTTCTATCTCATTGGCGAACTGTTCCAGGATATGGCTGTTGATCATTCCAGGAAATCAATTACTTCTCTTATGGATATAAGGCCGGATTATGCCAACCTGAAAATCGGAAGTGAGTTGCAGAAGGTTTCTCCGGAAGAGGTTGGAATAGGTGACACCATTGTCATAAAACCGGGAGAAAAGTTTCCTCTGGACGGGAGGGTTGTCGAAGGCTTCTCGATGGTTGATACATCCGCATTGACTGGTGAATCATTGCTGCGTGAACTGGAGCCGGGGATGGATGCCTTAAGCGGATTCGTAAACAAGAATGGTGTCCTCACCGTTGAGGTGACAAAGGAATACGGCGAATCTACGGTATCTAAGATACTTAACCTTGTCCAAAACGCAAGCAGCAGAAAAGCGCCAACCGAGAATTTCATAACAAAATTCGCCAGATATTATACTCCAGTTGTAGTTTTTGGAGCAGTGGCGCTTGCTGCAGTACCACCACTGGTTATTCCGGGGGCAAAATTCAGCGACTGGCTATACAGGGCTCTTGTGTTCCTTGTTGTCTCATGTCCTTGCGCACTGGTTATATCAGTTCCCTTAGGCTTCTTTGGAGGAATCGGAGGGGCGTCAAAGAGGGGGATACTTGTCAAAGGAAGCAATTTTCTGGAAGCTCTGAACAATGTGGAAATCGTTGTTTTTGACAAGACAGGCACTCTAACCAGGGGCGTGTTTGCAGTCACAGCTATAAACACCCAAAACGGATATTCGGAAGAGGAACTTATAAGATATGCAGCCTATGCGGAAAGCTACTCTAATCACCCTATCGCAGATTCCATGATTGATGCTTATGGCAGGAAGATTGACAAGGAGAAAATATTTAAACATATGGAAATGGCCGGTCAGGGTGTAAAGGTTAGAATTGAGGGCAAAGAGGTGCTTGCAGGCAATACCAGGCTGATGGAGAATGAAGGGATAGAGTACAGCAAAGTTGATATGTTCGGAACGGTTGTGCACGTGGCGATAGACAATATCTATGCAGGCAACATCGTAATTTCGGATGAAGTGAAAGAGGATGCGGCTGCTGCGATAAAAGAATTGAAATCTCTAGGCATAGGCAAAACCGTTATGCTTACAGGCGATCTGAAGGCAGTGGGCGATAAGATTGGAAAACAGCTGGGGCTGGATGAGGTCTATACTGAACTGCTGCCTCCTGACAAGGTTGAAAAGATAGAGTCTATGGAAATCAAAAAATCCAGCAAGGGAAAGATTGTCTTTGTCGGCGATGGAATAAACGATGCGCCTGTGCTTGCAAGGGCTGATATCGGAATAGCAATGGGCGGTCTTGGATCAGACGCTGCTATCGAGGCGGCCGATATAGTGATAATGACCGACGAACCATCAAAGGTTGCAACTGTAATCAAAATAGCTAAAAAAACCAGAGGTATTGTGGCTCAAAACATTATATTTGCACTGGGGGTTAAAGCCGTGTTCCTGATACTGGGCGCTTTTGGCATAGCGACAATGTGGGAAGCGGTATTTGCAGATATGGGCGTAGCCTTAATAGCAATATTCAACGCAATGAGAGTTATGAATACGAAAAACATATAAATATGTGTTACAATTAAATTCAGAAACACTAAACCGGGGGTGGAAAAAATGATGATCATAGGAATTGCGGGAGGTTCAGGTGCAGGAAAGACGACTGTCGCACGCACAATAGCTGAAAGGCTCGGAAAAGAAAATGTTGCTTATCTTTCGCAGGACTGGTACTACAATGACCGTTCTAATATGACTCTAAAGGAAAGGGAAAAGGAAAACCTTGACCACCCAAAAGCTTTTGATACAAAGCTGTTGGTGTCCCACTTGAATCTACTGCGCCAGGGCATGCCTATAGAAGTGCCGGTTTATGATTACAGCATTCATACCCGCACAAGTGATACTGTGCATATGGCACCCAAATCAGTTGCTATTTTGGAAGGCATACTGGTCTTGACCATTGAAGAGCTGCGCTCAATTTTGGACTTTAAGGTTTTTGTCGATGCAGATCCGGATATACGTCTGATCAGAAGACTGGAAAGAGACATTAAGGAACGTGGAAGCACTTACGACAGCACTATTAAGCGATATCTCTCCACAGTCAAACCTATGTATGATGCCTTTATAGAACCTTCTAAAAGGTATGCTGACATCATAGTGCCTCGAGGCGGACAAAATGAAAATGCAACTAACCTTCTGGCCGACATGGTGGAGCACTACGCGGTTCATCATTCTTCTTAAAGAGCAGCCGCCTGCCAAGTGAAAATCTCTTTGGCAGGAGGTTTTTATATGCTATAATAAAATCAGAATATTCAATAAAAACTTAAATAATTTGTTGGGAGTGAAGCATTATGTTGTTTGCTAGAAGCAGATCCTATGAGGACACAGTTCCAGCCAAGTCTCCAAAAGAGCTGTTGATGCTGGTTGAAAAGCTGCTGCCGGACGTTGTTTACAATATGGCCAGCCTCGAGAGGAATCCTTATACTTATCCCGAAATAAAGACACTTCTCGATGGTGTTACTGTGGGAGGACATAAGCTCAGTGACGAGCAGCAGGTCCTCAGCATAAGAAACGGATGGAATTTTGTGATCGATTCAGTGCTCAATAATACAGCAACCCTTGATATAGACAAATTCAATCAACTGAATGAAATAATAGCCAAGGATGAAGCCTTAGTCAGCGGCAAATTCAGAACCGGAGAGGTAAGGATTGGAGGCACTGATTTTATTCCGCCCAGGGCGGAGGAGCTTGAGAGCACATTTAACAGCGAGCTAACCATAATAATCGAAAGATGCAAGAGTAAAATAGACCTTGCTTTTGAAATATTTCTCTGGATGTCCTTAAATCAATTCTACTATGACGGCAATAAAAGAATTTCCAGACTTTTTGCTAATATTATCCTCATTTCAAGCGGGCAGGGGATATTTAACGTAAGAGTAAAGGACAGGCTGCAGTTCAATATTTTGATGGTTAGGTTCTACAACACAAAGGATGCCGATGATATATTCGAGTTCCTATACGATTACTGTCTCGAGAGTGACTATTATGAAAGTTAAAAAATCAGCGACTAATTCAGATACTTATGAAGACTTGAATTTATGGGGGATGCTCAAGATGACTTTTTAACGTCTATGCACTGAGAGATATCAGCATTGTGGCGAAAATGAAATCAGAGATGAAGGTTTATTCCAGAGAAATGGGGAAATAACCGAAAGATGTTTTGAAAATAAAGTTGTACAGTTGCAGGGTAAGATTTTGAAGATTCAAATAATTTGGTTGTAATTTGCCGGAGTAGGGGTATAATAATATAAAAACCTTGAAAGCAGGTCGATATTGTGGTTATTGTTGTCAGTATAGTGAGTTTGATATTAAAGACTTTGTTATTCCTTACAATATCATTGCTTATGCTGCTTCTTTTGATACTGATCATACCTTTCACCTATTCATTTTCTGCAATTTCAAAAGAAAAGACAATTATCCATATGGAGGCTCATTGGATTGTTATCCGTGCAGAAATGTCCCTAGAGGACTGGTCGCCTCGCATGAAAATAAATGTTCTAGGGAGGAATGTCAAGTCCGGACACCATGAGAAAAAAATCCGGGAAAAGCCTCCAAAAAAGGAAAGGAAGAAGAAGTTCCAAATGCCTGGCATTGAATTTTTCAGGGAAGCAATTTTGTTTCTTAAAGAGGTTGTTAGGGTTATAAAGCCGAAAGTCATGACAGCATACGGATTTTACGGTCTTGATGATCCTGCCAATACTGCTGCAGTCTCTTACCTCATAATTCTGATGAACAGTATTGCGCCAAATGCTCAGATAAGGTTGAACCCAGTATTTGATTCAGAGATGAAAGATTTTCAGGTGAATATATCTGGCAGAATAACGCTAATGTTGTTAATCTTAATAATGATAAAATATATATTGAAGAAGGAAGTCAGAGAAGTATTATTTCAGAAACGTACTTATGCTCAAACAAGAAATATAAATATATGAGGAGGAATTTAGCATGGAAGTCGGCAATACAGTAAGGGAAAATCTCGACACATTGTTTCAGAAGCTTGAGAAGTTTTTAAAGACGGAAACTGTAATCGGACAGCCAATAGTCATTGGAGAGATCACAATCATTCCTATCATAACAGTATCCTTCGGATGCGGGACAGGGGCTGGGGATGGAAATGGCAGAGATGCCAAAAATGGCTCAGGGTCAGGTTCCGGTGCAGGCTTATGCTCGGGTGCAAAAATATCGCCTACGGCAGTGCTGGTAGTTAAGAACGGTGAGGTGACAGTTCATCCTATCAACGAGAGAAACGGCTTGGAAAATCTTTTGAACAAAGTTCCTGATATCATGGAGCAGATAAAGAAACAAGAAGAGAAGAAGAAGTCAGAACCTGAAACAGAAAAAAAATAGTTTAAACCAAATGGGCTGGTGCAAAAGCACCAGCCCATTTGGTTTACTAATAACTACTTATTGATCTGGTTACGAATCCACAGAAAGTTTAAAATGTCTGTATTTGAAACTATTCCAAGCAAGTTATCTTGTTCCATGACAAGCACTCGGCCTATTCCATTTGATCTAAGCCTTGTCATGGCTGTGGAAACAATGTCGTCAGGTGAGACAATCAATTTATCTGACAGCGGGGTAGTTATGCTGCCGACAGTTGTCTGAGACCTTGCGCCCGTCTCAAGATTCTTTACGCTTGCTGCGGACACGATGCCGATGATCCTCCCGTCCTGGCTGACAGGAAATACCGCGAATTTATATTTGTAGAAATAATTGTCCACTAGCTCCTGCACTGATACACTCCTGTCCACAGTAACAACTTTGCCTGTCATGAATTCCCTTATATTTATCTTGTCGAATATATCTGAAAGCAGCATCGACTGGTAGCTGTCCTTGGACATTTGGTTGATGAACCAACCTATAAAAACAAGCCAAATTCCATTTATGATGTAATTGTTCAGCAGAAGCAATACACCGAAAGCAATCAGGAAATATCCGAAAATTGATCCCATGGTGGAAGCGATTTTAGTTGCTTTCTGCAGGTTGCCGCTTAAACGCCAAACAATAGCCCTAAGCACTCGTCCTCCATCCAGCGGGAAGGCCGGTACTAGGTTGAATATAGCCAGGCTAAGGTTGATGGTGGAGAGATAATCAAGGGATACTATTGCAGCTTCTGGTGCTCCGAAATTTTTAAATATTATCGACAGCAGAAGGAAGAGGCCAAACAGGAATATACTCATGGCTGGACCGGCTATGGCCATCTTTAGTTCTTTCATTGGCTCATCAGGTTCCTGTTCTATTTGAGCTATGCCGCCGAAAATGAACAAAGTAATCCTATTGACGGGCATTCCCAGCTTTAAGGATACAAGGGAATGAGACAGTTCATGAAGAAGTACCGAAATGAAGAAAAGCAGGGCGATTACAGAACTGGATACCCATCTTGTGATCGAATCAAAATCCGGATAATAAGCCGGAAAATAGCCGCTTGCAAGAGTGTAGGTTACAAGCGCAAAAATAACAAACCAGCTTGCATTGACCTCTATCAGTATTCCTTTGATTTTCCCGATTTTGAATGAGCCTTTCATAGTACAAATCCCTCCTTTAATACTTTGAAAACTAGCAATGGGTTTTAATTCTGTTTTCTTTTACTATAATATACCACCATTCTAGCTGTATTATAAGGTGTTAAAACAAATTTTGTATATTTGCGATATAAAAAAAGTGATTTGCTTATATAACAGCAATAAAGTATAATTAAAGAAAAGTTTGAATATTGAAAAAATAAGGGGGGGCAAAGGAATGTCAAACATGTTTTGTTTTCAATGCGAGCAAACTTCAAGAGGTGTAGCTTGCGAAGGCTTAGCAGGTGTGTGTGGAAAAAAGGCGGACACTGCTAATCTTCAGGACAAACTAACAGGTGCTTTGATTGGGCTGGCAATGGCTGCTAAATGCTCAGAACCTACACCAGAGACAGACAAGATTGTTATGGAAGGATTATTTACAGCGATCACAAATGTAAGCTTTGATGACGAATCACTCACAAAACAGATCGACAAGACGAATGCGGCCAAAGACAAACTTGAAAAGGGTTGCACCTGCGGCCCGGAATGCATTAAACCTGAAGAGTACGATATGGACAAGCTCTGGGGAGACGATCCCGATATCAGGTCTTTGAAAACCCTGATCCTTCTGGGACTCAGAGGTATGGGCGCATACGCATATCACGCCATGGTTCTTGGATATACAGATAAAGACGTTAATGAATTCTTCTACACCGGACTCCGAGCTATCGGCGAGACCGGAAATGTTGATAAGCTTTTGCCTCTTGTTCTTAAGACTGGCGAAGTCAACCTTAAATGCATGGCTCTTCTGGATAAAGCTAATACTGAAACCTATGGGACCCCGGTTCCTACAGTAGTGCCTCTGACAATCGTAAAAGGTCCGTTTATAGTCATCACAGGCCATGACCTTTATGATCTGGAACAGCTGCTTAAGCAGACAGAGGGCAAGGGAGTAAACGTGTATACACATGGGGAAATGCTGCCGTGTCATTCATATCCGAAGCTAAAGGCATACAAGCATCTCAAGGGCAATTTCGGAACTGCATGGCAGAACCAGCAGAAAGAGTTTGATAATATTCCTGGCGCTATATTGTTTACTACTAACTGCCTGATGCCTGTTAAACCTAGCTATCAGGACAGGGTATTCACAACTGAAATGGTTGCTTATCCAGGACTGGTGCATATAGGTGAAGATAAAGACTTCACCGCAGTGATAAACAAAGCAATAGAACTTGGCGGATATAAAGAAGATCAGGAAATGACAGGAATCAACGGCGGACATACTGTTACTGTAGGCTTTGGAAGAGGAACGGTCCTTTCCGTAGCTGACAAGGTAATAGATGCTGTCAAATCCGGAGCCATCAAGCATTTCTTCCTAGTAGGAGGATGCGACGGTGCTAAACCTGGCAGAAATTACTATACAGAATTTGTAAAGCTTACTCCTCCAGATACAGTAATATTGACGCTTGCATGCGGCAAATTTAGATTCAATGACCTGGATTTAGGTGAAATAGGCGGACTGCCAAGAATAATGGACATGGGCCAATGCAACGATGCATACAGTGCAATCCAGGTGGCGCTAGCACTTGCAGATGCATTTAAGGTTGGCGTTAACGAGCTGCCGCTTTCCATGGTTCTTTCCTGGTACGAGCAGAAGGCTGTAGTTATACTCCTTACTTTGCTTCACCTGGGAATCAAGAACATCTATCTTGGACCTACACTGCCGGCATTCATATCGCCGAATGTGCTCGATATTCTTGTGAAGGAATACAATATAACACCAATTTCAACACCTGAAGAGGATTTGAAAAAAATTCTTGGATAGAGATAACTTGAAGGTTTATCTCAGGTTTTACAACCTGGGGTAAACCTTCTCTTTACCATCAGACATAATGATTAAATGGGGTGGATGGCATGACATATTTTATTGTCGGTATAACAGCTCTTGTTGCATCAGGTCTGACACTCTTCTCGGGTTTTGGATTGAATACGATACTTCTGCCAGTTTTTGCAGTATTTTTTCCGATTGAGACTGCGATTGTGATGACTGCGGTCGTCCATATGGCAAACAATGCTTTCAAACTTGCTTTTGTTGGACGAAAAGTGGATATGAAGATTGCTCTAAGATTTGGGCTGCCAGCAATAATAACAGCATTCGCAGGAGCATGGCTGCTGACAAAGCTGTCCAGCCTGCCGGTAATAGCCTCTTACAACCTTGGCCAGTACACATTTAATATAACGGCAATAAATGTCATAATAGGTGTCCTCATGATAGCTTTTTCTCTGTTTGAATTGTTGCCGAGGTTTGAAAAAATTGAGATCGATGAGAAATGGCTGCCTCTTGGAGGGCTTATAAGCGGTTTTTTTGGAGGCCTGTCTGGTCATCAGGGTGCTGTCCGATCTGTATTTTTGAGCAAGGCAAAGTTTGACAAGGAATCCTTCATAGCTACCGGGATCATTATCTCATTTATGATCGATATAACAAGAATGTCAGTATATGCAGGCGACATTGCCAGGATTGGAATAAATGCCAACTGGGGCCTTGTTGGTATTGCAATGATTTCAGCCTTTGCAGGTGCATTCATCGGCTTAAGGTTTCTTAAAAAAATAACATTCAATTCAATAAGGGTACTTGTAGGCGTGATGCTTATAGTGCTAGGTGTTCTTATAGCTGTAGGACTCATTTGAAAAATCAAGGGGGGG
>Ga0209540_10003561_pt1 | contig 10558 bp, 6 predicted proteins | sample BarGraIncu01121A_FD_184501 | JGI IMG/M metagenome (GOLD analysis project Ga0209540, IMG submission 184501) | Arctic peat soil microbial communities from Barrow, Alaska - Barrow Graham LP Incubations 011-21A (SPAdes) (version 2) | ecosystem: Environmental > Terrestrial > Soil > Wetlands > Peat... | reverse complement strand
CATATACTGGCTCAACCGGATATTAAAATCAGATCCTCTTGCCGCTGTGGTTATGATAACTGCTTATTCCGATGTTAATCTGGCTGTGAGAGCTATTAAAGAAGGAGCCACCGATTTTGTAGTAAAACCATGGGACAATAATAAGCTAATTACCTCTCTGCAGACAGCATTTAAACTCCGTCAAACGAAGATTGAGAATAAAAAGCTCCGCGACAGGCAAAAGCAGATAAATAAAGGGATCATTAATCAATCTGATCCTCTGATCGGGAAATCTCAGCCAATAGAAAATGTTTTGCAGGTAATAAAAAAGGTAGCCAGAACGGAGGCTAATGTTTTAGTGATAGGCGAGAATGGGACAGGAAAAGAATTAATTGTAAAGGAGATCCATAATAATTCGCGCAGAGCCGACGAAGCATTTATCAGCATTGACATCGGCACAATTACCGAGACATTATTCGAGAGTGAGATGTTCGGACATATCAAAGGTGCATTTACTGATGCGAAAGAAGATAAAACAGGCTGGTTTGAGACGGCTTCCGGAGGCACCCTGTTCCTGGATGAAATAGGCAATCTTTCTCTTACAATGCAATCCAAACTGCTTACAGCCATTCAAAATCGGGTAATCTATAAAGTCGGATCAAAGACTGCAATACCTTTTGATATTCGTCTTATCTGTGCAACAAATAAAAATCTGGAAGAAATGGTCTCAAATGACCTGTTCCGTGAAGATCTATATTACCGGATTAATACAATCGTTATTGAGATACCTCCTTTGCGTGACCGCGGTGAAGATATTGTTTTGCTTGCCGAACATTTCTTAAAGGAGTATGCAGCCAAATACGAGAAATTCAGTCTGAAATTCAACAGCAAAACCCTTGACAAACTCATGAAATATAACTGGCCGGGAAATGTAAGAGAGTTACGTCATACAATAGAAAAGGCAGTTATATTATGTGAATCTGATATCCTGACACCGGAAGATTTTATAATCTCACATTCATCTCAGCAAACTTCATTGCGGCAAAAACCACCAACTTTTGCCGAAATAGAAAAAAAGGCCTTGCAGTCTGCCCTGAACAATAATAACGGAAGCGTTCTGAAAGCTTCAAAAGAGCTGGACATAGCAAGACAGACTATGTACAATAAAATGCAAAAATATAACCTATAGAAAGTTACAGCCATGGTATTAAATAGATTCTTCATCAATGTCCTTGCCCGGGTAGCTTTAATTGTATTAACCAGTGTATTATTGGGAATAGTGCTGCAACATCTTGACCGGGGATACTATTATACCCTGTCAGGTATGATTTTCCTGATTGTTTTACAGACCTGGTTGCTGGTAAACCAGGTTAATAAAACAAACAAAGACCTGGAAAAATTCTTTTCCTCGGCACAGAATAATGACTCATCCGTACGGTTTTCTGAAAACACAAAGAACAGCTCATTCAAAAAATTGCATGACAGAATGAATGATTTAAATACGATAATTCAGAGTGTTAAAATTGAAAATGAGAAGACAAGCCAATTCCTGCAAACTGTGGTTGACCATGTTGATATCGGACTTTTATCATTCGATGAGAATGGAAGGATAGAAATATATAACAGGGCTGCAAAACGATATTTAAATGTTCAGCAACCCCGGCAATTGTCGTCTTTAAAAAAAGCAAATGATGAAATGTTTAAAATTATCAATACCATAAATCCAGGTCAGGAGGTATTGCATAAAATGATAATAAACAATCATCTGCAAAGCATTCTAATTAAAACCAACGGGTTAAAATTTGAAAGCAATACGATTAAACTGGTTTCTTTTCAGGATATAACCAATGAACTCGATAAAAAAGAACTGGATTCCTGGCAAAGACTGATCAGGGTGCTAACCCATGAAATCATGAATTCCATAAGTCCGATCACCTCTCTTACAACTGTGATTTCAGGCTACTTTAAGAAGAAGGAAGATGATAGCCAGGTTCCATTGGAGCTAATTGATCACCAAATTATTTCTAAAACACTTTCAGGGTTGAATACCATTGAAGAAACAGGAAAGGGATTATTGGGTTTTGTTGATAAATACAGAAGCTTAACATCATTGCCAAAACCTGATTTAAGCAAATTCACTATTGACAGCCTATTCTGGAAGTGCAAACTCCTGATGGAATCAAATATTTCAAATTACATAAAAATTATTTTAAGTGTTAATCCTGAAGATATTGCAATAACAGCAGACTATGCCCAGGTTGAACAAATTCTTATCAATTTAATAAAAAACGCTGCTGAAGCTCTGTCTGATAAGGAGAACGGAACAATTCACCTGAAAGCATTCAGGGCCGATGATGGTACAATAATTCAAGTTGAGGATAATGGAATTGGAATATCCGGTGATATTATTGAAGATATTTTTGTGCCATTTTATACAACCAAAGAAAGTGGTTCAGGGATAGGATTAAGCCTGTCAAAACAGATAATGCAAAATCATGATGGCACAATTTCAGTGAACTCTGCTCCGGGTAAGGGATCTGAGTTTACTTTGAAATTTCAATGCGGTGGGTAAGAACGCAAAGGACTCAAAGTTAAATCCATATTGTTCACTTATTTGCGGCCTTTGCGAATTCTTCGCTTTGCGTTCCGATAGCTATCGGAATTTGCGGTTAATTGATTTTCTTTACATTTGCATTCTTACTTCTAACTAAATACGCTCAACCGAGAAATGAAGATTTCATATAACTGGATTAAAGACTATTTAAAAATTGATCTTGAACCTGCCAAAGTTGCAGAGATATTAACAGCTATCGGCCTCGAAATTGAAGGAATGGATGAGTGGGTTTCTGTCAAAGGGGGCCTTAATGGTGTCGTAATTGGCGAAGTACTGACCTGTAAAAAGCATCCCGATGCAGATAAGCTTTCCGTAACCACAGTAAATATTGGTGGACCTCAGCCACTTCAGATAGTTTGCGGTGCCCCTAATGTTGCGGCAGGACAAAAGGTTCCTGTAGCTAAAATCGGAACCGTAGTTTTCAAAGGTGATGAGAGCTTTGAAATTAAAAAATCAAAAATCAGGGGGGAATTATCTGAAGGAATGATCTGTGCTGAAGATGAGATAGGTCTTGGTTATTCTCATGATGGCATTATGGTTTTAAATAATGATGCAAAACCGGGAACTCCTGCGAACAGATTTTTTAAGGTTGAAAAAGATACAGTTTTTGAGATTGGGCTGACTCCAAACAGGATTGACAGCGGTTCGCATTTTGGAGTGGCGAGGGACCTTGCTGCATACCTGAATCTTAATTCCGGTTTGGAGGAGAAAGCAGTTTTGCCTTCGGTAAATGATTTTAAATCTGATAATAACAGTAATCCGTACGAGGTTATTATTGAAAATCCAACTGATTGTCCAAGGTATACGGGCATTACAATAAGCGGTGTATCTATCGGAGAATCTCCAGCTTGGTTGAAGAATAAACTCAGAGCAGTAGGTCTTAATCCGATTAACAATGTAGTAGACATCACAAATTTCGTACAGCTCGAGGTTGGACAACCGCTGCACGCATTTGATGCTGATAAGATTGATGGAAAGAAAGTCATTATCAGAAATCTTCCTGATAAAAGTAAATTCATCACTTTGGATAATCTTGAAAGAACCCTTTCTTCACGCGATCTTATGATCTGCAATACCGAAGAAGGAATGTGCATTGCCGGAGTATTTGGCGGAATTAAATCGGGGGTGACAACATCAACAAAAAATATCTTCCTCGAAAGCGCCTATTTTAATCCAGTTGCCATCCGTAAAACATCAAAGAGACATGCGTTAAAGACTGATGCTTCATTCCGGTTCGAGAGAGGCGCTGATCCTAATATTACTATCTGGGCTCTTAAGAGGGCAATAATGCTTATAAAAGAGATTGCAGGCGGAAAGATATCATCTGGTGTGATAGATGTTTACCCGGAAAAGATAAAAAATGTTCATGTCGATGTTGATTATAATAATATTAACAGGCTTATCGGCAAACAGATAGAACCTCTTACAATAAAAAAAATTCTTGCTCTTCTGGAGATTGATATTATTCATAATGACGACCCAAAGCTGACACTCGGTATTCCAACATACCGGGTTGATGTTAAACAGGAAGCCGATGTTATTGAAGAGATATTAAGAATATATGGTTATAATAATGTCGAGGTCAATATGCATGTCAATTCAACTTTATCATATCCTGAAAAACCAAATAAGGAAAAGGTTATCAACATTGTATCTGATCTTCTTTCGGCAAATGGCTTCGCAGAAATTATGTGCAACTCACTTTGTCCTTCTTCATGGTATGAGCAGAGCGACGATTTTGATATAGACCAGCTTGTGATGCTTGCCAATCCCCTCAGTTCCGATCTGAATGCGATGAGACAGACATTGCTTTTTGGTGGTTTAAACTCTGTAGTTTGGAATATTAACCGGCAGAATCCCGATCTTAAACTATATGAATTCGGACATTGCTACTTTTACCATAAGTCAGATCAGGGATACCCAAAAGCAGAGAATTATAGCGAAAAAACATCTCTCGATCTGTTTATTTCAGGCAATACCGGGCGTCAAAGCTGGAACCTCAAGACTAATCCATCCGACTTTTTCAATATAAAATCATCTGTTGAAATGATCCTCTCGAGGCTGGGAGTTAAGCCTGATAGTTTAACAAAAGGAGAATCAGATAAAAAATATTTTTCCGAATCTGTCTCTTATCTGTTTAATAATAAATTAGTTGCAGAGGCAGGACGTATTTCGAAAAACTATCTTTCAAAATTTGATATCGGACAGGATGTTTACTGGGGTCATATTGAATGGGATTTAGTTTTGAAATTAATAAAAACTCATTCAATTTCTTTCCATGAACTTCCCAGGTATCCTTCGGTTAAGAGAGATCTTGCATTGCTTCTCGACAGAAATATAAAGTTCAGTCAGATCAGAGAAATTGCATTCAGAACAGAAAAAAAAATAATACACGATATAAATCTTTTCGATGTCTATGAAAGTGATAGTATTGGTAAAAACAAAAAGTCCTATGCTGTCAGTCTAATTCTGCGCGATGATCTCAAAACAATGACTGATAAAAACATTGACAAGATTATGAATAATCTCATTAAAGCTTTTGAAAATGAACTAGGTGCGCAGATAAGATGATTAATGAAGAAAAACCGTCTTGAACTGATCAAAGGAGATATAACTGTTCTCGAAGTTGATGCAATAGTAAATGCAGCCAATAACTCTCTTCTTGGCGGAGGCGGTGTGGATGGTGCAATTCATGATGCTGCTGGGCCTGACCTTCTGACTGAATGCGAGAGGCTTAACGGATGTGAAACCGGTCAGTCAAAAATCACTCAGGGTTACAGGCTTAAGGCAAAATATGTTATACATACGGTAGGTCCTGTATGGTACGGTGGTTATCGCGATGAGTCTGCACTACTTGCATCGTGTTATCAGACCAGTCTGGGACTCGCTAAAGAAAAAAAAATAAAGACGCTGGCTTTTCCCGGAATTTCAACAGGAGTCTACAGATTTCCGAAAGACCTTGCCGCAGTGATAGCTGTAAATGAAACCAGAAGATTTCTTAATAGAAACAAATACCCTGAAAAGGTAATTTTTGTTACCTTCGGTGACGATAGTTATGAAACTTACAGGAAACTACTGGATCAATGATTTCATTCTTCAGATCAGTCAAAGATTATTTCTCTCTTGTAAAGTTCAGCCATACTGTCTTTGCAATGCCTTTTGCTCTAATAGGCTTTTCACTTGCAGTTTCAAATCAGGAGTTTGATTTTAGTATCAGATTACTTTTTCTTGTAATTCTTTGTATGATCCTGGCCAGGAATACAGCAATGGGATTCAACAGACTGGCTGATAAAGATTTTGATGCTCTTAACCCGAGAACAAAAAAAAGAGAGATACCTTCAGGCATAATCAGTGTCAGGGCAGCTGCTGTTTTTGTCATCATGAATGCTCTTCTTTTTATTGTCACCACAGGTTTTATCAATCGGTTAACCCTGTTGCTCTCACCTGTTGCACTGGCAGTAATAATAGGATACAGCCTTACCAAAAGAATCACTTCCCTGTGTCATTTTGTGCTAGGATTAGGATTAAGTCTTGCCCCTATCGGAGCTTACGTAGCAGTAACAGGTAAATTCAGTATTCTTCCTCTCATTTACTCCTTTATAGTTCTAAGCTGGGTTAGCGGGTTTGATATAATTTATGCTCTCCAGGATGATGAGTTTGACAAGTCTAACCTGATCCATTCAATTCCATCGGCTACAGGAAGAAAGAAAGCGCTTCGGATTTCAATAATTGTACATTGTGTTACATTTTTACTTGTTCTGACAGCCGGACTTTATGGAAAAAGCGGTATACTTTTCTGGACAGGTGCATTCATATTTACTTTTTTATTAGTCTATCAACACAGTATTGTAAAGCATGATGATCTGAGCAGGGTAACCCTGGCGTTCGGTACAACAAATGGTATTGCCAGCATTCTATTTTCGGTTTTTGTTATTCTCGACCTGATGTTAAGACACTGATAATTTAAATATTATTACATAAGGAATTGTTCCTTTTAAAGTTTTTTTGTTTCTTGGCATCTTCAAAAATATTACAGTATGGCGGAATTAGTTATTAAAGAGGTACTTACCAGAAAAGACCGACGCGACTTCATCTACCTTCCGGAAAAAGTTCACAAAAATGAACCTGACTGGCTCCCCCCTATCTATATGGATGAAAGGGAGTTATATAATAAGAAGAAGAATAAGTCTTACCAGTATGCCGATGCTTTACTTTTATTGGCGTACAGGGATGGTAAACCTGTCGGAAGGATAATGGGGATCGTAAATAACAGATATAATGCCATCAACAACGAACAGCATGGAAGATTCTGTTTCATGGAATGTTATAATGACAAGGAAGTATTTCATTCTCTTTTAACCAGGGTTGAAGAGTGGGTAAAACAGAAAGGGATGACAAAGATAATTGGGCCATTGGGATTTTCTGATAAGGATCCCCAGGGTTTTCAGATAGAGGGATTCGAGTATCCTCAGTTCATGACAGCTCCGACCAATTCAGAGTACATGCCTAAGCTTATTGAAGCAGAAGGGTATGAAAAGAAGGTCGACCTGGTAGATTATCTCGGAAAGATACCTGATAAGTTTCCTTTGATTTATGAAAAGGTTCTTTCAAGAGTTGAATGTAATAAAGAGTATAAAATCATTGAATTCGCTTCTAAAAAAGAACTGAAACCATATATCATTGATGTACTCGAACTTATGAATGAGACATTTGCAGAGATCTATGGTTTTGTTCCTCTTAATGATAAGGAGAAAACCGACTTTGCTGCCCGTTACCTGCCTATTCTCGATCCGAATTTCATAAAAGTCATTGAAACAAATGGAAAATTAGTGGGATTTGCAATAGGTATGCCTGATTTAAGTAAGGGTATAAGGGATGCAAAGGGGAAAATGCTGCCTTTCGGAATTTTTAAAATCCTCAAAGAATCTAAAAGATCAAAAAAACTCCTTATGATGCTTGGCGGTGTTAAGAAAGAGTACAGGGGAAAAGGACTTGAAGTGCTGATGGGGGTCAAAATACTTCAATCTGGCATTAAACATAAAATGGACACTCTCGACAGCCACCTTGTTCTTGAAAGCAACACTAAAATGAGAGCTGAATATGAAAGAGTCGGATGTAAGGTTGTCAAGAAGTTCAGGATCTATCAGAAAGTGCTTTAGGCAATTGCCTAAAAGCGGAAGAAAAGCGAGAATCCCAGCATCTCCTTGAACTGAATACGCGCAGTTTTTTTCTCTGTTCCGTCGGGTCTTAAAACAGGCTGTCCATTCTTATACAGTTCGACAGTTCTGGTATCATCATCAAAAATTAAATGGGTATTGAACCTTACGTCGGTGAACCAGTTCAATTTTGTAGTAGCTATCATTTCCCAGTCAACATCTACATTCTGAGGTTTATGAATATAATTGGTAAATAATTGCAACCGGTTTATTATTGTTACCGTTTCGACAGGTTTGAACTCATTCGATATCATAAAACTTACTCCCGGCTCATTCAGCGATTTCCTGTTCTTTGCTATACCATACTGAGTCTGATCGATACGTGTAGAATCATAAGTATTATGATAATAAGCAGGATCAGTCACAAAAGTACCCTTATACGAGAATGGAGAAAAGTTAATTGATGTTGTTTTATTTGGTTTATAATCAAGTCCGAAGCCGATAGTAAGTATTGCCGGATTCATAAATTTCGATACCAGACTAGAAGTATCTTTTCCCGAACTTGTTTTAAAATAGCTCAGCCCACGGGCAATCTGCGTTTTAAACAATAGAATTGCACTGAAATCAAACTTTCCGAAAGCCTTATGATTGAGTTTTGAGTTTGTCTCAAGGAGATCAATATATTTTCTGATACCTTCTTTGCCTGTTGCAATATAGCCGAATTTTATACGGGCAAAATTATTCGATGATACCTTTGAGGGCGCATTATTATAGTTTGCATATCCTGTTATATCCATGGCAGTCGAAATGCTGCTTTCTCCACCTTTGACCCAGTTACTAAGAGATGCCTGATTAAGAACGAAAGAAGATTCAGTACGGTATTTCCAGAATGGTATTTTAACGGTAATATTCCTTAGTTCAAGTATCTTTTTATTATCTATCGGTTGAACATTGGTTCTGGCAATTGCATAGTTACTTTGCCTTACAGGTCTCCTTAAGTTTATTCCCTTTTCAAGGTAGAGATCAAATGTATTTCTTAATGGATTCGAGATCCATACAGCTACAGAATCGGAAAATTCATTTTTCAGCCAATAGCGGATCTCCCTTTCTCCCTTTGAATTCAACATAATAGGAGTAACAGTATTACCCAACCCGGTAAAATAAATGACTGTAGAATCGCGCTCATCGAGGTATTTTAGCAGAGATATAACAGCGGCCTTGATGGAATCACTTTGGTATGGAGTATCAAAATACCTGAATGGAAAACCGGGATATGACGAAGTTATTTCATTAAGAGTATCTGTGATCACCATAACGGTCGTATCCTTTAATTCTGAAACACCTTTCAAAATGTCAGGTTGGTTTCTTTTTTCCAATGGTCTCAGATTCAGGGAATCTCCCAACCCGGTAACTACAATTGAGTCCAGCATGATATTAGAATCGACAGCGTTATTTAACTTAAGCCTTGATGTAACAGGAACCTTAAGTCTGACAGGTTTCCAGATATAAAACTTCTTCCATGGAATACTTAGGGAGTCATATGGATATTTCATTAGGATATACCTAAGCGAATCATAAGGAGACTGTTCTGCCTCATAGATTAGCCGGTTTAATGCCTTGCTTAAAGAGTCTTTTGGATCGTTCCATATATATGGATTAATCTTTCTCTGCAGATATTTCAGAGCCTGGGTCTTTGAAAGTACAATCTCCGGCTTTTTTGGATTTTCATTCAAAATCACACCACTTTTCCTTAAGGAATCGAATATGATATCTGTTGAATCTGCTTTTTTAATAATTTCCTGAGAAAATACTGATATATAAATATTTATAAGAATAAAAGTCAAACAATATTTTAGAACTTTTCTGTACATGCTATATTGTTTTTCAGATCAGATTTCAAGGTTGAATATATCACAAAATAACCTTAATTTTACAGGAATAAATTTGAAAATTAATGTCCCGTATACCTTTAACGGAAAAAAGTCAGGTTGATATATACAAGAATATCAAAAATAGAGATTTCTTTTCTGTGATCAACTAGCATAAGACCAATTAATGTACTTATTATCAGCATTATAATATCATTCAAGTTTCCCAAACATTTTTTATAATAAATTGAAATTATGGACCTGCCATTAACAGAACCATTTAAAATAAAGATGGTCGAAAACATATACAAAAGTACAAAAGAACAAAGAGAAAACTGGTTACAGGATGCTTATTTCAATCTTTTCAACCTGAAATCAGAACAGGTTTTTATTGATCTACTTACAGATTCGGGTACCGGAGCCATGAGCGACAAACAGTGGTCCGCAATAATGGTTGGCGATGAGAGTTATGCCGGAGCATCTTCATATTATAAACTTAAAGATGCAGTAAAAGATATTACCGGTTTCAATTATTTCCTGCCAACTCATCAGGGAAGAGCTGCAGAAAACGTTCTGTTCTCTGTTCTTGTGAAAGAGGGGGACATAGTCCCGGGGAACTCCCATTTTGATACTACGAAAGGCCATATTGAATTCAGAAAAGCTAAAGCAGTAGATTGTACAATTGATGAAGCTTCTGACACAACAGTATGGCACCCATTCAAAGGGAATGTCGATATTGAAAAACTGGAGAATGTACTTAAAACCAATCCTTCCGATAAGATCTCCTGTATAATAGTAACGATAACCAACAATACAGCTGGCGGACAACCGGTAAGTATGTCCAATCTGCGGGAGGTAAGCAGATTGTCGCACAAATTTGGTGTGAAATTAATTATTGATTCCGCCCGCTTTGCCGAGAATGCATATTTTATAAAAATGAG
>Ga0209540_10003559_pt1 | contig 10560 bp, 13 predicted proteins | sample BarGraIncu01121A_FD_184501 | JGI IMG/M metagenome (GOLD analysis project Ga0209540, IMG submission 184501) | Arctic peat soil microbial communities from Barrow, Alaska - Barrow Graham LP Incubations 011-21A (SPAdes) (version 2) | ecosystem: Environmental > Terrestrial > Soil > Wetlands > Peat... | reverse complement strand
GGGCTTGGGCCGAAACTCGGTTTCTTCTCGCAAGCGCGTTCCGAGTCCCCCGCAAAGGATGACCACTTTCATTGCCTTCGCATTTCGCATAGCATCATTCATTTCAACGGCGTGTCGCATGGTAAAGCATTTTACTGCGTGCCCGTCAAGTCAATAAGTTCCTCGCCTCTTGGGCTTGACCCTGGGGAGACTCTTCCGCCAATCTGCCACGCTTTAAATGATTATCCGCTGGCCACCTCCATTCCACCTTGGCCAACCAGCCGCGCTCCTCAACCGGTTGCGCCGCTCGACAATAGTCTGGTCATGGGTTTTCAACGGTTTCCGCCTGGCTACGGGGCTTCTCCTGCTCCCACTGGTGCTGCACAAACTGTTCACGGAAGAGCTGGGGATGTACTATGTTTTCTTGAGCCTGGTGGCCCTGGCGCCGGTCATCGATTTCGGCTTCAGCCCCACGATCCTGCGGTTCGTTAGTTACGCCATGGGCGGCGCGGAAACGATCCAAGCCCACGGGGTGAGCAAGGGCACCGGCGCCGGCCCCAACTTCGGGTTGCTCTGGCAGTTGTTCTTTACAACGCGCGCGCTTTACCGGGTCATGGCTCTGATCGCCCTCGTGATCCTGGGTGTCTGGGGCACTTATATCGTCGAACTGCGCATCCACGAGACGCCCTCGCCCAACGTGACCCGGATGGCCTGGCTCATCACCCTTATCGCCACCGTACTCAACGTTTATTCCTCCTGGGCGCCGGTTTTTCTGCGCGGCATGGATGAGGTCCTCATTTCGGTCCGCATTACGGTGCTGGCCTCCGTGGTGAGGTTCGTGCTCGCGGCCGGATTGCTGCTGGCCGGCGCGGGTTTGATGAGCCTGCCCCTGGGCGACCTCACCGGCAGTTTAATCCAGCAAGTCATCGCCCGGCGCGCCTGTCTTCGGCGACTGCGGCGCCAGCCTCCGCCGGCGAAGGCGGATACCTGGCAAAACCTGCGGATCATGTGGCCCAACAGTTGGCGCCTGGGCCTGCTGTCCTTCGGTAGCTATTTGACGGTCAATGCCAATACGGCCATCTGCCTGAGCGTCCTGGGCCTGGCCGCGAACGCGCGCTATGGGCTGTCGGTCCAACTCCTGGGGGTCATCACCGGCATGGCCTCCGTTTGGACGCAGGTCAAATGGCCGGTGATCGGCCAGCAGCGCGCCCGGCATGATTACGCGGCGATCCAACGGACCCTTTGGCCGCGCATGTGGCTCCAATACCTGACTTTCCTGGCCATGGCCGGCGGACTCCTGCTCTGCGGCCAGCCGCTGCTGCAATTGCTCGGCAGTGGCAAACAAATGCTCCCCCTGCCCTGGCTGGCTTTGCTGGTCTTTAACTCATTTCTGGAGACACAAGTCAGTATCTGGGGCACGCTGATTTCCACCGAAAACCGCATCCCGTTTTTGTGGCCGTCGGTGGCGGGCAGCCTCCTTGCTCTCGCGCTCTCGCTAACGCTCATTCACACCACGTCGTTGGGGTTGGGAGCCTTCGTCCTGGCGCCTCTTCTGGCCCATTCCCTTTTTAACTATTGGTATTGGCCGCGTTACGCCGCCCATGGCATCCAGACATCCTGGGCGCGCTTTATGTTTTCCCGGCCGAAGGGCAATCCCAGCGCGTTGTAGAGCCGCGATGCGGCCCTCACCTTTCAACAATGCGCTGGCGGAAACCATCCGCCAGCTGGCCGGTTCGCGTTCGGAAATTGTCCACGCGGCTAAACGCGCCGGCGACGTGAAACATTCCGTGGCGGACACCGGCAAACTTCGCGCCGCCGGGTTCACGCCCACCTGTGACTGCAAATCAAGCCTTGAGGCCACCATCCGTTGGTTTCAAACCTCGCCCACCCAGCTTCCCGATAAATGAAAGTGGCCATCCTCACTACCGACAACCGCGAGCATCACAAAGATTATGCTGCACCGCTGCCGCGCTTTGGCATCTCGCCGGAAGCGTTGTTGCAGGGCTTTGCCCAATTGCTGGAAATGGAGGTCCATGTCGTCAGTTGCACACCACAGCCCTTGGCCGCACCAGAAAAAACCACGCCTGAGATTTTTATCACGGTGTGCTGGCGCCAAGACTCGGCTGGCTGCGGACGCTCTATCAGGGCTGCTTCCACGCCGTCCGAAAAAAATTGCGCGACATAAAACCGGACATCGTCCACGGCCAGGGCACGGAACGCGACTGCTAATAGTTAGCATTCGCATATTGGAAGTTTTCACTGGCTCGCTGCCCGACTTGAAACACTGGCATTGGGAAAAACTGCAGGTGTCTTTTGCAATTCAGCTTGCACCGAAAGCCTGGTCGCACCGCAGATGGCGTCCCGCCCGAACCCGCGCCGGCTGTAAACCGTGACGGCAATCGTGATGTATTCGGCGCGCAAATCCATCCTTCAAATGTCTGCGGGTTACAGGTAGTTTTCTCAAGGCAAATGAAAATTACCATTTTAACCACCGACAGCCGCGAACATTTCAGGGATTATTCAAATCCCAACCCCGGATTCGGCGCGCCGGCGGCGTTGTTGGAGGGCTTCGCACAGTTGCCGGAGGTGGAAATCCATGTGGTTTCCTGTGTGCAAAGGCCGGTAGTCTCGCCGGAAAAAATTGCGCCGAACATTTTTTACCACAGCCTGCTTGTGCCGAAACTCGGCTGGCTGCGCACGGGTTATCAGGGCTGCATTCGCGCGACCCGCAGGAAGCTGCGCGAACTCAAACCGGACATCGTTCACGGCCAGGGAACGGAACGTGATTGTGCGCTAAGTGCGGTCTTCTCCGGTTTCCCCAATGTATTGACGATTCATGGCAACATGGCGGAACTGGCCAGATTGTTCAAAGCGCCGATCGGCAGTTTCCACTGGCTGGCAGCGCGGCTGGAAAATTTCGTACTGCCACGGACCGCGGGCGTTTTTTGCAATTCCGCCTATACCGAAAGTCTGGTCCGCCCGCGCGCGCGCCAGGTCTGGCGAGCGCCGAATGCCTTGCGGGAGGCTTTCTTTTTGAAAGCCTTGCCGGACGGGAACAAGTCCCGGGGCATCCTGCTCCACGTCGGCACCGTCTGCGAAAACAAGCAGCAGTTGAAGATGCTGGAAGTGGCCCGTTCCCTGCACCGGCGAAAACTGGATTTTGAGATGCACTTTATTGGCCTGGCCAATACCCGTGACGCCTACGTCCGGAACTTTTTGGATCAGGTCCGGGCGGTGGAGGAAACGGAAGGTTATGCGCGTTATTTGGGGAACAAATCCGTTGAGGAACTGATCGGGTGCTTTGACCGCGCCTCGGCCCTGGTCCATGTGCCGGTTTGCGAAGCCTTCGGACTGGTTGTCGCCGAAGCGCTGGCCCGGAATTTAAAGTTGTTCGGGATGCGGGTGGGGGGGGTGACCGACATCGCGGAAGGCGTGCCTGGCGCGGAACTTTTTGCAGAAAATGACTGGGCGGGTTTGACCGATGCGCTGGCCCGCTGGATCCAACAAGGCCATCCGCGGCTGTCCGGTGCGGCCACAGTCATGCAGAAACGATATCGTCCGGAAATCATCGCGCGGCGGCACCTGGAAATTTATCGCGAAGTGTTGAGTGCGCGCTCATAAATACCCTTCAACTGCCGGCCAACGTCGTCCCAACCATATAACTTGATTGCCGGAGGCGACAGGCCGGGTGCAAAACAGGATATGAACCTCAATTCCAGCCGATTGAAACGGTGCCAGCAGAACCTCGATGGGAAAAGATAACCACGGCGCATCCAGATCATACTTCTTGAAATGCTCTCGATTGTCGGTGGTGATAAGGGCCACTCTCATGGTTCACCTCTTGTCTGACATCCGACCTGGCGAATGACGTCTCGAAAAGATGCGCAGAAACACTCCGGCTTGAAAAGCTTATTGTCGAACTGGATGGTGCGCCTGCCGAGCGCTGCAACTTCAGACTGCGGCAAAGCCAAAGCGCGCCGCACGGCATCCCGAACCCGTGCAAAGTCGGTTCGGCTGGCCTCCGGTACGTGGCGAATCTTACGTCTGAAGAACGGGAAAATTACGAGCAGAATGGCCTGGCGCGCGCATGAATTTAACCCGAACTCCGAAGTAGAACGATAATTTTTAAGGGATCTCTCCCTTGGCATTAGTCATTCGGGAAACCTCCCGGCTTTGCCGGGAAAACTCCCGGAGTTTGACAGCTCCGGGAGCCGCTTGAGAATCCGCGTTGTGAACCGCTCAAGTGCCTCATATGACAAAGATGAACAACAAGCACTTTTTTGGTTTTGGAATCATGTCGCTTTCTTTTGGATTTTGGAGCGGATGTTACGGTGGGGAAAGCGACTCTGAATGAAAGAGCTCATCCAGCGGCCGAGCGCCATGCTTGGAACTTCGACGATTCGATAGGTAAAGGCTGCGGTTAACACCGTTACAGAAACGGCAATGAAAAACGTTAGTGGCATCAATACGACCATCTTTTGCACGCCGATGATATTGAGTCCCCGAGTCAGAGGCGGCAAAACACACAAGAGGACCACAACCTGAAGCAAGTATACAGAATAGGAAATCCTTCCAAAGAACACAAACATGCCGCGACTCAATGCTGCCTGGATTCGATTGCTGCCCAAGCTGGCTGTAATGATAATCACACAGCCGATACTGCATATACACCAGGCAAAATGATCCGCAATACGTGAATCCCCCCAAAGATGAGTGGTCACAAGACGTGTTTGGTAGAGCAATATCCCAAGGGCGAGTATTCCGCATTTTGAGGCGAATGTGAGGCGGCGCATACCCGGTTGGATGGTGTTATCCGTCCTGGTTGAGTATATGCGCTTGCCTTTCGAAGCTGAGGTGCCATATCCAATGTCAAATTCTGAAATGTTGCTTTCTCTGGAGCATTGATCTACCGGGGCGATTTATAATCCCTTACAAACCGAGGCGGTCGAGAAACGCCTTGAAATTTGCGCCGAACATCGTGGGATCATGCAGGCGCCGGAACCGGTCCAGCGTCTCCTGTGATGCCTGCCGGCACCACGCCGCCGATTTTCGGGAAGCCCGGTCGGCGCAATCCATGAGCGCTTCAATCGAGCAGGAATCCGCAAGCACGCTGTTGGTTTCGCCCGCTTCGATATCGACATATCCCACGGGGATTAGCCCCAAGCCCATGCTTCCCAAGAAGGCGGTCCCGGGGCCTATGTTGATCGGGGCGCTGATGGTAAAATTGGTTCGCTGCAGCAACCTCTTCAGGGCGGGCCGCAACGGTCCCCACTTGTAGTGGTAAACATAATGAATGTTGGGCAGGGCAAGTTCCTTCCGGTAGGCGCGTCTGACCTCCGGCTCCACTTTGCAGTAGATGTAGAGATGCAGGTGCGGTAATCGTGCGAAAGCTTCAATCAGCAAATCCAAACCCTTCTGCACGTTACCCCCCGTGCCAGCCACATACAAAAAACTGGTCCTCCCAGCCTCGGAATCTCGATCCGGGACGAGCAGATCCTTTTCCACGTAAGAGGCGAGATACAAGAGCGACATGTTCCGGCTGACTCCCTTGAACGTAGCCACCGTGCGGGGGCCGGAAAGGAAGGCCGCGTCCGCGCGGCGGGCAAGGTATTCCTCTCCCTCCTCGGTACCATCCACCGATCGCACGAAACTTCGCATGGGCGGCAGGCTCTTGCGCCGGCAGAAATTGTCGTAACGTTCCTGTGACATTCGGTTGAATTCCTTCCAATAGGCGGTGGACGCGTATTGCATAACGAATGTGCCGGGCGACAAACGGTCGAGAATGCTGCGCGTATGGCCGCCATGTCCGAGATAAAAATCGTAGCGTTTCCGCGGCTCAAGCCCCGGCGTGCCGCAGTTCACGATGTCCACCGCATAGCCTTTTTCGTTCAACGCCTTTACCACCTCGTATGTGAGGCCGCAAATGTTGAAGAACCGGATGTTCGGTCTTTCGGCCAGCGCCGTGATCCAGGATGAGGGAACCAGCGACAGCAGGGCGTGCCTGGTGGGGCGCGGCGCATCCGGAGGCCGGAAAATCTGTATGTCTTCGATGTAATCCGGCGTCGGACTCGCCCCTGTCGCAAGGCGCCGGAATGAGTGCTTAACTCCGCCGATCATATTGACGCCGCAGATCAATGCTTTGTTCAAAGAGATCATAATCGAGAGCCTTACAGGGGTGCGAGCGATAGCTTGTATTTCCGTCCACGCAACTCAAACCAGGCAGGGTATCGATCTGGATCACAGACGCGAATATGATCGAACAAAATCTCGAGGGGTTGTTTGACATCCAACCGGTCATCATCCCTGGTGCGCTTCCGATAAATACTCTCCTGACCTTCCTGCTTTTTGGCTTCCATTTTAGGGTAACTTGCCAAAAAGGATCGAATCATATTCACAACCATTTCGCTCTGGAGGGCTTTCCATTCGTCGAACAGCTCGGTCCCATTCAAATGCAGGCATCGTTTCTCATAATACGGACCCGCATCGACCTCGGCAACCGCTTCGAACAGCGTGAATATGATATCGTTCCTGCCTTCCACAATCTGCCAGGGCATTGGCGACCACCCTTTTCCTTGTGGAAGATCGCTCGCGTGAACGACAATGTTGTTCTGATGAAGCGCAAGTCTCGATTTCGGGACAATGCGCAAATAACCTAAAATGAACAGGACATCTCCTTCGGTCAGGTCCTCGTGTCTTCCAAACAACCGCACCGCAAGGCCCTGCGCCTTCAGCTCGGAGACAAGTGGAGTCAGATGGGAACGGATGAATGATTCGTCGGGAGAGAGGAAGTCGATAGTCATAAAAAATGTCATTTCTTTGAGTCAGCCCGTATCCCTTCTTTGAGCTTGTCCACGATGTGGTCCACTTCCTCCATTTTCAGGCTGCCGTGCATGGGCAGGGAGATTTCACTGTCGGATACAGCCTCGGTTTGCGGCAGAGACACACTGGTGTTCCGGTATGTCGAGAAGCGATGCACCGGCGGGTAGTGGACGCTCGTTTGAATGCCGCGGCCATGCAGTTTCTCCCGCACGGCCTCTCGCGTCGCGGCATTCGCTTTCCGCAAAACGATCGGGAAGATGTAATTGGAGACAAACCCTGTGTGCGCAGCGAACGGCACGATGACTTCCTCCAACTCGCGTAGCCGTTCGATATACCGGTCCCGGATGCGCGCCCGCTTTTCGAGGTCGGCCTGGAGCCGCTGCAACTGGACCAGCGCGAGTGAAGCCCGGATGTCATCAATGCGGTAGTTGTATCCAAGCGCGACCACGTCGTAGCTCACTGCGTGCCCCTTGGCGCGCTCGTAGGAGAGGCTCGTCATGCCGTGCGATCGCATGAGCTTCGCCTTCTCGAAGTGTTCGCGGTTGTTCATCACCATGATGCCCCCCTCGCCGGTGCTGATGTTCTTGTTCGAGAAGAAACTGAAGCAGCCGATATCGCCCAAGGTTCCCAGTTTGCGGCCGCGATATTCGCTCAACGGACCGTGACAGGCATCTTCCACCAGCGCCAGACCGTGTTTCTTCGCGATCGCCAGGAACGCGTCCATGTCGCATGGAAATCCGCCGTAGTGCATCACGGTGATGGCGCGGGTTCGGGGCGTGATCAGTTGTTCCACCTGGCGCGGATCCAGGTTGAGATTGTCAGGGCCGGCCACATCGCAAAAGATCGGTTTGGCGCCGACATACCGAACGGCATTCACTGTGGCCACAAACGTGAGCGACGGCACAATGACTTCATCATTGGATCCGACCCCCAGAATCTCCATGGCCAGGTGCAGTGCCGCCGTGCAATTCGTCACCGCCACCGCGTGCGGACTGCCCGTCATCCCGGCAAAGGTTTTCTCGAGCTGGGCGGTTCGCGGCCCCATGGAGATCCATTTGGAACGGAGCGTTGCCAGCACGGCCTCCTCTTCCTCGGGACCGTAGTTCAGGGCGAAAAGCGGGATGTCGTAGTCCATAAAATATTCCGGGTTAGTGCCTGTCAACCCTTGGCGGGCGCGGATTTCAAATGCTCGAAATGGGTTTTGTAAACTTCCTGCGCTTCCTGAAAATCCTCGATCTGGCCGATATCCAGCCAGTATTCCGGCATCAGATACTTGCCCACCTTCATATTGGCGGCCAGCATGTCTTTGATCAGGGTGTCAATTCCGTAGTAAGTGTTCTTTGGAATCAGCGAAAACAATGACGGCTTCAGGACATAGATACCCGAAAGAATCTCGAAACGGAAATTGGGCTTTTCCTCGAGGCCGATCAGGCAATCATCCTTGGAAACGACCTTGCCAAAACTGAACGGCGTGTGGATTTCCTTGGTGAGCACGACCAACTGGGCTTCGTGCTGGCATGCGAAGGAGTAAGCCTTGCCAAAATTAAGCGTGGTGAGGATGTCGCCGTTCATCAAAAAAAAAGGCTCGGTCAACTCCTTCTCCAGCAGCGTCACCGGTCCGCATGTGCCCAGGGGCTGCTGCTCCTTGCTGAAAACAAGGCGAACGCCGTACTTCGATCCGTCTCCGAGAAAAGCCTGCACGTAATCGGCCATGTAATTCGTGGCGATGAAAATATCGGTGACCCCGTGCTTTTTCAGGCTCAGGATTTGGATTTCCAACACCGAACTTTCGCCCACCGGAAGTAATGGCTTGGGAATGATTTGAGTGAACGGCTTGAGTCGCGTGCCAAGGCCGCCGGCGAGAATGATGGCTTTCATTTGATTAGATGGTGTAGGTGTTCGGACGGTACTTATCCCGGTTGGCCTTCACCCATTCAATCGTTCGACGCAACCCTTCATCGAGACCGACAGCGGGCTGCCACTTCAACAAGGACGCCGCCAGCGCATTGCCGGCCAGCAAGCGCCCGACCTCGCTCTTGTCCGGGCGGATGCGCTGGTCTTCACTGGTGACCGTCAGACGACAATCCATCAGCCGCCCGATCAAGGCCGCCAGGTCGCCGATGCTGATTTCACGTCCCGAACCAAGATTGATCGTCCGCCCAATGGCGTCCGGCTCCAATGCCGCGCGCAGAAATCCGTCAACCGTATTGGACACATAGTTCAAATCCCGCGTGGGGTGGAGACTGCCCAGCCGGACAACTCCGCCGTCGAGAGCCTGGGTGATGATCGTGGGAATCACAGCCCGGGCCGACTGGCGCGGGCCGAAGGTGTTGAATGGCCGTACGGTCACGACCGGCAGGCCGAAGGAGAGGTGAAAAGCCTCCGCCATTTTGTCCGCGCCAATTTTGCTGGCGGAGTAAGGAGACTGGCCCTGCAAAGGATGTGCCTCGTCAATGGGCACATAGCGCGCGGTACCATAGACTTCGCTGGTCGAGGTGTGAACGACACGCCCAACGCCGAGGTCGCGTGCCGATTGCAGCACGTTCAGCGTTCCGACCACATTGGTGCGGACATAGGAATCCGGCGCGCGGTAGGAATAGGGGATCGCGATCAATGCCGCCAGGTGAAAAACGACCTCCGCCCCCTGCATGGCCGCCCGCACGCTGTCGCGGTCGCAGACATCCCCGGCCAGCACCTCGATTTTGTCGCGCCAAGGCGAGGCATCCAACCAGCCCGATGATCCCAGCGCGTTGTAATGCACCAACGCCCGAACCCTGGCATTGAGTTCGGCCAGACGCTCGGTCAGGTGGCTGCCAATGAATCCCCCGGCACCGGTGACCAGAACCGTTTTGCCTTCAAAATCTTTCATTTATCACCGGGCAATTCCTATCAGTTATCCCGGCCATCGTCAAGGCAAACTCCTTCAGTCACGCCGCCGTTCGCGCTAAACCCATTCAGACACGGGGTTGTGTCAGCAACCTCGGGAAAAGCCGGAGGCTTGAACCAATGAACCGCTCAAATGAATCGCACGAAGCCGCCGTCCGCACCCACGACATTCAGCCGATAGACCTCGTGGTGGTGAATCTTTATCCGTTCGAGCAAACCGTGGCCAAACCAAACGCGAGCCGGTCCCGCCGAGCAATTCCGCCACGACAATTTTGATGCCCTTTTGATGGGCCAATTCAATTTGCACGGCGGGCATCCGGCCCAAATAATGGATGATGTCGCCCGATTGCCGGTCATCCCACCAACGGAGGGTTTCAACTTCCACGCCGATGGCCTGGAGCGCAGCGATGGTTTGTTCAATCTGGGTCTGCATTCCGCCATGCGCCAGCGCGAAAGGGAGGTTGCAGTTAAAAAGGATTTTCATGCGCGCGCGGCGATTACGAAATCTTCAAGGTTGCCGATGGTAATGGGTGCGGCGAAAAAGCAGGGCCGGCGTGAGGAAGCCCCGGTCCATTTCCGATTTCCGATTTTGAGCCGGGCCTTGTCACTTCAACTCCTGCAGAGCGAAACCCCTTCCGCCTGGTGCAAGGGGCAAAATCCGCCCGGCGGCAGAAATTCGCTTGCCGCCGGTTTGTGAATTCAAATAGAGTAAGCATGATTGTGCGATTGATGTATTGATGTTTATGCTGCCTGAAAAGTCTGGATTTGTCAGCAAATGAGTAATGCCCCGGCCATTTTGCGCTCGCTCGTCATCTTTGCGGTGATTGTGCCGCTGGCGTTCTTTGTTGGCTATCTGCTTACCAACCCGCTGGATTA
>Ga0209540_10003557_pt1 | contig 10562 bp, 9 predicted proteins | sample BarGraIncu01121A_FD_184501 | JGI IMG/M metagenome (GOLD analysis project Ga0209540, IMG submission 184501) | Arctic peat soil microbial communities from Barrow, Alaska - Barrow Graham LP Incubations 011-21A (SPAdes) (version 2) | ecosystem: Environmental > Terrestrial > Soil > Wetlands > Peat... | reverse complement strand
AGTTTTAACCCCGTCACCTACCTAATCTGTCAGAAGGAGGTACTTAATATTATGGCTGATAAGACATTGAATTGCAAGGATTGTGGAGCTGAGTTTGTTTTCACTGAAGGTGAGCAGGCTTTCTACGCAGAAAAAGGATTCACCAATGAGCCGGTTCGTTGCCCTGATTGCCGTCGCTCGAGAAAGCAGCAGCGCAATAACGACCGTGGTTACGGTGACAACAACAGATGGTAATCATCTGCTGCATTCTTTGATAACACAAAGAAAGTAAGTTGGAGTGCTCCGGATTGTAAAGTCCGGAGCACTTTTTTGTCCATTTTTGTCGTTTTTTCTGTCGCATCCATCTTCTCTATTCGTGTTGCCAAATATTTTTGATCAATTTATTGCGGTTTCCCGATTTGTTCTGTATATTAGCTGTAAGAAGACGCATACCGCGCTCTCATGTAATATTTTGTAAGGAGGAACTATTATGTCTGATATTTCTCATGCAAACGACCAGACCGTATCTTTAGGTGACTGGATCTTAACTATGTTCCTTTCGGGTATCCCTGTTGTCGGAATCATTATGATTTTTGTATGGGCTTTTGGCGGGGGAGCTAAAGCGTCCAAGCAGAATTTTGCACGTGCCTTCCTGATTTTTGCCCTTATCAGTATCGTCATTGGAATCATTTCCTCCATTCTCTTTGGAACAATTTTTGCAGCGGCCCTCACATCTATGTCCGATTCAATTTACAGTTCCTATTAATTCCACTCCTGTCCCCTTTTCAGGGAAAGGTTCGGGCAGAACGTAATAACTCAAAAAGATCCGGTTTCCTTTTTGGGGGAAGCCGGATCTTTTTTATGAATTTTCTGGACCTTTCACCGGAAATGCGGCAAGATATCATTGATAGGCTGGATCTTCTTACATCTACCGTTTGCCAGGAGGTATTTATGAAGACAATCGCACTTGATATCGGTACCACCAAAATCTGCGGCATTCTGATTGACAGTCAAAGCGGCGAACTGTTGGAAAGTCGTACATGCAGCAACGACAGCTGTATTTCGGATACCCTTCCCTGGGAAAAATGCCAGGATCCTGCGCGAATTCTTTCGTGCTGCATGAGTATTCTCGATGAATTCCGCCAAATAGCCCAAAAGCCACCCGACGATATTGTAAGCATCGGCATCACCGGCCAGATGCACGGCATTCTTTATCTCGATGCTTCCGGGCACGCGGTGAGCCCTCTTTATACATGGCAGGACGAGCGCGGCAGCCAGTCCTTTTCGGACAACAATACATACGCTTCCTACCTTTCCCGTGTCACAGGATATCCGATGGCTACAGGTTACGGACTTACGACGCATTTCTATATGGTCCATAATGATCTGGTACCGGGAGAGGCAGATGTCTTTTGTACAATCCAGGATTTTATCGCGATGTCCCTGGCTCATTCCCCGTCCCCGCTGGTCCATTCCTCCGATGCAGCAAGCTTCGGCCTCTTTAATATCGAGAAAAATATATTTGACCCGGCGGCACTGCAGCAGGCAGGAATCGATCCGGTACTTCTTCCTTCGGTCACCAGAGAAACAAAAACGCTCGGACTGACACCCGACGGAATTCCCGTATCGGTGGCAATCGGGGACAATCAGGCAAGTTTTCTGGGCAGCGTCTGTGATCCGGACGCCATTCTGGTTAATGTCGGTACCGGAAGCCAGGTCTCGGCCCGGGTGCGCATGGCCGCGTCCATTGAAGGCCTTCAGTTCAGACCATTCGCCGGCGGCATGCTGTGCGTAGGAAGCCCCTTGTGCGGCGGTTATTCATATGCGGTCCTGAAAGAATTCTTCATGCAGTCGGCCGGACTTCTTGACCAGACGCAGATCCCCGCCAATCTATATCAGAAAATGGACGCAGCCGCGCAGGAAGTCTATTCTGCCGGACAGCCGCTTATCGTAGATACCCGGTTTCGCGGTACGCGGGAAAATCCGAAGCTCCGCGGCCGAATTGAAAATATCTCTCCGGCTAATCTGACTCCCGGTCACCTGTGTCTTGCCGTCCTGAAGGGGATCTGCAATGAATTGTTCTCGCTTTACCGCAAAATTCCGGACGGCCCTCCACGTACAACTCTTATCGGTTCAGGCAATGGAATTCGCAGCAGCCCCATTCTGCAGCAGATCTTTACCGACACCTTCGGGCTCGAGCTCAAAATCCCTCTCTACAAAGAAGAAGCGGCATACGGTGCCGCGTTGTTCTCCCTTTGTGCCAGCGGATACTGCCGTTCCCTTCAGGAGGCACAGGACAAAATTAAATACCGGTGAAAATACATAAAAAGAAATGGCTATGTTTTGATATAGTGTTGAAATATAGCCAAAAAAATTATAGGTGGGGTTGTCCACCTATAATGCTCAATATATGAAAACTGTGAATTAACAATTTATAATTATATACTTTTAGTAAAAATTATCTCTAAAGGTTCATCATCCAATAGTAAACTGCCAGAGTCTTTATATCCTAATTTTCTATAAAAATGCTGTGCTTGCTCATTAGATAAGGTCGATGTCATAACCAATTCATAGCCTTTACTCTTCATTTCAGTTTCCCAAAATCCAACTAATTCTTTTCCTATTCCCTTACTCCTATAGTTTTCATTTATATAAAGCATATTCATAAATGGAGCGTTGTCCCAAAAATAATTATATCTTAACCAACCGATAACGTTGTTATCTTGGTCTTTTGCTATTATAATTTCTTTTCCTTTGAGTTTATTTTTTATTAATTGTTTTGATATATGTCTATCATTATCATGTATAAATTGAAAGTCTAATTCACTTGCATATTCAATTTTCATTATTAGCACTCTCACTTTCTATATTTAAGTTTTTAAATTCATCAATACTTCGTTATAATTTACTATTGTTCATTAGATTATAGTTTTTGATAACACTTATTATAACATAATTTACAGAATGTCACACAGGTTATACATGCATTGGCTCTCTATTTTTCAAATCTTTTACTTTGATATATGAATGTGTTACATTGCTTTGAACCATAAAGTTCTTAGCCTTTATTATCTCGTTTGTCCGGTACCGGACAAACGAATTTATGCGCGCCAAATTTTCCTGTCGTTGTCATATTTCCAACTTGCCGGAATATCTTTGACTGTATCCTGTTTCCAGCCATCAAGCTGGGGAAGCAGGTCAGTCAGCGGCTCAATCCCGCCAAACGACTTGCGGACCTGGATCTTCTTGGCCGCTGTTGCACAGCCAAGCTTCAGAGACACGTCAGATGTCTGTCCGCTAAGAAGCCCGGCCAGAACGCCGGCAATGCTTGCGTCACCGGCACCTGATGTAGACGCAATTTGAGGTACGCAGTAGCTGGGGGCAAACCATACCTGATCCGCCCATGCTTGCGGGTCCACCGGAGCACCGCTGCCGATCGCCGCCAGCTTTGAGGCGCTGCATGTACGCATATATAAGCCTTTATGTCCCAACTTAATAACTGCGATGGAACATCCCATTTCCAGAATCTGATCTGATAAACCGGTCAGAAGACGCAAGTCATACGCATCAATAAAGCTAACTCCCTCCGCATTGACGCGGGCAGTGATCGAATCAAACAGCGGCCGGTCCAGCATGAAAAGTATTTCTTCAATACTAGGAAAAAACAGATCCGTATAGGGAAGGGTACGGGCAAGGATCAGCCGCCAGTCAGCGTGTCCCGCTTCGGATTCAGGATCCGGAAGCGCCAGGTCCAATGAGGAAGTGACATTTCTTTCTTTTACGCGCCGCATGATGCTCGATAGTTCATTGCCGTTATCGGCATACATCCTGCGCATCAGGGGAGGATATCCGAAGTGGAAAAGACGGGCTTTTGAAATCAGGTCAAAGTCCAGGTCATCGGCACAGAAAGTGTCATTGGCGCCCGGGTGGTGAAGAAAAATCCGGTCGATACCCGGGGGTGCTATCACATAGGAATAGGAGGTACTGGTGTTTGGATCCACAATTAACTTCAGGTCTTCCTGAAACGGCGCAAGTACATCCTGCACACCTTTGCCGAACAGATCGTCACCGATCTTACCCATAAGCTGCACGGACAGCCCGAGCTGCTTCAAGGCAATGCCCGTATTTGAGACCGCCCCTCCGCTCGAAAGAACGGATTCTCCTACATGAATGAGCCTTCCCGGTACAAACATTTCCGAGAATTTCTGTTGATGATCCTGCTCGAATGTCGGCAGTAAATCAAGGCAAATATGACCCGCAACGATGACCTGTCCCTTTTGTTGATTCATTATTGTGATCCTCGCTTATTTTTACTCTGCAGAATTCCAAGAAGTGCATCCTGCGCCAGAATCATCTGCCGCCAATGGTCCAGTGTCTCAGAACCGGAGATTTGACAGTATGATTTGAGTACCTGATCGAGCCCGTCCCGCCTGACCATCTCCGCCAGTTCCGCGGCCCGTGAATCATCTTCAGGCAGAAACTGAAAAGCCGCGGCAATGCCGGTCGCTATGTAGAAAGGCTCGATACCCTGGCTCAGGGTATAAAGCAGGGAGCCGACCAGACGGTCATCCGGCGCTAACTTTCGCATAGGATCCCGTCCGACACGCTCGACAGTGTCTCCGAGCTGCCGGTTGGCAAAACGATGAAGGAGATCCTGAATATGTGCCTCCAGTTCGGCCATAGGAACGCCGCACTCTTTGGAAAGGGCTTCCCCGACCTGACGCATTGCATGTTCTGTGAGCGACCTGATCTCGCTAATCTCGATTGCCTGTGCAATCGTGCTGCAGCCGATAAGCCACCCGAGATAAGCTGTCAGTGCATGGCCCATATTGTGAATATACAATTTGCGCTGATGATAATAGTGAAAAGGTGCGAAAGGTATCAGTGTCGCAATGGCAGGGATGTTTCCCTTAAACCCGGCAGCATCAACAGGCAATTCCATGTAGGGTTCCGTACGTACCATCAGCGGATACTTCTTGCGGTCTTCTGCCGAAAGGACAGGAACCATACGGCCTATTGACGTCTCTACAAATCCGATTCTATTCTCAAGTAATGTGCCAAGTGACGAATCCTCCGACAGAATCAGCTTCTTCAGATACTCCGCGGCGTCCATTTTGTTCTCGCATACAAGAATATCAAGCGGGCTGCTATTATTCGACAGACTCCGGTAATACAGCGCTTTGGCGATCGGTCCCGCTATACACGCAAGGATCGGAACGCCGACGGCTGTCGCCATAATATCAGCCGACGCAACCGCTTCGTTAACAGCATTCTGATCAGAAATCACCATCGCCCGGACCGGTCCGATCATCAGATCCTGATTGCCTTCTTCACTGACCAGATGAATCGGATACTGTCCGGTCTCATTTAAGACACCGACCAGACTTTCAACAGCGTCAACAAAAATAACTTCATACTTTGCCTGGCTGAAAAGTTGTCCGATGAATCCGCGTCCGATATTTCCGGCACCAAAAATGACTATGGAAGGATTGGATTGATTCATCTGATTATGCCTCCGTCCGTAAAAATATCTGCTTCATCTCTGCTTGTTGTGGAAAATTCCGAAACAACTGCTCCGTCCGGTCCGGACTGGAACCAGTGCAGCGTGTCAGGCATTATAGTATATTGTTCACCTGGATTGAGCAAAATTTCATGCCATACCGTATATTTATCCTCATGGCCCGCAGGTGCCCTTCCCTTCGGATCTGGTGCCGGTATCCCCGAAACATAAAGATATACCATGCCATAACGGCACCGGAACGTCTCCTCCTTGCCTGCCTCGCCCCCAATAGCCGGATGCCTGTGCTCAGGGCATGTCTGACCGGGCAGAAGCACCATCTCTTTGGAGCAGACCCGGGACGTATTAACATACGTAATCAGGATCAGGCCTGTCCGGTCGAATTCCCCAAGCCCGAAGTCCGCAAATTCTATATGATTTTTCTCTTCCGCAGTCAGGACTATCCGGGCCTTTTCATAGAATTCGAGTGCCTTTTGGCGGTAATCATTCTTTTGCTCTGCTGTTAACATGGGTCAGTTCCTCCAAATATTATCTATCACGGTCAGAATACCATACCAAAGCCAATTAATAAAGAGTCTTTACAAACTGATTCGAGTACGGTAAAGTCAATGCGTACAGGACAAGAACAACGATCTCATTCTGACATTGTGGTGAAGGAGCAGCAAAAATGACCGGTATACAGAAGGAATCCAGGCGAAAAGCTAAAAATCTGCAGTACATTCGTGTGTCCAACCGGGCGGAGATTATTCGCTATTTATCGATACAGCACGAAGCGACGCGGCTGACTCTTGCCAATCATCTGGGTCTTACCAAAATGTCGATCAGCAACATAGTCGGAGAAATGCTCTCGGAAGACCTTCTAATTGAGAAAGCCGCAGCAGACAGCCAGAACAGTCCGGCCGGACGTAAATCAACCATGATTGCACTGAACACCGACAGGTATATGGCAGTCGGTATATATATTTCGCGCGATGAGCTCCAGGGCGTAATAGCTGATATCAGCGGCGAGATCCACCGGGTATGGCGGCAGCCCATAACAATTTCAAACAGACGTGAATCTTCGCAAATCCGCACAGAATTCACAGACAGTCTTTTTGTGCTGGTTGATACGATCATGGCGTACACAGCTGCACAGCCGCGGGCCAACCGTTTGCTGGGCATAGGCGTCTGCAGCATCGGCCCACTTGATCTGGGGCAGGGAATCCTTCTGGCACCTCCGAATTTCCACGGTATCGAGCAGGTGGAACTCCTGTCTTTACTGGGTGAACGCTATCAGCTTCCTGTCTTTTTGGACAATGACAATAATGCCGCTGCCTGGGGAGAGCATCTATACGGTGCCGGCCAAAACGGACAGCATATCGTATATCTCGGACTGACCAACGGAATCGGTGCCGGCGTGATTTCTTATGGGCGCATATTACAGGGAAGCGAAGGTTTCGGCGGAGAATTAGGTCATATGTCCATACAAATGGACGGACCGCTTTGCTCCTGCGGCCAGCGGGGATGCCTCGAGATGTTTGCCAGTGTACCTGTACTTCTTCAAAAGACGAAAAGTGGAAGTATCGGGGCGATGATCCGAAAAAGCCGGGAGAGCGCAGCTTTCCGGAAGAGCTGGCTTCCGAAATTTGTACAGGCGATGACGGCCGGGCTTGTGAACGTGGCCAATATTTTTGATCCGGACATCATTCTGATCGGGCACGAAGGTGCCGCTCTGGCCGGGCTGGTAATTGATGAACTGGAAGAGCAGACCAATAGGCTGGCTTTCCAGCACCGCTCCCAAAAAATCCCGGTAAGACTTGCAGCATTCGGAGAAAAAGCTCCGCTGATCGGTGCTGCATCCCTGATTTTCCAGGCTGTGTTCAGAGGCGAACTGATCGCCGGCTAATTGGCTATTCACCGACTCTGACGTAATTTTCGAGCACAAGATTTGCACTGGATAATATAGACGAATGTTCACCCATCTGCGAAGCCGTGATTGTGACTTGTCTTGTCTCTCTGGCAATAAATCTATCGTTGACCTTTGCTGTGATCTTATCACTCCATTCAGCAGCACGGTAGGCAATACTGCCGGAAAGAATAATTGCTTCAATATCAAGAATGTTTACTGCGTTCACGATGATATTGGTCAGATATTCGGCTTCCATATTGAGTGCAGCACTTGCCGATTCATTTCCCGCAAGGGAGAGATCGACGATTTGTTCCCAATTCGCCAGTTTCGGATCCTGTTTTTGGATAGCAGACAGAAGACTGGGGATTGATGCATACAGCTCTGCGCAGCCGTAATTACCACAGCCGCAGCGGGGGCCGTTCATGTTAATGGAGGTGTGCCCGAATTCATTGCCGAACCCGGTTCCGCCTTTATACAGATCCCCTTCAATAATAAGGCCGGCCCCAATGTTTGTATCAACAACAAGTTCGAGGAACGACTCATATGCACCTTTCAGACAGAAAGCCTTCTCCGCAAGCGCTAGTGCATTGGCATTGTTTTCAAGAAGAATCACGCCCTGTATCCGCCCGGAAAAATACTGCGCAACCGGTATGCCGGACCATTTGCTCCGATTGGGCGAATCCAATATGATTCCGCGCTTAGCATCAAGCGGACCAGGCGCTGTAATGCCCATGCCGAGAAGTCTGCCGGGAAGCGTGTGAATCTCAAGGAGTTCGTCAATATCTTTACTAATCAGCCCAAGTGTATCCTGCACAGACATCATGGGATCGGGCGTCCTGCTCTTACAATTATGAACCGTTCCGCCGAAATCGCTCAGGCCGACTGAATAACCCGTGGGAGTAATAGCCAGACCGATCGAATAAAAGGCTCCGGGATTGATTACAAGGCTGACTGATTTCCTGCCGACACGTCCGCCCTGCTCACAGCCTTCACGCAATATTCCATCCCGGAGAAGTCCGTCGACAATCAGGCTGATGGCCGAACGCGTCAGACCGGTCACCCGGGACAAGTCAGCACGGGATGTGCTTTGCGTCCGAAGATATTCCAGAATACGGCGGCGATTAAACGACTTCATTTCGGCTGCATTCAGTGTGACGATTCTCATAAGGATCTCCACATTCTTTCAACTTTTCATCCGGCTTCTACTGGTTTTCTATTCGAATTTTACTGGCTTTCCTGTCGGTATTCGACTTGGCGTTTCTGTCAGGATTAACTGATTTCTAATTCTCCCACACTTTTTACACCTACGCCAATAATTTGTCAAGTCGATTGACAAATTATTTCAAATAACCTATAATTTACATTGAATGGTCTGATAGGAGAGTGTGTCATGCAACTAAATATCATGAGAAAAGGCTTCAATTATTCATTGAACGGGACTGGAAACCGTCTCGTTTTTTTCTTGCAGGGCTGTGATATGCTCTGTCCCTGGTGTTCAAATCCGGAGGGTCTTGCACCCGGCGGAACCCTTTTAGTCCACCAAACCAACCTTACCGACGAAGCGTGCCCCCGCGGCCGGATCGTCGAGGGGAAACTCGACCGGACCGACTGCGCCGACTGTGAATCACACGAATGCATCGCTTCCCAGAAAAATGCAGGACTTTCTTTTTCCTGCACAACAGTCGAAGTTGATGACTTAATTGCAGAGGCAAAAGAGTCCCGTTCCCTCTTTTTTGACGGCGGCGGAGTTACTGTATCCGGCGGAGAACCAACGCTCCAGTTCGAAGCTCTCAAGGAACTGCTGACCGGTCTTCGGGCTATCGGCATACATACAGCTATTGAGACAAACGGCGCAAACCCTAAGCTTCCGGAGCTTTTCCCGCTGGTTAATCAGCTAATAATTGATTTCAAGCACGACGATGACGAAATTCATACAGCTACTACCGGCATGTCCAATAAGATCATCGAAGAGAACATCAGAGCGGCCTTGAACTGGCACCCCAATGTACTGATCCGCACGCCGCTCATCGCATCTTTCAATGCGGAAGCCAAGATTATCCATCGTTTTGTCTCGTTTTTCCAGGAGTGCGGCACAGGAAACGCGCGCTTCGAGCTTCTGAAGTATCATGAATACGGACGTCAGAAGTGGGACTCCTGCGGACTTGAATATACGATGAATAAAGGCTACATCTCGGATTCACTTTTCCGGTCGCTCGAGAACATCTACAAAAAGGCCGGGCTGAATGTAATCCGGTCCTAGTTCGTACAACGGCTCCCTCGCCTTTGCTTAATCTCACCGAATAGCATGCCGAGTTACACGCACTTGGCGATTTACCTTGACAGTTGTGTTTCACACTACGATAATATGTAGTGTTGATTTGGGGAATTAGCTCAGCTGGGAGAGCGCTTGCCTCGCACGTAAGAGGTCGCCGGTTCGATCCCGGTATTCTCCACCAAACGAGTATTACACGAACTTTATCTACTTACAGGGTGGTTTCGCCCTAACTGTTCGTCTGTAATGCAAAAAAAGCAGTTGGCTGTAAAGGTCATCTGCTTTTTTATTGTTGTTTTGAGATTATTACACTCACCAGTGGACTACTGATTAAGAGCATTAGTTCTATAATTTATCAAATAAGTCGATTTGTCTTTCAATAAAATTTTGTCTACCAATAATTGGATTTCTATTTTTACGATATAATAATCAGACGGGGGTGATTATTATGTTCGATTTATTAAGCTTGATTGCAGGCGGAGCCATAGGCTTTATAGCATCTGTGGGTATTACTTGGTTCGCGTACTATTTGCAAAAAAAGGGGAAGGCCAGATCATTTTTTAAACTGGCTGGCTTTTATGATTTACACGATGCGAAAAAGGGTCACAAAGCCAGAACATATCGGGAAAAGGCACGAAAGCAGTACTTGCAGCTGGTCAGAAACAGAAAACCAAGGTACAAACAAATACGTAAAGCGAACCGCCAGCAACTGAACTATATCCGGCGGGATCTGCAAGGAATTTGCGAACGATACAAAGACAGAACAGGGCATTATCCTGAAAGGATTCTGGGCGACAAGATCTACCGAAACAGGACAAACCTGCAGTACTGCGAGAAACACAACATTCGCATGAATGGTCCCAAACTGGGACGTCCACCGAAGGATCCCGTGTTGTACACACAGC
>Ga0209540_10003556_pt1 | contig 10562 bp, 7 predicted proteins | sample BarGraIncu01121A_FD_184501 | JGI IMG/M metagenome (GOLD analysis project Ga0209540, IMG submission 184501) | Arctic peat soil microbial communities from Barrow, Alaska - Barrow Graham LP Incubations 011-21A (SPAdes) (version 2) | ecosystem: Environmental > Terrestrial > Soil > Wetlands > Peat... | reverse complement strand
AAAAATCATCAGAAGTGATTTTAATTTGTTTACAAGTTTTTATCCGGTTCTTCTTGTTAGTCCAAGTGTTTGTAGCTCCATCATTCCACTGAAAGAAGGACTTTTTGATGTTGTTATTTTTGATGAAGCTAGTCAATTGCGAATAGAGGATACATTTCCGGCTTTACTGAGAGGAAAAATTAAAATAATTTCAGGAGATAGCCAGCAAATGCCCCCTTCAAATTTCTTTCAGGGTGGGAATGCTATTCTGGCACCAACTGATGAAGACTCCGACGATGAAAACAATTTTCAATCAGAGAGTTCAAGAAAGAAACAAAATCTGGATTTAGCGGATAGCGAATCATTGTTGGTATATGCTGAAAATTGTAACTATGAGGCTTCATTTTTAAAAATTCACTATCGTTCACAGCATCCTTATTTGATTGATTTTTCAAATCATGCATTTTATGGTAAACGATTAATTCCAATGCCGGCAAAGCATGAATATAAACCAATCGAATTTATTCAGGTAGCCGGCACGTATGAAGATTCCGTAAATCTTGATGAAGCAAAGCAGGTTATTGATATTTTAATGAATAAAATTAAACCTCTGGCTAGTGGAAAGTATCCATCGGTAGGTGTTGCTACATTCAACTTATATCAGAGGAATTTAATTTTGGAAGAAATTACAAAAGTACGGCAAGATCCTGAAGTCGACAAAAAGCTTTCAGTGTATGACTCAGACTTGTTTGTAAAGAACCTGGAAAATATTCAAGGCGATGAACGAGATATTATTATTCTGTCTACAACTTTTGGTAAAAGAAAAGATGGTAGCTTCAAACAACAATTCGGACCAATTTTACAACAAAATGGGTATAAACTTTTGAATGTAATAATTACCCGTGCGAAACTTAAAATGTTTGTTTGTACATCAATACCAGATGAAAAAATAAATGAATATTCAACTTTACTCAGAGAATATAAAAATACGGGACGCGCTATATTTTATGCTTATTTGGCCTATACAAAAGCTGTTAGTGGAAAAAACATAGAAGTTCAGGAAGAAATTCTTAAACTTCTATATGAAAATTGTGAATCAAGGGAATATGATAATGAATATAATTTAGGTTCAGAATCACCCTTTGAAGAAGAAGTGTTCAATAGATTGTCAGCTATTATTGGTGAGCAAAGAATTCAGCAACAATACAAAATAGGTGGGTTCAGAATTGATTTAGTGATAAAATCTAAAATAACACAGAAGCCAATTATAGCGATTGAATGTGATGGAACTGAATTTCATAGTAGCAATGAAGCCTACGCCTGGGATATTTTCAGAGAAAGTGTTATAACACCCTACGGTTTTGAGTTTTATAGAATATGGTCAACAAATTGGTGGTACTCCGAAGAAAAAGAATTAAAAACTCTTGTTGAATTTATCGAGCGAATAGATAGAGAAGAACAGGAAAAAATATAAATTTCAGAGAGTGAGACAAATAAACAATAAACAACTAACTCCTTGTTGTAAAAAAAGAGGAGAGGAGACGTCTCACAAAAATTGGGCATTCTATCATCGAACATTAATCATTATTTTCGTTCGTATGAAACGAGCATCCAAACTGGTATTTTGACTAGATACCATTTTCATTGCGAGTTCCACACGACTTTTAAAAAGCAGTTATTATCGTATGAAAAAAACATCTTTATTTATCCTGCTATTATTGGCAGTAGTAGTAAGCACGCTTGCATTCAAGTCTGGAAAACAGTATAAGGACGGTACCTATACCGGAGAATCACAGTCCAAATACAAAGCAGAGCCCTATTGGGGGCAAGCTACGGTGGAAATTAAAAATGATAAGGTCGTAAAATTTCATTTTCAGATTCTCGACAAGAAAGAAAATGAAGTTTTTGGTCCAAAGTACGAACGACATTTCAAAGACAATCCCGAATATATGCAACAATGCCGAAACGATCTGAAAGGCATAGAAGCCTATGCCGAAAAATACATGAAGACAAGCGACCCGAAACAAGTAGATGCCATAACTGGCGCCACCTGGTCTTATAATATTTTCCGGGCGGCTCTCAAAGTGGCTTTAGATAAGGCAAAAAACAACTAAATTAAAACAATTGGGCTTCGCAACTTTCCAGTCGGCGTATATATAACGATACCTGTCGGTTGAAAAAGAGCGAACCCCAACTCTATTACTTTTCTTGACTATAGCTTTCCAAATGCTTTTGCAGTAGAATAATCTCCCGAGCCCGATCCTTGTCCCAGTACGTTTCCTTCGTAATAGATCTTGGTACTGATAGTGGCATTTGCATTAGTAGCTTTTGCCGAAACCGAAACCGAATCGGCCTGATGTCCGGTAAACGATACTGTCCACGTGGTTGCAGAAATTGTTTTTTGTACCGTAGTTCCTGTGCTATCTTTGTAAACTACCTGAAACCCGGCCGGATTGGAAGTCACTTCATATTTTACCAACCCTGTTGCTTTTGCGCTTGCATTCGAAGTTGTGTCTTCATTTTTACAAGCTACAGACAACAGAGCAAAACAAGCGATAACAATAACTAACACTTTTCTCATTTCTCTTTTTTTTAATTGTTTATTTAATTTACTTGCTGACGATCTATTAGTTGGTTTTAAAATGAAATCCTATAAGCCGGATTTTATATAGATACATTGATAAACTTAGTTATTCCAAACTTATTACAATCAAGAGCTAAAAACAGTATTCTATTTCATTGAGCAGCCCTTTGTTGTTTGACTAATTTACTGATTATGTGACATTTATGTTAATCAATACTTTGATATACTACAAGTATAATAAGAAAAATGATATCAATAATATATACCAACGAGTTGTTATGCATTATTAATATATTAAGGACGCTGAAAAAAAACAGTTTATAGAATACAATAAGTATACAAACATAATATCATGGCACATTTACATTGGACTTTTGGAATTATATAAGTTTAGTTATTAATCTTTTACAAAAAAATAATATCATGAACTACTGTTTTACTTGCTATTCCTTGCCATTTGAACCCAAGCTCTTCCCCAAGCCGGATTGGCAGTTGTAGTATTTTCAGTTTCGAAGACAGCAACGGCCTTATCCACTTCCTGTTGGAAACCGGGGTTAGCCTGATGCATAAACTGAGCCATATTGTTTTTATATAAAACCAGAAGAATCATCGCCCTTGGATTATTCGGGTTCAACGCAAGTGCTTTTTCATAATTGGCCATAATCTCACCCGAATACTTAGGACCATTCGTTTGCGGATCGGAAGCAATCAGCCCATAGAGTCGCAATCCTTTCAGTGTGTAAACTTCAGAAAGCTCCACGCCTTTCAACTCCGGCAGTTTATTCAGATAGTCCTCAGCTTCTCGAAGATACTGTGCCTTCTCGTCTTTCGAAGGCAACTGAAACGACAACTGCACATCTACATAAGCCAGGTAATAGTTTGCCAGCCATACGTCCGGCTTAGCTATACTAAATCGTTCCAACTTACTTCGGACCTGCATAAATTCCGAAACTTCTTTTGCCTTGTTGAGAGTTTGCACCACCGGAGTCAGATCTTGTGCCGTTGCCAGCAAGGGAAGTGCTAAAAGCAGCACCCATACATAATTCTTCATTGTTTTCATTTTGATTGAGTTTTTAAATATAAATAGTTAGAAATTAGAAACATCATAAGCCGCTTTTCCACTAAGGGTAATAAAAATGCCTAGGTAAAAGAAGTGAGGAGCGGAATCAATCACCGGAGTTTTACGGTAACCGCTCGCCTGAGTAGTATCAGCAGTATAATTGTAATTATACACATTTTGTCGATTCAGCAGGTTGGTAGCCGAAGCATATATAATTACTTTTTTGCTGGCCAAATACGTCAGACTCATATCCACACTGTTGTAACAGCCGGTGGTGGAATTCATGATTCCCGCTTTGGTCGGATCGTGATACGGTCGTCCGCTGGCAAAGCGGTTGGTAATCCCCAAAATACTTTTCAGTGCCGGAACATTGTATTTCAGCGATACGGTTGCATTGTGTGTCGTGGCATATTGCGGAACACTCAGTTCGGTATATTCTTCGTATTTCCGTTTCGAGAGGCAGAATGAATACGCCAGCATATATTCAAAGTTTTTAAATAAAGCTTTATCATTAAAAAAGAGATCCACTCCTTTGCTGTATCCATATCCGCTGGAATTCAACACCGTAGGTTCTTGCAAAGCCAGCTTGTCATATTGTTTATAATAGCTTTCTATGCGGTAAATTTTATCCTTTTTTTCGTAGTACATGCCACCCACATACTGCATACAGGTTTCGGAAAGCAGGTTTCGGTCGAGCAGCAGGTATTTATTGTCGGCAAGCTGCGTGTAGCGCCCCACTATGCCCGAAAAGTTGATGCCATTCAGGTTATATGTCAGAGCCAGACGTGGATTCTGATTCCACTGATGATTGATGCTCGTATATTCCAGGCGGTCGGACAGTTCGGCATGCAAATTCGAAGACAGACTCAGAATGGCCGTAGCAAACGCTGCACTGATGGTATGGTTTATCGAATCGGTATGACTCGTTGTTGTGTAGTAGTAAGCCGTATTATTATGCCGGAAGAAATTTTCGAGCCCCACATTCAGTCGCAAAAAATCGGTAAAACGTTTGGTGGCTTTTGTTTTCAAATGAACCTCCCACTCCTTATTCCGGTACGTATCTGCCGCCACAAGGGCATCATCGATATGTTGGTTGTGAAAAGAGAATGCTGCTCCGGCAAAGATTTTATAACCCGACCCCGTACTTTTCTGAAAAGTAGAATTCAGGTAGAAATTATCATCCTTCATATTTAGATTGCGGACATTGGATGGATCGTCCAACGCCGTTAACTGCTGCACAAAGGTTGTACGGTCATATCCGATAAATGTTTTAAAAACAGTGGACGGATCGGGATTAAACCGAAGCTGACCGCTACCCGAAAAAAGCTGATATGGATTCACCCAATGTAATCGATCGGGAATCAGACTGTAATACGGCCCCATATTCTGATAATTGATACTTACTGAAGCTGATCCTTTATCAAAAGCCTGCGTACCGCCGCCACTCATACCTACCGACGAAGGATTAAATCCGATTTTTGTTATCGGACTGGCATCTTTGGTATTCAATGCCAACACGCTGGACAAACCCTGAGCATATTCCGAAGCCGAAGCACCGGTAGAAAAGTTGATGCCTTCAAACATAAAAGGAGAATAACGCCCCCGCACCGGCACATTGTCGCTGGTAGTGGTATAAGGTGAAAGCACATGCATCTCGTCGATATAGGTTTGTGCTTCGCGACTATCGCCTCCGCGAACATACAACTTTCCACTTTCGCCCACCATTTGTGCACCGGGCAGAGTGCGAAGCGAGTGATACAGGTCGCCGGTTGATCCCGCCGTGGTAACAATATCCACTGCCGACATTTTTCCAAACTGTCCGTTTCCTTTTAATCTGAAATTGCCGGCAGTAACCACCACATTGTCCAGCGTAATATTATCGGGATGCATCTTTACAACAATATTCGTCTGTTTGCCTGCTGTAAGCAGCATCGTATATTCCGCATATCCCATCATACGTACACACAGTGTTAGTTCTCCGGCCTGGTCGGTAGTAAAACTAAAATGCCCCAGCGAATCACTAGTTGCTCCATCAATACTTCCTTTTATAAACACATTGGCATTGCGCATCGGTTTGGATTTTTCGTTCAGCACCTTCCCTTCTACGGTGCGTTGTTGACCAAAAACGGAACAAAGTCCGGCAAAAAAGAACAGGATAATCAAGGTAAAATCTTTCATTTGTTTCTGCTTTAAAATTTTCATGCAGCAAACTTAAATCAAAGAAATAAGACCGAAAAAAAACAGGGATAAACGGCTAAAATATGTGATAAACCGCCAAAAACAGGGATGAATGGACAAAAACAGGGATGAATGGCAGGGTGTTTTTTTGAAAAAGCAGCAACTAAACCGGGTATAATATCAGCCTCAACCAGCCGGAAAAAGGAAATTGGAAAAAAGAAGATAAAAGCTATCACTAAAAGGAAAAAAGAGTCATTTTTCCTACAGGAAATAATACATTTCCTTATTACAATAAAGCATTTCTTTATTACAATGAAGCAAATGCATATGTAAATGGAATAAATGCATATGCATTTGAAGTAAGTGCATATGGAAATGAAGTAAATGCATATGCATTTGAAGTAAGTGCATATGGAAATGAAGTAAGTGCATATGCATTTGAAGTAAGTGCATATGGAAATGAAGTAAATGCATATGCATTTGAAGTAAGTGCATATGGAAATGAAACAAATGCATATTCAAATGAGGCAAATGCATATGCATTTGGAGCATTTCTTCATTCAAATTTCCTAAAACAAGACTAAAATCAAAGCTTTTCTTAGGATAAAATGCGAAATGCAATCAACTAATACACTAATCAGCAATGCAATTCTCCATTATCTTAGCAGAACAATCCTTTTTCATTAAATTCTACAGCTTCCCATCTACCGGCTATCTGTTGGTATATTGTTTGGAAACCTGCTTGCTTTAAAGCTCTATAGGTAGGTGCAAAACCGTCGATCACATTGGTTGGAAAATGACAGTCGGAACTGACAATAATAGGAATATTTAATTCATTGATCAAAGGGAAAAAATGACTGTCAGGATAGGTAATTCCTTTTTCGTGAAGCGACTTGGTATTAATTTCCAATATCATGCCTTTGTCTTTTATCGACTGAAGCATTTCACCCATCAGCTTTTCATACCAGTCATCCGAAATATTAAAGTGATGATAATTTGAAGAATGCATCGCTATTTTATCAACGTGTCCCACTATATTAAAACCTCCCAGCTGAATCATAAGTGTACTGATTTCAAAAAAACGTTTTGTAGCTACCCGTATATCTCCTCCGTACAAACTCTTCAATCCCCGGTCAAATCCTGCAAAATCGCCATCGATAGTCCAATATTCACCATTAGCCATTTTATCCAGATAATGCACCGAACCAATCAAATAATTAAAAGTTTTATCCTTGAAAAAAGGTGCCCGAACATCCGAACATTCGTGTATATAATCAACTTCCAGACCCAGATATAACTGAATATAATTTTCGTATTTAGCCTTTAAACGTTCAAACTCTTGCTCATAATCGGCAAAATCATCTTCCAGCATGGTCCATTTAGTAAGAAAAGGAAGCGGTGCATGCGACGAAAACCCATACTTTCGCACCCTTTTGGCAATAGCAAACTTTACAAAATCCTCCATAGAGCCACGTCCATCACAAAACAAGCTATGACTATGATAATTTGACCAATACATAAACAATAAACAGTTATAGATTACAGAAAATACAGGCTAAAACAGACAAAAAAATAGAGCGTTTGAATTTCTATCCAAATTTCTTACAAAAATAAAAAAAATGTCGGATAATACAATAAAAAAACACAACAAATACAAACAGATATATAAACATCAATTGATAGAGCTAGCGCTCCCTGTTTAATTATGTGTTTTTACTAGCCTGAAAACGCATTGAAATAATAGGCAAAAAATGGTTTAATCACAACTCCAAAAGTAACGAATAATACTATTGCATAGTCCGACGAAAACAACTTTTTTTTGTAAAAAGCTTTCGAATGCGTATCTTTGTTCGGAAAAAATATAAAATATGGAAGTCCGTTACCTCAATTATAATCAGGTTTTAAAAACAGAATTTACCGAACGTGTTCAGAAAATATCCATCAATGCCGGCTTTACCTGCCCCAATAGAGATGGAAGTAAAGGAATCGGGGGTTGTACTTACTGCAATAATCAAACTTTTAGTCCGGAATACTGTAAACCTACCCGAACGGTAAGTCAGCAGGTGGAAGAAGGCATTGGCTTTTTTCATCATAAATACCAGGCACAACACTATCTGGCTTATTTCCAATCGTACACAAATACATACGATGCAATTGATAAATTAAAAGCTATCTACGAGGAGGCTCTGGCCTATCCCAAAGTAATAGGACTGGTAGTAGGTACACGTCCCGACTGTGTAAACGATGAATTGCTCGACTATTTTGCGGAATTGTCCCGTAAATGTTATGTGATGATTGAATATGGCATTGAATCGACCAACGACGAGACACTGGAATTTATTAACCGCGGACATGATTTTACCTGTGCCGAAAAAGCAATTGTTGCTACTGCCTCACGTGGAATTAAAACCGGTGCTCATATCATTCTGGGTCTACCCCGCGAAAGCCGGGAAGTTATTCTCGGTCATGCTGCTAATTTATCACGATTACCTATTGATGCATTGAAAATACATCAGTTGCAGTTGGTAAGAGGCACGCGTATGGCAAAACAGTTTATCGAGAATCCCGAATGGTTTAATTTATTTAGTGCATCGGAGTATGTCGATCTGGTTGTCGACTTTCTCGAACTCTTTAACCCCGACATCGCCATCGAACGATTTGTATCGCAATCTCCCCAAAAATTACTGATCGCACCCGAATGGGGACTGAAGAATTTTGAGTTTACTGCCAAAATTGAAAAAAGGCTGGTGGAAAGAGATACGTGGCAAGGAAAGTTATTTAGTCGGTAGGTTGTAGTAATCTTTATATCGAGCTCACGTTAATTTGTAATATATCAACAATGACAAATACGAATCAAAACAATATAAACGACAATATCAGTCAACAGTACTTTATAAGTGTACTTGTGTTGATAGTTATTCTTCCGGTTGTACTTTTTCTTTCTGAATGTTTTATATTTCACACAGCATTAAGCTTTGCGGTATTTGCTAAGTGGTTCATATTCTCGGCAGCTGGACTTCGTTTGTTTGCGGCTGGTATAAAGCAGGTTATTAGTCCTTCGTTTACTGCCAGACAGATTTTTCATATCGAGAGCACGGATAGTTATCCTATACTTCGTGAACTTGGTTTTGCAAATATATGTCTTGGCCTGCTTGGAATAATCTCGCTCTTCAAACCCGAATGGAGATTAGCAAGTGCATTTGCAAGTGGACTGTATTATGGCATTGCCGGACTGCAACATCTGCTAAGGAAGCTTGTTAGCAAAAACGAATACTTTGCTTTATGGACTGACTTGCTGGTTTTTGTTGTACTTCTTATTTGTTTTGTTCTTATTTCCGCTTAAAAGATTAAACTATACATTAAAATTAATTTTCGGTTTATAAATATGTGCAGTACCCAACCTACTTCAATTAAAATGCTGTTTGTCTGTTTGTTTTTTAGCTTCGGATTCATTGCTCAGCTTTCGTCACAAACACGGCTACTAGGAAAGATTATAGAAAAGGATTCTAAACTTGCTGTTCCGTTTGCCTCTGTGGTTTATCAAAAACACTCGCTTCAAAAAGGTCTGATAGCCGACATCCATGGTAGGTTCGAGATTGATGAGGCGGATATAAGTAGTCTTACGGTTTCGTGTGTTGGTTATAAACAAAATAAAGTTCAGCTTTCGTCGAAAAACAGACCTTCAATTGTTGTAGTTGAGCTGGAAACTGCTACCCAGGAAATAAACGGGGTAGTGGTTACGCCCGCTAATAATCCTGCTATTCGTATTATACGGAATGTATTGGTCAACAAGAACCGAAATAATTTTGAGAACTATGAAAAATACGGTTACCGATGTTATGTAAAAACAATGGTGGATGTTAAACTGTCGGATAACGCAAGTTCGCAGGATAGTTTGACGATCTATAAAAAAGGACGTTTAAAGAAGCAAGCTCCTTTTATTTCGGAGTGTGTAATGTCGGTTTCCAAACAAAATAAGCATGTTGAAAACAAAATTATAGCTCAGAAAACATCAGGTTTCAAAGATCCGTTGTTTGTTCAGAGTTTTGCAACAATGTTCCACCATACTCTCTCGTTTTACAATAACAGTATTTCTTTGTTTGCAATACCTTTTAACGATGATAAATCGGCTTCGGAATATCTAAGTCCGGTTTCCGACGGTTGTTTGAGTGCTTACAGTTTTGAGCTCGACGGTAGTTATACCGATGCTTCGGATACTGTTTTTGTAATCAGTTTTCATCCAAAGAAGGGAACAAAATTCAACGGTTTAAAGGGGCAGTTATTTATCAGTTCCAATGCTTATGCCATTCAGCATATAGTGGTTGAACCGGTTGATAAAGGATTGATCAATTTTAAATTCCGGCAGGATTATAAATTTACGGATAACAAATGGTTCCCCACAAAGCTGGACGAAGAAATAGGGTTGGTGGCTATGAGGGTAAGCAAAAAAGCGAATGCATATCCCGTTTATCTTATTACTTCCAACATAGATAGCGTTAGGTATAATCTCGATACGCATAACCGAAAGGCAAGCCTTGAAAAGGTATATCTGGATGAAGCTTCATTGAAAAACAGTGCTAAGATATTGACCGATGCTCGTCCCGATTCTCTTACACTCAGAGAGAAAAATACTTATCATATTTTAGACAGTATAGGTAATAAAAAACACTATGATCGTTGGACTAAGCTTATCCCGAGTTTAATGGTTGGGCGGATTCCGGTAGGATGGGTTGATGTGGATATTAATAGCCTTTATAACTA
>Ga0209540_10003554_pt1 | contig 10566 bp, 12 predicted proteins | sample BarGraIncu01121A_FD_184501 | JGI IMG/M metagenome (GOLD analysis project Ga0209540, IMG submission 184501) | Arctic peat soil microbial communities from Barrow, Alaska - Barrow Graham LP Incubations 011-21A (SPAdes) (version 2) | ecosystem: Environmental > Terrestrial > Soil > Wetlands > Peat... | reverse complement strand
TTTTCATATAATAATTATTTATATTTATTTATATCGTACTATTATATCTTACTTTATTTAATTCTTTTTAGACAATTTATAGTAAGTGTTAAAACCACAAAAAATCATTCAGCAGAGGCACCTATGAAAATCGAATTTACCCGTCCGTTTTTAATTTCAAATATAATCCCTCCATATACAGATCCCGCGACAATCAAACCCTCATCAATTTTGCTTTTTTCTTGATTTAATTCGTCTTTGTATGCAATTAGAACCTCATCTTTTGTACTTCCGATTCCTATTTTCTTACTTGTCTTTAAATTTGAGAGACTGCTAATATTAACCGAACTAACAAATTGTGTTTTGCTATCTTCTTTAACAAAATCAATTTCGAGTCCTTGCAACCTGTAGTACCAGGTCTGATGTTCTAAACCATCTGCTCCCCACAAAACTGATTCAGACTTTTCATCAGGTTCACCTAACAGTTTTATTACTTCAAAGTCTTTAGATGTACCATTTAAAACGAACAATAACTCTCTTTGTTCTAATGAAATATCAGAGATTTCAGTATTTTTTTTGGAATCATCCTGACAATATGTTGAACCGGTAAAATTGCAAATAAAAAAAACAATAAATAATAATTTTAATAACATAGTATTGGTTTTCATTTTTATTTCTTCTGTTTTTAGTTTATTTGAAAATTGTAAATAATACTTATACCTTAAATTATCCCTCATATTCCCAAGAATCATCTCCAATTATATAGTACATACCCTCAATTTTAATAATATATAAATCTGCTGCAGAAAAATGCCAGCCCTCTATTGTGACATAGTAAACTTCAGTTCCGCTGGTTACATTAAAATTATTGTAAAATCGATTCGCAGAATTTTTATCATAAAACTTATATTCCTCTGGCAAGTAAATATTTTTTATCTGCGATTTAATATTTTCAAAATTTTCAAATTCACCCGGAAAATAACCAAAATATTTTTGGAGATCATTTGTTTCTTCCAAACCTTCTGAAAAATAGTAGTTCATAAGCGGTAATCGGCAAAGACCTTTTATTGCTTCAAAATCTTCTTTTACTACTGCACCCTTGAATAAAGTCCATAATCCTTTTATAGTAGTTTGATCTTCTGTTTGTGAATATATGTTAATTGTAAATACCAGGATAATAATAAAGGAAAGGATTAATTTTTTCATATTTTAATAAGTTTATTTTATTTTTTGCATTTTGTTGGGTCCACTTGCGGGAAAATTTTCCCAATGTTGTACATTTCTCTCCCATGTTGTAATAAGAGAATTATTATCATATTCAAGCGTCAGAACAAGGTTTCCTTTCTCTACAAAATTTACTCCGGGAGGTTCTGAATAATCTACGAAGTAAAACATTGCCTTATTTCCCTCTGCCGTAACGCTGCAGTTCAATGGCCAGAAAGTTTGATGCCCCCAGACGGTAAAGTTTGCAGAATATACGGAATCTGTTTTTGTAACTTTTAATTCATAATGCCATTCGTGATTCGGATTGTCAGATTTTTGAACGTAATTATATTCACCTTCCCAGTTGATGCTGTCTGTCTGGCTGAGTGCAAAGGTTGAAACAAATAAAAACAAGATAAGCAGAATGTAATATTTCATGTTGATTATATTTTAATATTTATAAAATATTTATTTAAAATCTTTATTTCTTAATTATTTTAAATTCGACTCTTCTGTTCAGTTGTCTGCCTTCTTCAGTATCATTTGTAGCAACCGGGTTTGTTTTTCCGTATCCTTTAGCTGTAATTCTGTTTTGTGAGATTCCTTTCGAAACTATATAAGCCACAACAGAACTAGCTCTTTCATTTGAAAGGTTTAAATTATAATCATCGGTACCGACATTATCCGTATGCCCGGAAATTTCAATTTCAATTTTCAGGTTTTCTTTCAGCAATTTAACAACTCTGTCTAATTCCTGATATGATTCCGGCCTGAGCGTTGACTTATTGAAATCAAAAAATATATTATTCAATCTGACTACTTCTCCAATTTCGATCGGCTTCATATCAACAGTAATATCCATTTCCTTATATTCGCTTACAGTCGTTAAGTCAAGATAATTGGAAATTGAATAATAACCATCAACAGTAGCAATGAATGAATATTGCTTTCCATAAGGCAAAACAATTTTATAAGAACCGTCAGAAGGATTAGTCCTTGCAATTCCTGCTTCAACTCCCTCCGGTAATGTGTAATATGTTATTGCAGCATCCAACGGTTGGCTATTAATTGGGTTCAGCACTTTTCCTGAAATAAGAACTACTGGGTTGGGTTTTACATTTTCCGGAAGTTTTATTCTGAAGATATCTAATCCTCCATAACCACTTGAATTTGAGACAAGGTATGCATAATCGCCTTTAGCTGAAACAGAATAATAAGCATCCCAACCATTGGAATTTATGCTTTTCCCTAAATTTTCAGGTTGAGACCATTGTAACCATGAATCATCTAATCTTCTCGAGAGATATATATCGCAATCTCCATATCCACCATTTCTGTCACTCGAGAAATAAAGTGTAACATCATCCGAAGCAATAAAAGGAATCCAATTACCATACTTACCCTCATTTACATTTATTGGAGATGGTAATACCTTGGGCTCACTCCACGATCCGTTATTATTTAAGAAACTAATATATAATGAATGAAGATAAGAATCTTTGCTTTTAGAAAAACTCATTATTAAAACTTTGCCACTGTTTGATAAATATACATTAAAAAACATAGTGTTCTCGATTAATTTTTCAAAATTAATAATGTTTAACATCTCAGGCCTGCTCCACCCATTTAGTGATTTAAAAGAAAAATACAATCGTGTATTTTTTTCTTCGTTGTACCCAGTTAATAAGATCTTATTCCCATCCGGAGTAATTGACATTACGGCATTCACATCGGATTTTCCGGGAAGTTTGTTCATTTTCTTTGATGACAACCATTTTCCATTAATATCAATCGTTGAGTACCATGCTTCATCATCATTTCCCCGCTTTTTTGTAAAATATAATGTATTTCCATCAGGGGAAATCACAGGCGCTATTTCATGTAATTCAGAATTAATGTTTTTTCCTAAATTTTCTAATTGCTGGGCATTTGTATTATTCACTTGAATGAACAATATTAAAACAACTAATAAATTGAAAAATGTTGAAAGATTCATGGGTTTATTGGTTAATTTTTAATAAAATTCGTATTTGATAATGGTGTAAGAGTTAGAATCTTTATGTGTGATTTTTTCAGCGAGACCCTGAGAATTATAGAAATAATATGCCGTTGATGTCAGGGAATTATCCGAGTCGAATAATTTTGACATATTTAGTTTACCCTCATTATTATAAAAATACTTTTCGTTTGTAAGAGGTATGTTTAAATCGAAATCTTCAGCGAAATATTTTTTTTCAATTAGAAAATATTTGGAATCGAAAATATATTTGACATCTGTGATAGTGTTGTCACCAAATCCAATATCGTAAAGTTCGGAGATTTTAATATTTTCACTTGAAAATTGTAAAGGAGAAGAGCTACTCAAATTATTGGTTTGAGTATATGAAACTAATCCATTTTTACTGATGTTAGTTATTTCTACAAGAATATATAGTTTATATTCTGATGTGTAAGATTCAAATTTTGAAGGATTACCATCGACTGAGAAATATTCTATTTCATAAGGATTATTATTGTCACCTTCAAAATGTGAGATGGATTTGATGTTATTCTTTTGGCGCTCGAGCCGGAGGTTTTCGTAGTACTGATATTCAGACTGAGCGAATGAGATACTTGAAAGAGAGAAAAGTAAAAAAACAAGTAAAGGTTTCATAGTTTTTATTTTTATAATTCCAGTTATTTTTAATTAAATTGGTTTAGGGAGATTTGATAATATATTATTATCAAATCATTTCCCTGGTATAAATTTATTTTATCATCTTTTCATAAAAATATTGATCATTATTAGTTGGCTTTGAAAAGATAAAACCGTTGGTTTTCTTTTGTTTTCCTTTAGAAGTATAGATTATTTCTGCAAATTTTCCCGAATACATACTCTTTGAATCATATAAAAATGATAAAACCTCTTCGGTTTTGCAGGTAAACCCGGACTTTTCAAGATTTATATCTACAAAGGATGTATTTGTAGGAACCTCTTCTTCACCCATCAGAAATTCGCTGTATATAGAAATATCCCCGTCATCATCCATATCAAAATAAATATTGTCAATATACCCGTCTCCGTTGTATTCACCAACGTCGTTTTCAGCAGGATTCACGAAAGAATACAAACCCATTGCATCTTCTGCAATATCTATTTCTACATACCGAATTTGCACGTCAAAGAACCTTTGTTCAGAAGGAATGTATGTCTTTTGCGCAAATGCTGACATTCCGAATGCAGATAAAGAAAAACAAAATAATAATATAAATTTTTTCATAAATAATATTTAAGTTTTAAAAAATATTAATGATTTTATTCTTTTATTAAAATTTCTTCTAAAGTATTAATTACAAAACATTTATTATTTTTTTATAATTTTAAATTCAACTCTTCTGTTTAATTGTCTTCCTTCATCTGTATCGTTAGTTGCAACCGGGTTTGTTTTTCCGTATCCTTTAGCTGTAATCCTGCTTTGAGAGATTCCTTTTGATACTATATAAGCCACAACAGAACTTGCTCTTTCGTTAGAAAGGTTTAAATTATAATCATCAGTACCGATATTATCAGTATGGCCGGAAATTTCAACATTTATCTCTTGATTGTCATTTAAGTATTTATACATTCTATCTAATTCAAGATATGATTCTGATTTTAATTTCGATTCATTGAAATCGAAGAAAATATTGTTTATTCTGACTGACGTCTGCTTCTCTTTCATATCTTCATAAGTTACAATGTTTATATTATCTCTATAATTTGGCGATTGATTTGTTGTAGTAAAATCAATTACTCTTGATACCGGGTAAAAATCTTTTGAGTCTATATAATAACTATAAATTTTTCCTGAAGGCAGGACAATACAATAATAGCCGTCAGAAGTTATACGGCATCTACCGACATTTACTCTTGTATTCATATCCTCGAATACAACATATCCGCTAATTGCTTTACTGCAGCCGCAATTTATACTTCCTGATACCGTTACAAAATATTGGTTAGTATTATTTGGTATTTTAGCAATTGCATTCTTCATTAATAAAATTACATCATTATATTTAGCATTGTCTATTGGAAAATCCTTAAGCAGGTCTATAACTAATAAGTAATTACCTTCATTATATGCCTTCTGCGCATTCTCAAATTTGTCTAAATAAATATCAGTGCTGATATTATTTATTCCTGTAGGATTACCCGTTGGGTCGCGTTTGTAGTATATCTCAAAGTTTTCGTCTCGAGAGTCTTCCCATACAACATGCACAACCGAGCCGGATACTGCGACAGAAGGACTCCATGAATGAGAAGTGTTATTCGTCATACGCACGTCTGTTCCCCAGTTTACACCTCCGTCTGTTGAGCGTTTGTAGTATATCTCAGCACGATAGTCTTCCCATACAACATGCACAACCGAGCCTGATACTGCGACAGAAGGAACGTATGAATAAGAAGTGTTATTCGTCATACGCACGTCTGTTCCCCAGTTTACGCCAGCGTCTGTTGAGCGTTTGTGGTATATCTGATTGTTCCCGTCACGATAGTCACCCCATACAACGTGCACAACTGAGCCTGATACTGCAACGGAAGGATAGTATGAAGTAGCAGTGTTATTCGTCAGCAGAATATCTGCACCCCAGGTTACGCCTCCGTCTATTGAGCGTTTGTAGTATATCCCATCGTTGTTGTTACGCTGGTCCCACCAAACAACATGAACCTGCGAGCCGGATACAGCGACAGATGAAGAGAATGAATCACCAGTGTTATTCGTCAGCCGTGTATCTGCTTCCCAGTTTACGCCTGCATTTGTTGAGCGTTTGTAGTAGATTTCATAGTTACCGTCACGATAGTCAGTCCATACAACATGTATAGCAGAGCCTAATACCGCAACAGAAGGACCCACTGAATAAGAAGTGTTATTCGTAAGGCGTGTATCTGCTCCCCAGCTTACGCCAGCGTCTGTTGAGCGTTTGTAATATATCTGAATATTACCGGCACGAGTGTCTTGCCATGCAACATGCACAACTGAGCCGGATACTGCGACAGAAGGTGACTTTGAAGTAGAAGTGTCATTCGTCAGCCGAGTATCTGCTTCCCAGTTTACACCTGCATCTGTCGAGCGTTTGTGGTATATCTCATGGTTCCCATCACGTTTGTCTGACCAGACAATATGGACAACTGAACCGCTTGATGCAACGCTCCATGCACTATTGCCAGATGTATAAGAACCAGAATCGTTATTTGTCAGCCGAACATCGGGCTCCCACTGGGCATTGGTAAGACTAACAAATCCCAAAAAGATTAATGTGTAAATAAATTTTTTCATATTGTTGTTTTTAAAATTTCCTCCCCTGCAATTTTAACGGTGGAGAGAATTAATTTTTTATTTTATTAAACTCATTTTTTTTGTTTTCGAAAAACCGTTCGTCATTAGTTTATAAAAATATACTCCATATATTTATTTAAGAATTTTAAATTCAACTCTCCTGTTTAGCTGTCTGCCTTCTTCGGTTTCGATCGTTGAAGCAAACTATTATCTATTATATTCTTTCTTTGTTGCTCTTTCGTGCTAATTCTTTTATTGCAATTCTACTTCCCGACCAGTAAATACTGACTAAAGCGTCTATTTTGGGAATAATTATTATAAAAATATTATGGCAAATATCCAAAATGTGTAAATTTCCATTTCTCATTTATTTTCTCAAAATTTAATATTCGGAAATCTGTTACATCCAGACTATACACTTCTTCATTGTACAGCTTTTGGGGGAATTCTGCTTTTAAGAAATTTTTAACATCATTTCTGAACATATAAGAATAATTTTTTATGAATTCGTTTTTATTTTTAGCGTCATATGTACGTGGAAAAGTTTTATTCGGACTAACCCTGCCGTATCTATCTTCAAAAGGAAAGTTAACATACTCTGTTATCAGTTCTACATTATCAGTATTTATGGCTTCGATAAATATTTTCCAGAAGCTCATAAATTCTTGTTCTTGTTTTATAGCATTATTTAATTTATCCATTTCTACATTAGTGATACCGGACACTTTCTTTACCATTCCGTTAGCAGTATGTCCGGGTTTTATAATTATTTCGCCGTATTCACCATCATCTTCAATTGTTCCTTCTCCGATATATATTAAATCTGGATATTCTGCATTACCGAAAGAAATCAAATCATTCTTAATAGAAAAGTCTTTTACTAAAACACCACAGAATAACAAATAAGAACAAGTGTCATTAACCAATATAATCGGGTCAATATCCATCTTTTCATAAGCTCCATCATCTTCGAAAAAATAAATTCCTCTGTACAAACCGGAATTGGTATCATTAACAGATTTATCTAATGACTTGTTTAGATTTTCATCCTTTTCATTGTTTTTATATGTTACGTTAATAATCGAATCTTTTTTAGACATTTTATCTGATGAATCAGATTTGTTTGTTTCTTTACAAGCAAAAGGAAAAATCATTGCAATCATTAAGATTGCAATTAATACTTTATTAGTTTTTTTCATTTATTTTATAATTTTAAATTCAACTCTTCTGTTTAATTGTCTTCCTTCGTCGGTATCATTAGTGGCAACTGGTTTTGATTTACCGTAACCCTTTGATGTTATTCTATTTGCATTAATTCCCTTAGATACTAGATAATCTTTTACGGCATTTGCCCTCGCATTTGAAAGAGTAATATTGTATTCATCAGAGCCGACATTATCAGTGTGTCCTGAAATCTCTACGGATATATCTGAATTCTCAATTAAAAATTTGTACAATCTATCTAATTCGAGATAGGATTCTGATTTTAATTTCGATTCATTGAAATCGAAGAATATATTATTTATACGAACAGAGGTTTGCTTTTCTTTCATATCTTCGTAAGTTACAATATTGATATTGTCCTTATAGTTTGGTGATCGATTTGTTGTGGTAAAATCAATTACCCGCGATACAGGATAGAAATCTTTTGAGTCTATATAATAACTATAAATTTTACCTGAGGGGAGGACTATGCAATAGTATCCATCCGAAGTAATTCTGCATTTACCGACACTTAGTCTTGTATTCATATCTTCGAAGACAACATATCCACTAATTGCTTTACTGCAACCGCAATTAATACTACCGGAAACCGTTACAAAGTTTTGATTGATGTTTTTTGGTATTAAAGCAATTGCTTGATTCATTAACATTACTGCTTCAGAATATAAAGGGTCATCAAATTGAAAATCTTTTAATAATTCAAGAACCAGTAAATAGTTACCATCACTGTACGCTTTTTGTGCATCCTTTATAATGGTATTTGCTGGTGATATTAACGTTGTAGAGATAGTGGGTAATTGGTATAACATCTGTATTTCTGTATCAATCAATGCTCTGCTATAAATCCTTACCTCGTCTAGAGCGCCATTAAAAGGATACCATTTATCAGAATATTTTCCAAAATATAAATCCTGAGAATTGGCTGATTCAAACGAATAATTATCTAAACTTTTAAGAGTATTCAGTTTTCCATCAATATAACATTTTGCTTTTGTTTTTGTTATAACGAATACAATATGTTTCCATGTCCTTATTTTATAGTCTTCTATTGTATTATTTAATTCAATGTCATTATTAAGCCAACTGACAGCATTAGCAAAACCGATATTTAATTTGTTCTTACCATCACAGCCTATTTTCGCAAAATAACCATGTGCATCATGACTTTTCGCAAAAAGACATTGACCGCCATTCGTCGATATATAATTTCCATATCCATCTGTACCATCAGGATTATCAACTCTAAACCAAAGTGAAATCGATATTGTAGATTTTACGTTAAGAGAAGTACTATTCGCTACTTTAATATGTCCAGGATTATTTATACCACCAAACTTTGCGCATTTGCCTTTTAATCCTTCTTGAAACGTTATACCGCCCATATATTCGGTTCCATTATTGTTTAATCCACTAATATCGTTTGCATTTCCGTCGAAAGGAAAATAAGCAACTAAACCACTATCTAAATTTTGCGAATATGCAAGAGAAGAAATGATTAATAACAATATCGTAAAAATCAATTTTAACGATTGGCTTTTTTTTCTACAATTGTAATTCATAATATTTTGATTTTTTTTAAAAATTCGTAATTTTATTGTTCTTTCTGAAACTATCCATATAGGTACTATCAAAAACTTTTTTTTCATAATCTACTCATTTTAAAAACATCATTCGGCAGAAGCACCGATAAAAATAGAACTTACCTTACTGTTTTTGATTTCAAATATAAGTCCTCCATAGACCGATCCAGCCACTATCATACCCTCATCAATTTTGCTCTCTTCTTTGTTTATATCGTTTCTATATGCATTTAATACTTCGTCTTGTGTACTTCCGATTCCTATTCCCTTACTTGTCTTTAGATTTGAGGGAATGCTAATATTAACCGAACTAACAAATTGTGTTTTGCTATCATCTTTAACAAAATCTATTTCAAGTCCTTGAGACCTGTAGTACCAAGACTGATGTTCGGAATCGTCTGCCCCCCAGTATATCCATTTCGATTTTTCTTCCGGCTCCCCGAATTGTTGTATAACTCCTGAATCCCGTGAAGCACTATTTAATACGAACAATAATTCTTTTTGTTCTAACTCAAAACCAATAGCATCAAAATCTTTTTTTGAATCATCCTGACAATATAATGAACCGGTAAAATTGCAAATAAAAAAAACAATGAATAAAAATTTTAATAATATAGTTTTGGTTTTCATTTTAATTTCTTCCGTTTTTAGTTTATTTTAAAATTGGAAATTATCCGTTATATCATAAATTTTGTTCTTTTTGATGAATTTCACTATATTCCCTTATATCCAATAAATATTCATTATTTTATAAATAGCTTACGACAGCATAAATACAAGATTATCTTCCGACAGAAAAACCTCTCTAATTTTTTCTCCCACTTTAATAAAATAAATTCCACGAGGAAATGGAAATGTAAATGTAAGAAGAACATTTTTCTGATCAACTATATATTTACAAATCCACTTACCCGTAAATGAATAAACTTCAATTACCGCAAGGCTATGACTCTGTACCTTCATCAAGTAACTTCTTTTAAATACCCCCGTTACTTTGTCGTTTTCTACAATAAGTAAATGAGGATCAGTGTAATTCTGAAATCCCCCTTGAATAGGTCCTTTAGTATCATTTATTTCTTGTCCCCAAGTAATGGAGAAAAGAGCAGTTAGAAATATAAACAAAACGATTATTATCTTTCTCATCATTATTTAAGGTTTAATAGTAAGGTCAATGTTTTACCTCTAATAATTTTATTCGTTTTTCTATTATTTAAACTCAAAATGTCTGTTTTGTTATTTACCTTCATCAGAATCTTTTGTTTAATTGATTTTTCTTTTAA
>Ga0209540_10003553_pt1 | contig 10569 bp, 11 predicted proteins | sample BarGraIncu01121A_FD_184501 | JGI IMG/M metagenome (GOLD analysis project Ga0209540, IMG submission 184501) | Arctic peat soil microbial communities from Barrow, Alaska - Barrow Graham LP Incubations 011-21A (SPAdes) (version 2) | ecosystem: Environmental > Terrestrial > Soil > Wetlands > Peat... | reverse complement strand
TCATCCAGGACGTGCGCGACCAGTTCAAGGAGTTCCCGGGCATCATGCTGGGGACCCAGAAGCCCGACTACGGCCGCACCGTCGACATCGTGACGAAGGCCTCCCTGCGCGAGATGGTCATGCCGGGCCTGCTCGCGACACTGTTCCCGGTCGCCGTAGGCGTCATCTTCCGCATTCTGGGCGTCGGCGCCGAGGCGGTCGCCGCGTTCCTGATGGTCGCCACGATCGTCGGCATCCTCCTGGCGCTGACGTTGAACAACTCGGGCGGCTCGTGGGACAACGCGAAGAAGTACATCGAGCTCGGCTTCGACGGCGGCAAGGGCACCGACACGCACAAGGCGGCCATCGCCGGCGACACCGTCGGGGACCCGTTCAAGGACACCGCCGGCCCGTCCCTGCACGTGCTGATCAAGCTGCTCGCCACCGTCACCCTGGTGCTCGCGCCGCTGTTCATCAACATCGTCGCCAAGTAGGGCGCGCACGGCGCATGCTCGGCACCGTGAGGGACCCCGGCGCTTCGCCGGGGTCCCTCTGCGCGCGCGGAGTGCTCCGCGCGCATACGGACCGGGCCTCTAAGCAGGAAACGGGCTGCAAAGCGCGAACCTGAACCGAAAGCGCCGGACACAGGATCTGACAAACAGGGGGTGGGGCGACGGTGTCTGCTGACAGCATCCTTGTAGCCACCCTCGCCTGCGGTGTCGGCATCCTCTTCGTTCTCGCGCTCTACGGTGTCGTCGCGCTGCTCGCGCCCAAGAACCCCTATCCCCTCAAGGACGCCGTGTACGAGTGCGGCCACGAGCCCGTCGGCGAGCCGCGCGTGCCGTTCAAAGTGCAGTACTACGGCGTGGCGCTGGTGTTCCTCATCTTCGACATCGAGACGGCGTTCCTGTACCCGTGGGCGCTGGTCCTGCGCCGGCTCGGCTGGGGCGGCTACCTCGAGATGTCGATCTTCGTCGCGATCCTGCTCGTCGGGCTGCTCTACGCCTGGCGCAAGGGTGTGCTCAGATGGGCATAGTCGACCACGCGGAACAGCCCGGATTCGTCACCACCACACTCGACAAGCTGCTCCGCTGGGGCCGCAGCCGCTCGCTGTGGCCGCTCAACGCCGGTATCGCGTGCTGCTCGCTCGAGATGATGACCACCGGGGCGGGCCGCTACGACTTCGACCGCTTCGGGATCATGTTCCGCTCCTCGCCCCGGCAGGCCGACGTCCTGATCGTCCCGGGCCCGATCACCAAGAAGATGAAGCCGATCGTGGAGCGCGTGTACAACCAGATGGCGGAGCCCCGGTGGGTCATCGCCATGGGGAGCTGCGCGATCAGTGGCGGCGCCTTCGCCGACAGCTACAACGTGCTGCCCGGGTGCGACACGTTCCTGCCGGTCGACGTCTACATCCCCGGGTGCCCGCCGCGGCCCGAGGCGCTCATCTACGGCTGCCTCAAGCTCAAAGAGCAGGTCGCCAGCGAGACGTTCATCGGCAGCGCGGCGCGCAACCGCACGCTCTACGTCCCGCCCGAGATGGGCGAGGAGTGGCCTGACGAGCTCCTGCGCGAGTTCGGCGTGCTTCCTCCCGAGGAAGCGGCGGAGGCGCGCCATGAGGGCTGACGTCCTCGACGCGCTCGTCCGGCACGGCGCCGTGCTCGACGTAAGCGGCTTCGACCCGCGCGCCGACGTGCCGCTCGCGGCGTGGGCCGCTCTGCACGCCGAGTTGGCCTATCTCGGCCTCGAGTTCTCCGACATCACCGCGCTCGACCGCATCGAGTCCGTCGAGCTCGTCTGCTGGCTGCTGCTGTCCCCGGGCGAGCAGCTTTCGGTGCGCACCTCGTGCCCTGATGAGCGCCTGGTCGCGCCCACGCTCTCCTTCGTCTACCCGCCGGCCGAGTACGGCGAGCGCGAGGTCTACGACCTGTTCGGCGTCGTTTTCGAGGGCCACCCGGACCTGTCGCGCATCCTGCAGCCCGGCGATGCGACGATCTTCCCGCTGCGCAGGAGCTTCGAGCTGACCGAGACCCCATGGTGAACTTCGAGCGCACGGACGCGCCCGGGGGTACCGAGACCCTGCTGCTCAACGTCGGGCCGCAGCACCCCTCCACGCATGGCGTCCTCCACTTCATGCTGGAGATGGCGGGGGAGCGGGTCGTCAACGCGAAGCCCGTCATCGGCTACCTGCACCGCGGCATCGAGAAGCTCGCCGAGGACCGCACCTGGCAGCAGGTGATGGTGCTCACGGACCGCCAGGACTACGTCGCCCAGTTCTCGAACGAGTGGGCGTACTGCCGTGCGGTCGAGCGCCTAGCCGGTATCGAGGTGCCCGAGCGCGCCGAGTGGCTGCGGACGCTCATGTGCGAGCTCAACCGCATCACGAGCCACCTGATCTGGTACGCGGGCGTGACGATGGACATCGGCACGCTCGGCACGCCCTTCATCTACGCGTGGGAGACCCGCGAGCGCATCTTCGACTTCTTCGAGGCCGTGACCGGCGCACGCATCATGCCGAACTGGATGCGCATCGGGGGCGTGCGCACCGACATCGACGCGGGCCTGCTCGCGCCGATGCGCGCCTTCCTGGCCGACGACTTCCCGAAGGAGTGCGACGTCTTCGAGGCGCTGCTGACGGGCAACGAGATCGTCGTCTCCCGCATGAAGGGCGTCGGTGTATACACCGCCGAGGAGTGCATCCATCTCGGCATCACCGGGCCGTTCCTGCGTGCGTCGGGCCCGGCGCGCGACCTGCGCCGCGACGCGCCCTACGGCGCCTACGACAAGCTCGACTTCGAGGTGTGCACCGACGATGTCGGCGATTCGCTCGCGCGCTGCCGCGTGCGCCTGCGCGAGCTGCGCGAGTCCGCGAGGATGTGCGTGCAGCTCATCGACCGCATGCCCGAGGGCGAGATCGCTGTGAAGGTCCCGCGCGCGCTCAAGCCGCCCGCGGGCGACTGCTACGTGCGCACCGAGTCCCCCCGCGGCGAGCTGGGCGTCTTCGTCGCCTCGGACGGAAGCGCCAAGCCGTACCGCTACCGGGTGCGCTCGCCGATCTTCTACAACCTCTCCGCCATGCCGCGCCTGCTGCCGGGCCATCTGCTCGCCGACATGCTGGTCATCTTCGGCGGCATCGACACGTCGATGGGGGAGATCGACCGATGAGCGCCGCCCTGTGGGTGCACACGGTCGTCGGACTCGTCGCCCTGCTGGCGCTGCTGGCCGGGGTGACGCTCGTGGGCGTGTGGTGGGAGCGCAAGTTCATCGGTCACCTGCAGCGCCGGCGCGGCCCGCTCCACCATGGCTGGCACGGCCTGCTCCAGCTGCCGGCCGACATGATCAAGATGGTGGGCAAGGAGGACACGGTCCCGGCCGCCGCGGACCGGCTGCTCTTCCAGTTCGGGCCGGTCGCCGCCATCGTGCCGGCGTACGCGGCGCTCGTCGCGCTGACGTTCGCGCCGGGGGTCGCGCTCGTCGACATGAGCCACGGCCTGCTCTACGTCTTCGCCTTCGAGACGATGCTGCCGCTCGCGTTCGCGCTCATCGGCTGGTCGTGCGCGAACAAGTTCACGCTCCTCGGCGGGTTGCGCGCGGCGGCCCAGCTCATCAGCTACGAGATCCCGATGCTGCTGGCGGCGCTCGGCGTCGTGCTCGCGGCGCAGTCGATGGGCCTCACCACGATCATCAACGCTCAGACCGGCGTCTGGTACATCGTCAAGCAGCCGCTGGGGTTCGCGATCTTCTCGATCGCGATGCTCGCCGAGATGAACCGCTCGCCGTTCGACCTTCCCGAGGCGGAGTCCGAGCTCGTCGCCGGCTACATGACCGAGTACTCCGGCATGAAGTTCGGCTTCGTCCAGCTGGCCGAGTACTCCGTGCTGCTGGTGGGCTCGTATCTGATCGCGGCGTTGTTCCTCGGAGGCTGGAACATGCCGTTCCTGCCCGCGTCGTGGCTGTGGCTCGCGCTCAAGATCGTGCTGCTCATGACGGCGACGATGTGGATCCGCGGCACGTTCCCGCGCCTGCGGGTCGACACGCTCACGCAGCTGTCCTGGAAGTGGCTGCTGCCGGCGGCGCTTCTCAACATCATGCTCGTCGCCGCGCTCGCGCTGGCGCTCGGGCCGAAGCTCTACTAGGGGGAGGAGGGGTGGCCGTGTACGGATCAGGACTCGCCAAGGGACTCGGCATCACGATGCGCCGCCTCTTCCGCGGCCCCGTGACCGAGCTGTACCCGTACGAGCACAAGCACCCCGCTCCCACCTCGCGCACGTTCCTCGTGATGTCCGCGAACGAGGAGGGCGGCCCGGCCTGCCGGGCGTGCAACACCTGCATCGTCGGCTGCCCCGACCACGTGCTGCGGCTCGAGAAGCACCCCGACGACAACCGCCGGCCGCTCGAGTTCGTCGTGAACTCCGGCCGCTGCACGTTCTGCGGCCTGTGCGTTGAGAGCTGCCCCTACGACGCCCTGCACTTCTCGCAGGACTACGAACGCGCGACCTACGACCGCGCCTCGCTCATCTACAACCTCGTCCACGAGGGCGCGCTCACCGGAGAGGGGGACGAGGTCCGATGACCGGGCAGGTGCTGTTCTTCGCCGCCGCCGGGGCGCTCGTCGCAAGCTCGCTCGCGATGCTGTTCACGCGTCACTTCGTGCGCAGCGTCGTGCTGCTCGCCTTCAGCCTCATCATCTTCGGAGGACTCTTCGCGCTGCTCGACGCGACGTTCCTCGGGCTGCTGCAGCTGCTCGTCTACGCGGGCGCCGCCACGATGGTGCTCGTCTTCGTCGTGATGCTGTCGCGGCCGAAGGTCGCCGCATTCAGCAGCCTGCTGCAGCCCCAGACGGGGGTCGCCGCGATCGCGGTCGTCGCCGTGGCGTACCCGCTCATCGACGCGCTGGTCAGGCTTGCGGGGACGCTTCCCGTGGCGCCGCAGAGCGCGGCGACCACCGCCGACCTCGCCTTCGCGCTCATGGGGCCCTACGCCGCGCCCTTCGAGATCGCCTCCGTCGTGCTGCTCGCGGCCCTCGTGGGCGCGGTCTACCTGGCCAGGGAGGCGGAGTAGATGGTGCCGCCGGTCTACTTCATGGTCCTCGGGGCGATCATCTTCCTCATCGCCATGTTCGGCTTCCTCACGCGCCGCAGCCTGCTCCAGGCGCTCATGTGCCTCGAGTTGATGAGCGCCGCGGTCTGCCTGACGTTCCTCGCCGTCGGGCGCACGATGCCGGACGGCGGGCTCACGGGCATGGCGCTGGCCACCTTCGTCACCGTCATCGGCGCTGCTGAGATCGGCATGGGGCTCGCGATCGTGCTGCTCTACTTCCGCCGCCACGGCGACGCCACGACCGACGACATCGACCTGCTGGGTGGGTAGCCGATGACGCCGACGCTCATCGCGCTCCTGGTGCCCGCCCTGCCCGCCGCGGCGGCGGTCTTCCTCGCCGTGTTCGGCAGGCGGCTCGGCGAGCGCAGCTCGCTCGTGGCGATCGGCGCGCTGGCGCTCTCGCTCGTGGCTTCGGTGTGGCTGCTGGTGGCAGCCTTCGGGCACGAAGGGCCGCTCGTGCACGCGACCTTCCCGTGGGCCGTCGTCGGGGGCGTGCCGATCGAGTTCGGGTTGCTCGTCGACGGTCTCTCCGCCTCGGTGCTCGTCATGGTGGCCGCGGTCGCCACGATGGTGTTCGTCTACGCCGACGGCTACATGAAGGGCGACGCGCGCTACGCGTGGTTCTTCACCGTCTTCTCGCTGTTCACCGCCTGCATGTTCGGCGTGGTGACGGCCTCGAGCCTCCTGCAGCTCATGCTCTTCTGGGAGGTCATGGGGCTGTGCTCGTTCCTGCTGATCGGCCACTACTTCGAGCGGCCCGAGGCCCGCAAGGCCGCGCTCAAGGCGTTCATCACGACGCGGGTGGGCGACATGGGCTTCCTGCTCGCTGTCGGGCTGGTGCTGGGGCGCTACCACACGGCCGACATCCCGACGCTGCTCGAGCGGACCGCCCACGAGCCCCACGCGTTCCTGTGGACGATCTGCGCGCTGCTGTTCGCCGCCGCGGTCGCCAAGTCGGCGCAGTTCCCGATGTACATCTGGCTGCCGGACGCGATGGCGGGTCCCACGCCCGTCTCCGGCCTGCTGCACTCCGCGACGATGGTGGCCGCGGGCGTCTTCCTGGTCTGCCGGATGTACCCGCTGTTCCAGGTCGCGGGCTTCCTGCCGATGATCGCGTGGCCGGGCATCTTCACGGCGCTCTACGGCGCCGCGCTCGCGCTCACGGAGACGGACATCAAGCGCGTGCTGGCGTACTCCACCATGAGCCAGCTCGGCTACATGATGGTCGCGCTGGGCACCGGCGGGCTCGTCGCCGCCGTGTTCCACCTCATCACCCACGGCTTCTTCAAGAGCCTGCTGTTCCTCAGCGCCGGGTCGGTCATCCACGGCGCGGCCACGCAGGACATCCGTGAGATGAAGGGCGTCGGCCGGACGATGCCGGTGACGGGCGCCTGCTTCCTCATCGGCGCGCTGGCGCTCTCAGGCATCCCGCCGCTCGCCGGCTTCTTCAGCAAGGACGCCGTGCTGGCCTCCCTGTGGGGGGCGACCACCGCACACCCCGTCTTCGGCGGTCCGCTGCTGATCGTCGGGCTGATGACCGCGGTGTTGTCGGCCTTCTACATGTTCCGCGTCTACTTCGGCGTGTTCACGGGCCCGGGGCGCACCTACCACGAGTCTCCGCGCTCGATGCTCGCCCCGATGGTCGCGCTGGCCGGGGTGACGCTCGTCGGGGGCGCTGCGAACCTCCCCGGCGCGGCCGTGTCGCTCGCCGGCGCGCTCGAGCCGGGCGGCGTGGAGCGCGCGGTGCCCTGGCTCATGGCGCTGTCGGCACTGGCCGCCGGCGCCGGCGTCTACATCGCGTGGGAATCGACCCGGCTGCGCCGCGCGCTGCACGGGACCGGCCCCATCCCGCACCACCTCCAGGGGCTCTACGGCGGCGTGTTCCTGCGCCCCGCGTTCGCGGTCTCGCGCTTCCTGCGCGAGTTGAACATGGACGTGCTCGTGAGCAACTTCGTGGTGACGCCGGTGGTGTGGCTGTGCGGGTTGGCCAGCCGCCTGGACCCCGATGTGGTCTACACCGCGGTGTTCGTGCGCGGGGTCGGCCGGGTCGCGTCGTCACTGGCGACGATCGACGCCACCGTGGTCGACGGCGCCGTGATGGCGGTCGGCCGCATGGGCACCGGGGCGGCCCGCGGGTTCGGGCTCATCGACACGCACGGCATCGACCACGCGGTCGACGGGGTCGCGAGCGGCACGCTCGCGTTCGGCCGGGTGCTCAAGAAGCTCCAGACAGGCATCACCGCGAACTACGCGCTGTACATGATCGTGCTCGGAGTCGCCATCTTCTACGTGGCGTGGTGGCTTGCCCGATGAAAGGAATCCCCGTGCTGAGTGTGCTGCTGCTCATCCCGCTCGCCGCCTCCGTGGTGGTCCTTCTCCTGCCCCAGCGGCAGGAACGGCTCATCAAGGGGTTCACGATCGCCGCCGCCGCGCTGACGTTCGGTTGGTCGCTCGTGCTGCTGTCGCGCTTCGCCATCGGCTCCGCAGCGATGCAGATGGTCCAGAGCACGCCCTGGGTCCCCGCCATCGGGATGTCGTACAAGCTCGGTCTCGACGGGCTGTCGCTGCCCCTCGTCCTGCTCGCCAGTCTGCTCACGCTGCTGTGCGCCATCTACACGTGGCGGCTCGACAAGCAGGTGAAGGTGTTCTGCTTCCTGCTGCTCCTGCTGCAGGTCGGGATGCTCGGGGTGTTCGTGGCCCTGGACGCCGTGCTGTTCTACGTGTTCTGGGAGCTCGTGCTGGTCCCGATGTTCTTCATGATCGGCATCTGGGGTGGCGACAACCGGCGCTACGCGAGCGTGAAGTTCTTCATCTACACGCTGGTGGGTTCGGTCGTCATGCTGCTCGGCCTGCTGCTGCTCTACTTCTGGGGCCCGCGCACCTTCGATATGCAGGCGATCATCGCGTGGGGCCAGGCGGGCAGGTTCAGCCTCCAGCAGCAGTACTGGATCTTCGGCGCGCTGTTCCTCGGCTTCGCCGTGAAGGTGCCGATCTTCCCGTTCCACACCTGGCTGCCCGACGCCCACGTCGAAGCGCCGACGGTCGGGTCGGTGCTGCTCGCCGGCGTGCTGCTGAAGATGGGCGGCTACGGCCTGCTGCGCATCTCGCTCGTCGCCCTGCCCAAGGCCTTCGTGGCCTTCTCGCCGTACCTCGCGGTGCTCGGCGTGATCGGCATCGTGTACGGCGCCGCGGTCGCCCTGACGCAGAAGGACCTGAAGAAGATGGTCGCGTACTCGTCGGTGAGCCACATGGGCTTCGTGGTCCTCGGCATCGCGGCGGCCAACAGCGCGGGCATCGACGGCGCGGTCGCGCAGATGTTCGTCCACGGCATCGTCACCGGCATGCTGTTCTTCCTGGTCGGGATGATCTACGAGCGCTACCACACCAAGGAGATCGCGCGTCTGCGCGGGTTGATCGGGACCGTGCCCGCGCTGGGAGTGCTCTTCGCTTTCGCGTCGTTCGCCTCGCTCGGGCTGCCCGGTCTCGCGGGGTTCGTGGGCGAGTTCACCTCGCTCATGGGGGGCCTGCAGACGTTCACGGCGATCACCGCGTTCGCGGTCATCGGCATCGTGCTCACAGCGGCGTACTTCCTGCGCACCATGCAGTCGGTCGTCTTCGCGCCCCCTGAGGAGGACTCGGCGGTCTACGAGGGGCCGCGCACGATGGCGGGCGTCGAGCTGGCCGCCGTGGCGCCTCTGGCTGCGATCGCGTTGGCCATGGGTGTCTACCCGCTGCCGTTCTTCGCGATCGTCGACCCGGTCGGCCGCGCGCTTGCCGCACTGGTGGGACGGTGACCCGGGTGGGCTCAGCGCTCGCCTTCTCGCCCGAGATCGTTCTGGTGCTCGCCGGGGCCGGTGTCCTGTGCTTCGACGCCATCTGGCCCGGCCGCGGCCGCGTCGAGCGCTGGGTCACTCTGGGGGCGATGGCTCTCGCCGCCGTGTGCACGCTGCTCGTCGCGTCGCACCCGGAGCTCTACGGCGTCTACTTCGCGGGCTCGCTGCGCGTGGACGCGACCACGACCTTCGCCCGTGTCCTGTTCATGGTGACGGGCACGCTCGTCGTGCTCTCGTCGTGGGGCGGCGACGGCGAGGGGGCCACGGCCGAGTACTACGGCCTGCTGCTGCTCTCCCTGATCGGCGAGTCGGTCATCGTCATGTCGCAGTCGCTGATCATGCTGTTCGTCGGCATCGAGCTGCTCGCCCTGCCGTGCTACGCGCTGATGGCGATCCGCAAGCACCTCGCCGGTGCCGTGCGCGCAGCGCTGAAGTACTTCCTCCTGGGGATGTTCGCATCGATCGTCATGCTCTACGGGGTGGCGCTCGCGTACGGCGCGCTGCACACGATCTCGTACGTCAACGGGCTGTTCCCCGACCCGGCGTCGCTCGGGACCGCCCGCGCGGGTCTCGCGATGGTGGCGTTCCTGTTCCTGTTCGTCGGCATCGGGTTCAAGGCCACCGCGTTCCCGTTCCACTTCTGGAGCCCCGACGTCTACGCGGGCGGATCGGCGCCGATCGTCGCGTACGTTTCAACGGTGCCGAAGGTCGCGATCATGCTCGCGCTCGTGCGGGTGCTCGGGCCCGGGTTCGCCGCGGCCTACCCGGTGGGGCGCACCTTCATCCTCATCATCGCCGTGCTCTCGATGGTCTACGGCAACGTGGTGGCGCTCCTGCAGGACGACGTCCGACGGATGCTCGCGTACTCCGGCGTCGCGAACACCGGCTACATGCTCATCGCGTTGGCGGTGGGCGGGGCCGCCTCGACCGCGGCGCTGACGTTCTTCCTGACGGTGTACGCCTTCGGCAACCTGGGCGCGTTCCTGGTGGTCATGGCGCTCGGGGAGGACCGGGCCGTGTCGATGGGCGACTTCTCGGGGCTAGCAGGACGCAACGGGCTGCTCGCGGCGGCGATGGCCGTCTGCCTCTTCTCGCTGGCCGGCACGCCGCCCCTCGGCGGGTTCTTCGGCAAGTTCGCGCTGTTCAAGGCGGCCGTCGACGGCGGCTTCGCGTGGCTCGCGCTGATCGCGCTCATCACGACGGTCGTGGCCATCGGTTACTACCTGGGCATCGCGTCGCGCATGTACGGCTCGCTCGTGCGGCCGCACGAAGGCGAGGCGGAGGCGGCGGTCGGGCCGGTCGCGGTGCCGCGCCCGCTGATGGCCGCGATCGTCACCTGCATGGCGGCCGCGGTCGTGCTCGGGGTGTTCGGTGTGACGCTGCTCACCGCCGCGCGCTAGCCCTTTCGAGGCAGGCTCGGCACCGGGGCCCACTGCTATACTGGCGCCCCGCACCCGCGGGTATGTTCGCTTCGATGGGACCGCCTGGACCCCGGCGACGGGGCTGGGACGGTGTGATCGGAAAGGAGGGCGCCATGAGCGTCCACATCCCGGCCGGTTCGGACCGGCCCGTCACCACCGCGACCTTCCGCACGCGCAAGGCCGCCGCACAGCGCATCGTGATGCTCACCGCCTACGATGCGTCCTCCGCCCGGCTC
>Ga0209540_10003552_pt1 | contig 10571 bp, 16 predicted proteins | sample BarGraIncu01121A_FD_184501 | JGI IMG/M metagenome (GOLD analysis project Ga0209540, IMG submission 184501) | Arctic peat soil microbial communities from Barrow, Alaska - Barrow Graham LP Incubations 011-21A (SPAdes) (version 2) | ecosystem: Environmental > Terrestrial > Soil > Wetlands > Peat... | reverse complement strand
CGCGGGCAAGGTCCTATTGAAACCGGCCGCCCCCGGCACAGGTGTTATCGCCGGTGGTCCGGTGCGGGCGATTCTGGAAGCGGCAGGGATACGGGATATTCTCACCAAGTCACTTGGATCAAATAACGCCAATAACATGGTTCGCGCAACCATGTGCGCCTTAAGGGGTTTAAGGACCAGGGAAGATGTGGCCCGGCTAAGAGGAAAAACTGTAGAAGAGTTGTTAGGCTAGGAGGGAATACTTTGGCTAAGTTGAAGATAACCCTGGTCAAAAGCCTGATTGGCCGCCCGGAAGACCAGCGGGTCACTGTGCGTACCCTGGGCCTGACCAAGACATACCGTTCAGTTATCCAGGAAGACACCCCTCAGATCAGGGGTGCGATCAATAAAGTATGCCATTTGCTTAAGGTTGAGGAAGCATAAGGGAGGTGGGACAAGTGAAACTGCATGATTTAAGACCGGCTCCCGGAGCAAGAACAAAGCCAACCCGCAAGGGTCTGGGGATCGGTTCTGGACTGGGCAAAACGGCCGGCAAGGGTCACAAGGGTCAAAATTGCCGCTCAGGTGGCGGTGTGCGCCCGGGTTTTGAAGGCGGTCAGATGCCGCTGCAGCGCCGCATGCCCAAGCGCGGATTCTATAATCCATTTAGCAAAGAAATTATAGCGATTAACATAGACCAACTGAATCGTTTCGAAAACGGGGATGTCATAACTCCTGAAACACTGCTAGCCGCCCGGGTGATCAAGAAAACAGCCGACGGTGTGAAAATACTGGGCAATGGGAATCTTGAAAAATCCCTTACGGTTAAAGCCCAGGCGTTTAGTAAGTCGGCTGAAGAAAAGATTACAGCAGCCGGTGGTAAAACTGAGGTGATTTAATTGCTTGAAAGTTTCAAGAGTGCTTTTAAGGTTTCTGAATTAAGAACAAAGCTTCTTTACACACTGGGCATGATCTTTATATTCAGACTGGGCGCTCACATACCCGTGCCCGGGATCAACGTGGAGCGATTTGCTGACCTGGTCAACAGTGGGGTCATATTTGGGTTTTTTGATATCATCTCCGGGGGGGCGTTAAAGAACTTTTCTGTTTTTGCCATGGGTATTATGCCATACATCAACGCATCCATTATCCTGCAGCTGCTTACAGTGGTAATACCGCACCTTGAACGGCTTCATAAAGAAGGCGAGGAAGGCCGCAAGAAAATATCCCAGTACACCCGTTACCTTACTGTTGTCCTGGCTTTTATCCAGGGTATCGGTATGGTGGTTGGAGTTAGCGGGGCGCTGCAGCATCCAAGTCCGCTGGCTTATGTCATGGCTGCGCTTACTATCACAGCCGGGACGACTTTCCTGATGTGGATGGGTGAGCAGATCACTGAAAGAGGCATAGGCAACGGTATTTCACTCTTGATCTTTGCCGGAATTGTTTCCAGGGTGCCTCAGGGCGCGGTGAAGATAGGAGAATACCTGACCGCCGGGACAATAAACATTTTCAGCCTTGTGCTTCTTGTTGTTATCGGAGCACTGGTAATTGCGGGTGTGGTTGCAGTACAGGAGGGGCAGCGACGTATCCCTGTACGGTACGCGAAGCGGGTTGTGGGCCGCAGGGTATACGGCGGCCAGACTACTCACCTGCCGCTCAGAGTGAACCAGGCCGGGGTAATGCCTATCATTTTTGCCTCATCCCTTTTGATGTTTCCGGAGACTATCGTCAAGATGTTTCAGGGAAGCGCGGTGGCAAATTTTTACGGTACCTACCTGGGTTGGGGAACAGCACCGCATACAATTATCTATGCATTACTGATTATTGGCTTTACTTACTTTTATACCGCGGTTGTGATGAACCCCAATGATGTTGCAGACAACATTAAAAAATACGGAGGCTTTATCCCGGGTCTGCGTCCCGGGCGGCCCACCGCTGAATATATCAGCAAGGTAATGGGCAGGGTGACCCTGGCCGGAGCCTTATTCCTGGCTTTAATCGCGATCCTGCCTAATTTCGTGCTGCTGGCCACCAAGATACCTAATATCTACTTTGGAGGCACGTCACTTCTAATTGTTGTAGGTGTCGCTCTTGATACCATGAAACAGGTAGAATCACACCTTCTGATGCGCAGTTATCAGGGCTTTATTAAGTAGGTGGGAAAATGATTACCTGTAAATCCGAGCAGGAAATTGCTTATATGCGTGAAGCCGGGCGGGTGGTGGCGAAAGCACATGCCGAGCTTGCCAAGGTGATTAAAGTGGGGATGACAACTCTTGAGTTGAACAGGCTGGCAGAAGACATAATTGTTAAAGCAGGCGCCAGGCCCGCTTTTAAAGGGCTTTACGGGTTCCCGTATACAATTTGCGCTTCCGTAAACGAGGAGGTAGTACACGGGTTCCCAAGTGCCAGAAAACTGGAAAACGGCGATATTATCAGCATTGACATCGGAGCGGAAATAAATGGATATTTCGGTGACAGCGCTGCCACCTACCCGGTGGGAGAGGTCAGTCCTGAAGTTTCAAGCCTTTTAAAAGCTACGGAAGAATCACTTTATAAAGGGATTGCCATGGCAAAGGCAGGAAACAGGCTCTCAGATATTTCTCATGCTGTTCAAGTCTGTGCGGAGGGTTACGGGTATTCCGTGGTGCGGGATTATGTGGGCCACGGAATCGGCAAACTGCCGCACGAAGAACCACAGGTACCGAACTTCGGCAAACCGGGGAGAGGGATCAGGCTAAAAGCGGGAATGACATTAGCAATAGAACCGATGATTAATATGGGCACTTATGAAGTGCGTACCCTTTCGAACAACTGGACTGTAGTAACTTTAGACGCAAAACTTTCAGCTCATTTCGAACATACAATTGCTATTACCAATGACATACCGGAAATACTTACTAGGACGTGAGAGCAGCTCGAAAATCGCGTCTCAGGAGGATGGGCCATGTCAGAGAATGAGGTGCGGATCGGACAACTGGTTTCTTCATTACAAGGGCGGGACAGTGGTTTGTTCTACCTGGTAGTGCAGATTGAAAATGAATCCAGGGTCCGTATTGCAGATGGAGAAGGGCGAAAAGCGGAAAAGCCTAAGAGTAAAAACATCAAACACTTAAAATTCTATGATATAGTTGCAGTAAACATTTTTGATAAGACGCAAATTGGGAAAAGAGTTACCAGCGAGGATGTCCGGAAGGAACTTAAGAGTCTAGTTTGTCAACTGCCACTGTAAAATATTTAATAACACGGCAATTGAAACATTATCATACAATATAGCGACAGACTCAGAAAAATTATTTTTTACAGCAGGCGCTAATGAGTGTCCATTTTAATTACAAGGAGGTTTGCTATACACCTGATGTCAAAACAAGATGTGATCGAGGTTGAGGGAACCGTGATCGAACCGCTGCCAAACGCGATGTTCCGCGTTCAGCTGCAAAACGGCCACAAGGTTTTGGCGCACGTTTCGGGGAAAATCAGGATGAACTTTATCCGGATCCTGGCAGGAGACCGGGTGATGGTAGAACTTTCCCCTTATGACTTGTCCCGCGGTAGAATTGTTTACCGCTACAAGTGAGAAGTGAGATGTGAGAAATGGGACTTGAGAGTGAAGGAAATTTCTCAAGGATCGAATGCCTTAAGAGGAATACCCTGATACTCACGACCAATGACTCACGACTCACGACTAAGATTGGAGGGTTGATGGTGAAAGTCAGGCCATCGGTTAAGACTATGTGCGAAAAATGCAAGATCATTCGCAGAAATGGTAAGGTTATGATAATCTGTGAAAACCCCAAACACAAACAGGTTCAAGGGTAAAACAGGAGGTGTTGAATAGAATATGGCACGTATTGCAGGCGTTGACTTGCCTAGAGATAAACGGGTAGAAATAGCACTTACCTATGTTTTTGGCATTGGCAAGCCCACGTCCCAAAAAATCTTGACCCAGACCGGGGTAAATCCGGACACCAGGGTGAAGAATCTTACAGAAGAAGAAATAAACAGGCTGCGCGAAGTTATTGAGAAGAATCTCAAGGTAGAGGGAGATCTTCGCAGGGAAATCGCTTTAAATATCAAGCGATTGATTGAAATTGGCTGTTACCGGGGCTTGCGGCACCGCCGTGGTATGCCTGTGCGCGGACAGCGGACAAAGACCAATGCCAGAACCCGCAAAGGACCGCGTAAGACAGTCGGAGTCCGCAGAAAAAAATAAGTTAGAGGAGGTTGTTCAATGGCGCGTCGCGTAGCCAGGACAAAAAAGCGTGAACGCAAAAACATAGAAAATGGGATTGCTCACATTAAGTCCACATTCAATAACACGGTCGTTACCATTACAGATACTAAGGGCAATACCTTGTCATGGGCCAGCGCCGGTGGGGTAGGATTTAAAGGATCCAGGAAAAGCACCCCGTTCGCTGCTCAGCTGGCAGCCGAGAACGCTGCCAAAGAGGCCATGGAACATGGCCTGAAAGAAGTAGAAGTTATGGTTAAGGGGCCGGGCGCCGGACGGGAAGCTGCCATTCGCTCCCTGCAGGCCGCCGGTTTGGAAGTTAACATGATTAAAGATGTCACTCCGATCCCTCATAACGGATGCCGGCCGCCCAAGCGCCGGAGAGTTTAAGGAGGTGCGCTATATTTGGCAAAATATACTGGATCTGTCTGCCGGCTTTGCCGCCGGGAAGGACTGAAGCTTTATTTAAAAGGAGACAGGTGCTTTACCCCGAAATGCGCGGCTGAGCGCAAGGCTTATGCCCCGGGCCAGCATGGACAGGGCCGTAAAAAAGTTTCAGAATACGGGCTGCAGCTGAGGGAAAAGCAGAAAGCACGCAGGATTTACGGTATTCTGGAAAAACAGTTCAGAAGGTACTTTGAAAAAGCTGAAAGGCAGTCCGGTATCACCGGTGAAAACCTGCTTCGCCTTCTGGAAAGACGCCTGGATAATGTAGTTTACCGCCTGGGGCTGGGGTCATCGCGCAGCGAAGCAAGACAGCTCGTTCTTCACGGCCATTTCATGGTGAACGGCCGGAAGGTGAACATCCCTTCATATTTAATCAGGGTTGGCGATGTGATAACGGTTCGGGAAAAAAGCAAAGAATCACCCAAAATCAAGGAATTGTTGGAGAGAGCAGGCGACCGCACGCCACCCGCATGGCTGGAACTTGAGGCCGAACAGGCCAGGGCCAGAGTGGTGGATCTGCCGGCGCGGGATCAAATTGATGCTACGGTGCAGGAGCACCTGATCGTAGAGCTGTACTCCAGATAGGATTTTGGTTGTTGGTTATTTGTTATTGGTCGTTGGACTGTTTGTAGGATTTCTCTTATATGATTTCCTCATAAACCAACTACAAACCACTAATTGCCAATCACCAGCTTAGGAGGGAACCTTTATGCTCGAAATCGAGAAGCCTAAAATTGAAATCGTTGAAATGAACGATGATTATACTTATGGTAAATTTGTGGTAGAGCCCCTGGAAAGGGGTTATGGGATTACCCTGGGTAATTCCCTGCGCCGTATCCTGCTTTCTTCACTGCCCGGCGCCGCGGTAACGTCCGTTAAAATAGACGGAGTGCTGCACGAGTTTTCAACCATACCCGGTGTTTTCGAGGATGTTACCGATATCATTTTAAATCTCAAAAGTCTTTGTTTGAAGGTTTATGGTGATGATGAGAAGATCCTGAGGATTGAAGCGACAACAGAGGGTGTAATCAAAGCAGGTGATATCATCTGCGATGCGGATGTCGAAATACTGAATCCGGAACTGGTTATCGCTACCCTGGCCGATAATTCGAGGCTGGTCATGGAGATAATGGTATCCAAAGGACGGGGATATGTTACTGCCGAACGCAATAAAAAAGGCGACCATATAATAGGGGTCATCCCCATGGATTCGGCTTTCACACCTGTTAGAAAAGTGAATTACACTGTTGAAAACACCAGGGTTGGACAGATTACCGATTTTGACAAGTTGTCTCTTGAAGTATGGACCAATGGCAGCATCCGGCCTGATGAGGCTACCAGCCTCTCGGCAAAAATATTGAATGATCACCTGCGGCTTTTTATCGGGCTTACTGAAAGCGTCAACGATGTTGAGATCATGGTGGAAAAAGAAGAGGAGCAGAAAGACAAGCTCCTGGAGATGACAATTGAGGAACTGGACCTGTCAGTGCGGTCATACAACTGCCTGAAACGGGCCGGCATAAATTCTGTAGAGGAACTAATCCAGCGCAATGAAGAAGACATGATGAAAGTCAGGAACCTGGGGAAAAAATCCCTGGAGGAAGTCATTAACAAGCTGGAAGAACTGGGCCTCTCGCTGAGGAAAGACGACGAGTAAGGGAGGGCTTTTTGAAAGTGGGATACCAGAAATTAGGTATAAATACAGGCCACCGCAAGGCTATGCTCCGCAACCTGGTCACATCCCTTTTCCGGGATGAGCGGATCAATACAACCGAAACAAGAGCCAAGGAAGTAAAGAGCATTGCCGAGAAACTGGTCACAACAGCAAAACAGGGCGATCTGGCGGCTCGCCGCCAGGCGCTGGCATATTTGTACGAAGAAGAAGTGGTCAAAAAGCTTTTTGATACAATCGCGCCAAAATATACTGACCGCTCAGGCGGCTATACCCGTTTGATCAAAGTAGGACACCGTCGTGGCGATGCCGCGGAAATGGTGATTTTAGAATTAGTGTAATGAGACGCGGTAATTGGGGACGTGGGATGTGATCAGGATGACGGAGCGTAATGTCACGGGATGTGCCAAGGATGCCCCGGGGTTCCATGACTCACGGCTCACGGCCCATGACTCAAAAGAAATATTCATTGAAGTAAAAGATCTCACTTACATTTACAACCGTGGTAAGCCCGGTGAGCACCGGGCTTTGTCTTCTGTAAACCTCGATGTAAGAGCAGGTGAGTTCCTGGCGGTTGTTGGCCCCAATGGTTCCGGGAAGTCCACACTGGCCAGGCACTTTAATGCCATGTTAAAGCCGTCAGGCGGCAGTGTCACTGTCGCCGGGATGGACACCAGCAGCCCGGATCTTGTTTGGGAGATACGCCGCTGTGTGGGCATGGTATTTCAGAACCCGGACAACCAGATAGTCAGTTCCCTTGTTGAGGAAGATGTGGCATTCGGCGCTGAGAACCTGGGTTTGCCTTCTGAAGAGGTGCAGAAAAGGGTGGAAGAAACCCTGCGTTTGACCGGGTTGTCCCAATACTCAAAGCATGCCCCCCACCTGCTTTCAGGTGGTCAAAAGCAACGGCTGGCCATTGCAGGCGTGCTGGTCATGCATCCCTCGTGCCTGGTATTGGACGAGCCAAGTTCTATGCTTGATCCCGTAGGGCGTGCTGAGTTGATGGAAAACCTTACCCGCCTGAACCGGACCATGAATGTAACTGTTGTACTGGTTACCCACATCATGGAAGAGGCTGCCTTGGCAGATAGAGTAGTTATTATGTCGGACGGCAGAATCGCTGTTTCTGCTCCTCCCGCCAGTGTATTTGCAGAGGTTGACCTGCTGGAAGGGTTAGGCCTTAAGCTGCCGGTTGCGGCTGAAATTGCCCTGGGGCTGAGAAAGCGCGGCTTTCCCCTGCCTGAAGGGATTCTTACCATCGATGATATAGTTTCTTTTTTCTCCGGCAGCCGTACTGAATGACACAGTCAGGTGAAGCCGCACAACATGGTCGGCTAAAGCCGACCCTACAGCGCTCTGGGATCTGGGGAATGCCCCGAAATTAATGGCCGAATGAATTAGACCTCGCAAAAAGCAGGTTTCCATCGTTTTATAGTTCAAAAAGGAATGCAGGATATACCGACATCCAACGACTGACGTCCAACGACCGAATTGGGGAACCCTGACTTATGGAAGGGGACACCTCTTTATGTCTTCGATTATAAAAATTGAAAATCTAACTCATATATACTCAACAGGTACGCCGTTCCAGGTTACTTCTTTAGACAGTATTTCCCTGGATATAGAAAAGGGCGTTTTTTTCGCAATTATTGGTTCCACCGGTTCCGGTAAATCTACTCTTGTCCAGCATTTAAACGGGCTTTTGACCCCGATGAGGGGGAAGGTATGGGTTTGTGGAATCGATACTGCCGATAAAAAGCAGCGGCGCAGCCTCTGGCGCAGGGTAGGGCTGGTTTTCCAGCAGCCGGAACAACAGCTTTTTGAAGAAACAGTTTTTGATGACGTTGCTTTTGGCCCAAGAAATATGGGCCTCAATGAGGACGAAGTAACGGAGCGGGTGAATGATGCTCTGTGCCTGGTCGGCCTTGACCCGCTGGTAACAGGCAGGATGTCCCCGTTTCGCCTGAGCGGCGGCATGCGCAGAAAAGCAGCTATCGCCGGGGTATTGGCGCTGAAGCCGGATGTGCTGGTCCTGGATGAGCCGACATCTGGTCTTGACCCGCAAGGCAGACGGCAGCTGATGGGACTAGTAGATGAGTTTCGGCGTACTGAAGGGGCAACTATTGTTCTGGTTACTCATGATATGGAAGAAGTCGCTCTTATGGCTGAGTATGTGGCTGTACTTGATAAAGGCCGTCTGATTATGGAGGGCAAGCCGCGTGAGATTTTCGACCACGAAGCGGAATTGAGTGCGATAGGGCTGGACGTGCCAGCTCCAGCCCGTCTGATGCATAAACTCCGGGCGCTGGGCAAACCGGTTCGCACCAATGTGTTGACCACGGCAGAGGCTGAGGAAGAAATCGCCAGGTTATTGCTTCATGATTAAATATATTATCGGGAGAACGGCATGTTAAGCGGTATTACCATGGGTCAGTATATACCAGGTGATTCACTGCTACACCGCCTGGATCCAAGGACAAAGGTAATTGGTGTCCTGGCGGCTGCTGCGTCCATCCTGGCAGCCTCAAACTGGCAGGGCTTTGTCCTGGCTGCCCTGCTGACCATTACAGCTTTATTACTATCGAAGCTGTCTTTAAGGATTTTACTTGGCAGTCTCAAATCACTATGGATCCTGCTGGCCTTTACCTTTCTGATCCAGGTTTTTTTTACACCCGGGGTTGTGGTGGCCGAGCTGGGGCCACTGAAGATTTCACAGGAAGGCATTGCCGCCGGCAGTGAAATTTTTCTGCGCCTGGCCATGCTGATTATGACCGCCTTCCTGCTGACATTAACGACCCCTCCGATCAAACTGACAGCAGGCCTGGAATACATGATTTCACCTTTGAAGCGGCTGGGAGTACCAGCGCATGAGCTGGCGATGATGATGACTCTTGCCCTCCGTTTTATTCCTACCCTGCTGCAGGAGGCCGAGGTGGTGATCAAAGCCCAGCGGTCCAGGGGTGCGGGTTTTACTACCGGCAGCCCGGCAAAATGGGCAAAGAGTTTGCTCCCTTTATTTGTGCCTCTTTTTGCGGGGGCGCTCCGCCGGGCGGATGACATGGCTGTCGCCATGGAAGCTCGCTGTTACCGGGGCGGGGCTAACCGGACCAGGATGAGGGCGCTCGAATTAAACACCACGGATTTCGTGGTGTTGGGAGTTACACTGGCAGTGCTGGCGGCTGCGGTTACATTGAAGAATATCTGATAAAGCAATACCAACTGACTGTATTATGCATAAGTTTTATGCTCATCATGAGACACTGCAGGGCTGGATTCATCCGGCTTCGTGCGAAGGAACCGCACCTGCGGATTTAGGATTGTAATGGCTAATATAAAAGTTATCATAGCATATGACGGCACGAATTATCACGGTTTCCAGGAACAGCGCGGCACAGGCTTTATGACTGTCCAGGGTGTATTTGAAGAAAGCCTGTCAAGGTTGGCTAAAAGGAACATAAGGGTCATAGGAGCCGGAAGGACAGACGCCGGGGTTCACGCCTATGGCCAGGTGGTTAATTTTGAATCCGGCGATTTGCGAATTTCCCCTGAGCGGCTCGCATACGCGCTGAACAGCCAGCTGCCCGTGGATATTGTTGCCTTGGAGTCGTCAGCGGTGCCGGCTTCATTTCATTCCCGCTTTTCGGCAGCAGCCAAAACCTACCGGTATGTTATTAATAATGGGAAAAAACCTTCTCCTTTTCTGAGGCTTTACAGTTACCACATTCCCCATCTTCTGAATACAGAGGACATGCAGGACGGGGCGCGTCATCTTGTGGGCAGGCACGATTTCAGCGCATTCAGAGCGCTGGGTACGCCGGTCAAAACCACAGTACGCAATCTCTATGGGATAAGGGTGAGCAGGGAAGGCGAATTGGTTTATATAGAAATTAGGGCGGATGGCTTTCTTTATCACATGGCCCGGATGATTGCCGGAACGCTGATCCGTTTAGGCCTGGGTAAAATTAGCCCGTTAGATATGAACAGCATCCTGGCCAGCCGCGACAGCTTGAAAGGGGGGCCAGCTGCACCGGCGAGAGGATTGTTTTTAGATTCAATCGAATATCCGGACACTGCCAGTGATTGTTAGTTTTATAGTATTATGATATAATACTCTGTGATATTTTTCAGTGTGAGGAGGGGATTTAATGGGCGTCTTAAAAAGTATTGTAACAGTTTTTCAAGTGCTTCTGGCAATAGGACTTATTGTCGCGGTTGTCCTGCAGTCAGGCAGGAGCGCCG
>Ga0209540_10003550_pt1 | contig 10576 bp, 8 predicted proteins | sample BarGraIncu01121A_FD_184501 | JGI IMG/M metagenome (GOLD analysis project Ga0209540, IMG submission 184501) | Arctic peat soil microbial communities from Barrow, Alaska - Barrow Graham LP Incubations 011-21A (SPAdes) (version 2) | ecosystem: Environmental > Terrestrial > Soil > Wetlands > Peat... | reverse complement strand
GACCGTGTCGTGGCGGAGTGTGAGCGTCTGACCCACGTCGCCGAAGACGACCTCCTGGTTGGCGACCAGCCCGGGTAGACGGATCGAGTGGACAGGGACTCCGTCGACGAGCGCTCCGCGCGCGCCCTCGGCCACCTCGGTCTCGCGGCCGGGTGCGGCCGGCGCGGCGCCTCGCGCCTCGGCGATGAGGCGCGCTGTGCGCATCGCGGTGCCGGATGGCGCGTCGAGCTTGCGGTCGTGGTGCAGCTCGATGATCTCGGCATGGGGCATGAAGCGCGCGGCCGTCTGTGCGAAGCGCATCATCAGGACGGCACCCACGGCGAAGTTCGGCGCGACGAACAGGCAGACGCCATCCGGAGCGGCCGCGGCCAGCGAGCGCCAGCGCTCCTCGGACACGCCGGTGGTCCCGACGACGCAGTGCACTCCGGCCGCGAGCGCTCGCGTGACGTTGGCCTCCACGGCGGACGGGACGGTGAAGTCGACCAGTACGCGCTGCCCCGCACCTGCGAGCGCGGCATCGAGGTCGGCGGTGGTCGTGACGCCGCCTCCGGCGCCGTCGTCCAGCGTGACTCCGGGCGAGGACGGATCGACAGCCGCAGTGACCCGCATGTCGTCGGCGGCGGTGACGGCCCGGACGACCTCGCGGCCCATGCGCCCGGCGGCGCCGGTGACGATGACGTCGATCATCGCGATACTCCCCTTCGTTCGAGTGCGCGCGGCCCTAGACGAGCAGCGCGTCGATCTCCTCGGTGGTGTGCGGGCCCACGACGGCCAGCGTGCGCGGCCCTCCGAGGGTCTCGATCGCGACGCGGTGAACGTCGGCCAGTGTCACCGCCGCGTAGCGCTCTAGCACCTCGTCGATGGAGAGCAGCTCACGGCCGCCGACCTCGGCGCCGCCCAGCCGCATCATGCGGCGGCCCGTGTTCTCCAGTCCGAGCACCATGTGCCCGTCGACCGACTCGCGCGCGCGGTCGAGCTCGGCGGCCGTGATGCCGGAATCGAGCACCTTGGCCACTTCGGCGGTGATCAGTTCGATGACCTGCTTCGTGTTCTCGGGACGCGTGCCGGCGTAGACCGCGAAGGCGCCGGTGTCGCCGAACATCTGATTGAACGAGTGGACCGCGTAGACCAGTCCCCGCTTCTCGCGGATCTCCTGGAACAGCCGTGAGGCCATGCTTCCGCCGAGGACGGCGTTGAGCAGGCCCATGGCGAAACGGTCGGGCGAGTTCGCATCCACCGACAGCGAGCCCCAGAAGAGGTGGGCCTGCTCGGTCTCTTTGGTGGCGACCGTCACGTGACGCCCGGGCTCCGCGATGCGGCGGGGCCGCTCGGCCCTCGTCCCGGTCAGCAGTCCGGCGAGCGCTGACGCCGCCATGGCCGCGACCTCGTCGTGTGCCAGATTGCCGGCTGCTGCGACCACGATGTCACCGGTCCGGTAGTGCCGTCCCGTGTAGGAGCGCAGATCCGCGGGTAGAAAGGCGCCGACGGTCTCGCGGCGGCCCAGGACGGGACGTCCGACGGGATGATCGGGCCACATCGCGTCGGAGAAGAGCACATCCACCTTGTGGTCGGGCGTGTCCTCGGTGCGCGATATCTCCTCGAGCACGACCTCGCGCTCGGATATCGCGTCGTCCTCTTCGAACGCCGAGTCGGAGACCATGTCCGCCAGCACGGCGAACGCCTCGGGCGCCTTCAGGTCGATCACGCGGGAGTAGTAGCAGGTCTCCTCCTCGCTGGTGAACGCGTTGACCTCGGCGCCGAGGCGATCGAAGGTCTCGGAGATCTCCATCGCGCTGCGGGTGGAAGTCCCCTTGAACAGCATGTGCTCGAGGAAGTGTGAGATGCCTGCTTCCTCGGGGGTCTCGTCGCGGCTGCCGGCGGCCACCCATATCCCCAGGGCGACCGACCTCACGGTCGGGATCGACTCCGAGATGACGGTGATGCCGTTGTCGAGAACGGTGCGGTCGTAGAACACGGGCACTCCCGTCGCTGTCGTTCGTTTCCTCTGCCGGACAGTCTAGAGCAAGGCCCGGCCCCGGCTTCCGCTCTCGTTCGCGGTTCGTTGCCGGGGTCGGGCCGTCGTGACGTCACGCAACGTGCGGGTGTGCGCGCCTAGTGCTGGCGGCGCGGTCCGCCGTGGCCGCTGCCGCCGCCGGGGCGGTCGGAGCGCGGACGGTCACCCGAGGGGCGCGGGGCGCCGGTCGAGGGAGGAGCGTCCGGCGGGTTGATCCTGCCGAGCGAGACCTTGCCCTTGTCGTCCATGTCGAGGATCTCGACCTCGACCTCGTCGCCGATGGACAGGACGTCCTCGACCTTGTCGACGCGGCCCTTGGCCACGCGCGAGATGTGGAGCAGACCATCCTTGCCCGGGTAGAGCTCGACGAACGCGCCGAACGGCTGGATGGACACGACGCGGCCGTTGTACTTCTCGCCGATCTCCGGCTCCTTGATGATCATCCGGATGCGGGCGACCGCTTCCTCGCCACCCTTGTCGCGGCTGGCGATGTAGACGGTGCCGTCGTCGTTGACGTCGATCTGGGCGCCGGTGGCCTCGATGATCGAGCGGATCATCTTGCCACCGGGGCCGATGATGTCGCGGATCTTGTCGGTCGGGATCTTGATGGTCAGCACGCGCGGCGCGAACTCGTTGAGCTCCTCGCGGGGCTCGGAGATCGACTCCATCATCTTGGCGAGGATGAAGGCGCGGCCTTCCTTGGCCTGCATCAGCGCGCGGCGCAGGATGTCGACGGACAGGCCCTTGGCCTTGTTGTCCATCTGCATCGCGGTGATGCCCGCGGCGGTACCGGCGACCTTGAAGTCCATGTCCCCGAGGAAGTCCTCGAGGCCCTGGATGTCGGTCAGGATGGCGACGTCGTCGCCCTCCTTGATGAGTCCCATGGCGATGCCGGAGACGGGGGCCGAGATCGGCACGCCCGCGTCCATCAGGGCCAGCGTCGATCCGCAGACGGAGCCCATTGACGAGGAGCCGTTGGACGCCAGCACCTCGGACACGATGCGCAGCGTGTAGGGGAAGTCCTCTTCGGCCGGGACGACCGGCAGCAGGGCGCGCTCGGCGAGCGCTCCGTGGCCGATGTCGCGGCGCTTCGGTCCGCGCATGAAGCCCGTCTCGCCGACGGAGAACGGCGGGAAGTTGTAGTGGTGGATGTAGCGCTTGCCCTCGGAGACGTCGATGGTGTCGATGCGCTGCCACTCGGAGAGCATCCCGAGGGTGAGCACGGATAGGACCTGCGTCTGGCCGCGGGTGAACAGTCCCGATCCGTGACTGCGCGGCAGGTAGCCGGCGACGGTCGAGATCTCGCGGACCTCGTCGACAGCACGGCCGTCGGCGCGCTCGCCGGTCTGCAGCACCATGGTGCGCATGGTCTTCTTCTCGAGCTTCTTGAGGACGGCCTTGATGTCCTTGCCGTTCGCGGCCATCTCCTCGGGGGTGAAGGTCGCGATGATCTCGTCCTTGACCGCCTGGACGTTGGCCATGCGTGACGCCTTGTCGGCATTGTGCAGAGCGACGTTCATCTTGTCGGTTCCAGCGGCGAAGATGCGGTCGACCAATGCGGGGTCGATCTCGTGCACCGGGACGATCATCGGCGTGATCTCGAGCTTGGCGAGGAATCGGTCCTGCACCTCGCAGAAGGCTGCGATGGCCTCCTGAGCGAACATCAGCGCGGAGAGCATGTCCTCCTCGGACACCTCGTGCGCGCCGGCCTCGAGCATGTAGACGGCATCCTTGGAGCCGGCCACGACGAGGTCGAGATCGGAGGCCTCGGCCTCTTCGAACGACGGGTTCACGATGAAGGTGCCTTCGGCGTCACGACACACACGGACTCCGGCCAGCGGCCCCTCGAAGGGGATGCCGGCGGCGAGCAGCGCCGAGGAGGCGCCCATGATCGAGATCACGTCGGGCTGGTTGACCTGGTCCGCGGACATCACAGTCGCGATGATCTGGACCTCGTTGCGGAACCCGTCGGCGAACGACGAGCGGATCGGACGATCGATCATGCGGGCGGTCAGCACGGCCTTCTCGGACGGCCGGCTCTCGCGCTTGATGAAACCGCCGGGGAGCTTGCCCGCGGCGTACATCCGCTCCTCGAAGTCCACGGTCAGCGGGAAGAAGTCCAGGTCCTTGGGGAACTTGGACGCCGTCGCGGTGACGAGGACCATGGTGTCGCCCTGGCGGACGACGACCGCGCCGCCGGCCAACTTGGCCAGCTCGCCCGTCTCGAGCGTGTAGGTCTTTCCGTACAGTTCGAACGACTCGGTTACCTTTCCCATCCTCTTCCTCTTCTTCTGTGAGCCGGCGGGCCTCATGCCCCCGGTTCGTATGCGGGACCCCTTCAGCGGGTGTCCCCCTCTTCATGCGCGGAAGCGAGGAGTATCTCCCCGCTTCCGTCGAAACCTATTGGGATGCCGTGCGGATCAGCCGCGGATGCCGAGCTTGACGACGATCGCGCGGTAGCGCTCGATGTCGGTCTTCTTGAGGTAGTTCATCAGTCGGCGGCGCTGGCCGACCAGCTGGAGCAGCCCGCGACGGCAGTGATGGTCGTGCTTGTGGGTGCGGAGGTGCTCGGTGAGGTCGCGAATGCGCTGCGTACGCAGAGCGATCTGGACTTCAGTCGAGCCGGTGTCGGAATCGTGCTTCCGGTTGTCGGCGACGATCTGCGCCGTGACGTCCTTGGAAAGCGGCATGCGTGGTTCCACCCTTCGAGGTGCCTGGACTCGTCGCCTCCGGCCGAGCAGCGGTGTCGGTGGACGCGTCACCGCCCCAAGCACGGGGCCTTGCATTCGGACAGCCGGAGAAGTGTAGCACAGGGGCGTCCTCAGACGCGACACCCCCGGCGAGCCCGACCTAGCTCGCGGCGATCCGCTTGACCGTCGCGATGTCCGCGCGGATCGCGTCGGCGAGCGCCGTGCGATCGGCGAAAGCGCGTTGCGGGCGCAGGTACTCGAGCAACTCCACGGTCAGGGTCCGACCGTACAGGTCACCCTGGTACCCGACGAGGTGCGCCTCGAGGTCGGCCGTGGCGTCCGGGAACGACGGCGGGACCCCGACCGAGACGGCGGCCGGATAGGTGCGGCCGTCGATCTCGACACGACCTGCGTAGACGCCGTGTGCGGGCAGCGCGGCGAAGGGCGCGGTGACCAGGTTGGCCGTGGGGGCGTCGAGGACCGCACCCTCTCCCCTGCCGTGCACGACGACTCCGCGGACACGGTGCGGGCGTCCGAGCAGCGCCGCAGCCCGCACGACGTCGCCGGCTTCGACGAGCCGCCGGATCCTGGTGGAGGTGATCGGGCCGCCGTCGTCGCTCACCAGATCGTGGGCGACCACCTCGAAACCGTGTGCTGCGCCGTATCGCACGAGGACGGTGACGTCGCCCTCAGCTCGGTGCCCGAACCGGAAGTCCCTTCCGACGGAGACCGCCACGGGGGACATGGTCTCCAGCAGGACCTCGTCGAGGAAGACCAGGGGTGCGGTGGCGGCCAACCGCTCGGTGAATGGCACCACCAGTACGACGTCGGCGCCTTGCCGGGCGAGAAGGCTCAACTTGTCGTCGAGGTCGAGCAATTGCGGCATCGCCGTCCCGGGGCTGACGACCTGGTCCGGGTCGCGGTCGAAGGTGAGCACGACGGAGCGGACACCGTTGACACCCGCGAGCTCGACCGCGTCGCGGACGAGCGCCTGATGCCCCACGTGCACACCGTCGAAGACCCCGATCGCGACCACGCAGGGGCCGAGGGGTTCGATGCCGGGCTCCCAGTGGATGACGGCGCTCACGCGGCGCCTCCCGATGTCAGCACGACCACGGGGACCAGGCGCTCGCCGCGGGCCCGGTAGACGCCGGCCAGCGTTCCGTCGACGGTGACGGCTCGCAGGGCACCATCGTCTTCCTGGTTCGAGGCGCCGACAGCGAGCGACCTGCCGTTGGCGAGGGATTCCCGATCGGCCTCGTGGAGCGGCAGCCCCAACGCGACGAGCGGATCCGCGAACAGACGGTCGATCGCGCCCTCCTCGGCCGCGGCTGCGACGTCGCCGAGCGAGCACGCGTCGGCGAGCAGCAGCGGCCCGCTCGCCGTGCGCCGCAGCGCGCCCAGATGCGCCGCTGTCCCGCAGGCGCGTCCGAGGTCGCGCGCGAGCGCGCGCACATAGGTGCCCTTGGAGACGGTGTAGGCGACATCCCAGGACGGCATCGCAGGATCGACGGCGGTCAGCGCCGCGGCGAAGACCTCGACGGGCCGGGGCGCGAGCTCCAGCGCCTCTCCCGCCCGGGCGGCCTTGTGGGCGATGCGACCGGCGACCTTGATCGCCGAGTAGGCCGGTGGCGACTGGAGTGCGGGACCGAGGGCCGCGGCGAGCATCGTGCGCGCGTACGCGGGGTCCCCGATCGTCTCGGGGACGTCGGCGGTGCGCACCACCGCGCCCTCGGCGTCGTCGGTGTCCGTCTCCGAGCCGAAGACGATGCGGGCATCGTAGGACTTGCGGGCCGCGGAGAGATACGGCTCCAGTCGTGTGAAGGGTCCGATCAGGACCACGAGAAGTCCGGTGGCCATCGGGTCGAGCGTGCCGGCGTGACCGACGCGGCCCTCCCCCGTCTCACGGCGCACGATGGCGACGACGTCGTGACTGGTCATCCCTGCCGGCTTGTCCACCAGCAGGATGCCCGCGAGCGAGGTCGCCCCCCGCTTCACGCCGCGGCGCCCGGCAGGACGCGGAGGACTGCGTTGATGGCGTCATCGAGCGGAGGGGCGAGCGTTGCGCCCGCGGCGGCGAAGTGACCGCCGCCGCCGAAAGACCTCGCGATGGCGCCCACGTCGAGAGTGGGGCACTTCGCGCGAAGTGACACCTTCACCCCGTCGGCGTCCTCCTTGAAGATCACGACAGCGTCGACGCGGCCGGTCTGGCGTACCGCGTCGACGAGGTTCTCGGTCTCCTCGGCCAACGCCCCCGTCTCCACCAGGTCCTGCGCACCGATCCATGAGTAGACCACGCGGCCGTTGTTGGCCAGCGTGATACGGGAGAGAACGCGTCCGAGCAGCGCGAGCGCCGGAGCGGTTCGCGACTCGTAGACCTTCGCGTAGAGGCGATGGGCCTCGGCGCCGGCCTCGATCATGTCGGCGGCGTCACGCAGGGCGCGCGGGGTCGTGTTGCCGTACGAGAAGCGCCCGGTATCGGTCATCAGGCCCACGTATGAAGCCGTGGCGATGGCCGAGGTCGGAGCGACGCCGAGAAGCGGAAGCAGGCGCCAGACGATCGATGCGGTCGCGGCGGCATCGGCATCGACCAGGTTCATCTCGCCGTAGCAGGCATCGTCGGAGTGGTGGTCGATCACGATGACGCTCGCTGCGGAGCGGGCCAGCGGCTCCGCCTCACCGAGACGGGCCCACGTCGGGGTGTCGAGCGCCACGAAGATGTCCGGAGCGGAGAGGGATGAGGCGGGGCGGTAGAGTCCGAACCCGTCGAGGAAGGAGTAGGTCGCGGGAGCCGCGTGTTCGTCGGCCAGCGTCGGCGTAGCGTCGACGCCCGCGGCCCTGAGGGCGAGCGTGAGCGACAAGACCGCGCCGACGGCGTCGCCGTCGGGATTGACGTGCGCGCACACGACCACGGAGCGGGCGGAGAGCAGCGCGCTCGCGACCGCGCGTTCCGTGGCGACAGCGTCACACATCGTCATCGGCGACATCCTCTACCGGCTCGTCATCCTCGACGTCGTCCGGGACACGGCCGAGCTCGCGCTCGCTCCGGATCGCGTTCGCTATGCGGGTCGCTTCCTCGATGGCAGGATCGACCTTGAAGGTCAGCTCGGCCGTGTATCGGGTGCGCACACGCTCGCCGAGCAGCGAGCGGATGCGGCCGGTGGCGGCCTTGAGCCCGGCGAGGGCGTCGGCGGGCTCTCGACCCTCCGGTACCGCGACGTAGATGGTCGCGTACCGGAGGTCGGGGCTCAGTTCGACGCCCGTGACGGTCACGAACCCGACACGCGGGTCCGCGATCTCCTCGAGCAGGATGCGTGCGATGACCTCCCGCACCGTTTCGGACATGGCGCGGGTCCGCGGGAATGAACGCATCTTCGAACCTACTCCTCTCGGGCGACCGAGACCTTCTTGTAGCCCTCGATGACGTCGCCCTCCTTGAGGTCCTGGAAGTTCTCGAGTGCTATGCCGCATTCGTAGCCGGCCTTGACCGACTTCACGTCTTCCTTGAAGCGGCGCAGTGAGTGGATCGTGCCGTCGAGGATGATCGTGCCCGCGCGGACCACGCGGACCAGGTCGTCGCGATGGATCTCGCCCTGGGTGACATACGAACCGGCGATGACGCCGATCTTCGGGACGCGGAAGAGCTCGCGGACCTCTACGACGCCGGTGTCCTGCTCCTCGATCGTCGGCTTGAGCATGCCGACGCGCGCGGCGTTGATGTCTTCGATGACCTTGTAGATGACGCGGTAGAGGCGCATGTCGACCTTCTCGGTCTCCGCAAGCGCCTTGGCCTTGGGCTCGGGCCGCACGTTGAAGCCGATGATGATCGCGTCCGATGCGTCGGCGAGCATGACGTCGGTCTCGGTGATGGCGCCGACGCCGCTGTGGATGATCGGGATCTCGACCTCGGTCTGGTCGAGCTTGGCCAGCGAGTCCTTCAGGGCCTCGATCGAGCCCTGGGTGTCGGCCTTCACGACGAGCTTGACCTCGGCGTGTCCCTCCTGGATGCGCTCGAACAGGTCGTCGAGCGACATGTGCGACTTCGCGTTCTCCTGCGCCATGAGGCGCTTCTTGAGGTCGCGCTCCTCGGCGATGGCGCGGGCCTGCTTCTCGTCCGGCATGACCTTGAAGTCGTCACCCGCGGACGGCAGCGAGTTCAGGCCGAGGATCTCGACGGCGTCCGCCGGCTTGGCCGAGTGGACATGCTTGCCCTTCTGGTCGACCAGGGCACGGACGCGGCCGTGGGCGGTGCCGACGACGATGGCGTCGCCGACCTTGAGGGTGCCGCGCTGTACGAGGACGGTCGCGACCGGGCCGCGGCCGCGGTCGAGGTTGGCTTCGACCACGACGCCACGTGCCGGTGCTGTCGGGTTGGCCTTCAGTTCCTGGACCTCCGCGACGAGCAGGATCATCTCGAGGAGTTCCTCGATGCCGATGAGCTTCTTGGCGGACACCTCGACGAACGGGGTGTCGCCACCCCACGCCTCGGAGATCAGGCCGCGCTCGCCGAGCTCCGTGCGCACACGGTCGGGGTTGGCGCCCTCTTTGTCGATCTTGTTGACGGCGACGATGATCGGCACACCGGCGGCGCGGGCATGGTCGAGCGCCTCCACCGTCTGCGGCATGACCGAGTCATCGGCCGCCACGACGAGGATGACGATGTCGGTCATGTTCGCTCCGCGGGCACGCATGGCGGTGAACGCCTCGTGGCCCGGGGTGTCGATGAAGGTGATCTGCTTGCCGTTCTTGTGGACCACGGATGCGCCGATGTGCTGCGTGATGCCGCCCGCTTCGGTCGCGGTGACGCCGGTGTGGCGGATCGCGTCGAGCAAGGACGTCTTGCCGTGGTCGACGTGGCCCATGACGGTGACGACCGGCGGACGCTCCTTGAGGTCCTTCGGATCGTCGTCGAAGACCTCGACGGGCTCCTCGCCCGGCTGCTTCACGTCGACGAGCAGTTCGTACTGCTCGCCCAGCGTCTCGAGCATCTGGCCGGAGAGCGCCTGGTTGACCGTGAAGGCCTGGCCCATGACGAAGAGCTTCTTGATGACGTCGCCGGAGGGCACGCCGATCGCATCGGCGAAAGCGCCGACCGTCGAGCCCTCCTCGATCGTCAGGACTCCGTCGAGCACGGGGGTGACGACACCGGAGTTGCGCGAGCGCGGTCCCTCTTCACGGTTCTCGCGTCCGCCCGGCTTCTTGCCCTTCTTGCCCTTCTTGCCGGCGTAGCCCGGCGCGCCCAGGGCGGCGGCGGCCTTGGCGACCTCCACCACGGACTGGACGACCTGCTTGGTGACGACCTCGGCCTCCGCGGCCATCAGCTTGTAGCGCTCGCGCTCCTCGGCCTCACGGGCGACCTCTTCTTCGCGACGCTTCAGTTCGGCCTCGTGGGCGAGCTTCTCGGCCTCACGCTCGGCCTCCCTGCGCTTGCGCTCCTCCTCAGCCTCCGCCTTGCGGCGCACCTCGTCCTCGGCACGTGCGGCGGCCTCGAGGGCCTCACGCTCGGCCTCTTCGGACTTGAGGCGCTCGGCCTCCTCGGCGGCGCGAACGGCTGCCTCCTCGGCGGCGCGCTCGGCGTCCTCGGCCTCGCGGCGATGGCGCTCTTCCTCCATGGCCTGATGGCGTTCGGCGATCTCAGGGCCGAGGTTCTTTCGGATCTTGTCGACGTAGGCCTCCACGAGTGTGGAGGCGTGGTTCTTCGCCGGGACCTTCATGGCCTGTATACGCTCAAGGAGCTCCTGGGAAGTCATCCCGAACTCCTTGGCGAGTTCATGTACTCGCATGCTGGGCACTTACGCGTCACCATCCTCGTGGACGAGCGATCCTCGCTGTTCGAGTACCCGCTCGAATTCCGCCCGCAGGCGGCCAATGT
>Ga0209540_10003549_pt1 | contig 10578 bp, 8 predicted proteins | sample BarGraIncu01121A_FD_184501 | JGI IMG/M metagenome (GOLD analysis project Ga0209540, IMG submission 184501) | Arctic peat soil microbial communities from Barrow, Alaska - Barrow Graham LP Incubations 011-21A (SPAdes) (version 2) | ecosystem: Environmental > Terrestrial > Soil > Wetlands > Peat... | reverse complement strand
CGCGGCCTTTAGGTATAACCTGTATCATCGTTTTTTCCGGATTCATCGTGTTTTTAATGACTGAATATGGTTGAAGATAGCTTTTCCCGTTTGCCGGCCGGAGACCAAGAAGCTTAGCCTCCGAAACAATGTACTGCTGGGCTATATCAAGTCCCGGTTCTCCATTTTTTCTTCCTTTCAGAAGGGGAGAAGCCAGAAAAGTCAAATAACTTTCAAGGTCAGATGATGTAATTAAATTGGTGCCTGGAATTTTCTTTTGTGAGTATGAAGTTTCAGGAGTACCGATCACTATTAATGAAACCATCAGGCAAGTGATAATGTTCTTCATTGCAAAGGATTTTTAAGATTTACATGCGGTTTGTAAAGGTAGAAAAGTTTTAAATATTTAGCTTATGTACAGGAAACCGGTGAAGCATTTATAATATGACCACGATGGCAAGAGTTTCTGATTTATACTCCGGATTTTTTAATAAGTTTGCAGACTTAATTAATTCTTAATGCAGGTAAGTATTTTTTTCTGGATAGGATTTCATGTTCTCGTCTTTCTGATACTCGCCCTCGACCTTGGTGTTTTTAACAGGAAGGAGCATGAAGTGCCTGTTAAAGAGGCACTGACCTGGACTGTCGTCTGGATTTCGGTGGCCTTGCTTTTTAACGCGTTTGTCTTTTTTGAATTTGGAAAGACAAGGGCGCTTGAATTCCTCACGGGCTACGTAATTGAATATTCACTGAGTATAGACAACATTTTCGTATTCATCCTGATATTTACCTATTTTGCAGTTCCGGCCATATACCAGCATAAAGTTTTATTCTGGGGTATTCTTGGCGCCCTGATTTTGAGAGGCATTTTTATTTTTGCCGGGGTTGCGCTTATAACGCGGTTTACATGGATAGTCATAATCTTTGGTGGATTTCTTGTTTTCACCGGGATCAAAATGTTGTTTCAGGCCGAGATACAGTTAGAACCAGAGAAGAACCCGGTGGTCAGGTTCTTCAAAAAGTTTTTACCTGTAACGGGTGAGCTTCATGGGAACAGACTCTTTGTAAGGAAGAACAAGCTTTTGTATGCCACTCCTTTGTTTATGGTTCTTATAATTATTGATGTATCGGACCTTATCTTTGCAGTCGATTCAATACCTGCAGTCCTGGCAATAAGCCATAATTCATTCATAGTTTATACCTCGAACATTTTTGCTATCCTCGGACTCAGGTCGCTATATTTTGCAATAAATGGGATCATTGGATATTTCAGGTATCTTAAAACGGGAGTGGCATTTGTCCTGACATTTGTAGGGATTAAAATGCTGACTTCATTCTTCCACATTGAGATTCCGATTCTTCTTTCCCTGGGGATAATTATTTTTATTCTGCTTGTTTCAATACTAGCCTCAATATATATAAAGAAGAAATAAAATTCCTTTTTGACAGATATCAATTCCAATGATGATAATAAGAGGAAATTATTAACTTTACCATTACGATCCTGTAGCTGGATTCTGTAATCAGTCAACTTATCAGATTTAAAATGAATTCAGGAAGAATAAAACCGGTAAATCCCATACCTCTGATTGTTCTTTTCTTCATTATTTCGGCTGGTGCAATACTGATAGGTGAGTTATATTATTACAGCCAGAAGAAAAATCTGCTGGAATCGAGCATGCATGAGCTCTCTACAATTACCGACCTGAAAGTGAGGCAGATAACCCAGTGGAGGCAGGAACGGATCGGTGACGGGATTTTTATCAGCCAGAATCTTTCGCTTGTAAGAGAGTTTTCAGGATTCCTGAAAAATAAGAATGACAAAAAGTTGCATGACGACCTGCTGCGCGACCTGAAAGCCCTGACAGATAACTACGATTACAAGAATGCGCTTTTTGTCGATAGGCACATGAACGTTATGCTTTTTTATCCTTACCGCGATACTATCATTGGTAATTACCTTAAACCCCGGTTGCCGGATATTATTAATAAGGGTAAGGTCATGCTTACCGATCTTCACTTTACCGGTAAAGTAAGTTTTGTGCATCTTGACCTTGTAGTTCCTGTAACTGGTCCGGAAAAAACTGACACATCAGTTATTGGCGCGCTGATTTTAAGGATAGATCCTGATAAAGTTCTTTTTCCGCTTATTCAGTCATGGCCAATTAAAAATAAAACATCAGAATCATTTATTTTCCGTGTCGAAAACGATTCGATAGTATACCTGAGCGATCTGAGGTATAAGCCTAATGCTTCAATAAGTTTTAAAAAATCTATGACGGAGGAAAAGCTTGCCTCATCAGTGGCAGTAAGTGGATACCTTGAGACTTCGGACGCTATAGATTACAGGGGTGTACCTGTTTTTGCATCAATGAAAAAAGTGCCTGAATCCCCATGGTTTTTACTTGCCAAGACTGACAAAGATGAGATTTATGAAGGGCTTAAGGTTCAGCTAAGGGATGTCATAATAATCATTATGCTGTTGATTATTATTTCATTATTTCTTTGCGGAGGTTTATGGTGGCAGCAGAGATTAAAGTTTTACCGTGATGAACTAAAAGGGGAACTTGAGAGACAGGCTCTTGTAAGGCATTATGATTATATACTGAAATTCGCAAATGACCTTATTCTTCTTTTGGATAATAATTTTACAATTTTAGAAGCGAATGACAAAGCGCTTGAGATATATCAGTTTGACCGGAAAGATCTTATAGGTAGTGACATCAGCGTTCTTCTGGCAGATTCCTTTAAAAATAAATTATCAGAAATTAAGAAAATACTCAATGAAATAGGTTTTGCAATTTTTGATGCATTGCATAAAAGGAGAGACGGAACAGAATTCCCGGTTGAAGTAAGTGCCCGTAAAGTTGATATTGAAGGTGTGACCTATTATCAGTCAATAATGAGGGATATCACTGAGAGAAAGAATTCAGAGGAGATTCTCCGGGAGAGCGAGGAGAAATTCCGTAAGGTCTTTGAGGACAGTCCGATTGGGATGGTAATGACCGGCAAGGATATGGGCATTCTCACGGTGAATAATTCATTCTGCAATATGCTTGGGTATTCGGAATCGGAACTTTACGGGTCGACGTTCAGAAGATTTACTCACCCTGATTATATTCCGGGTGATGAACTTGAAATGCTGAAGCTGGTTGCGAGGGAGATCCCCGTTTATCATACTGAAAAGCGATATTTTAAAAACGATGGTTCCATCATTTGGGGTTCTACAACTGTAAGTCTGATACGGAATAACTCCGGTGAAGTTCGTTTTTTCCTTGCGATGGTGGGAGATATCACTTCCAGAAAAATTGCTGAAGGTGAGCTGGAGAAGTCTTTCTCCCTTCAGAATGCTACTCTTGAATCAACTGCTGATGGTATCCTTGTTGTTGATACAAATGGGAAAATTGTTCAATACAATCAGAAGTTTGCAGAGATGTGGAGGATACCGGAAGAGGTCCTGAAATTGATGAAAGATGAAGCGGCTTTGCAATATGTTCTGGACCAGCTTAAATGCCCCGGCGATTTTATTGGCAAAGTTAAGATTCTATACTCTGATCCTGAAGCGATTACCTCTGATTTACTTGAATTTAAAGATGGAAGGTTTTTTGAACGTTATTCACAACCTCAGAAGATCGGAGGGAGATCAGTCGGACGTGTCTGGAGCTTCAGGGATATAACAGCGCGCAAAAAAGCTGAAAATGAGCTTATAGCTGCAAAGGAAAAGGCAGAGGAAAGTGACAGACTTAAAACAGCATTTCTTCATAATGTATCTCATGAGATTCGGACTCCTATGAATGCAATCATGGGGTTCTCCACGCTGCTGAATGAGCCCGGCATATCAGATGACGAAAGGCACCAGTACATTGATATTATTTTCCGGAGCGGCAATCATCTTCTCTCAATAATTAATGACATTGTAGACCTGGCCAGTATTGAGACCGGGCAGGTCAAACTGAATAAAGGTCAGATAAACCTGAATACTACATTAAGAAGTCTTTACGATCAATTCAGTTATAAGAAAATTCCTCATAAGATTACATTATCCCTGGAAACACCGCTTTCGATTAAAGATGCTGAGATTATTGCAGACAATACAAAACTTGTCCAGATACTTTCAAATCTTGTAAACAATGCTTTTAAATTTACTGTAAAGGGAAAGATATCTTTTGGTTATGATCTGAAGGATGAGTTCGTTGAGTTTTTTGTCAGAGATACAGGCATAGGGATTCCGGCTCAGCATTTGTCAAGGATCTTTGACAGGTTTTACCAGGTTGATAATACCAAATCCAGGCAGTATTCAGGAACCGGGCTTGGATTGTCAATATGCAAGGCTTATGTTGAATTGCAGGGAGGGAAGATATGGGTAAGTTCAAAACCCGATGAAGGGACCGAATTCCGGTTTACAATTCCGTACAAAAAGGATAATCTTTAGCTGGTTGAATAATCAGAAGTTTTTTGTTTTTATCAGTCAGAGGGGTTAGCTTCGCTTCGCTACGCTGAGCCCTTTTAGATGGCCCTTACAACCGTAAACCGGCGCCCCGCTTTCAGCGTGGCTCTAATTCAGTTTATTTCAGTCAGAGGGGTTAGCTTCGCTTCGCTACGCTGAGCCCTTTTAGATGGCCCTTACAACCGTAAACCGGCGCCCCGCTTTCAGCGTGGCTCCCGTTTTTGTTTTTATCCCCCTTCAGAAGGCAAGCCTTCTTCGTGTTCTAAAAACAAAACCGGTCCGCATTCGCGGCCGGTTTACGGTTGTGGGGGTTGAGGGGTTCGAACCCCCGACCCTCTGCTTGTAAGGCAGATATTTTACTTCACTGATTTTCATCCAAATTCATTCATCTGCCTGTATACATTGAATGTAAGCAAAATACAACTTGCAAATTAAAGCAATGAAAAGTATCTTTATGCAATAAATGTTGCAACCATGTTGCAACCGGGTTTAATCTTTAAATTAATATTATTATGGCATCAGCAAAAATATTACTGTTTACACATAAGAAACTCAATGACGGATCTTATCCAATTGTACTTCAAATTATAAAGGATAGGAAAAGGAAATTAATTTCTCTCGGACATTCAGCAACTAAATTACAATGGGATGAAGAAGGAAACAAACCAAACAAGAAGCATCCAAACTATTCTAACCTTAACATAGTTCTACAAAAGAAACTAATGCTTGCAAATAAAGCAATTCTGGAACTCGAAGAAATTGGAAATACTTTTACAGTAGAGGACATAGTTTTCAAATTAAAGGAAAGTTCTTCAAATACCACAATCTTTAAGTATACAGAAGGTTTAATAGCGAGACTTAAAAGAACTGGGAAAATAGGGAATGCTATTGTTTATCAAACAACATTAAATTCATTCAAAAAATTCAGAAAAGATATCGATTTAGGTTTCAATCAATTGTCATTTAGAGTTGTCAAAGATTTCGAAGGAAGTATGTTGGAAAAGAAAATCAGACTTAATTCAATCTCAGTGTATTTGAGAACTCTAAGAGCTATTTATAACTATGCAATAAGAGATAAAGTGGCTCAACAATCTCTTTATCCATTCAAAGACCTAAGAATTAAGAGTGAAATAACATCTAAGCGTGCAATTTCGAAAGAAGATATAACCAAAATACGGAAATTAAATCTGGAAGAAGGATCTGAATTTGATAAGGCACGTGATTACTTTCTTTTTAGTTTTAATATGAGAGGTATGTCTTTCATTGATCTTTCCTTCTTAAAAAATCGGGATATTTCTGAAGGGAGGTTACAGTATGCCAGGAAAAAAACAAATCAGAAATTTTCAATAAAACTTACTCCTGAAGCAGAAAATATAATTAAAAAGTACTCATACAGTGATGATCCAAATAGTTTTATATTTCAAATAATTGACAGAAAGGGACAAGAGTATCTTGATTATAAAAATGCCCTAAGATTAACTAATAAAAAACTTAAGCTTATTGGTGAAATGGCAGAATGTTCTATTCGTGTATCAACATATGTAAGCCGACATTCCTGGGCAACCATTGCAAAAAGAGCAGGAGTAACCACAGCAATTATAAGTGAAGGTTTGGGTCATGATTCTGAAAAGACGACACAGATATATCTTGATAGTTTTGAGAATAAAGTTCTTGATGATGCGAATGAACTGGTAACTAGATAATTTTATTTAACTTGCCATAGATGCCAGGAGATTCAGCCCTTAGATTGACAGAAGCATACCTGGCATCATTTGATGAGAAAGCTGTGGATGATACTTTGGATAGTGTATTTAATTAATATTTATCAAGATGGATTTCATAAATATCATTTTTGACAAGATCGTATCAGAAACATCTTCTTTCATCGTAGAAAGGAACGAGTCTGATGGATGGAATTATTTATTAATTAATGGTCATGAAGATTCAATTTATGTTAATCAGGAGCCATGGATTCTTTTCAATCTTTTTGAAAATGAAATTGCTGAAAATTTATCACTTCCTTTAGATATTACTAAAAGAAAATCGTACATAAACAAGACTGTAGAATCACTCAAATCAATTGACGAAAAAATTGTCCAAATCAAATCATTCTGGCAATCAAAAGATATTACTTATAAAGATTGTAGTAAGAATAGTTTTAATCTAGACGAATTTGAAAGATTAAGTAAATACTTCCTTGAGATAAAGCATGAATTAAGAAGAATAATAAATCGACTTTCTTCCGAACTTATTAACCTGGCTAATAACAAAGGACCATTTTCAAATTTTGAACTTGAATGGACTCGAGATAAAACAGATCTTATAGAATTGGCAAAAGCTTTGTCATTATGTAATGCAATAAGAAAGTCCGGGGAAGCACTAAATTATGCAGATACTTATGAATTATTTGGGAGTATCTTCAATATGGAATTGAAAAACCCCGAGGATCAACTAAGACATAGAGCTGAAACACAAGATACTCCCAATTTTTTGGAAGAACTTCTGAAGAAATTTATGGAAGATCAAAAAATCCTTAAGCATAGAAGAGAATCATAAATCCGTAGCTCGTATTTTTTTCTTGTCGAGTCGATATAGACTCTATTCCATCTCCTTGAATATCAGATGATTTTTGTGTCGTTAATAAAATCTAAATATTATGACACAAAAATTAGGAACTATTCTCCGACCAAATGAAGTTGAAGAAACAGGATTACGCCTCCTGACAAAAAAATGGCTAAGTTGTGATGATGTTTGTTGGATGCTTGGTATTTCTAAAAGAACCCTCCAAAATTACCGAGATCAAAGAAGACTCCCATTCTACCAGGTGGGCCGAAAAATCTATTTCAGAGGTATAGATGTTGATGATTTCCTTGAGAAACATCACATTAAATCTATTTTCGAGAAAGGAGGTGCAGCATGATGCCCGAAGAAACATCTTCACCAAGAAAAAGAGCCCAAGCTCGACCATCTGTTAGACAACAAGAGAAATTTTGGACCAACGCTTCAGGATCACTAAAGTTCGATCCTGAGGCACTCCAAGAATTCCTGAAAGAGCATGGATTCGGAATATTAAAGTCTGAAGGCCTTGAAGGAGCAATTCTTATTAAGGTAGAAGGACGGATAGTGAAAACAACCACTCCAAAAGAGATTCGAGATTTCTGTTGGAGGTATATAGGAGAAACATATAATTTTCAAGATTATGAAGAAAGAAAGCAGGTTAAAAATGTTTTTTATAAAGAAACTTCTCTTTTCAGTTACAACAATCTTCTGCTCATGCCACCAATTGTAATTAATGAAATTCTTGATACTGCAGATGTATCATATTTATTCTTCAAAAATTGTGTTTTAAAGATTACTGCTAATGGCATTCAAAAGCTGAAGTATGAAGATATCCAGGGACATGTATTTGAGAAAGATATTATCAATTTTGAGCTTATTACAGATAATGTTTTAAGAAACGATGGAGATTTTCAGGGATTTGTTCAAAACATTTGTTTCCATGATAATGAAGAGATGGAGGACAGAAATTTTGAAAGCCTTATGTCAATAATAGGATATATGCTTCACCGATTTAAGGATCCAAGCAATGCTAAGGCAATTATATTAATGGACCCATACCGAGGAGAGGGAGCAAATGGAGGTACAGGTAAAAGTCTCCTTACAAAGGCTTTTGAAAAAGTCCGGCCAACTGTTTATGAAGATGGTAAGTTTTTCCATACAAAAGATCGATTTGCTTTAGGCCAGGTCAATTTTAACACAAGAATTCTTGTCATAGATGACATCCCAGAGAACTTCGATTTTTCAAAACTATTCCCGCTGATTACAGAGAAAGCTGTAATAGAAAGAAAGTATCAAAACAAATACACGATTCTATTTGAACGGAGCCCAAAGATTATAATTACTACAAATTATAGTGTGAAGGGATCAGATGAAAGCTCAAACAGAAGAAAAATTGAGTTTATCCTTGCAGATTTTTATACATCTGAATTAACTCCAGAGATAAAATACGGAAATCTGTTTTTCATTGAATGGGATAATGAAGAATGGGAATGTTTCTATCTGTTTATGGGGTATTGCCTTTGGCAGTATCTTAAAGGTGGTATAATTGAGCCAAAATTCAATGTGGCTGAAAGGACTTTAAAAATGAATGCTCATCCTAAATTCATTGAGTATGTAAAAGCACAAATCAATCAATCTGTTAAATGTGATAAGAGAATAGTTTATGATCAATTTTACAACCAAAATCCCGGAATCGGTAAAGTTGAATTGACAACCTTCACAAGATGGCTAAAACTTTATGCTGATGCCTACGGATACAAATTCAACGAGTCTCATTCAGGTAATGAGAACTTCTTTGAGTACAGTTCAGAGTAGAAAGGCATGTACAAACGAAGGGGGTGTCTTTATGCGACACCCCTTTTTATTTGTGGTAATATATTGATTATTAGTATACTTGGGAAGTTGGGAAGCACTTTCTCTATGACTTGCATGACAGATCCTTAAAAACACATATAAATATCTATATATATCCATATATGCAGTTTATAAAAACAGTTATGACAAACCTGCTCCCCAAAACCCCATTCAATTAAAGCGGTAAGATGGGATTCTAATCAGTGATTATTGCAGCAGGGAACGTCTTCATATTCTTTATGCCTACTTCTTATCCATTATTCCATACTGTCGGAATAGGGTCATATGGATACTTAAAATAGCCTATCAATAATATATGCCCGGGTGTATCGACCACCCCAATTCGACCCCCCCTGTGCCTTCCAGGGCGGAAACTCCGCCCGTAGTGTTTAACCAAAATCAAAGTAAACATGGTAACAATTGTGGGCTTAGAAAAACGTAAAGCTGCCGATGGGAAAGAATTCAATGTAATGAATCTTCAGGGCAGTGTAGAGGTCGCTATATCAAAAGTGACCGGGAAACCTTATTTGACCGCAAGGAAGACATCAATTCCCTGCACATTCGATGAAGTAATGGCAAAATCTCTCATTGGCCAGACATTGCCTGGTGAGATAGAGAGGATGGAAGTAGATGAGTATGAATTTCTAGTACCTGGTACAAAGAAGAAAATCAAACTCAATCATTCGTTCCGTTATTCAGCAGAGCCTGCCACTATTACAGAGGTGGTTGGTTAATGCTGTTTCTAAACCACGGTGGGGTTGTGTCGAAAGGCGCAACCCTTTTTTATTGCTAATTATTAATCTCTACTATAATGGATACAAGAACTATAACAAAAGACTTAAGTCAGTTTCATGGTACAGAAGAGTATCACAAACATTTATTCCCTGGCAAATCTCCTCTGCTACTAACTGATGGTTGCAAATATGTCAGGGATGATCTGCAATCCAATTGGCTGTTTGATGCCATTCTAGGCTATCAGACACACAAAGCCCTCAGGGATATCAACTTTCAAATATGGGAGCTCAAACACCTCATGAAAGACCTTTCTTGGCTACTGACTTGCCGGGAGGATATAGGGAGAAGACCCTTGATATCACAGTCAATTGAATTCTCAGATTTCCCTGTTGATTACATCAAGATCTGGGTAATCGATAAAGTCGCACTGTTACCATCAGAGTATTAGGTATGAGTGATGATGAGAAGAAAAAGTACATAGAGGAGCTTTTTAAATATTGCAAAACGGACAGTATTCTGGTCATCAACAAAATGGGTCAATTACAACGCTTAGATTGCCCGTTTGAAGTAATGGTGATATCAGATGTGGGGGAACTCACAAAGGGGCTGATTTGTCTTGTAAATGCTGTCAAATTGGATTTGTCACTAATTGATGTATACATCATACGGAACAAAGCCTATTACTTCTTTAATTTCAGAGTAATAGGACGCAAATAAAGGAAGCCAGGTCACTAGGACGTATAGCCCCGAACGCCGGCTTTTTTAAAGTTGAGTCATGCTGCATTATGTTAACGGTGCTTTTGAGATGGTTTTACTCAACTATAAAATCTCAAGAACCACTGAAAACGAACCGTGCTAATTCCATTCACCAGGTCCCTCGATGGGGGGACTTGGATGAGTGGATTATTAGTTTTAAACAATTGAATTCAGACATTCTAAATTAATAAATTTACAATTATGGCTGGTGCATGCATTGGTATATATAGGGCAGAACCCCTGGATGA
>Ga0209540_10003548_pt1 | contig 10584 bp, 9 predicted proteins | sample BarGraIncu01121A_FD_184501 | JGI IMG/M metagenome (GOLD analysis project Ga0209540, IMG submission 184501) | Arctic peat soil microbial communities from Barrow, Alaska - Barrow Graham LP Incubations 011-21A (SPAdes) (version 2) | ecosystem: Environmental > Terrestrial > Soil > Wetlands > Peat... | reverse complement strand
AATCTGCCCTTCAGGGAAAATGCCGACGATGCCTTTTTGTTTGAGTACCTCGAACGCGGAGACCACCGAACGTAAGTCCGCTTGAAAGGCACATTTCGGGATGGCGCGCGATATCTTCAAAAAGGGCCTTCTAGAGGGTTCGTGGAACATTTTAGCCGCTGCCAGGTAATTCACCCGTTTCGGGTATACCGCGGCAGTCGTGTAGACGTAATCATTAAAAGACGTGTGATTTGATAAAAGAATCGACGGACGCTTGATCTTGACCTTTTCAATCACGCGGTCGCCTTGAAAATAAGCCGATATTTTGAGTAAGCCGGCTAACGGCAACCACACAAATGGATTCGGGCGTTTGATCATAAGAGCGTTTTGACCTCAGCTTCGTCAAAGTTGCCGGCATCGATCATGGCTTTTAATTCGCCTTGTCTTTTCGCGTCGATTTTATAGCGGTAGGAAATGAGGGTGCCAATCCCGAGGAAGATTAAGGGCGAAAGCGCCATCACGAGACGAATGGCGAGAAGGGCGCCATCGGGTTGTGAGACAACAGGGGGCAAAGCTAAATCTTGCTCTTCAAAGCTGGCGAGTCCAAGAATGAACATCACGAAGGATAAGCCCAAAGCCTGGGCGATTTGGTTGATGAAGTTGGTAAAGCCACTCATTTGACCTTCCAAACGCCGCTTAAATTTCAATTGGCCGGCATCGGCAACGTCGCCAAACATTGTGTGTGGGATAAGTCCAGGAGCGCTGATACCAAAACCCATAACGACCGCTAGAATATAAATAATCCATGGCGCAGAGTTTGCCGGGATGAAAATAATGGCAAGCGCCGAGATAATCCAAATGAAGGAGCCAAACCGATAAACATAAGCTTTGCTCTTTTTCTTAATCATATTGAGATAGAACGGCAAAGCAACGATTTGCGTGAGGAACATGAGCGCGGCGCCGATCATACCGACCATATTGCTTTGTCCCGCAAGCGTTACATCCTTGCAAATATAGAAATTGATGTAGAAGAAAAAGAGACCGCTCATGATGGCCATCGCCATTTGCAGGACTAAAAACATACCCAAATATTGACGGAAGGGCCTGAGTTTTAATGGTTCAAACATACTTCTAAACGAAAGTTTGGTTTTGACGACCGGGCTGGAAATTTCTTCTTTAGCGAAGAGCCCGCTGAAGAGGACGCTGAGGCCAAAGACGGCGCCAAAGGAAAGGCTCATCACTTGATAGCCAACCCGTGCGGGGAAGGAAGCGACGATGATGCCGGGAACGGCCACGCAGATGATGGAAGCAAAGATGCTGAAGGCCAAACGGTAGGAGTTATACGAAGCGCGGTTTTGATAATCGCTGGAGATTTCGCTCGATAAGGAATAATACGGGATCATGATCATCGATTGGACAGCGGCGAAGACCAAGTAGGATAAGAGCACGGCGATAATCCGTAAGGCCATGCTGGGGAAATTAAACGGATAGAATAATAAGAACATCGCCCCGATGATGAGCGGGGAGCAAACGATTAAATAGATGCGGCGTTTTCCGAATCGAGATTTCGTCATATCGCTCAGCCAGCCGATGAACGGATCGATGATGGCGTCCCAAATACGCGCCACCAAGATAATAAAGGCACACCAGTAAGCGGGAATGCCGACGACGAGAGCTAAAAAGCCCGGATATAAGAAGTTGATGATGTTGAAACTGCCGCCGCCAAAAAGGTCGGCGGAGGCAAAGGCTAGTTTCTTAAACAAATTTTTATTCTTCATAAGGTTTCCTTTTTTCTTTTTTCAATATATCGTGAATCCCAGTGTCATAGTTGCTGGCGACCTTGTATTTATGCAAACTGATTTATTTGATGCTCCGTGTGGCTAGGAACGTTTTAACGTTCAAGTCATGGAGATGACCGCTGCTGTTGGTGTCCTCATAGAGGTGCGTTAACGTAAATCTGGCTTCCAACTGCCCGCCGATTTGTTCTTCAAGCGTATGAGAGAACTGGATGCCCCAATCATTTTTCATGCTCTTCTCAAAGAGCGCAGGATCTTTGGTGGGATCAAACGGCAGTTTATTGACGGCTTCTTTTTCCGCTTCGTCAAAGATGTAGTTGAAACCATTGTCGAGGCCGGAAAGCAAAACGCCGCCTTTTCGTAGGACACGGTGGCATTCCTTAAAGAGGGCATTGACGTTTTTGATATAACAATTAGATACGGGATGAAAGATGAGATCGAAGGTGCCATCCGGAAACGGCAAGGGTTTAGTCATGTCCGCGTGAACGATGGTGATTGGATAACCTTCACGTTCCGCGACCATTTTTTCGCTTTCGAGCTGTTTTTCGGAATAATCTAGCACGGTGCAGGTTGCGCCAAGCGCAGCAAAAATCGGCATTTGCTGTCCGCCGCCGGAGGCTAAGCCAAGAATCTTCAGCCCTTTAAAAGGCAGAAACCAGTTGTGCGGAACGGGAATTAAGGGGGTCAATACGACATCCCAAATTCCTTTTTGCGCACTGAGAAAAACCTCATGAGTGATGGGCTTTCCCCATTCCCATCCGGTATTACACCAATGGTCGACGACTTTCGAATTGATATCTTGATATCTTTCCATGTTTATTACCCTGCCGCGATTGTTTTATTTTATCACAAACGCGATGAATAGTTTGACTATCAAAACCCACATTCTTATCTCCATGCTCCTAGAATATTGTTATACTAATAAATGGAAGCTCGCTTCCTGAGGCTGACCATCTGACTGGCGACCCAGAACCGAGCCAAGCGAACCGCTTAGCTTTTTTCCTTCATTTGGAAAAGAGTGGTTCTCTCATAATGCCGAGGGGCAACCAAAACGATGGACATACGAAAAGCCACGCTTGACGATTTACCATTTCTGATAGAACTTGAGAAAAACAGTTTTGATCCTTCGAGACGTTTCCATAATGCTGCCATCAAATATAGCATCAACAGCTTGCACCAAGACGTGTATGTTTTAACGTCTGAGGGACGCGGAGCCGCTAGCGCCATCGTCCACTTACGGTCCAAGACGTGGCGCATCTATTCGATCGCGGTCTTGCCGGAATTCCGTAAACATTCCTTTGGAAGGCAACTTGTCCGCTACATTATCGATGAAGCGAAAAAAAACAATATCCATCAAATCACTTTAGAAGCTGACTCTGCGAACGCCCAGCTGCTATCGTGGTACGAATCTCTTGGTTTCCGTTTCGTCGAAGAGTTAAAAGACTTCTATGGACTGGGGCAATCCGCCAATAAAATGGTGTTCGTTTTAAAAGAAGAACCCAAAGAAAAACATAACCTGAATAATATCGTCGTGGTCGACCAAATCGTTCCGTGGCTCGACGCGATTGAAGCCATTGACGTCATTACCGCCGAACAATTTATCAACGACGATAAATATCAAACCAATAAAGACCTCCGTGTTTTTAACTTATGTTCTTCCTATGCCTATCAAACGATCGGCTACTATGTTTCCTTATTGGCGTCTGCGAGAAACCTCCGGGCGATCCCAAACGTCGCATCCATCGAAGACTTTACCAACGAAGTGATTACCGAATCCATCGGCGATGAAGTCGAAGACTTGATTCAAAAAACATTAAAGCCCATCCGTGAGAAAGATTTTACCTTCCGCATTTTATTTGGCAAAAACGGCGGCAAAAAGTATGCCGAACTGGCCAAAGCGATTTATAAATTATTCGAAGCCCCGCTTCTCGAATGCACTTTTTCGAAGAACCGCCATTGGCACTTAACTAAAGTGTTGCCATTAACCCTCAATGATGTCGAATATAACGATAAACTGGAAAGCGCGGCCAAACATTACTTCAATCAAAAGCGTTTTACCATCAGTAATTTCAAGAATTACCGCTATGATTTAGCCATCCTCGTCGAACCGGAAGAACCAGCGCCTCCGTCAGGCCAAACCGCGCTCAACCGTTTCAAGCTAGCGGCTGAAAAAATCGGTTTCTATACCGAATTCATCACCAAGGAAGATTATCAGCGCTTGAATCAATTCGATGCGCTCTTTATCCGCGCCACCACGAACGTCAATGATTATACCTATCAATTCTCACGGTACGCCTTCGCTGAAGGCCTGGCCGTCATCGACGATCCATGGTCCATCTTAAAATGCGCCAATAAAGTATATTTCTACGAAAGCATGAAAGTTCTAGGCGTATTGACGCCAAAAACCGTGGTTGTCAGCAAAACAACCCCACACAAAACGATGATCGACACTTTGGGATTCCCAATGGTATTAAAACGCCCCGACAGCGCTTCGTCGCTCGGCGTCTTCAAAGTCCGCGACGAAAAAGAACTTGCCAAAAAACTCAATGAACTCTTTGTAACAAGTGAATTGATTCTGGCCCAAGAATACATCATCAGTACCTTTGACTGGCGGGTCGGTATCTTAGACAACAAGCCGCTTTACGCCTGCAAATACTTCATGGCGAAGAACCACTGGCAGATTTATAACTGGGGCACCACGAAGACCAGCGAACAAGTCGGCGATGTCGAAACGCTACTCGTGGAGAACGCGCCCAAAGAAGTGATCGAAACCGCCCTGAAAGCCGCTGCCGCGATGGGCGACGGATTCTATGGGGTCGATTTAAAAGAAGCCAATGGAAAAGTCTATGTCATTGAAGTGAATGACAACGCCAGCATCGACCACCACTGGGAAGATAGAGCCCTCGGCGATGAACTTTACCTGATTATCATGAAGAGTCTCTTATCCCGCATTGAAGTCGCCCGCAACATCAAAAATAGAAAAGCACAAACTAAATAAACACAAAAAACATCCGTGCGAATGGATGTTTTTAATATACTGGGTTGGTTATTTCAACTGCAGTTCTATTCTTGATCGATGGCTTCTAGTGTGGAAACAACAGATATCAGCGTGTTTTTTAGTTGATCATATGATTCTTGATTTAGAGTTTTTACTCTCCGCGGAAGCTTTTTGACATTGACCGCAAGATGCAGTGTGTCTTTCACGCCTGAAAGATAAGCTTTCTTTGATTGGAAATCAATCAGCAGCCGTTCATAAATCCGGTAATATTTGTCTTCAACATCGCCCAGACCTTTTTCATCAACAAATTCTTTTGGACCCGTCCGATTTTGAAGTCTCACATAATGAGTCTCTTTGCCAACGGGGTGTCCCCCAGACCGGAGTTGAAAGACCGGAACTTGCGGCGATCGTTGGACCATATAAAAACCATCCAAATACACGATAGTCGAGTTGTTTGATTGGGTGTATAGGTAAGCATCATAGAGATCGACTTGATGTCCACTTCTCAAATTCACCGATATCTTGTAGCGGATCGTTTTGGCCAAGTTGGGAGAAAAGAGCCGACCATTTTTGATGAAATCTTTGTTTTGGGGGTAGGCTTCATAGGTCAGCGAAAGGCGGTCGTTAAAATTAAGGTCTTCGACAACTTTCGGATAAAGAAATTGATAGAGCGGTTTCTCACTCACGAAAGCTTTCATCATGAAGAGCGTGATGAGTCCGGAAAGCGCCGCCTGCCCAATACAAACGAAGAAGAGAATCACAAAAATGACGTCCCGATTGAAAAGAATGGTAAACGGAATGGAAAGAAGTAAAAAGAAAAGGATGATGTAAATCCACCACTTAATAAATTTTTTCTTATCGGTTTCGAGGCGTTTGTTGTATTCATCGACTAGCCATGAAGAAATCATGAATGTTCCTCCATGCCGGTGTCTATCTTTCGATGCGCCGTGGCCATTGGGATGTTTTGAAGTTCCTCAGCATCCAATAATTGATACTCTTTAATTTCTCCGCTCGTCACACGAGCGTGATAAACGGACATGCACCACGTTAAATGAGTAAATACATGTTTATAGGATTTTGGTTTCCCATCAACCATGATGCGAACGCCTAAACCCTTAAAATACTCGATGACATCTTCGATAGACTCAAGTTCGAACTGAGGATATAGGTACATGCCCTTAAGCAAATTTGCTTCTTTTTTGCGGACATAATAACGCTCCCCGTCTTTTAGAATCAGAGTGATGAAATGGACTTCTTTTTTTGCCTTGGCTTTTGACATTTCGGGGAATTGCTCAATCTGATTATTTTTAAACGCAAAACACGTTTTGTCTAACGGACAATTCACGCATAACGGGTTTTGAACTTTGCAGACCGTCGCGCCAAGTTCCATCATCGCCTGCGTGTAGACTTCCGGCGTGGCTTTTTCAATCAAGGTTTGATTGATGGCGTCGAGCTTCTTCCGGTTCTTTTCTTCTTTCATGTCGCCATGAACGCCAAGATACCGTGAAAGAACGCGGATGACATTGCCGTCAAGGGCACTATAAGGTTGATTAAACGCAATAGACATAATCGCTCCGGCGGTATATTTACCGATACCGGGGAGTTTGAGAACTTGTTCATAAGTGGATGGAAAGACACCATCATATAAATCCACGATTTGACGGGCGGCTAAAAGCATATTGGCGAATCGTCGGTAATAACCGATGCCTTCAACCATTTTATGCAGTTCGTCTTCCGGAGCTTTCGCTAAATCCTTTACCGTCGGATATTTTTTAATGAACCGTTCGTAATAAGGCAAACCGGTATCCACTTGAGTCTGTTGGAGTAAGATTTCGCTGACCCAGATATGATAGGGTTTTTTGGTCGCGCGAAAAGGAAGAATCCGTTGATTGATAAGATACCAAGATTCAAGCTTTTTGATTTCCATGCAACTATTGGCACATCTTGAAGATGTTGACGATATCCTCTTTCTTTAACGGCTTAAATCCTTTAATCATTTTCCCGTGGCAAGCTTTGGTCGCCATCAGTTCAAACTTAGAATTATCGATGCCGATTTCTTTAAAGGTGCCTTTGAGACCAAGTGTCTTAAAGAAGAATTCCGATAACAGGGCAATCGCTTTTTTGGCCACTACCATCGGAGGTAAACTCTTGTCGATATCAAAGACGTTAACGCCAAATTGATAGAACTTCGAAACGGTGTGTTCGTCGAGACAATATTCCATCCAACGTGGGGTGATCAGAGCAAGCCCTAAGCCATGCGTAATATCATAATAAGCCGAGAGTTGATGTTCGATGGAATGGCATGACCAGCTTTGGTTTTTTCCGCCTTCGATCAGTCCGTTAATCGCCCATGAGGACGCCCACATCAAGTTGGCGCGCGCTTCATAGTTATTCGGTTCTTTGATGGCGATCGGCGCGTATTTAATAACCGTTTTGATGAGGCTTTCCATGATGCAGTCCAGCATGTATAAATCCGGTTCCATATTGAAATAGACTTCAAAGATGTGCGATAAGATATCCGCGGATCCGCAGGCGGTTTGATAGGCGCTCACGGTGTAAGTATTGACCGGATTTAAAAAGGATACTTTTGGAAGCATCGACGGATGTCCGTTACCGATTTTGTCATTGGTTTCTAGATTGGTGATGACGCCACCGGCATCCATTTCGGAACCGGTCGCAGAGAGTGTGAGAATCGTGATGATCGGTAAGCAGTTCGTAATCGGCGCTTTGCTCGTCACGATATCCCAGATATCACCGTTATAAAAAGTGCCGGCGCCGATGAACTTGGTCGCGTCAATGACCGACCCGCCGCCCACGGCTAACAAGACTTCAATTTTCTTTTCTTTGCAGAGTTTTATCGCGGCGTTCACGGTCGTGTGACGGGGATTGGGTTCAATCCCGCTGAACTCAAAAAGCTCGATGCCTTGGTTCTTTAGTGCCTTTTGTACTTCGTCATAGAGGCCTCCCTTTTTGATCGAGCCGCCACCATAAGTGAGTAGGACGCGTTTTCCGTATTTTTTAATCTCGGTCGCTAAGTTTTCCAGTTGTCCTTCACCAAAATAAATCTTGGTCGGGATGTCGTATACAAAGGTTGAATTCATAGTTTTATACTCCTTTTCCATAATCATAAGCTTGTTTCATCGCGGGGGTGGTTTTGACGTCGCCTTTTTTCTCAACGCCAAGGCCATAAACGATACCTTTTTCAACTGCGCCGTCGAGACATTCGGTGAATCCGCGGAAGCACTCCACGGTTCTTTCGAAATGGGCTTTTTCTGGGTCCCACGCCGTAATGATAAAGTAGAACTTTTTATTACTGATATTCATATACTGCGGCACGGTCCGGTCGATGCAAGTTTTCATTTGTCCGTTGATGCTGTAGAAATAAACTGGCGTGGCCATAACGATGACGTCTGCGGCTAACATTTTATCCAATATTTCTTTCATATCATCTTTTTGGGCGCAGACTCCGGTCTTGCGGCAGCTGTCACACGCCAAACAGAAATTGATTTTTTTGGTGCCAAGAATGATTTTCTCGACGCTGTTGCCGGATTCCATCGCCCCACGGGCAAATTCATCACACAGTAAATCGGAGTTGCCTTTTCTTCTTGGGCTGCCTGACAGGATCAATACTTTCTTACTCATAAGCCCTCCTCCACTACAAAAAGATATACCATAGTATATTTTACTCTATTTATTTCGATTTATTTAAATGATTCCTAAAGGAATAAGAACGATCAATAAGAGTGCGACTAAACCCCATGTAACGCCTAAGAATATCTTTTGGGTTTTGGGTTTAGCGTCATGCATTAAGAAGGCCGCAAGGAAGAATGGGATATAGGTAGTAACAAACACTGGGATAGCGCCCCACCACGTATAGGTCCAGATAAACGCCGGAGTCCCGGCAAGGAAGATTTCAAATAAGCCAAAGAACGCGGCGTTGCCAATCGCAAAGACGACGCGGTTGTTCATGCCTAAGATTTTCATTTTGGGATCCGCGGGCAAGAGTTTAGACATGGCGAGCCCGGCAATCGAGAACATCATCGATAATTCCCAGGAAACGCCAATGAGTAAGATAAAGGACGTGCTGCTCGGAGAAACGGTCCACAAAGCGTAACCTGATGCTGAACGAATCACCGCGTTAGCGATTTCGTAGAGCCAGTGCACGCCGTATAAGGACAAAGAAGCAACAATGCCTTTATAGTTTTTGTTCTTTAATTCCGTGCCGTAAATATAGATGATGACAGCGAATATGAGAATGAACGTCCAATTAAAGTTGACTGTGGAACGGACGAAGACGTTCGCAATGGTCGCATCGCCTTGATTCGCGATGTCTCCCCAGAAGACGAAGTAACTCCTCCCCTGCCCGAGAAGGGACAAGACGTACATCACGAGGCAGATACCACCGATTAAACCAACGATCGGCAAAACTTTGAAAAGAACTCTCTTAAAATCGGTTTTCTTCGAATTTGTGTTTTCCATTTTTTATCATCCTTTTTTCCATTTTAGCACCCAAGACTAATATTTATAAGTCTGTGTGCGTTTTTTTCAAAGACACTGAACAGAACGATGCGAACATACAAACGATCGTTTGACGAAAAAATCATGATTAAAACAAATGGATTTTGTGAAATATGTGGTATATTGTTGTTAAAGGAAAACAAAAAAATGGCAAAAAACAGTGGAAAAACTCAAAAGTTTTGGACAGGATTTACTGGAAAAAGGCAATTAAGGATTCGGGACTTACTGAAAAACGCCTTTTCTTTCCATGAAAACGCTGAATATGCTTCTATCTTTCAAATCAATCATCAAGATCAGAAAAAAGTTTCTGATGGACTCTCTGTCGATACGCCAAAACCTTGGATCTATCTTCGCGTTTTTTTCTTTATGGTTTTTTTATCTTTGCTGGTCTATATCTCAACGTTTTTTTTGACCCTCGCGACCTTTCCTTTTCTTACGCTCCTATTTGCCTCGATCATTCCCGTATCTAGTATCGTCTTTTTAATCGAGTTCAATAAAAACGAAACCATTCCACCCTTATTCTTGGTGATTATTTTCTTTCTTGGAAGCACGCTCTCTTTTCTGTTAGCTATCCCAGAAATAATTAATTTAACGCAGCAATCGGTTGGCGTGCAACTTATCGTCATCAGCGTTGTCGAGGAAGTGGCCAAAGTTGTGCCCATTCTTCTCTTTATTGCCATGATAAAACCAAAAAGGATTGCCTCAGGTATCTTAATCGGTTTTGTCGTTGGCGCCGGATTTCAGATATTTGAGACGATGGGATATTCAATATTGGGCGGATATATCGGTGTTTTTAGTACTGGGGTTCTTTCTTTTCAAATTATGTGGAGTCGACTTCTGACCTCGCTCACAACCCACGCTGTGTTTGGCGCGATTGAAGGTGGCGCGATTATGTTATGTGCCAGAGGGTCCACACATTACTTTAAGACGTTGCTCCGCGCTCGATTCTGGTGCTGGTTTGTACTCGTCATTGTGATTCATTATCTCTGGAACGGTATCGCGCTGACGCTGAGTGGACTCGGCCTTCAAATTATTCTTTTAATTATCCTTGCGTTCATTACGTTTTATCTCCTATTAGTCATGTTCGACGCCTCAATAAAAGATAGCATTCTGGCTAATGAAGAATCATTAGCAAAAATGCAAGAAAATATTCCGCAGGAGCCGATTATCGAAATAAAGTAGATGCCCTTTGCTGACGAGATAATTATTTTTTGGCGACTTGTTTTAGGGCATCCCCCGAAAGACGATAAATGGTCCATTCGTCTAAAGGTTTTGCGCCAAGTGATTTATAAA
>Ga0209540_10003547_pt1 | contig 10587 bp, 10 predicted proteins | sample BarGraIncu01121A_FD_184501 | JGI IMG/M metagenome (GOLD analysis project Ga0209540, IMG submission 184501) | Arctic peat soil microbial communities from Barrow, Alaska - Barrow Graham LP Incubations 011-21A (SPAdes) (version 2) | ecosystem: Environmental > Terrestrial > Soil > Wetlands > Peat... | reverse complement strand
TTCGTACCAAACATTTCGTACCACATCATATTCCAAAATATCCGATTTCACTTCTCCACCTGTCATATTTCCCCCAAAATGTCTTCCGGTTGATATAAAAAAACGATTGTTGATGGTAAGTGAGACAGAATTTTCACGACCATTATCGGGCATATTTTTCCGCTGAGACCACGAGTCCGATGCAGGTAAATACTCCCACCAGTCATTTGCATTAAATGTCAAGTATCCTGTGCCAAAATAGATATGCTCGCCATCAGTAATTGCAATTCCACCGGCACGAGCCCGTCCGGAGAAATCATTCAATCTCACCCATGTACCCGGCTGACCCTCAACCGGTATATATTTCCATACTTCATTTTCAAATCCGACTCCATCCATACCGGATGTGACATAAATCTCATTGTTTACAACAAAACAACCGCAAGCATCAGTATAATTGCTTGGGAAATTGGCTTTTTGTGTCCAAGTATCGGTTATCGGGTCGTACATCCAAAAATCTTTCAGGCAAGCGTCAGTGTTATAAACGCCCAATGCTATGTTAAACCCAAGTCCTACATAAGCTTTACCATTGACTACAGCGGCAGTAGCTTTCACTCTGGCAATGCCCGGAAAATCTGCTTTTCGCTTCCAGCAGCTATCACCCTTATTGGGATCATATTGCCAACAATCTTTAAGCACTCCACTTCGAACTGCAGTTCTGCCTAAAGCCACGTATCCTTTGCCATCAATCGTAAAAGCTACAGCAGATGCACGTCCTGTGCCCGGCATGGATGTTATTTTGCTGAAAGTGACAGGTGTATAGGGAGAATCGGCAGGAGCGTTGCAACTCAAAAACATGAATGTAAACAGGAAATATAGTAATGATTTTGAGAGTCGAACAGGATTGTTCATATTTGAACTTATTATTTAAGTTTACAAAAACAAATGTATCAAAGAATTTAAATCATTTTTTTATTATATGCCAAAATGTCAAAAAAATAATATGAAAATATTCTTTTAAATTCTGGTTCTCAATATATTTCATATTAAGTCTAATTTTATCCGGTATAATTTGTTCTATATATACCGACTCTGGATCTTTAACTCTACCAAGAATTATATTTTCATCAACATATTCAATTGATGCATAATCAGTAATTCCAGGCCGAACACTTAAAACTTTGCGTTGTCCTTCTGTATATAAATCAACATATTTTTTTACTTCAGGACGAGGACCTACTAAACTCATATCACCTTTAAAAACATTGAAAAGTTGAGGTAGTTCATCTAATTTTAAATGACGAATAATAATTCCAATTCGGGTCATTCTGGGATCATATCCTCCCACTGTAATAAGCCCTTTTTTATCTGATCCAATACGCATTGAACGAAATTTGATCAATCTAAATTCAACATCATTCCTACCCACTCTATTTTGTAAATAAAATCCACCTCCTTTGCTTTCAATAACTATTAATAGATAAATTATTAAAAACAAGGGCAATAAAAGAATAATTCCAATAATAGAAAATACAATATCAAAAAGTCTTATCATTTTTTTTGAACTACTTTTGTATATGCATTTTTTACTGTTTCAATAACGAAATCAACCTCTTCATTTGTTAACTGAGGATAAATGGGCAAAGATATTTCACACGAATAATTTTTATATGCTTGTGGATAATTTTCAATTTTATAACCCATATTTTTAAAAAAGCTTAACTTAGGCAGGGGGATAAAATGAACATTAATCGCCACTTCTTGTTTTGCAATTTCATCTAAAATTTCATCACGTTGTTGTTCCGTAACATCCTTAATTCTCAACGCATAAAGATGATATGAACTCTCTTTACCATTTTCTTTTGAAGGAGGCAGAATAGCCCAATCACATTTACCTAATTTATCATTGTATTCGTTAAAAATCCTTTTACGTTCTGAGAGTAATGCCGGATATTGACGTAGTTGGGCTAAACCGATGGCAGCATTCACATCCGGCATATTAATTTTCATACCAAAATCAACAATATCATAACGCCATCCACCCGCTTTACTTTTTGAAAATGCATCTTTCGTTTGCCCATTAAGACTCAGTTGTCTTAATTCTGCATATAATGAACTATTATCGAACGGTTCCGGTAAATTTAAACAAATAGCCCCACCTTCGGCTGTAGTAATATTTTTAACAGCATGAAGCGAAAAGATAGTCACATCTGCTTCGGTACCAGTGCTCAGACTTCCACTGTAGAATGCTCCCAAAGAATGAGCGGCATCATTTAATACAAGAATTCGACCTAATTTTTGCTGTACTGGAGAGGATGGTTGAAATAGATTCAACACTTCTTTATCTGCAACAAGTGACATAATGGCATCATGATCGCATGGAAATCCTGCAATATCAACAGGGATAATAGCTTTAGTCTTAGGTGTAATGGCTTTACGGATTGCTTCAACTGAGATATTAAAATCTTCACACGAATCAACCATCACAGGTTTAGCACCGGCGTGCATTACAGCCAACGCTGTTGCAGCGTAAGTGTATGCAGGAACAATTACTTCATCATCAGCTTTTACTCCTAACCATCTCAACATCATGATTGCACCCGAAGTCCATGAATTTACACACAAAACTTCCTCAGCAGAAGTAAAACTTTTAATTTCTGCTTCTAATGCTTTCACTTTGGGACCAGTTGTAATCCATCCTGATTTTAAGGTATCTACTACCTCATTTATAACTGAATCATCTATATAGGGAGGAGAAAAACTTATTTTCATATTTGTTCTTTTAAATCTTTTATCATTCTGTACATTTTTCTATTTGGATATGCTACAAAATCATAGTAAATATTATAACCTAATCCTTTATAAAACTCAATAGTTTTAATATTATTGTAAAAGTCAGTAGTAAGTTACAGTTAAAACATTTCTTTAATTTCAACTCTTTTTCGAATCCAAATAATAATTTCTTATCAATACTTTTACCTTGTTTGTTAACAAATAATGCAATTGAAAGCAATTCAGCACATTCACTTAAATCATCGCTTTAATTTCTGACCTCATCAACATCATAATAGCATCCGAAGTCTATAAATTTACACATAAAACTTCCTTTGCAGAAGTTGAATTTTTGATTTATGCTTCTAATGCTTTCATTTTTGGACAGGTTGTGATCCCCTCGGATTTTAAAGAATCAACTACTTCGTTGATAACTGAATCATCGATGTAAGGAGGTGAAAAATTTATTTTCATGGATACATTATCTAAATTTATTTATTAAATCAAGAGAATTCCTCGGGGCTTGCCCCGGGTGATTCATTACGAATAATATTACACTAGTGTAATGATAGTTTAAAATTGCATTTTATGTCTACCCAATATCTGACAGTTTTTGGGTCAATTTTATGGTGAATTTTTACTCTTTACGCCACCGACGGATCAATAGTGGGTCGAGACCCCTCACGTGCAAACTCGGTGATGTTCGTACGTTCAAAACTCAACTTGACTGCATTATCTTTGAACGCTCTGTCATAATGTGTTCGCTCTTTTCTCATTGAACAAAATTAAACTTTTATGCTTAACTCTGTGTCCGCGCTAAGTTAGCAACTCCATCGACCGTGGATATGTCGATGATGAACGGCTTTACAGTATCACAGGGCTCAGTTCGTACTTCGTCATCAAGGCCAAGAAGGGCATGCAACTCAAATCTAAAGCTACTTTTCTCAAATTGGTATGCTGCAATAATTAGCAAACTGTTCGCACAAGTACGGTGCATCATATCTTTTAGCAACTTCTCTTACCCTATAACACATCTCATTATATCCTTGTTGATTCATATAATATATACTCAGAATTGCATTTGCATACTCTTGGTCATTAATAAATGCCTTATCAATTCCAATATTATGTCTTTGTATTTCAGAATAGGGCATTCCAGCATTACATATAATAGGTTTCCCGCTTGCAAAAGCCATCACCATTTTATTCATTGAGCCACCATAAGGAGCCCAGTTTGGTGCATAGTTTAGAAGATTGACATTGGCCCTTGATAATACAAATGGCACATATTGCAATTCAATCCATTTATCTTTGAAGAAAACATTTTCCACCTTTTCCTTCCTACACCTTACTTCTAAAGATTCACGTTCTGTACCATTACCATATATTAGTATTTTTATGTCTTTATATGGTAGCAGAAGTTTTGCAGCATCAATCAATCTATCAAGATTATTTGCCAATCGAATGCTTCCAAGATAAATTAACTTGAATGAACTGTCTTTCAAATCAGCGTCATCTAAAACATATTTGGCCTTATTATCATCGAACTCCGCTAGGCTAGTCCCATTATTTACATAATGGATTCGGTTCAGATCGATTGGTCCACAATGCTCAATATCCCATTTGTGTTCCTTGATGTACTCATGACAGCCTTCCTGAGAAACAACAACATGTTCACAATGTGCATATAGCCAACGTTCCATTCTATACAGCATCTTCAATAATGGATTTCCCTTTGAAAAAAAACCAAAATGTTCTAACTCAAACGGCCACAGGTCTTCAATATCAACAATATATCTAGCTTTATACTTCTTGGCGAACCAATATACCAATATGTCAAAAGGTGTTTTTGATTCGTGAATTATAATATCAGGTTTTCCTAACGATTTTGCCTTGAAAAGATTGACAGAGAATATAAAAAATGCCAACACTCTTTTCAATGAACTTTTTCCATATTTTGGACATTTAACAAAAACCATTGGTATGCCATCATGCATTTCTTCCTTAATTTTTCCTTCAAACCTGTGTTCAACATTTGAATTGTGTACTACAGAAGAACAGAACACCTTGACACTATATCCTTTCTCCTGAAAAAACTGAGCTTGACGCACAGTACGCATGTGAGTAGCAAATTCAGTCGAAGGTGCTGCCTCCTTATTGACAAACCAAATATTTTTTTTCGGCATGACTAGAACTTATTTATCAACTCAATAACCAGTTTTACTTCATCTATTGAAATAGCTGGCCCAATGGGCAAGCTTAACTCTTGTTCTGCAATCTGCTCTGTAATTGGCAGACTCCTACCATTCCACTCCTTGTAACATTCCTGTTTATGTGGAGGCATTGAATAATAATTTACAAACCAAATTTTCATTCTGTTATTTTCCATTTTTCAATAGCATTTACAACACATATTATTTCTTCTTTTGTCATCACCGAGCTAATTGGTAAACTTAATTCCTCGTTATGAATTTGTTCTGTTATTGGTAACATTAAATGATTCCATTCTGCATAACACTTTTGTTTGTGCGGAGGTATTGGATAGTGAATTAATGTCTGAATTCCATTTTTTATTAAGTATTTTTGTAATTCATCTCTACGAGGAGTAAAAATTGCAAATATATGGAAAACATGTGCATTCCAATCCTTAACAATAGGTAGTTTTATATCAGGATGCTTAATATTATCAATATAGTAACATGCAACTTTTCTTCTCAGGTCAGTATCTTCATTTAGATATTTCAACTTGACATCTAAAACAGCTGCTTGAATTTCATCCAGTCGGCTATTAAGACCTTGATATCTAAATTCGTATTTTCTTATTGATCCATAATTTGCTAACGAACGTATAATGTCAGCCAATTGATTATCATTAGTGGTTACAGCTCCTCCATCGCCAAATGCTCCAATATTTTTACCCGGATAAAAACTATGTCCTGCTGCATCACCCAACGAACCGGTTATTTTTCCTTCAAATTTACAACCATGTGCTTGTGCATTGTCTTCCACCAGTTTCAAGTCATATTGCTCACACAATTCTCTTATTCTATTATTATATGCACATTGTCCATAAAGATGGACAATCATAATGGCTTTTGTTTTTGTGGTAATCGCCATTTCTATTTTCGTACTATCAATTTGAAAAGTTTCAATGTCAGGCTCTATAAAAATCGGGATTAAACGATTGTCTGTTATAGCCAACACACTAGCAATATATGTATTAGCGGGCACAATAACTTCATCGCCAACATGCATAATACCAAGTTCAATATAAGCTCTGAATATTAAACGTAACGCATCCAATCCATTAGCTACACCTATGCAATGAGATGTACCAATATAATTAGCATAGTTTTTCTCAAAAGTTTTTACTTCATTGCCTAATAAATACCAACCTGAATCAACTACACGATTTACAGCCTCCCTTATTTCAATTTCATGTGACTGTGTTACTTTTTGTAAATCTAAAAACTTTATCATAAATCAATTCTACTTTCAATACTCAACTCATCATTATTATTAAATGCATTACTCTAAAGGTAAGTTTCTATTGACGATTATTTTTTGTGACATATTCTCATTTGAGGTAATAATATGGCAAAAGTAAATCCCCGGATTCAAATCAGACACATCAATTAAAAATTGATTAAACCCTGAAAATTGAGATTCACAAAATAATTTTTTAATCAAGTTCCCATCAAGATTATAAATTATACCTTTAACAACTCCGGCTATGGATAATTTGTATTTTAAAAATGCATACTCACTACAAGGATTTGGAAATACTTGAAGCTCGATTTTGTTTTGTTTTAATATATTCATCAAACCAATATCACTATCCAAACCAATAACTTTCACTACATTTGAAATACATGTTTTATCACCACCAGTAGGTTTAACCCGATAAAAACAGATTCCATTTTTAGCTTGAATATCTTCATCAACATATGACATTGTAAAGGAAGAATTAGAAGTATTTTTAAAATTCGCACAGACAGATTTCCACACAATGCTATCGACAGATCGTTCTATATTATAATTTAATAGTGCAATATCATTTTTATCAATCCACGTCATTTTTGTTTGTTTAGGAGTTATTATTTCCACACTCAACCTTATCGGTTCTTTTAACATTGTATCACAATAATACTCATATGGTAAAACAAACTCAACCCCTTGGGCAATTAGGAATTCAATAATTTGTTGAAATTGTTGATTTTTATCGGTATCCCAATCATTAGGATGACCTTGAATAATCATATAATCTGTAAATCTATTTTTATATTTATTAAAATTGGCAACAAAATAATCATAATTTACATTTCCTACGCCATTCTCCATCTCTACTCTTTGATTAAGATACAAGATCGATTTATCAAATTTTTTAGGGAGCACCTGACTAAGCATAAATATATGATAATTAGGGTTTTCTGAAATTACTTGATTTGTAATTGAATCACTTGAATTTCCCGGTGTGCCAAATGAATTCATTTGCACTTGGAGCAGATTATTAACAATTCGATCTGCATCATTAAAATGTTGACTCTGATATGTATAAGGATGCACACTAAACTCAGGAATCACATGGTCATAACCATGATGCCAAACTTCAAAAAGTTTATTCCCTTCACTATCTATTGCTAATAAATATGGACTCAGAGTATTTAAAGCTGTATCATCTAATCGATTGGCAATGACTCCAGATGAAAATTTAATTGTTTTTTTTACCATGTAATCCATTGCATTTTTTCCCCAAACTCGATCTTTCAAGACATTCATATCATCAAATTTTATGATAATCTTTATCGCTCCGAAGCAATTGTAGTTCGTGAAGAATAAAAATAGAATCATATAAGATAGTAACTTCTTCGGGTTATTATTTTTTTTCATAGAAATAAATTAATTAGAAAGCTATTATTTTTATAAAGTATTCTAAACAAAAAATTGGTCTGCAAAAATAGAATAGATACGAAGGAGTCAAACATGTTTTATGTTAAATATCGCAGTTATAGTTTTACAACATATCTTCTAAACAGCATGAAAATTATAACTATATGATTTATATCAAATTTTTCTGACAAATTTAGCCGGATTACCTACCCATAATTCATTCGAAGGAACATTTTTTGTTACAACACTACCTGCACCAATCATAGCATTTTCACCTATTGTCACCCCTCCTAATATTACTGAAGCTGCACCTATCGAAGCATTTTTCTTTATTATAGTGTGTTGTAATTCAAAGGGCTGCTTTGCTCTTGGGTATTTATCGTTTGTAAAAGTAACATTAGGTCCAATTTGTACGTTGTCTTCCAAGGTTATTCCGTTCCATAAACAAACCCCACATTTAACTGTCACGTTGTTTCCAATAATAACCTCATTCTCTATAAAACAATGACTACAAATATTACAATTTTCACCTATTTGCGCATCCTTAAGTATTACCACAAATTGCCAGATACGTGTATTTGAACCAATTAAAGCTGTTTGAACATCAGCTAATGGATGTATCATATTAGTATTTTAAATTTTTTAAACTCCTCATAATCTCTTATATAATCATGTTCATCATATACATTCGATGCTAACACCAAACAAACGGAACCTGAAGAAAATTCATCTAATTCACGCCAAATGCCCGGAACCACTAATATACCTTGATAGGGACGATTTAATGTAAAAGTTTTTTTTTCGTTTCCATCATCAAGGGTTACATTGAAACTGCCACTTGCAGCAACAATTAGCTGAAGTAAGTCTTTATGAGCATGACCACCTCTTGATTCTCCACCAGGTACGTCATAGAGATAATACACCCTTTTTATATCAAAAGGAACTGTTACTTTATTTTCTATAACACTTATGTTTCCTTTTTCGTGATGATGTTTGTCAATTTCTAAAACTGAACAATCATATACTGTAGTTTTTATCACTTCACCGTTTTTTTAAATTCTACATAATCACGAATATAATCATTTACATCATATTTCGTTGATGCTAAGATGAGTGCTAAAGAATTTGTAGAGAAGTTTTCCATCTGTCTCCAAATTCCTTGAGGAATATATAATCCATAGTGAGAACGATTTAATGAAAAAACTTCTCGCTTATTACCATTATCCAAAATGACATCAAAACTTCCTGATAAAGCTACAATAAACTCTTGATTCTTTTTATAGGCATGACCTCCTCTTTTCTCACCACCAGGAACATCATAAATCCAATAACTCCGTTCAATCATAAATGGAATATGACTGAACTCTTCAACGAAAGAAAGATTTCCACGTTTATCTAAAATCTTTGGAAGATTTATTATTTTTGCTTCATTCATAGCGCCTTTTAATTATTTGTTATTTTATGGTAGAGCATCACCAACTTTTGAGCCTGAGTATCCCAATTATAGGTACTCAAAACCGCTTTGCGCCCATTTTCCCCCATTTGCATGGCTATATCTTGATTTTCAAGCAAGTAATTTATTGCATTCGATATAGCATTTACATCATAGGGATTTACACAAATGCCACACTGTAATTCATCAACAACAATTCTTTTCCAAAGTGAGAAATCAGTGCAAATAATTGGGATTTTCCAATTCATATATTCAAATAATTTTGTATTAGCTAAATTACCGATTTTTCCATCCATATTCTTACAATAAACATAAATTGCAACTCCTATTGTTCCTTTTTTATATATTTCTTTAACTTGACTGAAAGGTAACTTACCATAATAATTTACCTTATTCCAAGCTTTTAAATCTTTTAATTCATCTAAATACACATCATCTACAGGACCCGCTAATTCGTATTTTATATTATCAATATTTTCCATTGAAGTAATAATCTCCTTATGTTGCCAGTTAGGAACTACAGCACCTGCAAAACAAATATTTGGTGAATGGTTTCTTTCTTTTTCAATATTTTTATCAACTATAGGAAAATTTGTAACTAGAACAATATTAGAATTATATCCTTTTAATCTTTCATTAATGCTTTCTCTAGTCGATACTATTCCATCAAATTTTTTAACAGCATATATCTCCAATTTTCGATAACAAAATGAATATATTTTTCTTAAAACTGGATTTATATATGCTTTTTCTTCAATATCAGCAGGAACATTTTCATGCATATCAAAAATTACTTTTTTACCATGCCTTTTCAATTTTAGTCCAAGGAATATTAGCTCAGGATCATGAAAATGATAAATATCACAATTCAACTTTGAAGCAAGTTTTCTTATTTTTTTTGTTGTTTTCGTTATTCTATTAATACGACCCAGTTCTGACCCAACATCATAAATTTTTATATTATCGACACTTTCATCACCTTCACCATCAGCAACAATTAACGAGACATCATAATTAGCTTCTACTAAACTCTTACATTCTTTACTAAATATCCGTGCATCAAATCTTGAATGAACACTTGTCAAATGACAAACTTTTACCATCTTAGTTAAATTTAAAATTTACAATCCTTTCAGAAGCTTTTCCATCTCCATAGGGATTCTGTGCTTTACTCATTTTTTCATAATAAGCCGGATCATCAAGCAATGCAGATACTTCAGTGATAATTTTATTGTAATCAGTTCCCACCAGTTTTACTGTTCCGGCTTCTAATGCTTCCGGACGCTCTGTAGTATCTCTCATAACCAATACAGGCTTCCCTAAGCCTGGTGCTTCTTCTTGAATACCACCGCTATCTGTCAATACAATATCACTTTTTTCCATAAGAAAGACAAAAGGAAGATACTCTAATGGCTCAATAAAAAACATATTTGATATCGCACTATCATCACCAAAAACTTCACTAATTGGTCTTCTAACGTTAGGATTTAGAT
>Ga0209540_10003544_pt1 | contig 10595 bp, 4 predicted proteins | sample BarGraIncu01121A_FD_184501 | JGI IMG/M metagenome (GOLD analysis project Ga0209540, IMG submission 184501) | Arctic peat soil microbial communities from Barrow, Alaska - Barrow Graham LP Incubations 011-21A (SPAdes) (version 2) | ecosystem: Environmental > Terrestrial > Soil > Wetlands > Peat... | reverse complement strand
TACCCTCATTTTTTTCTCGTGACTTTGGAGTTTTTAGAGCTATCGTGTCGCGATAACATAAAACGCAATCAAGAGGAGCTTTGGACATTTCCCCCGAAAACACCAACTCTATATCAGTGGACGACCTTTTTTTGAGAACCCTGTTAAATATCCCAATGGCCTCTTCGTAAAGTCCCATTTTGAAGCAAGCTGTGCTCAGGTGTGCAAGGGCTTCAGAATTTGACGGATCTATTTCAAGAATTTCTTTGAAACCTGAAGCAGCCTCTTCGTATTTTCCTAACCGCAGTAGAGAGAGGCTCCTCATGTAAATGGCATCAAGCTTATCGGGGTTTGTTTCGAGTACTGCCTCAAAAGCTCTTAATGCACCCTCAAAGTTCCCCAATTCAAAGCAGGAAAGCCCAAGCTGGTAATAGGTATCCTGAAAGGTAGGATTAATATCCAGCACTTTATTGAAATCCTTGACTGCATCTTCGTGCTGCTTTAGCTTTGAATGGGATATGCCTCTCATGTACCAGGCTTCTGTAAACAGAGGATTCTGTTCGATAAGTTTAGAAAAAACCCCAAGCGCTTTTTCGTAAGCTTCAAGCCGGATAAGCACAAGCCCTTTCCAATAAAGTGCAGAAGAGTTTTTCTGGTCTTCTTCATTTATCTCTTCAAAAACGGAAAGAGCTTTATCATATTGTCCTGATTCGAAGCTGGCAATCCCAAGATAAAATTTTGCTTCTTCCCTCCTGCCAGGATCAAGTTCCAGGACCCTGGAAAAGATGTCAGATGCTTCTTCATATCTTTTTAACTGCATAAGGGAGAATGCGGTTTTGTGGAGGGCAGAAAGGTTCAAGGAGTCTCTTTCGAGCACGGCTTCCAAAGCTTCCAGAGCAGCTTCATACTGTTCGGTTTCAAAGAGACAGAGAGCCCTGTACTCAAGTGCCTCCTTCAGCTCGGGATTAAGTCGGAAAGCTGACTCAAAGGCAGGAGCTGCTTCTTCTTGCCTGTGCATTCTATACAGGCTGAGTCCTTTGTAGTACCAGAGAATATCCGAATCCGGTTTTTCCCCGATAACGCTCTCAAAGGTTTCAAGGGCAGTGGTATACTTTTCAAGCTGCATCTGCGCAAAACCTTTGTAAGTCAGGGCTTCTTCATAATTAGCATCTTTTATAATTACTTCATCAAAGGCTCTTATAGCATCCTCAAAACGTTCCAGTTTTATCAGGGAAAGCCCTTTTCCGTACCAGGCTTCTCCGGATTCCTGTTCTTGACAGAGTGCCTGCTCAAAAGCCTGCAGAGCAGTTTCATATTTCCCAAGTTCCATTGCAAGTTTTCCTTTTCTGCACTGGATTTCCGAATCATCAGGATTCTTTTCAGCAAGATTGTCAAAAGTTTCCAGAGCTTCTTCTCCCTTTCCAAGTTCTAGCTGTGCAATCCCTATGCTGTATAAGAGATCGGGATAATCCGGATTGAGGGAGATGACTTTTTTAAAGAAATCCAGGGCAGCTTCCTGTTTTCCTAATTTCAGCAGGGATATTCCCCTGTTATAAATGGAATCGAGATCTGCTGGATTTGTTTTAAGGACTTCGGCAAAGGCTTCGTCTGCCTTTTCGTATTCTTCTGCAGCCAGTAAAATAAGCCCTCTGTTTCTCCAGGCGTCCTCAAAGTCAGGCCTGAGTTTGATAGCTTTCTCAAAAGCATCCAGGGCTTCCTCTGTTCTTCCCAGCTTTCCGAGTACTATCCCCTTTTTGTTCCAGCCTGTCTCCCGATAAGGATTCAACCTCATGCCTTCTTCAAAGGCTTTCAGGGCTTCTTCATAGCATTCCATGGAATAGAGTGCGAAACCTTTATTCATCCAGCAGACTTCGCAATCTGGTTTCAGCTCCACAGCCTTCTCAAGAGTGTTTAGAGCATATTCAAATTTCCCACTGTCAAGGAAAATTCGCCCTTGCTGAAGCCAGAGATTGTAGTTTTCGGGTTCTTTTTCGAGGCTCTTTCTCAGAGACTCAAGGGCTTCTTCAAAGCGACCTAGTCCAATTAGCACCGTGCTCCTGAACTTCTGGGCTTCGGTAAAATCAGGATCATATTCAAGCATTGAATCAAAGGCTTTTAGGGCCTCTAAGTATTTTCCTATTCTAAAAAGCAGTCTACCTTGCTGGAACCAGGCATCCCCATAGGCAGGGTCCAGTTCAGTAACCCTGGAAAAAGACCGGGCAGCTTCCTCAAAGCGCTGCAGTTTCAGAAGAGCAAGAGCCCTGTTGTACCAGATTTCCTTCATTTCAGGGTAAATTTCAAGCACTGAATCAAAGGCTTCAAGGGCTTCTTCATAGACCTCAAGTTTCATGAGAGCAAGGCATTTGTAGTTCCAGGCTTCGAAGTAAGCTGGATCCAGCCGGATGGCTTCTTCAAAAGCGCCAATCGCTTCATTAAACCTTAGCAGCTTAATCAGAGCAAGACCTTTCCTGAGCCATACTTCTTTATTCCTCGGATTTAATTTTAGCACTTTCAAAAAGGTTTTTTCTGCATCCCCATAGCGAGAGAGTTCATTTAAAAGGATGCCCCTGTGGTAAAGGGCGGTCTCGCTGTCAGGAACTTTTCTTAAAAAGGTATCAATGCATTCCAGAGCTTCTTCGTTTTTCCCGAGCTTTGCTAGTGAAAGAGCTTTTTGCTCAAGGGCATCCGTAAACTTCGAGTTTTCCTGAATTAAAGAATTAAAGCATTCAAGGGCTTTTTCGTGTTCACCGAGCTTTGCAAAAGCCAGCCCTTTTGCGTAGCGGGCTTCTGCATTTTTCGGGTTGATCTCAAGTGCATGTCCGAAACTTTCCAGAGCTTCTTCATATCTTCCTGATTTTCCGGCCGCTATCCCGATTTCATACCAGGCGATTCCGCATTCGGGTTCAAGCTCAAGGACCTTCTTAAAGCAAAGAACAGAGGCTTCCGTCCTCCCCAGTTCTACAAATATAAGCCCTTTTCTGTACCAGGTCGGAGCATCTGGGTTTATTTTAAGCGCGTTGTCGTAGACTTCCAGCGCCTCTTCTAGCCTTCCGAAGGCAGCTAGAGCAGTTCCTTTTTTATACAGGGCATCGGAACTTCCCAGCTCTAACTGCAGGACCTGATCAAAAGAGTTGAGGGCTTCTTTGGATTTTTTAATTTCCAGCAGAGCAAGGCCCTTATTAAAAAGGGCTCCTGTGTGCCTGGGGTTTTTGTCCAAAATTTTGTTGAAAACACTAATCGATTTTTCGTACCTTTTGAGTTTGATCAGGTCAAGGCCTCTTTGAAAGGCTTCATCGTAACTGATAAGTAATTCCTCCGATCCCTTTTTAAAAATGTTTCCTGAAGGCTCAAATATATCTGAGTACTTTTTAATATAGTCTTTTTTCTCCGGGTTTCTGCGGTTTCAGGGCTTTTGCGAGTATTCTGCCTATTTCTCGCTACTAAAAAAATCCTTTGTGATAAGTGAGAAAGTATAATTACGTTTATCGGTAGGCTTATTAACCTGCTTAAAATGTACAAATCTGAAACATACCGAATTATTTCTACATTTTGCCTTTTATGAGCGATATAAAAGGAAATACCTTTTTTCTAAAAGCTTTTTCCGAGACAATCTTCCCTTATTAACTGCTAAATTTAGTACTGAGTTTCCGGACTAATCCATATCATTATTCGACTTTGTTCAGAATCGAATCTCCTTACATTATATATAAACAATCCTCCATAAATGAGAGTGGAAGGATACTTTCCGATTTAGTTTTTTAATATGCTTTTTGAAGGTTATATAAAGTAAGTTTCGAAGGCAGCTTACATTGTAAAATAAACTACAAATAGACACTTTATATATAAATTAAATTTCAAATATATCCTTCAAGGCTTTCCGAAGATTCCAATATATCTCTTCATTGAAACAGACAAGAAAAATTGTCTCAGGCAATTCATTTTCCTGAAGAAACTGCTTTATCTCGGAGACTGCAATTCCTGCAGCCCTCTCTGAAGGAAAGCCATATGCACCTGTGCTTATGGCAGGAAAAGCAATATTTTTTATGGCGTAATCTCTGGCAAGTTTAAGACTTTTTCTATAACATGAAGCAAGCAGGTGGTCCTCCCCATTCCCTCCTCCTTTCCATACAGGGCCGACAGTGTGTATTATCCATTTTGAATGCAAATGGTATCACTTTGTAATTTTTGCTTCCCCTGTGAGGCAGCCTTTCAGGGTCCTGCACTCTTCCAGTAGTCCGGGTCCTGCGGCTCTATGAATAGCCCCATCAACCCCTCCGCCTCCGAGAAGAGTAGGATTTGCAGCGTTTACAATCGCATCTACTTCCAGTTTTACGATGTCTTCCTGAACTACCTTTATTCTATCTGAAATGTACATATCCGGCTCTCTCGATTTTCTTTCTTTATACCGTTTGTCCGATACCTTCCTGGAGTGTTATATTATTTATTTTGCTTTTTTCTTTTGCTTATTGTTTTTTGCTTATTGTTCTTTGCTTCTTTCTTTTGCTTATTATTTTTTGCTTATTGTTCTTTGCTTCTTTCTTTTGCTTATTGTTCTTTGTTTCTTTCTTTTGCTTATTGTTCTTTGCTTATTGTTTTTTGCTTATTGTTCTTTGCTTATTGTTTTTTGCTATTGTTCTTTGTTTATTGTTTTTTGCTATTGTTCTTTGCTTATTGTTTTTGTCTTTTGCTTTATCCTTTTTCTTTTTTTGGAAAACTCTTATCTTTCATTTTCCAATATTCGGTTTGTGTACTCCCAAACAATCATATAGCATAAAACACAGATATACTACAATCTGAGCATGGGAATTTCAGTTTACTGAAGGCGATTATTTGTCTGTGACAGAAATCCTGAAAACTTTGACGTACCTCAAAGGGATTACCAAAACTATCTTAAAAACTGATTTTTAGGTCAGTAATATACTAAAGATCAGTAAAGCTGAAAATAAGTGAGATCATAAAACTTTAAATTGAAACTTAAAGTGGGGAGATCAACTATGGGTGACATGACACTTAAAGAGAGGCTTTTAAACGCGCTAGAGGGAAAGAAAGTTGACAAAGTACCTGTTTGTTCCGTAACCCAAACGGGAATTATGGAATTAATGGATGAAGTGGGAGCTTCCTGGCCGGAAGCTCACTCTGACCCTGAAAAGATGGCAAAGCTAGCAATCGCAAACTATGAGCTTAGCGGGCTCGAAGCTGTAAGGCTTCCTTATTGCCTGACTGTACTTGCCGAGGCAATGGGCTGTGAAGTCAATATGGGAACAAAGAACAGGCAGCCTTCTGTTACTGCACATCCCTATCCTAAGGATCTAGAAGGCATGGAAATGCCTGAGAACCTGCTTGGTAAGGGCAGGATTCCAGCAGTACTTGCTGCAATTAAAATTATAAGAGAGAGAGTAGGACCAGACGTATCTATTATAGGTGGATTGGAAGGCCCAGTGACCCTTGCCTCGGATCTGGCGAGCGTAAAGACCTTTATGAAATGGTCTATTAAAAAACCCGAACTCTTAGGACAGGTATTGGATTTTGCAACCGACGCCACAATAACCTATGCAAATTCAATGGTTGTTGCAGGAGCAGATGTCATTTCCATTGCCGATCCTGTAGCATCTCCTGACCTGCTGAGTCCAGATTCCTTTAAAAAAGAACTCCAGTCAAGATTGCAGAGATTTTCCTCAAAAGTCGATTCAGTTACAGTTCTGCATATCTGTGGTAATGTAAGCCATATCCTTGACTATATGGCAGACTGCGGTTTCGAAGGTCTGAGTGTTGAAGAAAAAGTTGGCAGCATAAAAAAAGCTAAGGAAGTGCTCGGGAACAGGGCAAGACTCGTAGGAAATATCTCAAGTCCCTTCGTTTTACTGCCCGGCCCGATTGAGAAGATCAAAGAAGAATCTAAAAAAGCTCTCTCAGAAGGAATAGACGTACTTGCTCCTGGCTGTGGAATCGCACCTATGACTCCTCTTTCCCACATTAAAGCTATGGTCGAGGCCAGAAACGAGTATTACGCTTGAAGATTCAAAAAAAGCAAAAATAATCGTAACTATTCAGCCTAGGTAAAACAACCTCAATAGCCATCTTTCATAAGATTCAATGGGCAAATTTCAGTGAGCTAATTTTTTATAATTGTTAGCTATTGATCGTGTTTTTCCTTTTTCCATCAGTTAGTAATCAGACGTACCTATTACGTCAAAATCGATATTAGCCAACTGGTTTGGGGGAGGCTGAATAGTTACAAAGAATCTATACCAGATAACTGGTTGACTGAAAAGAAAGGAGAAATTAAAGCTTCTTACAAAGAATTTGTGGATCTCCAGCAGGCTCTCTACTGTCCTGACTGCAACAAACTCTACATTAAAGGAGACGAAGCCCATCCACAGTGCATCTGCGCTGGGAAAGTTCCTGTAACCATAATCCCATTTCCTTTCATGTTCTGCCCCTCAGAAAGTTGCGGTGTTTTCTATGACAAGCGGACAAAAAAAGAGTTCAACAAACTCTTCTCTTTTGGAACGGTGGGAAGGTCCACTGCGACCGACGTACTTGTTTCCAATATGCTCAATACCCTCCCAAAAAAGAAACAGAAGATAATAGCTTTCTCAGACAGCAGGCAGGATACAGCTCTTCAGGCTGCTCACATGAACAACATACAGAAACGGATCCACTTCAGGAGGGGAATGTACCATGCCCTCGAGGATCTTTCAGAACCTGCTGACCTTCTGAATATGGGGGAACTAATTTTTGATACTTTTAATAAGTACGGAGTTATGCCCATGTACACTAAACTTAAAAAATACGGCATGGGAAGAAGCGGGAAGGAAGAAGCTGCATACCGAAATTACCTTCTTCTTAATTCAATTCTTGAACTTGGCTCCCCAAAACAGAAAAACCAGCCAAATCTCGAAGATGTAGGGCTTTTAAAGGTCAGTTACAGGTGTATAAATGAAATCGCAGCTAACAATGAATACTGGAAAGATTATCCAGAGCTAATGAAGCTAGATAACGTGGGAAGAGAAGATTTTCTCACTGGTTTTCTGGATATCATGAGATATAATATGGCAATTGCCTATGAATACCTGATTGAGCCAGAAAGATTCAAAGAAAATGTGATCAGCAAACTCGACGATGTTGTTTTTTTTCACAATGAGCTTTTTAGCAGCAAGCCCACTGGATACAGTGACAAAGCTCCCACAACAAAGTGGAATGCTCATGTCCTCCGTCTGACCAGCCACAATGGCAATCTTATTAAATGGACAAAAAGAGCACTTTCTATAACTAACACTGATGCTGCAAAAAAAATTGTACTCGGAGTCGTAGAACGTCTGAGGGATCTGGACGGCCTTGTTGAAGAAAACATAAACGGGGTTGGATTAATTCTTATGATTAATCCAGTAGCAGTCTTGCTTTCTCTTCCGAAAAGAGCTTCCCAAAAAATGTGCAAGAAATGTGGAAAAGTGCAGTATTTCAAACAGTTGAACCTCTGTACGGGTCCAAACTGTCTCGGCCTCATGGAGGGAGACCTTTCTAACAACTATTTCCGAAAAGAATACATTAAAGACTTCAAAGGGATCGTGCCTTTACATGCCGAAGAGCATAGTGGACAGATTGATGGGAATGTTAGAAAAGATCTAGAAACCCGATTCAAAAACCCTGATGGAGATATTAACGTTATAGTCTGTACGCCCACGATGGAACTCGGCATTGATATCGGTTCCCTTTCTGCAGTTTATAAGCGGAATGTCCCTCCTTCTCCCTCAAACTACGCCCAACGGGCGGGTCGAGCTGGGAGGAGTTCTCAGCCATCCATGATTTCAATCTTTTGTGGAGTCGGGATGAAACGCGGACCTCATGATCAGTATTTCTACCGCTATCCTGAAAAGATCATCTCCGGGAAAATCTCTGTCCCTCGCTTCCTTTTAAACAATGAAACCCTTGTTCGAGCGCAACTACACTCACTTATAATCGAAACTCTTACCCTAAAAGTTCCTCAGAAGATAAGCCAGATCCTGAATACTAATAACTTTGAGACCCTGCCAATGTTTTCCGACATCACTGAGGAACTTAAAGCCGAGACTCTGAACATAAAAGACCTGGAAAATGCCTTGAAGAATAAACAGAGTAAAATTGTAAGCACAATCCAGGAAGCCTTCGCGTCTGAGATTAAGAATTTCGACTGGTTCACTCCTGAGTACATCGAAGATACTGTGAACACTTTTGTCGAGGAGCTAGACCATGCTTTTAACTCATTCCGTGCTGAATTTAAGCTACTGAACGAGGAACTACTCAATATCGATGTCCAGATCCGTAGCGGCTCCCTTAATCCAAAAAGAAGAAAAACGTATACTCAAAGGAGAGAGTCTATCGAAAATAAGCTTGCTGATATGCGATCAGGCAATGATGAATACTCAACGTATAGGTATCTTTCTGGATATGCCCCTGGAAACAGTGTGTACTATAGCGGAAACAGGTATCTTGTACAGACTTCCAGAATCAAGACAGAAAACAACAGACCAATCACTTCTAAACTTCAGATTTGTCCCAGCTGTATGATTGCATACCTGGATGATGATTCAACGTTCAGTGGAGGAGCCTGCAATAACTGCGGAGAAGACCTTACAGACATCATTCCCTACGAAAAAGCCATAAAAATGCCTGATCAATGGGCTGAAAGCAGGTATGGGATAACAAGTGATGAAGAAGAAAGGCAGCGCTTGGGATATGATATCTCTCCCCACTACATCATGTCAAAGCATCTAAAACAATACAATGTGGTAGAAAACGGCGAGTTACTTATGACCATGAGATACGACCATAAGGGTCGAATTCTTGAGGTAAATAAAGGACCAACTCCCGCATTAGATGTGGGTATAGAAACGAAAGGGTTTACGCTTTGTACTGCCTGCAGTAGATGGATTTTGAGCAAGAATGGAATCAAAGAGCATTTGGAAGATAATGTTTACAAAAAATGCTGGAGAGGCGCAACACAAGATGACATCATCGAGAACATCGTACTGTATATCGACTCCATGCATGATGTTCTTACAATCGATTGCAAACTCCCCGAATACCTGAAAATTGCAGACTACAAATCTTTTTACATAATGCTTTCTCAGGTTATAATGGAAGGCTTGCAGATCAGTATGAATGTAGACGAAGACGAGCTGAATTCATTCCTCACGCCAAATCCCAAGAATTCAGATAAGTCCGTGATCGTCATTTATGAAGTGGATGAAGGTGGAGCAGGCATCCTGAAATCCCTTGAAGAAACTGCAACTTTCCGCGAGTAATACACAGAGCCAGGGAGATTCTTCACGAGTTTGATTCCGAAGGGTGTGATAGGGCATGTTATGAGTGCCTGTGCAATTACTACAACCAACGGGTTCAGGATAAACTTAATAGAAAACTGGTGTTATCTTTGCTGGGAATCCTAAACCATGCAGAAGTTGTATCCGATTTTGTTGATACACCCTCAAGAAAATCCAGATTTGATGAACTTATGGATGCCTGTGACTCTGAGTTTGAAAAAGCTGTGCTTCAAAAGATAAGTGATCTTGGACTTCCTCTTTCCACAAATACCCAGAAAACCATTTCGAAAGTAGATGTGCCCATTGCAAAACCCGATTTTGAGTACTGTGAAAATGGGACTTCCCTGCTAATTTTTGTTGATGGTCCAGACCATGATAAAGAGTCAGTAAAACGTGAGGATGAAATTAAAAGAACCCAGCTCGATTTAATGGGTTATAATATCTTTGTAGTGAGATATGATGAGGATCTGGAAAAACAGGTATTTAGACTGGGGAAAAAATTAGGCTATAGTCAAGTACCGAAATTACTAACTAATCTAAAACAAAAAGATCAAACTTGGAAGACGTAGAAAACACTGAAGAAAGGAGATGCAGGTACAGTTTTCTTTTATGGGAGCAATGGAACTTGGGAATGCCAAAACGTCAACCTCAGGCTTGCAATCGGGATAGCAGGCCTCATCACGGTCTTTCTTGTTCCTTTGCTTCTTTACCTGTTCAGTTATATATTTTAACGCTCAGAAGCATCTGCAGTTTCAAAAATCCGATAATTGGGAAATTAACTGAAAAAAGAAAGTAAAGAAAGAAAGTAAAGAAAGAAAGTAAAGAAAGAAAGTAAAGAAAGAAAGTAAAGAAAGAAAGTAAAGAAAGAAAGTAAAGAAAGTAAAGAAAGTAAAGAAAAATAGAGGGAAAATTAAAGAAAGAGACTGTATTATGTGCATATTGTTGATTAATGTGCATATTGTTTTATCTGAAATTCGTGTGCATTCCCATCTGCCATTGGCCATTTTCTAACTTTTTTCTTAAGATCTCTTTTGCAATTCTCACATAGACTTCCCGAATCTGAGGAATTAGCATGGAAAAACCTATAGCATCTGTGAGAATACCCGGAGTTATAAGGGCAAAACTCCCTATTACAGTACTTCACCAACTGGATCAGAAAATCATCTATCCCCATTACAATTTCAAACATTTAACAGAAAAGTATTTTGAAATCGTAATGAAGCTAGATGATTTTCTGATCCAGTTAGTGAAGTACTGTATTAATACAAAGAGCCCATGCAGGAGTTCGTTTCCAGGCACACGCCCCTGGCTTGT
>Ga0209540_10003542_pt1 | contig 10597 bp, 5 predicted proteins | sample BarGraIncu01121A_FD_184501 | JGI IMG/M metagenome (GOLD analysis project Ga0209540, IMG submission 184501) | Arctic peat soil microbial communities from Barrow, Alaska - Barrow Graham LP Incubations 011-21A (SPAdes) (version 2) | ecosystem: Environmental > Terrestrial > Soil > Wetlands > Peat... | reverse complement strand
ATTGTTAATTATAGTGATATTTTAATTATTAAAATAAAAATAATTTAATTAACAAATTAATTAATATTTTTTAAAAATAATGGAAAATACCGGTAAAAATTTTAATAACAATAATCCAAACCCTTCTAGGTTAATTGGGGCTTTGAGAAATGTTGGTTATGATACTTTTTCAGCTATTGCTGATATTATTGATAATAGTATTGATGCCGGAGGAACAAATATATCGGTTGATGTAGTGAAAACTAGTGGTGATGATTTACAAATTCAGATTATTGATAATGGTTGTGGAATGACATTTAATATTCTTGACCAGGCGATGAGATTAGGTTCTGATACTGATAGAGAAATAAAATCTGACCTAGGAAAATTTGGAATGGGACTTATTACCGCTTCGATTTCAATTGGAAAAAAGTTAACAGTAATTACAAAACATAATGATGAGTATTTTACATCAATACAAGATTTAGATTATATCGTTAAAATTAATAAATTTGAAAAAGAAATTAGATCGTCTTCTAATGAAGAAAAAAAATATTTTAATTCAAAGGTATCCCCTACTGAAAATGGAACGATAGCAATAATTGAAAATTGTGATTTAATTCAAAATAAAAATATTAACGAGCTTGTTTTAAAATTAAATGAAGAATTAGGTAGAATATTTAGATTTTTTATAAAAAATAATGTTAGAATTTCTGTTAATAATAAATTAGTTAAAGGAATTGACCCATTATATTTGTATGATGAAAGAACTGAAACAATTTGTGATGAATCATTTGAAATTGAGTTAAATGATAGAAAGGAGCAAGTAGAAATAAAAATAGCTTTACTACCAAATTTTGATAATCAAACTTGTAAGTTAAACAAAGTAAATATTTCCAATCAAGGTTTTTATATAATGCGTAATAATAGAGAAATTGCATCTGGAATAACTTTGGGTACTTTTACAAAACACAATGATTTTAACCGTCTTCGTATGGAATTATGTTTTTCTGGCAATCTTGATCAAGAAATGAATATAAATTTCACTAAAAAGAATATTAGTCCAAAACAGATAGTTCTAGACAGAATAAAAAGAATTGTTGCACCACAAATTGTGTCGATTCGTAGATCAATTAAAAGTGCTCAAGCTGTTAATGATAATACCGAAATTGATCATGAAGTGGCGGCAAAAATTATTGCAAATAAATCAAAACAATTAATAAAACCAAAAATTAAAATTGAAATAAGAAATCCAATCAGCAAACATCCTGGAGCTATTATTCCTACACATTCTGGAACAGAAAGAACTCCCGGTTTGAATAGCCGTGCAATGTTGAGTGACAAAGTTAACTGTAAATTTGAATTCAGATCAAAAGGAGACAATGGAGTGTTGTTTGATTGTGAACAAATAGGTAAAAAAACAATTATTTATTACAATATTGATCACCCTTTTTATCAATCTTTTATTGCTAAAAATAAAGATAATCAAGAATTAGTTAATGCTTTTGATTTTGTAACATATGCCTTTGCTAGTGCACAGTTAACTTTAATTTCTGAAGATAATGTAAGCCTTTTTGATGCATATCAAAGCATTTTTTCTAGTAATTTAAGAACATTAATTTCCTAAATATGCAAGTAAGTTTATTTGATAAAAACTTGTCAGATAATGAAGAAGTAGTGGTTTCTTATAACCCAGTACATAAAGATGAATTTGAAGGAGATTTTTTAGTTGAAAATCTTGATTTGGATAAAAAAACTATAAATTTTTTAAATAAAGCTGATATTTTCAAAATAAAAGATTTAAAGAATAGAGATTTATCAGAAATAAGAGGAATTGGTGTTAACAGTTTGGATAGAATTAAAAAAATTATTAATCAAATTTATTCTGAAATAAACATTCCTTATAAAAAGACTTCATTTGAAGAAAAAAAAATACTTTATATTGATGAAAATAAAAGAATAACTTTATCTTTAGACAATTTAAAAGTTAGTGGAGAAGTACTACTTGATGATCTTGATTTAGATAAAAAAATTGTAAATTATTTAAAAAAAGGTGGATATATTAAAATAAAAGATTTAATTGATAAAAATTTAACTAAAGTAAGAGGTATTAGAGAAAGTAGTATTGATGAAGTTAAAAAATCGATAAATCTTTTTATTAAAAGAATTAATGATCAGACTTTTAATAAAAGTTTTGACTTAAGAAAGTTTATGGAAGATGTTCTTGATGAAAGGGAATTAGATATTGTGTGTGACCGATTAGGTTTATTAGGAGAAGAAACAACGTTGGAAAAAAAAGCTAAATCAATAAATGTTACAAGAGAACGTATAAGACAAATTCAAGCGAAAGCAATTAATAAATTAAAAAAGAAAACTTATAATTATTTTAATGGTAATGATTTTTTTAATTATATTTTTGAAAGTGCAAAAAATAATTTAAATATAAATGATTTAGTCGGATTACCTTCAGCATATAATCCAAAAGGTGTCGTTAAATTATTATCTTTAATATTTCCAAATAAAATTTGTTTATATAAAAATAAATTAATAACTATGGATTTAATTACACACCCTGACAATGTTAAAAAATTAGATAATCTAATAAAAAATATTAATGAAGTTTTACTAAAACAAATTAATTTTGTTGATATAGATGAAATAGTTAATTATTTTAAATGTGATAAAAAATATATTGAAAAACAAAAAAAAGCAGTTGTTAATAACGGATTAATCGCTATTAAGTCTAATAAAAAGGCCTTTGGTAAGGATAAATATTATATAGTTGAGCAATTGTTAATTAATAACCCTAGACCGGTTCATATAAGTGAAATAATGGAAAAAGCTTCGATGTCTGACAGAGAAGTAAGGTCGTTAATAGAAAGAATGAAAAAAAGTAGTGGTGTCGTTAATGTTGGACCATCTCTTTATTCACTAAAAGATTTTGGATATAAAAATTTGGATACTAAACAATTGATAATTGATCTTTTAAAAGAAGCTGGAGAGCCGATGAGTATAAAAAATTTAATTAAATCTATACAAAACCGTAGAGTTGTTAAAAAGAATACTATACTAGTGACATTGAGTGATAAAAAAAATTTTCAAAGACCTATTAAGGGTTATGTTGCTTTATTAGATTACTCTAGTAAATAAAATTACTATTCAAATTTTCCAACTGCCTTTCTATAATTACAAAAATCACAATCTTTATTAGACTCTGGAATTTCTTTACTATTCAAACACTTATAAATATCCTTAATTGTTCCTTCAATCCAATCATTTTATTTAAAATCTTATGCAAATAGAATCTAAAATGTCTTAAATTTATATAACTAATTGATTTTATTTAAAGAACATCTAGATTTTTATATACAGCTTATACATAAGATTTAAAAATACATTACAATAAACCATAATGAAACAAGATAAGTATTTGCAAATATTTAACTATTTGCATGAGTTTTCAAAACTTAGAAGTAATCCTGTAAGAGATATTGATAATTCTGAAACCCAATATCCTGAAAAACTTTGGCTAGACGATATTCCAGTAAATGAACTTTTTGAGAATGTAATAAGACCTGAATTTAATCAAGAAAATGATTATTGGATTAAAATTAAAAAACCAAAAGAACCTATTAAGCCGGATTTTCCAATACTACCAAAAAAAATACAAACGTGGGTTGATCAAGATTCATTGCTAAGTGAAGAAAACGAACCTTTCCTTAAAGAAACTATTGAAGAAAATAATAAAACTTTATTGTTAGTGGATTTTCCAGAAATAAATATTGATTTAAAAAAATATGTTAATGAAAAATGGCTTGATGATTTAATAGCGTACAATATCAAATTAAAAAAATATCAAGAAGAATATGAAATTTTTGAAAAATTAAACGATACTTATAAAAAATTATTTTATATCTATAATAAAACACAGCAATTTGGTGAAGAATATGAACTAGTTGTTGGTGTCGGCCTTTTAAACTTTAAAGAGAATGAAGAAAGACCAAAAATATTTAGACATATTATTACACAGAAAGTTGATATTAATTTTGAATATTCTAATCAAGATTCACAAATTTATATTACTCAAAATATTGAATCAATTCCACAGATAGAGACTGATTCGATTATCGATCTCTATGAACAATTTGATTCACAAAATATTATTGATGCAGAAAAAGCTGTTGATTCTTATATAAAAGAAAAAGAGATAGACCAACTTTTTTTTGAAGATAATTTAATGTTAGATGCTCTTCAAATTTTTGCTGATAGAGTTTCACCAGACGGAAAGTTTATTAATTCTCTTCAAAAACCAGTTTCTACTCAGAATAAACCTACAATTTATTTTGCTCCAGCATTGTTATTAAGAAAAAGGAATACTCAATCACTAACTGCACTTTATGAAAAAATTTTAGAGAATATTAAAGATGCTGGTGCTGAGATGGAAATACCATCAATCGATGATTTGATAGGTATTCAAAAAACAAAAGAAGATAATAACTTAAATCCAGATTTAGTTGATTTTGAGACTACAAAAAATGAACCAATTTATTTTCCTAAAGAGTACAATGATGAACAAATTGAAATAATTGAAAAAGCCAAAAAAAATAATAAAGTTTTAGTACAAGGGCCTCCTGGTACAGGAAAATCGCATACTATCGCTAATTTAATTTGTCATTTATTAGCTAATGGAAAAAAAGTACTTGTAACAGCATATACATCACGTGCACTAAAAGTCCTTAAAGATAAATTACCAGAAGAATTTCAAGATTTAACAGTTAATCTTTTAAGTTCAGATTCATCATCACTCCAAGATCTCCAAAAAAGTGTCAATTCTATTAATAATGAACTTTCGTCTGCAAATTTAAATGATTATCAAAAAATTATTGAACAACTGTCTGAAGAGCTTTCTGAAACAAGAGAGAAAATTGCCTATAACACTAATGAAATTATAAAAATTAAAGAAAAAAGTACTAGAAAACAAGAAATTAATTCAGCTTATGTTGGTACTTTAACTGAAATTGCAGAAAAATTAGAATCAGAATCAACAGATTATGAGTGGTATAAAGATTCTTTTGATGACATAGATAATCAAACTATAATAAATGACTTACAAAAATTTATTGTATTAAATGATAAATATAAAAATATTGACGTTAATGAATTTGACTATTTAATTCCAGAAGTTGAAAATATCCCAACTATAGATCAACTTAAACAATACAAAAAGACAATTAATGATTTAACGTCTTACGACCATAAAGAAAATAATTACCTCCAAATTAGTTGCAATGATTATGCTGAGTTAAAGTCTATGCTTAGTGATTTAGATGAATTTTATAAAGAAGCAAATAATTTACAGATTGATTGTTTAGATAAAATTATCACTTCATTTTTAAAAGGGAATGCAGATCAATGGCATGAAAAAATAGAATCAGCTCTTCAGATTATTGAACGATTAGAAAAAAATGATTTTAAACAAATAGATAGAGATATTGAAATTACATACAATTCTAGTAATAGTTTAAAACAATTAAAAAATGATGCTCAAAGACTTCTAGACTATATTACAAAAGGTAATTCACTGGAAGGTATTTCTTTTGCAATGAAAAAATCTTTCCTTTCAAAGGAATTAAAAGAAAGTTTATATTTTATTGAATCGGTAAAAGTTAATGGAAGTAATTGTGACAAAATTTCTGAATTTAAATCAGTTATTAACGATATTAGTTTTCAACAGGATTTTGAAGAATTATCTGAATTGTTAGAGTTAGAAATACCAGTAGGAAAATCTTATTTTAATAAGTTTACTTTTTTTAAAAACAAAGAGTCTAAAATATCAAGGTTGATTGAAATAATTGAAAACTCTGAACAATTACGTAAGGAAATAGAAAAAACTATATGTATTGATATTGTCCCTTTTGATAAACCTAGCGTAGATAAATTAATTATTGAATGTGAATATAATTTCATTTTAAAAACTATTGAAGAGTTTAAAGAAATGGTAAAGAAGTCTGAGGAATACTTAAAGCAGGCAAATATGCATCCTGTTGTAAGTGATATATTAAGAGATTTTAGAGAAATTAATGATTTGTCTTATAAAGAAACTCTGAATTTATTGTATTCAATTTCCCAAAAAAAAATTGAATATGAAGAATTTAGAGAAATTAGAAATAATATTCAAAATATTTTTCCTAATCTTGTAGAGGATATTTCTTCTGGTAATTTTACAAAAGAAAAATTATTTTTAATTAAAGATGCATTTTATTTTTTAAATGCTAAAAATGAAATCAATAAAATAATGGATATTGATTATGAAAAGAAACTTTTAATTGATCTTAATGCATTTCAAAAAAAAGAAAAGGATCTTATTGCAAAATTAGCTTCAAAAAAAGCATGGTCTATAGTCATTGAGGGGTTACAACAAAATAGAAGTTTAAGACAACATCTTGAAGCATGGGTACTTGCAGTTAAAAAAATAGGAAAAACAGGAAAAGGTAAAAGAGCATTAAAATTCAAAAGAGTTGCCCAACAAGAAATGGAGGGATGTAAAAATTCAGTTCCATGTTGGATTATGCCTTTATATAAAGTTGCTGAGACTATAAGTCCTGAACAAGGAATGTATGATTATGTAATAATTGATGAGGCAAGTCAACTCGGTCCTGATGCTATCTTTTTATTATATATATCCAAAAATATAATTATTGTTGGTGATGATAAACAAACAGCTCCTGAATATATAGGTGTAGATGCAAACACAATGACACCACATATTCAAAGATATCTTAAAAATATTCCCTATTCAGACTTTTATGGAACAGAATGTAGTTTTTTTGATTATGCAAAATTATTTTGTGAAGGAATGATTGTTCTTAGAGAGCATTTTAGATGTATGCCTGAAATTATTGAATTTTCTAATAAATATTTTTATGCACCTGAAGGAAAAGGATTATACCCACTAAAACAATATTCTGAAAACCGTCTTGAACCGCTAATGCACATATTTTGCAACAATGGTTACGTAGAAGGTAATGGATCAACAATAATTAATAAACCTGAAGCTAAAGAAATTTGTGAAACAATTGCACGACTTATTGATGATAAAAAATATGAAGGAAAAACTTTTGGAGTTATTACTCTTCAAGGAAACCAACAATCCAAAATTATTGAAGATCTTTTATTAAAAAAGATTGGGGAATTAGAATTTCAGAAAAGAAAAATAATTTGTGGAAATTCTGCGTCATTTCAAGGAGACGAAAGAGATATTATTTTTTTGAGTCTTGTAACAGCACATAATCACAACCGATCTGCATTGACTAAATTAGAAGATGAAAGACGATTTAATGTTGCAGTTAGTCGTGCTATTGAGCAAATTTGGCTTTTCCATTCAATAGAAATAGAAGATTTGTCTAATACAAATGATTTAAGATATAAATTATTAGATCATTTTGAAAATTATAAGATCAAACAATATATTGATAAACAATTAATATCTGTACCAAAAATTAAATCTAGGGGGACACAACCATCTCCTTATGATAGTTGGTTTGAAGTTGAAGTAAGGAATGATATTACCTCCAAAGGTTATTGTGTAATTCCTCAATATGAAGTGGCGAAAGGTAAATATAGAATTGATTTAGTCACGATACTTCCAAGTGGAATTAAAATAGCAATTGAATGTGATGGGGATAATTGGCATGGAGCAGAACAACAACAAAATGATTTAATGAGGCAAAAAGTTCTTGAACGTTGCGGTTGGCAATTTTTTCGCATAAGAGGATATGAATACTATACCGACAGAGTAAAAGCACTTGAACCACTTTGGAATTTGTTGCAAACAACAAAATTAGATTATAAAAATGAAGAACCAAAACAAGAAACAATAGTTGAAGGGGTTATTTCTAATGATCAAGAAAATAAATCATCAGTAGTTGAAATGCCTTTAATTGAAGATAATATAAAAGCTAATATCTCTAAAATAGATAGTACAACAATAAAAACATCAGATGAAAATATTTTAAATGAAAGTAAGGAAATTCTAATTTTTACAAACCAATATAATGTATACAAACTTCAAAATAATGACAATAATGATATTCAAGAATTAATTGAAAAAATAGAATTTGATCCAGAAGAAAAACCAATATATATTACTGGAACCAAAGACTATTCTGGTTACCTAATTGTTGCTTTTGAAAACGGTAAAGTAGGTAAAATTTTAATGAAAAATTTTGAAACAAATTTTAATAGAAAAAAACTAATGAATGCTTTTAATAATGAATCTAAATTACTTTATATTCAACAAATTAAAGATGATGTTGATTTGGTTATTGTCAGTAATTTAAATAAAGTAATAGTGTTTAATACCTCTAAAATAAATCCAGTTGAAAGTAGAAACACAAAAGGAATTCAAATCATGAGATCTAAAAATAAAAGTGTTGTTTTAGAAGTGAAAAATATTGATGATGTAAAAATAAATGACGTAGAATATTACAGAAAAAATTGTAATCAAAGCGTCGTTGGTTACTATCTTAAGCAAGGTGATTTTGTTAGTGATAATCATAAAGTAAGAGAACTTTATGATTTAGAATAAGAAAAGGAATATTATCCTTTTAGCAATCAGCCTCTTTTAAAAAAATAAAAATTAGTAGCCCATTTTTGTATTTAGTGGAAATCTAAAATGGCATTTCATTAGAACTAACTTTTTCTTCTGATTTGATTTCTTCGTCAATTACAACTTCTGTTATTAAATCTGTTGATTCTATTTCTTTCTTTACCTCATTAAATTGGTTCTGCACATCTGCAAGACGAATTTTACATTCCTTAATTAAAATAACAGACTCTTTTACTTTCACTAATCCAGCTTCAATATCAACTTTTTCCTGAGTGTCAAACCAATCAGCAATTTCCTGGAGCTTTTTGAGATTTTCACTTAAATTAATTGATTTACTCATGTTATTTTTTACCTTTGACTATTGTCACTGACGATTCAAATGATCCATCATTAATTTGTACATGTGCAGTGTCACCTACAGTGATGTCATAAATGGACTTGATTATTTTATCATGAACAGAAACAATACTATAACCTTTACTAAGTGGTCGCAATGGATCGTTCAGTGAAATAATCTCTTGATGAGAATAAAGTGATTGACTGCTACTCTTCAGTGCATTTTCAAATGTTCGGAAAATTCGATTCACGCTTTCCTGATGTATAAATTGTCTTACATTAGTAAGAACATAGTAGTATTTCAAAATAACATGACCATGAATCATATGTTCAAAATCTTTATAATTTGAGAATATTTCAGAATAGTGTCCTGTAATACTTTCCTTATATTCCATTACTAAATCTTTAGCCTTTTGAATTGTATTTTGATATTTGTTTAGTATTTGGTTAGTAATATTAGTGACTTGTTCTTTTGGTTGTTGCCATAACTCATGAAGCATATTAGCTGCGGCTGTTGGCGTTGATACTTGTACATCTGCTGCTAGAGCGCTAAGTGTTACATCTTCGTGGTGTCCAATGGCAGCAATGACTGGTACTGAAAACGAAGCAATTTCACGTACAATTGATTCGTTGTCAAACGCAGCAAGAGACTGGAGTGATCCACCTCCTCGCATAATAACTAGTACATCAATTGACTGCTTCTTCATACTACATATTGCCTGTGATAAATCAATTATTGCTTCCTGACCTTCAACGCGTGAATCTATAAGTGTAATTTTAAACCCATGAAGGCCAATATTGTTTAAGAAATCATGAATAACAGCACCATGCTTTGAAGTAATAACACCAATACTATGAGGTAACTTCGGTAACGGTCTTTTTTGTTCCTGTGCAAATAGTCCTTCATTGGTTAGTTTTAGTTTTAACTTCTTATATGCTTCTATTAATGCTCCTTCACCAACTCGTTCAATCACTTGTGCAATAAAGCTAAGTTTTCCTGAGTTTGCATATACCTGTGGACTACCAATGACCATAACTTCCATTCCAATCATCAACTCAATACCACTTAGTTCATACCTATTTTTCCATAGAATACAATCTAATACCGCAGTGGCATCCTTATCTTTCAATGTAAAATATACATGTCCATTCGAGGAAATATTAACCGTAGTAACTTCGCCAATTATTTTTACCTCAATCGGTTTAAGTTGATTATTCAAAAGATCAATAAACTGAGAAATTGTATATTGACTATTAGTATTATCTTCAATCATAAACATTTATAGTATATCCTATTGATAGTAAATTTTTTTATTGCGTCTTTCGTTGGTTGTTTACAATCTTTACGAAGAGTTCCAAGTGTTAAGAGAAGTTCAATTATTTCATAATCTAAAAAACCATCCAATCCTGACTTTAAAAATCTTTTTGATTGTTTGAAAATAATTGATTTTTAAAATACTCTTGAGTTTCTATATCAGTACAATAAATATAACAACCTTTCATTCCTCGAGTCATTAGAGTTCTATATGTGTTTTTTATTATTCTATCGGCTAGTTGTTTTGCTCTATCTGGATCTGTTTTTAACATTGATTTAATACCTTTTAAAGATAAATCAGAAGATGCTCTTTTTGTTGCATCTGTGATTACAATTCCATTTCTTACTATTAAATCTGG
>Ga0209540_10003541_pt1 | contig 10598 bp, 13 predicted proteins | sample BarGraIncu01121A_FD_184501 | JGI IMG/M metagenome (GOLD analysis project Ga0209540, IMG submission 184501) | Arctic peat soil microbial communities from Barrow, Alaska - Barrow Graham LP Incubations 011-21A (SPAdes) (version 2) | ecosystem: Environmental > Terrestrial > Soil > Wetlands > Peat... | reverse complement strand
CACGATTTAGGTGCCATCCTCAACGGCAAGTTACCCGGACGTGAAAGCGACGACCAGATCATTCTCTACTCGGTAGGCGGCATGCCTGTGGAAGATGTGGCCTGGGGTAAAGAAGTCTACGACTATGCTCGCAAGAACAATATCGGCGTCGACCTCAACCTTTGGGAAAAACCAGTTTTATACTAAATATAGAAATGATATATAAAGAGCCACGGGAATATTCCCGTGACTCTTTGTATTCATATCTCTTTTTTGTTATATTTAAAAGCAAATACCGGCCATTCAAACTTAAGGTATCGTTGCTGCATCCCATGAGTCCGGTGAAATACAAAAAGTTAAATTTCGATTTTTAAGGCGACCATAGTAATATCATCAAATTGAGGCGCTCCATTAATGAAGCTCTCAATATCTTTTTTTATAGTTGACAGCAGCTCATCAGGGTTTAACTCAGTATTGCTGTTAAGTACAGATCGCAATCTTTCCTCGCCATACAATTCATCATTGGTATTCGTTGCTTCGGTCACACCATCGGTATAGAGATACAATTCATCACCATTTGCCAGTTGCATTTCCACCTGTTTATACTTAATATTTTCCATTCCCCCAAGTACAAAACCGGATTGCAACTTCATATATTCAAAACTGCCATCTGCTTTTTTTAGCAGAGGCGGATTATGCCCTGCGTTCACACAAATAAAATTATGAGTTGAAATTTCCAACACGCCCATCCAAGCCGTGACAAACATGCCTACTTCATTATTTTCACAAAGCTGAGCATTCACAAATGTAAAAACTTCTGCCGGCGTAAGGCCAGTCTGCATATGATTTTTAATCAACGTCTTAGTAATCACCATAAACAACGCTGCTGGAACACCCTTACCAGACACATCCGCGATCACTACTGCCAAATGATCATCATCAATAGTGAAGAAGTCATAGAAATCGCCGCCAACTTCTTTAGCCGGTTGCATTGTAGCATAAATGTCAAATTCTTCTCTATCAGTGAAGGCCGGAAAGATGCTTGGAAGCATGGATATTTGGATCTCCGTAGCCACATTAAGTTCAGCTGAAATACGTTGTTTTTCTTCATTATCCTTTTTCTGTTTATTCAGCAGCTCTCGAGTACGTTTTGCCAAAGTAAAACAAATGGGTGATAATGCCACTAAGATAAATACACGTGGTAAATAATAAAACTTAAGTGATCTTATCAAAATACTCCCTGTGATAGCCCGTTCTTGCCCATCATCTATTGCCAGCATCATATTCGAATCCCACAAACCAACATAAAGTCCAGCAAAAGTGGCAATGGTCATAAAAACAACACTTCCAGCCAGAGTCCACCCTGTAAATTTTTTCGAATAGTAGTGGCTGGAAATAAATAAAGGACATAACCACGCAAGCCCAGTATGCAAAGTCATCATCGTCGAAAGAATTGTTATTCCCAAGATGGTACATGCCATAATGAGGTATTTAAGGTACCACTTTGGGCCGCTAATCACTTTAATCAGCAACGACGGTAATAGAAATAATACAATGCTTATGGGCATTGCCATGTTCATAAGCATTTTTGAAACGATAAAAAAATTGATGGAATTTAAAATCCATACAATTCCAACAATAGCGGCAATAATTATTAAACATTTGGCAGCATATTGATTCGCCTTATCTTCATTTTCTACAAAAATTTCATTATTCATTGTAAAATCATTATTCGCCATAAGCAATTCACTCCCATTTTTAATATCTACACATCCAACCAAAATTCATTGAAAAACTATTTGTTCATCGGTTAAATCGCTTTGTATAGAATCCGTTCGAATAAGATCACAAAATAAAACTCATCCACTTTTTTATATGGAGGAGTGATTTTAGTAGCGGTGTATTTTGAATCGACAATATATAGCTTGCCGCCCTAAATATAGCATCTTTATTATTCTACCGCATATAAATACTTTAGTCCAGTTACAGTTAAAATTAAATCGCAGCTTCTTGCATCTTCGTATAGTCAGCGGATTAATGAAACGGCAGACATGATCTTGTGGAAAACGGAACCATCGATTTCATGGCCCTATTTTTGCCGCAAATTATTTTTGGAACCTGGGCAATCCTCTCTGTATACTTTGATCTAATCTGCTCCTGATCGCTAGCATAATGTTTTAGATTGCATTCTGTGTTCTGGAATTAATAAAAAGACTGTTTTTTTATCAATAATGAACTTCTGATTATAAAATTTTAATGTTTTTTTTAGCCGACGTATGTTCAAATAAAATGGTATGATAATAAAAATTATATTTCGAAGGATTTTTAAGATTGTTACGACTAACCTCTTGAAACCCAATATGAAAGGAGTTTTACCAATGAGAACAAAAGCAATAACAGTGATTACCCTTGTTTTTGCCAGCATGCTTTTAATAGGACTGGCCGGTTGTGGAGGAGAAAACAATACCATTATGCATCTTGTGGTTGCCAACCAACCTTATGAAGAAAAGGTGGCTCTTGAAAAAGCAGATTCCCCAACGGAATTTTCAGTCCAAACCCCATTGTATGCCAGCGTGTATTTTATCGAGTCTCCAAAAGGCATGAAATATACGGCCAAATGGTTTTTGAATGACCAGGAAATAAAATCTGAGGAAAAAGAAATGCCCACCGACAAAAACGGTGTCATTGTCTATTTTCTGGCAGCTGATAAAGTATCGGCAGGCAATTTAAAACTTCAAATATTATTTAGAGATGAGATCTTAACTGAACAACTAATCACTATTAAATGAGGTAACGTCATGAGGCGATGTGAAAAGGATCAACGTTTTTCCAAATTATACACAACCCATATTGATGAAATTTATAAATATGTCTTTTTAAGAACCGGTCTAAATAAAGTGACTGCAAAGGATGTGACCCAGGAAATTTTTATTGATGTTTTTAAAGGATTGGATCACTTTAAAGGTTTATGCTCAGAGAGAACATGGATTTACAAAATAGCTAAAAACAAGGTGTTCAATTATTACCGAACCCATTATAAAAGAAGTATGGAATCCTACAGCATAAGTGATGAAATGGTCAATCATTTGGTGGACCCTCATCATGATATTGAAACAAAAATAATAGAAACATGTCAAAGCCAACAAATTCTGGCATGCCTGAGGCAGCTTCCCGATCATTATATAATGACTTTGCTGCTTAAATACGTTGATGGGAAAAGTATTAAAGAAATTGCAAAAATCACAGACAAATCCAATAAAGCCGTGGAAAGCGTTTTACAACGTGCAAAATCTGCTTTCCAGAAGCAGTATCAGAAAATAGAAGAAGGTGAGGTTTAGTCATGGAAAAAGATAAACAATTTTTTGAAGATTCCTTTAAAACCTTAGACACGGTTTCAAAGCCTACCGATGAACAAAAAGATCGTATTTATAATGGGATTCTTAACGCCGTTGAATCAAATTCAATGACTCAACCAAAACTCACCACTAGCCCATTTAAAAATTTGGTAATCAATTATCCCTGGCGTTTTGCTTTTGGGGCGGCCTTTGTTCAAACATCAATCTGCACTTTAATTTTTGGTGCAAATTATACCCATTTTATTCTGAAGATACTCGGAGGTTGATATGAATTTATTTTTAGAAGCACTTAACAAACCCGCAGACGCCTTTAAGCGCGGGAATAGAAAGGTCTCCTGGATACTGGTAGCTCTAACTATTGGTGTGGTCGCCATATTCGATCCCCTTTTGCAGACTTTTGTTAACGGAACAGGAGTAGCGAAACCCATCGACGGTCTTCAGATTGTCTGGCTATCAGCCGCCGGAATAGGAACTTATATCCTTATCTGTACGATATTTTGGATAATCGGAAAAATTTTCGGCAGTCTGACCACTTTACAAACTTATATTCGGACCTGGGGAATTTCCTATTTCCCTACCCTTTTGTGTGCCATCATTGTTGCCGTAACGGAAAACTATTTTTTTCTCTTTTGGAATAGCATCATTTGGGCAATGTTCTTTAATGTGGTTTTTGTGGGAATTTTAATTTGGAAAGCCACTTTATACTTCCTGTTTTTTAAAGAAGTCGCAAAACTTAATCGTGGTAAACTGATTGGAGCAATAATACTGGGTATCCTTGCTATTATCATTTTGGCTTGGATTAATGCATTCATCGGATTAAAAACACCTATATTATAGGGTTCAAAACAATATAAAAATAGTCTTTATCATAATTGTTTAAACAAAATATAATAATTAACAGTTATAATTGAGACTATAAATATTTTCAAAGATGTGGAGGCACATGGAACGATTTAAAGAAAAGTTAGTGAAATTTATGTCCGGCCGTTATGGTATCGATCAGCTTTATTATGCCTTATTATTATTGACGATGGTGCTAATGCTGGTTAATATAAAAGTTGATTCATTGATTCTTATGGTTTTGTCAAATGGAGTTATTCTCCTGTTGATTTTGAGAAGTTTTTCCAGAAACATCAGCAAGCGTGCAAGGGAAAATGAGAAATTTTTAAAAATCTGGTATCCGATAAAAAGAAAAGCACGGATGCTCCTTCGGAGAATCAAGGAAATCAAAGTACACCGTTACCGTAAATGTCCCAATTGCAAAAAGACATTGCAGTTGCCAGTTAAGCGAGGAAAAAATACGGTAAAATGTCCCAAATGCCAGGAAATATTTGAGGTTCGTGTTATTTTGTAAAAAAAATTAAAAGAAATGTTAATGAAGCAATATGCACTCAATTTCAGCGTCTGGGATTGGGTGTATATTGCTTTAATAAGCCGAATTAAAACTGAACAAGCCTGGACTGACTTTATTTTCTTCCGTAAATAATTTACGAATCACATCCATAATTCCTGTGAAAGTGGCGGTATTCGACCGCAGGTTCCCACTGTCTCCTGACTGACCAACAATAATGGCATCTTTAAATTCCTGGGCAAAGACACCGGTGACCACCTTGAATATACCTTTGGGTATGCTGAGACTCATGTTTTCAAATTGTTGAGCTGTGCGACAAATGCCGTTCTGAAGTCATATAAATCCAGCTCATTCTTCTTCGGGATAGCTCATTCCCCATTCTTTTCTAATGTAAGTCATAACTTCCATAACGTCTTTTGTGTAATCCAGATGCATATGATTTTTCTTTCCTGTAATCGCCTTTTCCATATCTTCAAATTCGTACCACAATGCATCTTGGGTATTTCCCAGCTGAATAATCTCCTTCACTCCTGTTTCGTTGTATGTGACAACTGCTTCCATTGCTCTAGGGTATTCCATCACTTCTATATATCCTTTGTCACATGAAATCATACCTCGTTTCGGCTGTTTCGAATGCAATGAAAGTGCTATCGTTACCATTTGCTGCTCGTCGTTCATCAACAAAATAGTCGCTTGTTCATCCACTTTTGTAGGTGCATACATAACTTGACTCACAATTTTTTCTGGTTTTGATTTCAAGAACCATCTAGCAAAAGAAAGCGCATAAATTCCTATATCCAACATCGCTCCACCCGCTAAATTGCGGTTGAAAAACCGGTTATTCATATCATACTTTTTATAACTGCCAAAATTCATGGTAATCAGGTTAACATCACCCATACGCCCCCCTTTCATGATCTCATCAAGTTTCTTATATAAAGGCATATGATATAAAGTCATTGCCTCCGCAAGTATCACATTTTTATCATTCGCCAACGTTATTGCTTCTTCTAATTCATCGCTGTTTAATGTAATTGATTTTTCACAAAGAACATGTTTGCCTCTTGACAATGCTTCCCTTAAAAACTGAATATGTGTATTATGAGGTGTTGTAATATAAATAATATCAACTTCATCATCCATAAACATGTCCATATAGTCATCATAAACTTTTTTTACATCATACTTTTCCGCATATTTTAATGCTTTTTCATATGTCCTGTTCCCTACAGCGTATAATTTTCTACCATGTTTTTTTATAGCTTCTGCCAATTCATTGGCTATTACTCCACATCCTAAAACCGCCCAATTATATTCTTTCATCTCTTTTATTTCCTTTCGATTTTCTCATTACCTCGATCTTTTCAAGTTAATCTTGCCAGGGAACCACCGAAAAACGAAAATAAATTAAGCTGACCCTGACACAGTTACTCCAAGTTTAACTCATTTCTCAGAAGAGTTCAATGCTGATAGAAAGTCTTTTCTAATTTCATAAATTTGCTATATTATAAAAACAAATGGGACGATACAAAATAATTAAATAACTTTAGGAGATAAGCGTATCTGAAATTAAATTAAACCCGGCACTGTTGGCTAAAAATTAGTTATCTCTCAATGATCGACCATTTATAGTTTATACAAGCAGTTTTAAACCTGCAGCATCCACAAGACGTTTTACAAGATCGGAGCCAATACCGATGACGGTTTCTGGATGCGTAAAATCTGTGATCTTTTCATCAAACAGGATTGTTGCCTGTGGAGGAAGTTCATCATCTCCATCCCAAAAGAGAAACCGAATTGGCATACAGACAAACGCCATTGCCTGAAATCCGGCATCTGAATTTGACAACCGTTCAAACCCAAGTTTTTCTCCTGCATTAATCAACTGTTTGGTTTTACCTTCAAAAGTTTTGGCAAAAGGAATCAGCGTTGATTTATTAAACGCCGGACTAAATGGCGCAGCGCCCTTCAGTTCGTGTAGAGGAATGAACTGATTCGAATTTCTAGGCTCTTTTTTCGAGAAATAAAACAGGTGGTAAATTGCTGCCTGACTATAAAAATCCAATGCTTCTTCTGGTTTTTCAACTCTAAAAATTCTGGCATCAGACCGGTTAATCTCATAGTCAACGCCAAAGTAGACAATGGGCAGATTATTATCATTGTATCCGGGAAGCCCCAGGGCAGCGTAGCGTTCTTCGAAGTCAATCTCGAGAACCTTCAGTCTCCAATATTCACACATGTTTTTGTAATTATCTTTTTTCATAATAAAATGCCTCCTTATTTACACATCCCTCACTACATCTTCGCTCCGCATTTCAGGCAAAACCCGTAGCCTTCTGTTATTGTAAATCCGCAGTTAGAACAGTACTTCACGGGATGTTCACTGTTCAAAAAACGGTTATTTTTTCAATGAATTGTATCGATTGGGGAATTCCTTTCGTGCCTTATCCGTATATTTTTTGATGAATTCGGATTTGACATTTGTATACCCATCCCGGTCATATTGATAGGTTTCCAGTAGGCTTTGTTTTAATTCGCCATATTCCCTGGCAACAGAAGTATGAGCTATTAAGTAATCTCTGAAATACAGCTCATCCCAATCTCCGAGATACCTGACGTGGAGATGAAAGGCCTGTCCCTCAAAGCCCTGGGACGAATAACCTTTCATAAACATCATGTGGGGTGAAGGATCATCTGGCTGATGAGCATAGAGATATTCATATTGGGTCAAGGTTTCCAATAGCTTATCCGTATCACAGGTTTCAGTGATCTCGAGTAGGATATCGATCGTCGGCTTTGCGATGAGGTCCGGAACCGCTGTACTTCCGTAATGATTGATCCGAGCAATATTCTCAGAACCAATGATCTGAATGAGACAGCTTTCTTCCTCATGATATGCTTCTTTCCAGATGATTTGATGAGGACTTAAGATTATCGGGAAAAGCCGCCATAGTTCCTGTTTGGAAAGGGTGGATAAAGGATTTTTCATGTGTTTCTCCTCTATAATTTAATCTCTGCTTACATTAACTCAGAATATGATGATTTTTTACAAAACCGTGAAAACTTAACGGCAATTTTTAAATTGTTATGTAAATAATATTTCCTCTTGTTCATAAGTTTTCAGATCCACAATTCACTTTAACAACTTTTCTATGAAAATAGCAATAGACATATGTATCCACTACCTTTATATGACCTTATTGGTTAATATCTACTATATCAGCTATAGACTTAGCTGTCGACAAACATTCTAAAAATCAGACCTCAGCCCACAATTCTTCAGCTCTTCTTCCCCCCACCGTGCCTGGGAAAAAACTTTTGCAGAAGTGAGGAATTTTCCCTTTGCAGAAAACATGCCAAGGAATTGCCTTTTACCCTGAATGAATAAAAACATCCCCGTAATTTTTCAAATTTTGGGGATGTCTAGTTAAAATATGATGTATGTAAGGACCTCATGACCGTTGTCACGCTCACCGAGTCCATTTTAATTTGCGAAAAAAAGACCTCATCCTTTGCATTCCATCAATTTATTCAATTGCCACTTTCTTTCATCTGAAACAGCTTCCATACAATCAGGTTTCATAAGGTTTATTACTTTTACAGAATAATCACTTGCTACCATTGCATGCTCTCGCATATGACCGCTTCCGACAGCTTGTCCTACAACTCTCAATGCAGTTTTTTCAATTTCATTCTCACTGGTTCTTGCCTGTTGGTGAATTTTAAAACCCGCCTGACGCACATCATGCATTCTGGCTTTCCCATTCTGCCACCGTACATTTGTATCAAATCCACCTATAATAATATCGTTGTTTTCATAGGGTATATTCACCAGCTCTAAAATATGTTTTGCCATCTCCAATGACCAGCGTGCTAAAATAATTTGATCGGACTCTTCATAAACAGTATCGATTATTTCTCTTAATAACGTATCATCCTTGATCTTAATTTTTACTTTTGTTGACATGTTCACCCCCATAGGACAAGTCCCTCTGATCTACAAGCTCCATCATTTTCCACAACATTTTTTGAACTTTTGGTCACTGCCACAAGGACACGGATCATTCCAACCAACTTTATTATTGCTGACAGCGGTTTGCTTATTGTTGAATCCTCCTGTGAGCTTTTGAAGGGCTCTTTGGGTAACGGCCTTAAATGTTTTCTTTCTTCCTGAAAGGCCTCATTGGGTGTATGCCCTTTCAGCACCCATTGACGGGTACTATTATGCACATCTGTGATTTTTTCAGCTAATATCCTCTGAAAATTCAAAGGATGGAAAGGCCAGCCGGCTCTGCAGGTATTTTATGATCTGTATCAGCTTTGTCTCCTCATTAATCATTCTGGTTATCTGTAAGATCATTTCATTTAAATCTGTTGAAGAAAGCTCATAGTATTCCAGAAGAAAACAGATGAACTGATTCATTTCCGGTGTTTTGTCGATATAATCCGGATCACTCGCTGTATTTTACTGAATGGATAGTCATCAAGGCCTGATCTCATTTTTTGTTCCTGGATAATATGTTCCACATTTGAAACTTTCCGATCATGGTATCCAGCAGATGTGAAACGCAGCTGTCCATAAACATCACAGGCAAACGACATAACATGAATGAATTCAAGCATATCAATTTTTTGATTCATCAGGCTTTCGATCTTTTCCATTAGCGTCCGAATCCCCATAACCCCATAATAATGGAGCATTCCATGGGCTAAACATATCCACTGCGTGTTTCGCTTAACAATGCGTTTCAGCTCACGGCTATCTAATTGAGAAAATACTGCACTCAGCTCATCGGGTATTAAATCGGTATCTCCGGCAAAGTATATTTTTCTACCCTGAAAAAGCACTGAGTATCCTACAAAATCCCCTTTGTGATGCACTTTTCTGGTTGAGTGTCCTTCATTGGTGTTGTAGGCATCTATGGCTTTAATTCTAATTTCTCCGATCTCGACGAAATCCCCTGATTTTACAACTGTCACTTGATGATTAATTCTATTGGTGCAACTCTTTGGCGCGACAATTATCGTTTGTTCATCAGCAATTCTCTCAATCATTTCCGGTTGAAGATGATCCTTATGGAAATGTGAAATAAATATCAAATCCGCTTTATCTTCAAGTTCATTCAGGGGGTATTCCCTGATTCTCGAAATAACCGGTAAACCCTGGATCGAAATGAATTACCTTCGCACTGCTTTTTATTTTAAACCATGAAGCTCTTGAAATTCTTGTGATTGTCAATTCTCCATTTATAATGCTATTTGTTTTAGTATTTTCTAAATCCGGACATTCATTTGTTTTCATTAAACTCACCATTCGTTCGTTTTTTTATGAAGGTATTTGGTGATGGGTTATGTAACAATAAGACAGCTGTTTATTCGGATATACGAGTAAACACTGGGAAACCTCCTTAAAACAGAATAATCATAAAAGAGATTGTTTACTATTGGTGCAAAAGCATATATAATAATGATAAAGTAGAAAGAAGGTATTCTAAATGTGTACAAGCCTCACCTTAACTACAATGAATCAATTAAACACACTTGCCAGAACCATGGATTTTGCTTTTCTCTTAGAACCGGAACTTGTCTTTATTCCAAGAAAGTATCCTTTAGTTTCTCAGGTGGATTCAACGGTAAGACCGGTCAACTATGCGATGATGGGAATCGGTCGAAATTTAGGGACATGTATTTTTAATGAAGATTTTGAAGCCAAAGAGCCGAAGGTTTGGGATATTCTACTGAAACAAGAATATTATCAATTGAACTAAACATAAAAACAAGTGGTTATGAATGTTCTAAAACAGATCCTGCCTCATAACCGCTTGTTAACTTTCCTGTACGAGGTTTTTTATTTAATAGTGATGGGCCATTAGACTTACGGCTTAATCCTGAAAATGGAAAATCAAATCTGA
>Ga0209540_10003540_pt1 | contig 10598 bp, 13 predicted proteins | sample BarGraIncu01121A_FD_184501 | JGI IMG/M metagenome (GOLD analysis project Ga0209540, IMG submission 184501) | Arctic peat soil microbial communities from Barrow, Alaska - Barrow Graham LP Incubations 011-21A (SPAdes) (version 2) | ecosystem: Environmental > Terrestrial > Soil > Wetlands > Peat... | reverse complement strand
AGACAGTCAACAAGGGAAATTATGTAGAAAAAGTGTCCTAAAGTTTTTATAGTATATCTGACAACTTCCGCTATATATATCCCTAAAATCCCTAAAATCCTTCAAACCGTGGATATCACTGGGTTTAAGCCAGGGATTTTTTAGGGATTCGCTTTCCCTAAAATCCCTAAAATAATTTTAAATCAATTCCCTGATAGTAATAATCGCCGCTTGATTTTACTGCAGATATACCATGCTTCAATGCTCTGGCAGCAATATTCTTCTTTTCAAGGGCCTGCTTTTCATTCCTTAAGCACCATGCCTGATACTCATTTTCTAATATCGTTTTCTTTACCCTGTCTTTGCGGTTTCCGGTTATGATGTAATTTTCCTTAATGAAGTTGTACAAGCTATCATTTGCACATCTGTATTCTTCCAGAGCTGTCTGGCACCTGTCGCTGTGGGTAAACTTATAACCATTATCATTTAGCCTATGAAGTCCTTCTAAGGCCCACAAGATTATGCCATCTGATTCCGGCTTGAATCTCTCTAAAATATCTCCAACTCTCTCAGTTTCAGGTATAACATTGTCACATGGGATTATGATAAATCTTTCAAACAAGTGATCTCCCTTGTCACCCTTGAAGAATGGGAGATCATTACACCCGAATGTTAAAGTCCCCGTGAACTCATAAGGGAAAGACTGTTTTCCTTTTATTTCACACCTTATAAATCCACCGCCGGTTATGCTTTTGAATGTTGATGAATCTGCAATATTTGCTGCTGTCTGGTCATCAATTATTATGGCCGCTGCTCCGTAAATATCACCGGTGCCGAATGTCTTTGAAAAGTCCTGAATAGCTGTAGAGCATATGTTCTCAGATCCAAGTAAATGAATCATCATGTTTTCATACTGGGTTTTCCCGGTATTTTCACGGACGCCCCACAATGCCATGCATTTTTTAGTTATGGATCCTTTCACGTTTGATATTGTCAACCCAAACCATTCCTGGATGATGCTCGTTATGTTTTCATCACTATCAGAAAAGGTTTTGATAAACTTCATCCACTCCATAGGATATTCTGCAGCTTTTGAGTAATTGCAATTGAGCTGTATGGTGCTTTTAATTTCAGGATTGTGTTCCTCCAGGCATCCAGTTTTAATGTTATATAATCCATTTTTCAGATTGATATATTTTGAATCTGTGTTAATATCCTCAAACCTTATGCTTGTTTTATCCGTGATTAGTTCCTTATATGTTTCCTCCCACTGGTTCGGCTTTCTTATCTCCATAGGTATTATAATGTTCACATAGGGTTGGACACAAAATCTCAAAATTAAGATACAATGGTGACATGATGAATAAACGAAAAAAATATACTCCAGAGGAAAAAGCGAATATTGTCCTTGAGACACTTCGAGAGGAAAGTACACTCGCTGAAATTGCAAATAAATATGATGTAAGCCAGCAGTTGATTAGTCGTTGGAGATCCGAGTTTCTCGCTAATATGCCTTCGGTATTTGATAAGAAGGCATCTGAGACCGAGAAATTAAAACAAGAGTTCGAAGTTGAGAAGGCAGCTCTCGAGCGGAAGGTTGGAGAACTAACCATCAACTTGGATTGGCTTAAAAAAAAAACAGGTTCAGGTTTTGGAATTGAGGAAAAAAAAGCGCTAGTTGAGCATGAGAACTCTACCTTAACTATCAAACGCCAATGTGAACTTATTGGTCTTTCCAGATCGACTGCCTACTATCGAAACGTTGAAATCGTTGTATCCAAAGACGATATTGATATCAAGAATGCGATTGATAGAATCCATTACAAAGAGCCATCTTATGGCGTGAGGCGCATTCTTAGAGATCTCAGTAAGTTAGGCTTCAACAACATCGGAAAGCGGCTTCTCAGGCGTTACATGGAGGAAATGGGTGTCCATGTATTCTACCCAGGACCAAACCTTAGCAAGAGAGATAAGCAATCTAAAATTTATCCTTACCTTCTCCGGAATCTCGAGATTAATCGTCCCAACCAGGTCTGGTCGATTGATATTACTTATATAGGCACCCCAGAAGGCTTCGTGTATATGGCTGCAATAATTGATTGGCATTCAAGGTTCATCCTTGGTTGGTCAATTAGTAACACAATGCAATCTGACTTTATTGTAAGAACCGTAGAATTAGCCATTTCAGCTTACGAGAAACCCGAAATTATCAACAGTGATCAAGGCAGCCAGTTTACCTCCAAGGCTTATCTTGACTGCATAAAGAGCTATGATTCCATCCGAATCAGTATGGATGGAAAAGGTCGGGCCACAGACAACATTAGGATTGAGCGCTTCTTCAGATCATTTAAATGGGAGCGACTATATTTGTTGCGTCCGGAAACCGTCAGGGAAGTAAAGGAAATGACCACCGAATACATGGCGCACTACAACCTCGAAAGAGGCCACCAAGGACTTGAATATGCGACTCCGTATGAAATCTATTACAACAGCAATACACTTGCAGCTTAACTATCAAAATATGGAAGGAAGGTTTATCTTAACAAATTGAAATTCGTGTCTTGACAAGCGGGGCATTATACTTTCTTCATCAATCATAGCTATAAATACATCTGCTTCAAATTCATTATCTAGTTCTATCCGGCAAATCTTCATAATCATAACACCCCTTCAAAAAATATCATCGACTGATTCAAAGTTGCTAACACTGATAACTATACCTGCAGCACTGTTATGCCAAGCTCTGCTGCATCGAGTGCAGTGCTTGCGGTGATTTAATATAAGGCATTTCTGCTTTTGATTTTCAAATCTGAATCATTATTTTTATGATGATTGATCTATGATTTCGACTCTTTTTCTTCAATTTTTGTAGTTCATTTAAAGCGTCAAAAGAGCTAAGTAAGTGACGACCAACCCAAAATATTAATTTTTTACAGCATTGTTTATATGCTACACTTGCCTCTTGCAATATAATATATAACTCTTCGTTACATACTAACAGTTCCCACCTGCCTCGGAACATCTGTATCCCTTGATAGAAAACACATGGAATAAAATAAAAAGGGAATCTAAAAACGATTCCCCTTAATGCGTTATATTTGAATGTTACGAACCAAATGTAATTGTCAATTAAGCTAATTTTTGTTGTTCTTCTCTGCTTTCTTTTTAGATGCTTCTGCAATTACTATATTTGAGCAAAAAATAGCAATCGTACAACAAAAAATAACAATGGCTGAACTATTCATTCCACGAGATAAAATGTTAATAGCAGAAATAAGCATAGCAATTACTGATACAATAATTCCAAACTTAGAAACTTTAGAATAATTCTTCATATCGTCACACCCGCCATTTTTTATTAGTTTTAAATCTATTAATAATATTGATACTACACTTTATTATACGACTGCGACGCAATTATCTACAAAGGCGCAACATTTTACTAATACCTACTTATATTATATAGGATTTTCATTGTTAATAATACAAAATAAACCGACCAAATCGTATCTCCGCAACCATAGCCGGCAATTTCAACATTCTGATTACCCTAGTATCTCGCGCAGTTCAATTCCGCTTCTGAATATAAAGGTAGCCTCCACAAGTGAATGAATTACTACCTTTTCCACCAGCCTCCTAAATAAGGCTGCATCAAACTTTGCAAAGGGTGTTTCTGTGGAATTTAGGTTATTGCTCATCTCTTCAATTCTTTTCTGCCGCATAAGCTCTGACAGCTCCGCTTCCTCTATTGCGATCTTCCGCTCTTTGATCAGGTCCATTTCCTGTGAAACCCTTGCATATTCGGTCTCGTATGCAGAAGTATCTGTTCCCGCTCGCTCATTCAACCTAACAAGTCCCATCATTTCTTGCCCTAATTCCTCAAGCCTTGCGTTCAGTTCATCCATATCCACAACCACGCAGTCAACCTCTTTTTCTCCAAGCTGTACCAGCACCTTGAAGCGCTGATAACCACCTACTATTGCCGCTGCGGCTGTTCCAGATGACCGGTTCCACATAACCGAATTCCTCGATGGAACGCTTAAGCTTTTCATATTCTGAATCGCCCGGCTTGAGATTCTTCCTTGGATTATATTGTGCATGCTTTATTTTATCTACTGATATTTTTTGAATATCCATCATGTACCTTCCTTTTCAATAATTTTTCCAGCCCCTTTTCTGCGTCCTCAAGATCGCCACACAAGGCTTGACCTCGAAGGGTCTTGATCTGCTGATTGGTTAATTGGCTGTTATATTTTTTGAGGCTTTTCACATATCTATTGATTAATACATAGCTCATTATCCACCCCTCCTAGCATTCAGTAACTTCTCCATGACATCATCATGTGGATTGACCCCCTTAAACTCCTGGGAGCAGTTTTCTCTGACCACCTGATAAATTTGGTACCAGAGATTGTTCGCCTGCTTCATGAAGCTTTGAGACATAGATACATATGGCGAAGGAATGGCATTTCCTGTTGTAGGATGCTTTGCAAGAAACCCGTATTCTGTAATGCATTCCTCGCACTGGATCCAACGCGAAACCGACATCGCATACTGCTCAATCAACTGGGGCAGTACGTGCTGTTCGCACCCTCTGTCAGAGAGCCAATTCCATGTCATCTCATATATTTCAACCGCAAGAGTCTGCTTGCCGTTCTTCTGTGTAGTCCCAAGATACTCTCTCAAAGGAGGCATTGCCTTGCCCTCCAAGTCTGCCGTATTTGTAAACTCAACAACCGACAGCTTTCTTTTTCCCGGGTTGCCCTCTAGAAGTTTCTCGGATAAAGGCTTCTTTTTTCCTCCTGCTCCAATCTTCGCACCTCCGTGTCCGTTTGCCATTTAAACACCACCTAAAATTGGACATAAAAAAGAAGGGTATATACCCCTCTTGAACCTGCGATATTTCGCGCGTGACTAGCCAACCGTTGCCTGGAACATATTCTGTAGAGATTTGACTCCCCCTAGCCCCAGCGTCGGCCTTCCTTTGCTGTTATAGTTGAGTGGCAGCTAGTGCATAAGGCCATAAGGTTTTCTTCATCATGGTTGCCGCCCATCGATAGCGGAACAATATGATGCACCTCTTCTGCCAGAGTAAGTTTGCCACCCTTCTGACAATGCTCGCACAGCGGATGCAGTCTGATGTACCTGTTACGAATCCTCTTCCAGTGCGTGCCATAACGCTTCTTCATCAAAGGCGCTCGCTCTTTGTTGTGCTTACTGTCAATTTCCTTTTGATGCTTTTCGCAGTATCTTTCCTTTGTTAGCTCAGGACAACCAGGATAACTGCATGGTCGTTTTGGTTTCATTGGCATCTCATCACCTCGCTAAAATAAAAAGCGGCTTTGATATTATCTCTATCGCTTGAAAAGGAGATATTAAATTTTTGTTTACTGCATTATTCTCTAATTACATTATAATTTTTTTTGGTCGTCTTTTTCGTCAAGTTTTAACTAAATGAATATTATCCTTAAAAAGCAAAACAAAAAAAATACCATAGATCCATTTTTGATATGCTCCTCTTAAGGTAGACAGATTAAAAAATAAGAATCTGTTACTAGAAAGGTGAGCATATCATTTCTGAATAATACGGTTTGTAAATAATTATCCGTTTTTGATGTTTGTTGTGTAAAATAAGAAATTTGAGAAATAAAAATACCCTTACCCAATTTGTTTTAGCAAGTTGGTAAGGGAAATGCAGTAGAAGCCTTTGAAATCAAGCTGTTTATTGTGTATCAACGGAGTTGTATCATAACTGACTATATTTTCAGGAATAGCTTTTATATAATTTATTCCATATCTTATCCTATAAATTTGCCATCTTTAAATTCTCCTACATGTATTATATGTCCATTTGCATCTACTTCTGTTCCCTGGCCATTCCTTTTGCCGTCCATGAACTCTCCTTCATATTTAGCCCCATTTGCTAATGTTTTTGTTCCCTGGCCATTTGGTAAATCATCCTTCCATTCTCCGACATAGTTACTCCCATCTGCACCTGTGTGTGTTCCCTGGCCATTCATTTTGCCATCCCTCCATTCTCCTACATATTTACTCCCATCTGCAAATGTTTTTGTTTTTATGTTTGTTCCATTCACATTCTTAGCCAACTGTTCACTCTTTTGAGGGCTGTTTTCTTCGTCACCAGCAGCCTTAAGAATACCTACGACATCATTATGATTATCAATCTCAGCCCACCTTAAGGCTGTCAACCCTTCTTTATCCTTTGTATCGACATTGGCTTTAGCATCAATCAATAGTTTTACAATATCTGCATGTCCATTTTGAGAGGCCATAATTAAAGCTGTCTGCCCTCTAATATCCTTTACATTAACATCAGCATTAACGCTGATAAGAATTTTTACGATATCAGTGTGGCCTTTATCGGAAGCCTTCATTAAAGCAGTTTGATTCATAACATCCTTTAAATCAAGATTGGCTTTAGCATCAATCAATAGTTTTACAATATCCGTGTAGCCATAATGTGCCCCCCATACTAAAGCTGTGTTGCCCCATTGATCCTTTGCATTGATATCACCACCACTTTTTATATAATCTGTAACAGCGTTTACGTCGCGATTCGAAACAGCTTTAATAATATCAGCTATATCGCCCGATTTTCCGATAAATTTGTCATCCTTGAATTCTCCTACATATTTATCACCATTTGTATATGTTTTTGTTTCAATGTTTGTTCGTTTATCATTCTTTTTAACATACTTGGTATAGAATTTTTCATCACTTGAAGTTAAATAGAGTATTCCCTCAATAATACCAAATATCATTGGAACAAAAGTCCAGCAGAAAACTAAATATAAAATTCCTAGCACAGGTTTACCTAAGTAAAATTTGTGCGCTCCTATTCCACCAAGAAATATTGCCAGTAGACCCGCAGTAGTCTTGCTTTTAGCAGTAGCCTTGCTTTCATGTTTATCCCCATTTGCATATGTTTTTTTAGTGGATGATTGTTCAACCTTTGTCTGTTCAGATAACTTCGATGGTTTGTCGTCAATCTCCTCCTTTGACCTAGTTAACGTATTGGCTTGCTTAATTTCAACCGAATTCAATTTTTCAGACTCTGTGGCTTTCTTTATCGTTTCATCATAGGCTACTTCTGCAGGAAGAGCTTGCCCTTTCGGAATAAAATTACCATTGTACTTAATTACCCCTGAACCTGGTAGGGGTTCTTTTATTACATTATATCCTTCAATGAAATTTGGGTTTGCTGAAATTTTTTTATACTCAGTGTCTTCTTCCATTATTTTTTTAATCCTGTCAAGAACCTTCTGATCAAATGTTTGAATTCCAATGCAATAGATATTATCGTTTTCCATTAAATCGCCGTCAAACATAGATAGCTCGGTATTAAATTGTTCGCCCTTAATGGCACGCCAGAAAATCTTCCAGCTTTCAATTCCATAACCACCTGATTCTATCTTCTCAACATCGAATAAAATCCCTAAAGCTGGAATATTAGAAATCATCTCACTCATTACAATTCCCCTCCTTATATAGAGTATTTTATATTTTGAATATTCTGATTTTTTATTCTTATATTATATCATTGAATCTATTTTATTTCAATTTTTCTAAATTTATTTACACACGCAATATTATTCACTAACCCTCCCACTATCATCCAAAAATTTATTATGTTTCCTTCTTGGATACTGTTCATCATGTTCACCAATATTAAAAGCAATCTGCTGCCAAGTAAGCCCGGATATATATCTATATGTTAATATCACATCTTTTCCAACAAACCAAGCTTGGTGGGACAACGTAGGAAGGATGGACTCCATCGATACAGTATTGATTATGATTTACTCCGGAATGCGTCCAGGTGAATTGGTCAAAATCGAAACTGCAAATATTGATATTGAAAGCCGCACCATGAAGGGTGGTATAAAGACGAAGGCAGGCAAGAACAGAGTTATTCCAATAAATAAAAAAATCCTGCCTTTTATAGGGCAGGAGGAAGCGCTTTTTTATTTCCTAACAACGAAGATAAGCAAATGTCCTATTTCACATATTACGATTGCAAATTCAAGGTTATAATGAAGCAGCTACAACTTGAGCACAAGCCCCATGACTGCCGCCACACTTTTGCAACATTAATGGATAACGCCGGTGCGAACAAGGTAGCGATTAAAAGGATCATGGGCCACGCATCAACGGACATAACTGACAAGGTTTATACCCACAAGGATGTCGATGAACTGCTGAAAGCCATAGATTTGATTTGATGCAAAACACAGCATTACGAACGTATAAATACGGTGTTTAGTCCATTTAAATTTTATTATCTCCATATTTAGCTCATATGATTTTTAAAAATCAAAATCACTCAAGCTAACACTACTATCAGTACTAACAACTGTACCATCATCCATAATGCCTACTGTATGATAGTAGCCAGTATATACAGCTACAATGTTTTTCCATCCTGATACGCTGCATTGGCCATATTTGTTACTTCCAACTGACACTACCGTTCCATCAGCTTTGAGTCCAACTGTATGATTATTTCCCGCAGCTATTTCTACTATGTTTTTCCATTCTGATACGTTGCATTGACCATCACCGCATTGAGCATCATCGCCACTTCCAACTGCAATTACAGTGCCATCACTTCTAAGGCCAACTGTATGATAACCTCCTGCAGAAATTGCAACAATATTATTCCATCCTGAAACAGAACGTTGATTACCTGCACCAATTGCAATTACTGTCCCATCACTTTTAAGGCCAACTGTATGATTAATCCTGCAGCTATTTCTACTATGTTTTTCCATTCTGATACGTTATTTTTCTCATCAAAATTGTTTCCTACTGCCACAACTGTTCCGTCACTTCTAAGGCCTATTGTATTATTCATTCCAGCAGATATCGCTACTATGTTTTTCCATCCTGACACGTTTAATTGACCAGACTCATTATCACCTGATGCCACAATTGTACCATCATTTCTGAGTCCTACTGTATGTGAGCATCCAGCAGCCAAAGCTTTTATATTGTTCCATCCTATTAAACTACATTGCCCATATTCATTACTTCCTACAGCTTCTACCGTTCCATCATTCCTGTGCCGTACTGTAAACCCATTGCCACAAGAAATTAGATTATTATATTGTGCAAATACGTTAATTAATTTTTGATTACCACCATTCTCGGATATTATTTTTTCGGTTATAGTATTCCAGGCATTATAAGCGAGTGAATAATTCCCAGATGAATAGGCTTCATCTCCAATTTTTTTTAGCAACTCTACTGAATCATTATAATTACCCGCATTTTCAAACGCACTAATAGCCACTTCGTAGTCTTTGCTATTTGCTAAATTGATACCATTAGTATAATTGTCTGCTCGCTTTGCTTCAGCTGAGTTTGAAAATAACATTAAAGTAACAATTATTACTACTGCTAATGAAGCAATTATTGCAATTTTTTTGATACCACTTTTACTCTTTTGCAGATTGAAAGCCTTCTCATTTTTATCAATATTTTTTTCTATATCATTCTTTCTGCTTTCACTTGGATTATTGGTATAATCCATCTCATCACTAGTATTGGTACTGGTACTGGTGCCGGTGTTTTTGTTATCTGACTCATCATGATTCGTTTTGTCAAACATTTTGTCTTATACAATGTTGTATGCCTTTCGTTTATTCGTGTTTTTAAGCACGTCATATGCCTCATTAATTTCCTTCATCATTTCGTTAGCATAATCTGAAATAAAATTATTGGAATCTGGATGATACTTTTTAGCTAAGGCAATATATGCTTTTTCAATTACTTCAATAGAAGCATTTCTACTGACTTCTAAAGTTTCATAATAATTTTTAAACATATGCGATTTCCTCCTCACTTATATATAAAAACAACCTCTTATTCTATTCTATATTCATTTTCAAATTCCTTTATTTATTTGTTCAATATCATACTCAGAACGTTTTTTGAGAGAAGTAAATCTGATTGGATTTTGTTAGTTGTGTGTTAGTTACGTGTTAGTTACGCACAGAATTCCACACGGTTTTAAAGGGTCTCAAAAAGCAACAAACCCCCAAAACATGCGGTTTTTGGGGGTTGTACAATTCGTAAGAACTATCTCTTTGTCAAGTATGACCTGGCTGGTTTCAAATAGTTATCAGCCTTTTGTTAGTTACGCGGTTGTTATGCAAACAGTCCCGTATGGTCTTATATGAACTTCGTAAAGGTATCGTTTAAACTTTTTCTTTCATTATCTGAATTCATTGGAATCGCCTGCTTCGGACAAATATTCAGGCAGGTGCTGAATTAAAAATGCAAGTCATATAAGCTCATCTTTTCTCAATAAACTGTTTTTTCACCTCAATTATATCATACCGAAATTTCAGCGCTTATAAATTGCCGCAATATTCAATTAACTTTGTTGTATTTTGTACATTACTGGAGTATCATGGTAGTATCAAATCAAATTGGAAAAGGAGGTTTTTTGTATGAAGATTGATTGGACACAAATACAAGGTGCAGCGGGGAAAATTATCGCAGCCTTCCTCATTCTTGTTGTAGGGATTATCCTGGCAAAAGCATTCGAGTCGATCGTGCGCAAGTTCCTGACAAAAAACAAGTTCATCAATGAA
>Ga0209540_10003539_pt1 | contig 10600 bp, 11 predicted proteins | sample BarGraIncu01121A_FD_184501 | JGI IMG/M metagenome (GOLD analysis project Ga0209540, IMG submission 184501) | Arctic peat soil microbial communities from Barrow, Alaska - Barrow Graham LP Incubations 011-21A (SPAdes) (version 2) | ecosystem: Environmental > Terrestrial > Soil > Wetlands > Peat... | reverse complement strand
ATTTTGCTCATTGTGATATTTATATGGTTGGTGCATTTGCAGGGTATTATGCAGCAACAGTATTAGGCTTTGGATTTATTCCATGTTTACTTTTTTCCATGACTGTATGTGCTGTTTTAGGTATGGCCATTGAAAGAATTGCATATAAGCCACTTAGAAATTCACCTAAGGTAACATTGTTAATCACTACCATGGGTATGGAGCTTTTATTACAAAATCTTGTAAAGGCTGATTTTATTGCAGGCCCAAATACAAGAACCTTTCCGCAGATAATTCCTTTAGTATCTTATAAAATCGGATCAGTTACAATTAGTAACCTTCAGTTAATTTCACTTGCTGTAACAGCGATATTATGTATTGTATTACAATATATAGTAAATAAAACCCAAGCAGGCAGAGCCATGAGAGCAACATCTTATGATAGAGAGGCAGCTGCCTTAATGGGAATAAACATTAATAGAGTTATTTCTTTAACTTTTGCTCTAGGTTCAGCATTAGCAGCAACTGCTGGTGTATTGGTTGGTATGCTTTATCCTAGACTTGAGCCTGCTATGGGCGTTATGCCAGGACTTAAGTCCTTTGTAGCAGCTGTTCTTGGCGGTATTGGTGTTATACCAGGGGCAATGTTTGGAGGAATTGTAATGGGACTTATTGAAACCTTATCAAAGGTATATATTAGTTCAGGTTTATCAGATGCAATTGCATTTTCTATTTTAATTATAATTCTTATTGTAAAACCAACTGGTTTATTTGGTAAGAAAGATAATGTGAAGGTATAGGTGATAATGATGGAAAAAAAGATATGTAATAATAAAAAGAATCTAAATATAGTTAAAACTATATATATCAAATATGCAATTACCTTGGTAGTTCTTGCGATGACATATGCACTTTTAATGTTACTTGTAAATCAAGGTATAATTGATAACTACATACTTAGAATTATGAAGGAAATTGGAATTTTTGTAATTGCAGCATTAGGACTTAATCTTATATTAGGTTTTACTGGACAGTTTACTATGGGTCATGCGGGATTTATGTCAATTGGAGCATATGGTTCAGCAATAATGACAAAAAACTTTAATATGCCATTTCCAATTGCGTTGATTGTAGGAGTTATCTTTGCAGCGATTTTAGCAGCATTAATTGGATATCCAATATTAAGACTTAAGGGAGATTATTTAGCTATTTGCACCTTGGGATTTGGTGAAATCATAAAGGTAGTAATTCAAAATGTGGATTATGTTGGTGGTGCTAGGGGTATTTCATCAATACCAACAAAAACTTCATTTGCAATAGTATTCTTTGGGGTAGCACTTTGTTATGCAATATTGAAGAATTTGATTAATTCCTCAAAAGGTAGAGCAATCATGGCTATTAGGGAAGATGAAATAGCAGCAGAAGCAATGGGTATTAATTCTACAAAATATAAAATGATTGCTTTTATTATAGGTAGTAGTATGGCAGGTCTTGCAGGAGGCTTATATGCTCACTTTAATACTTTCATTGATCCAGCAAGTTTTAACTTTGCTAAATCTATTGAGTTAATTACCTATGTTGTATTAGGTGGTATGGGAAGTTTATCTGGGACTGTACTTGGAACCTCAATTCTTATTTATTTACCTGAAGCATTAAGAGGACTTAGTGATGTAATGAAGAATTATCGTATGTTGATATATGCTTTTTTACTTGTAATCATGATGATTTTTCGTCCACAAGGTATCCTTGGAACAAGAGAGATTTCAGTTGCCAATATTAAAAAGTTAATCATAAAGATTAAAAATGGATCATTTAAAAATATCCTAAAAAGAAAAAAGGCAGGTGAGTAGTATGTCTTTACTTTCAGTAGAGAATTTAACAATAACTTTTGGAGGTCTTACTGCTGTTTCTGATGTGAATATGGAGATTGGTGATCATCAATTAATTGGTTTAATTGGACCAAATGGTGCAGGTAAGACAACTCTTTTTAATATGCTTACTGGTGTTTATAAACCAACACATGGGAAAATAGTAGTAAATGGAGAACGTATTGATGGAACTAAACCTTATGATATTACATCAAAACGTATTGCTAGAACTTTTCAAAATATTAGACTTTTTAAAGAATTAACAGTACTGCAAAATGTTATGATCAGTTTTAACTTTCAAGCAAAAGCTAGTTTATTTGAGTCAATTATTCATACACCTACTCAGATTTTAGAAGAGGAAAAAATGAAACAAGAGGCATTAGATATATTGAAGATTTTTAGCTTAGATGATAAGGCTGAGGAACTTGCTAAAAACCTTCCTTATGGTAAACAAAGAAGATTAGAAATAGCTCGGGCATTAGCAGCAAAGCCAAAGCTTTTGCTTCTTGATGAACCAGCAGCTGGTATGAATCCTCAAGAGACGGTAGAACTTACTGACTTGATTCGTTGGATAAAAGACGAGTTTAAAATTTCTATTTTACTGATTGAACATGATATGAAGCTTGTAATGAATGTGTGTGAATACATTTATGTACTTTCTTTTGGTAAAATTATTGCAAAGGGACTCCCAAAAGAAATTCAGACAAATCCTCAGGTGATTGAAGCTTATTTAGGAAAGGGGGCTGCGAAATAACATGTTAAAGGTAAAGAATATTAATGTATTTTATGGAGCAATTCAAGCAATTCATGATTTAAGTATAGAAGTAAATGATGGGGAAATTGTAACTTTAATCGGTGCAAATGGTGCTGGAAAGACAAGTACACTTAGAGCAATTAGTGGTTTGAACCCAGTTAAATCTGGTGAAATCAGCTATGATGACAAGGTGATTAGTAATCTGGGAGTACACAAAATCGTAGCAAGGGGCATTAGCCAAGTGCCAGAAGGAAGAAGAGTATTCGGTGATCAAACTGTAGAAGAAAATCTCTTGCTAGGAGCTTATTTGAGAAAAAATAAATCTGAGATTAAAGAATCAATGGAAAAGGTATTTAAGTTGTTTCCAAGGGTACTGGAAAGAAGAAAACAGATGGCAGGAACTTTGTCAGGTGGTGAACAACAAATGCTTGCAATTGGCAGAGCATTAATGGCAAAACCTAAGTTACTAGTACTTGATGAGCCATCTATGGGACTTGCTCCAATTGTAGTTGAAGAAATATTCGAAATCATAAAAGACATCCGTAAATCTGGAACAACAATTCTTTTAGTAGAGCAAAATGCCAATGCAGCACTTCAAATAGCAGATCGTGGTTATGTTATAGAAACAGGTAGTGTTGTGTTACAGGGATTAGCACAGGATCTATTACATGATGATTCTGTTAGAAAAGCATATTTAGGAGTATAGCATAATAGGATAGTGATAGGAATTTTTCTAAAAGAGAAAGGTGGCAAGATAACATGGAGAGGTTTGTAATTGCAATCACAAGAACTTGTGGAAGTGGTGGAACAACAATTGGGAAAATGCTTTCAAATGATTTTGGAATCAATATGTATGACAAAGAATTGTTACGTTTAGCATCAGAGGATAGTGGTATTAATGAGGCACTATTTGCCAATGCAGATGAGACAGTGAAAAATAGTTTACTATATAGGGCATCAAAGAAGGTATATGAAGGTGAGTTAATTCCACCAGAAAACAATGATTTTACTTCAAATGATAATTTATTTAACTATCAAGCTAAGGTATTGCGTGAATTAGCACAAAAAGAATCTTATGTTGTAATAGGACGTTGTGCAGATTATATTTTAAAGGATGATCCAAATGTATTTAAGATTTTTATTCATGCATCCTATGAAAATTGTATTAAAAATGAGATAGAAAATCTCTGTATTTCAGAAAAAGAAGCAATTAAGCAAATCAAGAAATTAGATAAGCATAGAAAAGAGTACTATTCTTATCATACAGGGAAAAAATGGGAAGATATAAAAAATTATGATTTATGTATTGACACTAGTAAATTAGGATTTGAAAAATGTGTTAAATATATTAAGGAATATATTAAGTTAAGAATGGATTCATAAGGTGGTAAGATAAGCTTGTAAAATAAAGATTCTACAGGCTTATTTTATTTTCAGATATTATAATAATGGTAATATTATTTTTGATAATCTAAGATTGTTTAGATTAAAGATAATAGTCGGAGGAGTTATTTATGGATAAGATGGATTATAAAATATTAAAATGTTTAAAATCAAACGCAAGAAATAAAGCATCTGCTATAAGTAAGGAAATTCATTTATCGGTTTCAGCAGTTCTTGAACGTATACATAAAATGGAAAAAAGTAATGTAATCAAAAGTTATACAATAATAGTAGATCAAAAAAAATTAGAAAATGATGTGACTGCTTTGATGGAGGTTAGTCTTGAGCATCCAAAGTTCTATGAAGCTTTTTCTATAGCTATTAAAGGCAACGCTAATATTGTTTCATGTTATTATTTGACTGGAGATTTTGATTTTATGCTTAAAATAATTTGTCAGTCATCCGATGATCTTGAGAGAATTCATCGTGAAATAAAAAGCCTAGAAGGAGTATCAGCAACAAAGACCCATTTTGTTTTAAAAAATATAAAAGACATATTTTGTGTAATACCAGAAATAAATGATTAAAAAAATTAACTTAAAATAATGAAAAACCATCTTTTCTTGCAAATTTAATTTGCAAGGAAAGGTGGTTTTTATAATCAAGAATAGGTTGCTTTCATAATTAAAAAAATTAAAAAGTTTTAATTTCATATTTTCATTCTAATTATTAGAATTGAACAAATATTTTTAGAAAAAACAGAAATATCAATAAAATTAATCGAAATTATAAAACATATTGAAAAATATTTCTGTAAAATGTATTATAAGAATATAATATTAGCTTGTCACTAAAAACTAGATATATTTTAGACGAAGAAGTCAAATTTCAAAGTCTAAAATATGTCTAGTTTTTTTATTTACAAATTTTAGGAGGTAAACAAAATGAAAAATTTAGGTTATTACAATGGGAAGTTTGGTTTATTGGAGGAAATGACAGTGCCAATGAATGATCGTGTATGTTATTTCGGTGATGGAGTTTATGATGCTACTTATAGCAGAAATCATGTGATTTTTGCATTGGATGAGCATATTGATCGTTTCTTTAACAGTGCAGGTTTATTAAAGATTAAAATTCCTTACACAAAGGAAGAGCTGAAGAAAATTCTTAAGGATATGGTTAAGAAGGTTGACTCAGGAGAACAATTTGTATATTGGCAGGTTACAAGAGGAACTGCTATGCGTAATCATGCTTTTCCTGATGAAAGTATTCCAGCAAATATTTGGATTATACTAAAGGATGCAAGTATTAAGGATATGTCAAAAAAAGCGAAATTAATTACTTTAGAGGATACAAGATTCTTACACTGTAATATTAAAACATTAAATCTATTACCTAGTGTAATGGCTGCACAAAAAACTGAAGAAGCAGGATGCCAAGAAGCTGTATTGCATAGAGGGGATAGAGTAACAGAATGTGCACATAGTAATGTATCTATTATAAAAGATGGTATTTTAAAAACTGCACCAACAGATAATTTAATTTTACCTGGTATTGCAAGAGCTCATCTTATTAAAATGTGTAAGGTATTTGATATTCCTGTAAATGAAACAGCATTTACATTAAAGGAATTAATGGAGGCCGATGAGGTTGTTGTTACTAGCTCAGGTCAATTTTGTATAGTTGCTAATGAAATAGATGGAAAGCCTGTAGGAGGACGAGCTCCAGAGCTTATAAAGAAATTACAGGATTCATTGTTAAATGAGTTTTTAGAAGAAACAAAAGCAGAATAGGAGGCACTTATGAAACAAGAACAATTGACAATATTTAATATGGGGGAGAATTTAGATAACTTAATGAATTTGGACCCTAGAGGATATGGCGTAAGCCGTATTTTATATCCCGCAGCAAGAGAATATACAAAGGAACCTTTAACTACAAATGCAGCGAAAAAATTAGTAGATACCTTAAATCCGGGAGACTTAGTTTATATAATGACAGGCTTTGTACTACTTCCATTTAAAAAAGCGGAAATGGATGGAATTGTAAGTGCTGTCCTCTTGGCAAGATCTTTAGTTAAGGCCTTTAATGTAAAACCTGTAATAATATGTCCTGAGGACACTATGGAAGCCATAAAAAATCTAGCTTATGTAGTTGGATTGCATTTGTATGACAATGTAGAAGAATTAAAGGAATATCCTATATCAATGGCTGCTATAGCTTTTACAAAGGACGTAAATCAGGCAGCTAAACAGGCAGATGAAATTATAGCTAAGGGGTTACCTACTGCAGTTGTTAGTATTGAGTGTCCTGGAGCTAATTCTGTTGGTACTTATCATAATGCAGTAGGATTAGATGTGACTGAACTCGAGGCAAAACAAGATATTTTATTTACTAAATTACAGGAAAAGGGAGTTCTTAATATAGCAATAGGCGACCTTGGAAATGAAATGGGCATGGGAACTATTAAGGAACAGTTAGAAGAATATATTCCATATGCAGCTGAGGGAAAATGTAATTGTGAATGCAATGGCGGTATTGCAGCAGTTACAAAGGCTGATAATATTATCACTGCTACTGTTTCTGACTGGGGATGCTATGGATTAATTGCAGCAATTGCTTATTTAAAGCGAGACTTGGAGATATTGCACACAAAGGAAATGGAAGAAGAAGCAATGGTTGTTGCTTCAAGAAGTGGAATGATAGATATGTATGGTTGGTTAGTGCCTGCTATAGATGGTTTTGGCATATCAATGAATCTTTCAATGATTAATATAATGAGAGAATGCGTAGGATATGCTATCAAATTGGATAGCACATGCGCTCAATGGTTTGAAAAGGTTATTGAATTAGGATTCTATGAAAAGATGATTCAAGAACCGGTGACTGATGAACGTCTAATACTGCTAAATAAAAGGAGAAGTAGAGGATGAATTATTCACAAATGAAGCCTGAGCAGCTTCGTAAGTTAATACGTGAAGGTAAAATCACAGGGCCAACATCTGGAATGTGTGCTGGATATGCACAAGCCAATCTAGTTATTCTACCAAAAGATTTGGCTTATGATTTTTTGTTATTTACTCAAAGGAATCCAAAATCTTGCCCTATATTAGAGGTTAGTGATATGGGAAGCAAAAGTCTTAGATATATAGCAGAGGATGTAGATATTACTCGCGATATTCCAAAATACAGAGTGTATGAGGATGGTATACTTACAGGTGAATATACAAGTGTAGAGCATTTGTGGAGAGATGATTTTGTAAGCTTTTTAATAGGTTGCAGCTTTTCTTTTGAATCAGAGCTTTTAGAAGCGGGTATACCTATAAGACATATTGAGGAAGCCTGCAATGTACCTATGTTTAGGACTAATATAGAATGTGAACCAGCAGGTATATTTAATGGGAAAATGGTTGTAAGTATGAGACCTATTCCATATAAACAAATTGTAAAAGCAGTAATGGTAACAGGAACAATGCCAAAGGTTCATGGAACACCAATTCATATAGGAGATCCTTCTGTTATTGGAATTCTAGATATTACTAAGCCTGATTTTGGAGACAGTGTTAAAATAAAGGAAGGAGAAGTACCTGTGTTTTGGCCTTGTGGTGTGACACCGCAGTCTGTAGTTATGAATGTAAAGCCAAAAATTGTTATTACCCATTCTCCAGGACATATGCTTATAACAGATATTAAAAATACAGATTTAAAATACTGAGAGGAGAAATATTATGTACCAGGTAGATTTAAATTGTGATTTAGGAGAAAGCTTTGGAAACTATAAGCTTGGTCTAGATGAAGAAGTAATCTCATACATTTCTTCTGCTAATGTAGCCTGCGGTTTTCATGCATCAGATCCCTTGGTAATGGACTACACAGTTGAATTAGCTAAGAAGGCTGGTGTCTGCGTTGGGGCACATCCGGGGTTGCCAGATTTGGTAGGCTTTGGAAGAAGAAATATGAATGTTTCCCAAAAGGAAGCCAAAGCTATGGTGCAATACCAAATTGGTGCATTAGATTCTTTTTGTAGATCACATGGAATTAAAATGTATCATGTAAAGCTACATGGGGCCTTATATAATATGGCAGGAAAGGATTTAGAACTTGCATTAGCCATTTGTGAAGGAATATATGAAGTGAATCCAGAACTTATTTTACTTGCCTTATCTGGAAGTGAAATGGTAAATGCTGCAAAAAGTATTGGATTAAAGGTAGCAAGAGAAGCATTTGCTGACCGTGGCTATGAAGAGGATGGTTCTTTAGTGGCAAGAACTAAAGATGGATCAATGATTACTGATGAAAAAGAAGTCATTAAGCGAGTTATTAAAATGATTAAAGAAAATAAGGTTGAAGCTATTACAGGAAGAGATATACCAATTAAAGTGGACTCTATATGTATTCATGGAGATGGAATCAAGGCCTTAGAATTTGTGAAAAAAATTAAGTCTAGCCTTGAAGAAGAAAACATAAAAATTGTTCCATTATGTAAAATAGTTTTATAGATGCTAAATATATATATTGGAAGAAGGGTTTTCTTATGGAAAAATATCTTAGAACCTATGCAAAAATAGATTTGGATGCTGTCTTGCATAATATAAATGAAGTAAAGAAACGAATAGAAGATAGTGTGAAGATTATGGCAATAATTAAGGCAGATGGATATGGTCATGGTGCTACTGTCTTAGGGGATTTTCTTAAAAATGAAGTAGATTATTATGGAGTGGCTACCATAGAAGAGGCTATGGAACTACGTGAATATGGAATAGAACTTCCTATATTAATTCTTGGTTATTCATCACCAAGTCAGTATTTAACCATAGTTGAAAATAATATTACTCAAACTGTGTATACCATGAAAATGGCTAAAGAAATGTCAAAGGCGGGGGCAATATGTGGAAAGAAAGCTAAAATCCATATTGCATTAGATACTGGTATGACTAGGATCGGATTTCAAGTAGATGAAGCCGGTATTTTAGCAATTGAGGAGATTTTAACCCTTTCAAATTTGATGGTTGAAGGTTTATTTACTCATTTTGCTTGTGCAGATGAGGTAGATAAAAGTTATAGTAAACTGCAAATAGACAGATATGATAATTTCCTAGCCTTATTAGAAAAAAAGGCGATACATATTCCAATTAAACATATGTGTAATAGTGCTGGAATTATGGAGTTTGACCATCATCGTTTTGATATGGTTAGATCTGGGATAATTACCTATGGATTGTATCCATCTGAGGATGTTAATAAAAATGAGTTTAGACTAAAGCCAGCGCTAGAATGGAAAACACATGTAGTTAATGTGAAGACTGTTGATGAAGGATACGGTGTAAGTTATGGTATAACTTATATTACAAAAAGTAAAACCAAGATTGCAACCCTTTCTGTGGGATATGCTGATGGATATCCACGAGCTCTTTCATCAAAGGCAAGAGTATTGATTCATGGCAAATATGCACCGATTATAGGAAGGATTTGCATGGATCAGATGATGATTGATGTTACACATATAGATAATGTGGAGATTGAAGATGAGGTAACCTTAGTAGGGGAAGATGGAAATCATATTATTTCTATTGAAGAGTTGGCTAATATGGCTGGAAGTTTTAATTATGAGTTTGTTTGTGGCATAGGAAAACGGGTTTTAAGAAGCTATAAAGACCTATAGAAAATCTTTGGAGGTGAAAACCTGAGTATGGAAAAAAGTAAGTTTAAAACTGAAATTTCTCAAATAAGTGAAGTCTCAGCTTTGATTGAATTCGGTAAAGAAATTAGCGAAGATATAAATAAAAAAGTAAGAACATTTTGTGCATTTCTTGATGAGCATCCCTTTAACGGAATGGTAGAATATATACCTGCATTTGCAAGTGTTTCTGTTGTTTATAATCCTTTAAAGATGAATAGTGAATCTCCTTATAGAGTAGTAAAAGCTGTTCTAGAGGATATATTATCTAAACTTGATTTTTCTTCAGTGGATGAAGAACATATTGTTGAAATCCCAGTATGTTATGGTGGAGAATTTGGACCAGACATTGAACATGTGGCTAAAATAAATAATATTACTGTAGACGAGGTAATAAAGATTCATTCAGAAGGAAAGTATTTAGTTTATATGATTGGGTTTTCACCGGGGTTTCCTTATATAGGTGGAATGTCTGAAAAAATTGCAGCCCCAAGACGTGAATCTCCAAGAACAGCAATACCTGCAGGTTCAGTTGGTATTGCTGGTATGCAAACTGGTGTATATCCAATAGAAACTCCTGGAGGGTGGCAACTTATAGGAAGAACACCCACAAAAATGTTTGATTTAAATGGAAATCCTCAAAGTCTTTTAAAGTCAGGAGATATAGCTAAGTTTTATCCTATTTCCTATGAGGAATACTTAAAGCTAAAGGAGGAAAAATAGTGAGTATATCTGTGTTAAGTCCAGGACTTCTTACAACTATTCAAGACTTTGGTAGGAATGGATATCAGAAATATGGAGTTATAGTTAGTGGAGCTATGGACACTTATGCTATGAGACTTTCAAATATTATGATAGGAAATAAAGAGAATGAATCTGTTCTAGAAATTACCTTGCTTGGGCCCACATTGAAGCTTGAGAAGGGAACTTTATTTTCTA
>Ga0209540_10003536_pt1 | contig 10605 bp, 8 predicted proteins | sample BarGraIncu01121A_FD_184501 | JGI IMG/M metagenome (GOLD analysis project Ga0209540, IMG submission 184501) | Arctic peat soil microbial communities from Barrow, Alaska - Barrow Graham LP Incubations 011-21A (SPAdes) (version 2) | ecosystem: Environmental > Terrestrial > Soil > Wetlands > Peat... | reverse complement strand
AGTGAAATATTTAAGAGGCACATATTGAAATAATTAAATATTAGATTGACAAAAACGATATCAGTAAAAATTGTGAAAATTGAACATACATCTGCGGAAAGTGGGATCAAGGTCGCCAATCGAAATTCCAGTAACTAATAAGTTACATAGGTTATTTCGTTGCGGGCACTTAATTCCCTTTACTTACACTAGTATTTTTTTTCTTCCCCCTATTTATCCGTTTTTCTACTTTTTTCCTTTAAGGCATCGTTTTTAATGCCTTATTTCTGCTTTTCTATTTTGATTTGTTTTTTAATTTGCTTTACGATACTTTCTTTTGAATAGAGATAGAAAGAAGCCGGAAGCCCTGTGTTTGAGATCATATAGAGTAAGTTCATAGCTGTCTGGTTAAGTCTCGGGGAGCATTTTAAAAGAGCGCTCCTTGAGATCCTTACCATTGCGTCCAGGGATTTTATCCCGGTAAGGTAGCTTTTTATATCCTTATTTCTCTGGCTTTTTTCAAAAATCAGGTCTATCCATGTATTCATTTCATCGATCAGGAGCTCCCTTGTAAGGTCTTCAGGGACGATGTAACTTTTTCCCTTTTCTATATTCCTGAAAAACTCCCTAAAATTCTCTCCCTTTGCAAGAGTGTAAACCTGCCCAAGCTTCCCTGAATGAGTGTCTGTTGTCGCAGCAATGCCTTTTCCAAATCTCTCAGCAAGAGCAATTGTAAGTTCGTTTTTCTGCTTTAGCTCATGCATGTTATACTCAAGTACAGGAAAGAGCTTTGCCAGTCTGAGTACTGCAGAAGGGTTAGGTTCCTGATGGAAGTCGAACCAGAAAGGATGGTTATACATGAAAGGCAATCTTCGCTTCTTGAGGTATCTAACAAAACTTTTCAAATCCCGCTCTATTTCCGCGATCTCTCGAAGTTCAAAGAATTCATCGCTTGCAAGCTCGAAAACGTTAACATGAATCTCATGTCCTGCAAATTCCGGGTCATCTACACTCATTTCAACTCCAGAGACGAGCTTTTCCTGATCCCATCCAAGAAGCTCGTATGCCCCTACGGTATCATGATCTGTAAATGTAATATAATCCATTCCCATTTTAAGGGCCTTCTCATAAAGACTCTCTGGATGTAGATCCATTGCAGGAAGCACATCAAAGGAACAGGTTGTGTGCACATGCAGGTCTGCTCGTCTCCAGCCTTCTTCCATAAGCTCCTCTGCACGTTCCGAAGTTATGAGTTTATCATCGTAATTCTTCTGCCTTCTCCCCATAGGCGTAGAATCCAGCGATTTTAATTCTCTTTAGATTATTTTTATTAAGTTTTTTTTCTCAATATAGTATATTCTTTTTTTAGATTAAGGTTTTCCGCACAACTTCTATCAGTATTTATAAGTTGTTGGACTCCTAGAATAAATTTTTAAGCCTATTTCCTGTTTTAACGCCCATACACTTTTTTTCCCTGTCCAGACCACCACATTTATAAATATTCCGAAATATTCCGGTATTTTTCACAAAAACGATAGTGATTAACTATGGGTCTATTTAGAAAGCTAAGGAAGATTATCAGCGTAATCTTTAAAAATGAGTCCGAACAAAAAGGAGACGATTTTGAAAGGTATGTAGTGGACCGTTTTGATGAAAAACACTTCTCTATCGTGCAGTGGACCACGGACATGGCAAGAAAACATACCCGATTTGTAGAATCCGACTGCGGTCCAGACCTTGTCCTCCGCTACAAACCCACAAATGAAATCTTCTGTGTAGAATGTAAGTTCAGGTCAAAACTCTTCAGAGGTAAACTCCAGTGGTCAGCATCAAGGCAGCTAGGACGTTACGGGGTCTTTGCAAAAGACAATGAAGTTCCTTTTTTGTAGTAATAGGGCTCGGCGGCAAAGCAAGAAAGCCGAAAAGAATGTTTTGCATTCCGCTTGAAGAAGCAAAGCTTCCTGCACTTTCTCCAGAGCTTTTTGAGAAATTCGAACGTAATCCGAAAAAGGATTTCTTCTGGAAAAATGGAATTTTGAAATAACTTTTGACATTTGATTTTTTTCTTTTATTTTTCTCTCTTTAGTTCCTATGTCTCCAATGTTTCTGCATTTCCAATATCAGAAACTCTTATTCAGAGGACTTATCTCAGAAATCCTTTTTCAGTTTTCTTTTTTTCACTCAACAAATATATAAGACTCCTTAAAGTATCTTTTATCCATGACCCTTGAGCCCGTGCATATACATAAGATCTCGGAGCTTGCAAAGAGGATTGACCGGTCATTTGAGCTTGAGGAGTCGAAGACGGCGACAGATATCTATTCACTGCTTGAAGAATTGAAGCTCGACGGAAAAGTCATCCTTAAAGCTGTTGGCAGGCTCTTTCGAGGGATTGTCAGGACTGAACTGATGGCACAGGGCGAGGACCCATATCCGGTTACTTATGCCTGTGACAGCGGGAGCACAAATCCCAAAACCTATGACAGCGGACTTTTTGTGGACTTCTGCCACTGCGGGCTGGCTTCAACACCTACTGATCTTGATATTCAGAGATGCAGGACAATTGTGTGTGCTGCTTACTCTTCTTCGCAGAGAGTGGCAATGCAGGCTACGTCAGGCTGGAAAACCTTCGACGAAGGGCTTGGAAGAGCAAAGCTGATTACAATTGCGCCGGATGAGCTGAAAAGAAAAGCTCCTGACATGGTTCACAGTTTTGCTATGTACCTTGCAGAGTCCGAGCATATTCTTTTTATGAAGGACATGGTGGAACCAGATAGCTTTTTCATAATGGATGGGCCTATTTACCCCAAACAGCTAATGTACTGGATGGTGCTGGATGACGAGGAAGTCAAGATCCGGCAAAACGACAATGCCCGAAAAATCTTCCAGAATTACATTGATATTATGGATCATTTTCTGGAAAAGAAGAGGCCTTTGATCGGATTTGTGAAAAATCCGGCTGACAAGCAGATTATGGACAGCGTCAGGAAGAAAAAGGAAGCCTTTGACCTGCCCTGGATGCTTGACGCCCAGTTTTTTCGTAACCTTCTTTCTCCCGAAAAATTTGACAGTAAGTCTGGACAGGGATATGATGGGCGGAATTCGAAAAATAGCGGGAAAAATGGCAAGCATAATGGTTCCAGAAATACCTACATTACTTACACTAACTGGTTCTTGCAACCCAATAGGTTTTACGAGAGGCTGCTTAACGGAACTTCACCTCTTGCAGCCGGCGATACACTCCAGCAAAAACTCAGGCACAGTTTTTCACCCGAGGATTATGCCCTTTGTTTTTTCATGCTTTACGTGCCCTCTACGGATGTAGTCTTCAAAATCGAAGCTCCTTACGGGCTTATTAAGGATGATTTCCTGCGAATGCAAATTACCAAAAAAGTGCTCTTTGACCTTTCTCTACATGGTTTTCCTCTTACCCTCACAAAAGCAGACCATCTCGCAAAAATCCGGAAAGTGGAGAGGCAAGAGATTGATAAATTCTTTGAAAATATGAATCCTGATACTACTTATAATGACACTCGGTGGGGTAATATTATTGAAATATGAAGACTCCGATATTCTGGCTTTTATCTCCGACAAACCTAAAAAGGAGCTGGCTCCTCAAATTAATTCGGGAGCAGAGGAGAACGCAGGCTTTAAACAAATCCCTGAAGAGGAAAATCCTGAAATTAAGATAGAGGAAAAGGTCGCAAGTTCCTTTGAAGGCGCTTTCGATCAAGCTACAATGCTCACACCTGAAGAATCACATGCTTTTTTACCAGTCGCTTCTATGGAATCCCAGGCTATCAGGCTTTCTGAAAAAGAAGATCTTCCCTTTGAAGCCTTTGCAGGTTATGACGAAGGTGTCTTAAAAACGTCCTCGTCTTCAGAAGCCTTCGGGATTGTTACTACAGGAATAGATCCTCTGGAAATAACTTCCTCAGGAGCCGTAATTACTGGATATATTACCTCTGCTCGGCGGGATGAGATCAGGCTCGGAACTTATGTGGTTGTACCCTATGATAGTGGTGAAAAACTCTTTGCGCGTGTAGGAAAACTCCAGTATAGACAGGAGTTTATGGTAGATGACGCAACTGAAATTCACTCAAGGCGTATGCTCAGTGCCCGTGCAAGCCCTATAAACGAGGCAGACTACAAATTTCTTGCCTGCCTTGACCCTCTTTGCATCCTGTACAGGAAGACTGAAGGTGCGCTCACAAGAAGGATGGCAGACAGGATCCCTCGCCCGAACACTCCTATCCTGCCTGTTACGAACAGGCTTGAGGTTCAAACAGGGCTCAATATTCCTGAAGAGGGCATTTTTCTCGGGCACCTGAGCGTTGGGGGAGAACTTGTAAAGACCCATTCCGAGCCTGAAACAGTTGCATATTACCTGCGAAATGACTATTCCATGGGCGATCCCCTTATTTTCAGGCACATGCTTATCTGTGGGAGCACAGGGACAGGAAAGACCTTCCTTTCTAAAAATATTCTCCGCCAGTTCATGACAGAAAACAACAGGTACAGGCTGCGAAGTTCTCCTGATAAGGCAAGGAAAAACCTCTGCCTGGTAATCATGGACCCTCAGGATGAATACTCTCAGCTTTTTGAGGACAACGAGACTCTGAACGAGGGAGATAAATTCAAGTTCGAATCCGAAAAAGTGACCTACGGTCGAGTTCAGTCTACAAAAGCTTTTGTGGCAAAAGTGGAAGGGCAAAAATATCCAGGGGATAAGTCGAGAGCCGAACAAATTGAGTTTACAATTCCTTTTTCCCTTGTAAAGCACAACTCCTGGCTTATTGCAGCAGCCGGAATGTCCGAACTCCAATATATAGGGATTGAAGTGCTTCTGGGGGACTTCTTCAAGTCAAGCGTGCCCCATACTTACCTCAATTTCATTAACAATATTGAAAATGAGGGTACTCGCTCCTACTATGTTGACAGCGGAAAACTCCACGAGTCCTCGTATGACGGCATTGTGAGGAGAGTAAATAGTCGATTCTTCTCGAAGGTTTTTGATCAGGATGCAACCTCAATTACCGAAATCCTGGATAGAATCTTCAAGCCAGGGCAGATTTCGGTTTTTCCAACCGAATATATAAGTGATCCGAGAATAAGGGATCTTATAGTGCTCACAATCATGAGCCTTATCGTGGATAACAAGCTCAGTACGACGGGAAAGGATGCAATCAAGGAAACTCCAATCATTCTTGCGCTGGATGAAGCTCACCGCTACCTTTCAAAGGCAAATGGAGAACACGCCCGCCTTATAATCTCCCGTTTCGCAGACGCAGCCCGCCAGGGCAGAAAAGAAGCACTTGGGCTCTTTTTGATTACTCAGGACCCCCAGGATATTGATGACACTGTTTTCAAACAGGTTAACACAAAAATGATTCTTAACCTCAATAATGACGCAGCTATAACGTCTCTGAAAGTTCCTAAAGAGTATGAGCGGAGAATCCCCTATCTTAAGAAAGGACAGATGATAATCCATTCTCCGGACAACAGTGATATCGTAGAAATAGTCGGACTTTCAAATTGTGTAGTAAGACACCGCTGATCTTCCTCAGGCAAGAACTCGATAAATGCCTGGATAATTTAAGCCATCTATTGAATCTATAATTTTTGCAGATTCTAACCTAAACTAACGTAAAAATATAGAGAATACCACGAATGTAAAACAAAATATGAAAAAAAATAATCTGGATGTAAAAGCTGCAATTAAAATCTAAAAATTCACTTTACAAGATCAAAATTTGATTGGAAATAGTACCTGTAAAATTTAGAGAAGAGCTTGCTGACCTGTGAAAAAGAGTTCAAGGAATGAGGCAAAAAGCTCTTGAACTAAAGTTAGCTGGTAGTTTACTTAATATACTTATTTTTGGATGTGGAAACAAGGACTTTGACAACTCCAAATGAAATAACTGCTATCAGGGATGCAGTTAATAGAACCATTAATAAATTCCCTGCATCAGCGAATTTAAACATAAAGTAGAATAAAAAAGCACTTACTACTGCTCCAATGCCCATCAAGATTATTGTCGGGTCTCCTAAAACGTTTTCAGTATCCTTACCCATCGTCAACAATTCCTTCTAAATAATTACCAGTAAATTACGATTTAAGATTTAATGAAGAACCCAAAATTTAGTAAAGCACTAAATAGCGGATTAGAGTTTTTAACGGAAACACCTATTTATTTAACTCGTTACAGGAACCAAGAGTGAGAACTCATGAGTAAAGGAAACCTGTACAGCTTAAGCGTAGTGAATTTTAATATTTCACACAGATTGGGGTAATTGCATATAAACTTTAGGTAATTATAGTCCTTAAATACTAAAATAAATTTACATTTTCTGACATTGAAAATTAGGTATACTTCCTCAAAAAAGCAGAAGATCAATAACAGGATCTTATTCTATAACATATAGGACTTACGCACTTTAATCTCCGCAAATTTAAAATTATATGAAATATAATTATGCATACATAAAATGTAAAACTTGGTTAAGTATGTCTATAAATCTGCCCAAATGTACTGACCTTGATTACATTAATTTTCTTATTGCTGCATCTAACGTTTATAGTTGTAGTGAAGCTGCTCGCGGTTTCCCTTCCTCAACTGATGTTCCCTCCCATGATTGTTTTACTCGACTCCTTCAAAAGCAACCTTCAGACACAGAACCTTTATGGAACGAAGTAAGGAAATTCGTTACTCCTAGCGAAGGTTATCTGATTGTCGACGACAAACATTGGACAAGCCCTATTCAAAAAAGATAGGTTTTGTTCGTTATCAGTGGAGTGGAAACATTGGACAAGCCCTATTCAAAAAAGATAGGTTTTGTTCGTTATCAGTGGAGTGGAAAGCATCATCGTACTGTTAAGGGAATTGGTCTAGTGTCGAGTCAACAGAAAAATGTCGTATAAATAGAATATGACTATTCAGAATCATTCAATTCTTGAGGATTGACGCGACACTAGTTACCTTGCTCTGGACAGATGGTAAGAAAATCTCACCTGTAGATTTTCGAATCTATGACATCGATGGAGACGAAAAAACCAAGAATGATCATTTCCGGGATATGCTTGACGAGGCCGAAGAACGCGGATTTAAACCGAAATTTGTAATGTTTGATACATGATATGCAAGCGTAAAGAATCTCAAAGCTATCAGGAAGAAACAATGGCATTTTTTAACAAGATTGAAATCAAATCGTTTGGTTAATCCTGATAATACGAAAAATATGCCTCTCGAAACAATTAATATACATCCCGAAGGAATTGTGGTTCATCTTTAAGAATATGATTTTGTTAAAGTATTTTGGATAGTTTCCAAAAAAGAAGACACGCAATACTGGGCGACAGATGTTCTGGATATGGATGAATCAGAGAGAGAAGACCTGGCTAACAAATCCTGGAAAATTGAAGAATATCATAGACGAATAAAACAGTTCTGTGGTGTGGAAAAGTGTCAGGCAAGGAAGAAAGAGTCGCAGAGAGCAATGTAATGTTATCATTGAGAGCTTTTCTAAGGCTGGAAGTACAAAGGATCAAAAATGGGATATCTTGGTTTGAAAGTAAAATGAAAATTCACAGAGTAACAGCAATAGGATATTTAAACCGACCAAGATACAGATTAAATATATTGTGATATTTAAAGAGTATAGGAAAAATAATATGAGGAGCCTGCTACTGCGTAAGTCCTAAGGTCATTAAACGCTCTTGAGATTCGCCCATAAGGTATCAATTGAAAATCCCGCAGATAAACAGCAATTGCCAAAGCTCTCGGACCATATTGGACTGGTTTTGTTATATTTTCCGGAAAATTAGCCTTGTTTTCACAACCACAGTAAGGGCATTTCTTGATTTCACTGCGACACAGTAACTATGAAATTTAAGGTAGGAATGTCAACTTCCTGCCGCTTCTCGTAATCGTTTGTTTCAATTTCCAAAAGGCTGTGACCGCAGTGTTTACAGTTATAAAGGCGATTGTTTGCAATTTCATTAGGAGAGTCGAAGGTCTTTAGTGTAGACCTAGGGTGTCCTTTCTGACCACCAGGAAGTCTACCACTCTTTTTTTAATCACTTTGAGTTTTTTTTCTCGACAAAAATATCAGTAGAAGGAGGTTTATTACTATTTTGACTGTTTTGATTCAAAAGAGCCTTTATATTTCGAATTTCTTCTTTAGCATCATTCAATTCAGACTCAAGACTCTCGATATGGTCAACGAGACTCGCTATATGGTCAATGATGATCTCAGGATTCGAATGACAGAGAATTAAAATATCCTCACGCTTCATGCAAAACACGAACAACAATTTTTATAATAATCGAGGTTTTGCCAAACTTGATGAAAATGCGTTAAAAGCAAAAAAATGGCATATAATTGCTTATTTAGCTAAAAAATTACATCTAATGCCTTTAAAATACCATCGTTAAATGGAGCTGAATACTGAATCAAGCGATAAGAACTTAAATAATGTTATATGTTTTTAGAAAAATCACATTTGGTGTGATTTTTCTTTACAAATTGCATAATATTATAAATGTTAATTAAGTATTAAAAATTAAAATCGGGCTTTTTCCTTTATTATGAGATTAATAAGCTCTTTAATGAGATTTATTGACATAAATTTGCATTAAATTGATTTCAAACTGCTTTAAACAAATTTTTTTACAAAATAGACATTTTTATCAAATATTATAGAAAATAAAGGAATTTGAGGGGAAATGGCAAAACCTCAATCAATATTAAAATTATCAGTATTGAGTGTAGCAGAAAAATAAGTTAGGAATAAAGGTGCTGACTAATTGCATTTATTTTAAGCCTTTAAACTTCAAATTATTAGGAGATACAATCCACCTCTGGCTGAGATAAGATGAAAGTTCCGCTTACCCCGCTAAACCAAAGCTTCAAATAAAATTTGTTATTCGAAATATTAAACGTTTTTAATCCTGGTCAGCTTCATTCAACAAAATATTTTTATAACAGTTATTCATACAAAAACTTATGACCCTCCCCATAGCCCGGCATCTTGAATCCGCAACTGTCAGGATAGATTATGAAAAATGTAAGGCATGTGGTCTCTGCGCTAAGGTCTGCAAAGGAGCCCCACTACACCTTGAAAACGGCAAGATAAGAGTCGATCAAGCTCGTTATTTCGGCTGCTTAGGCTGCGGTCACTGTGTTGCAGTCTGCCCCACAGGATCCATAACTGTCGAGGGAAGGGATATATCCCAGAGTTCGTTTATGGACATTCCTTCCGAAGAAAACCGGGCCAGGTACGAAAAACTTATGGCTCTAATGCTTGCCAGGCGCAGTATCAGGGAATTCGATAACAGGGAAGTTGAACAGGAAAAAACAGACAAGATCCTGGTAGTAGCAAGTACGGCACCAATGGGTATTCCACCTTCGGATGTTGAAGTCCTGGTTGTAAACGGAAAAGAGAAAGTAAGAGAATTTTCCGACGACGTCTTAGAGTATATGAAAAGCCAGAAGTGGATATTTTCAAAACCTGCTCTTTTCCTGATGAGGCCCATCATAAAAAAGGAAGAATATGAAGTCCTTGACAAATTCATGCATCCAGTCATCGAGATCTTTGAAGAAAAAAGAAAAGAAGGTACTGATTGGCTTCTCTATGGAGCTCCGCTTGCCATGCATTTCCACGTCTCCCCTTATGCTGATCCTGCAGATCCTTTTATCACAGCCACCTATGCAATGCTTGTCGCTGAAACCCTGGGCCTGGGAAGCTGCATGATTGGGAGCATCGGCCCGATGCTAAAAAATGGAGGAAAAAAGGTAAAAGAAAAGTATGGAATCAACCCCGGAAACCAACCGGGAATAGTGGTCATTTTCGGTTACCCTGCAATAAAGTACAAACGCGCTATCCGGAGAAAACTTGCAAAAATCCATTATTATTAGAAGGTGAGTTTCCTTTTTCTCAAATTCTTATTTAACTACCATTAACGGCTCTTCGTCATTCTCTATGGATAAGATGATTCTCAATTCAAGACCGCGTTGGTTTTTATGAGAATATCCACACAAAACAACGAAGAGCCCCATTAACTTATATTTGATTTTCGTCAAACTCTCATTTAACTTGACTTTCAAAAATGTAGTAAAAATCAACATCAATGGACCTATTTAGTATCACCCCCTCCCTCAGATAATTTCCCCTCTTGATATTGATTTGCTTAATTTTTCCATAAACTTCCCCAAATCCAGCAAAGAAACCAATCTAGCCTGTTTTGCGTTTATCTCTTCCATTATCATCTCAACTTTCCTGCACTACTTTCTGAAAAATCACATTTCAAGCTAAAAACGAGTTTCTGGGATCTTATTTACAAGTTCTAAAATAATTAAGAATTAGCTGGAAATCAAGGAAAACGACTCCGTAATGAAGTAGTCTCTGCTAAAAAAATCTAAATGTTATATATATACAATTACAATATTATATATAGGTGTAGCATTTCAAGCAAACTAAAAGGGGGATTAATACTTTATGAAAAGAAAATATTTACTTTGCCTAAGGAATAGCTAGGAAATAACTTCATGTTTTAACTTTGGGAACTGCTTTATAATTCCATTTCCCCAAATAATCATCAAAGACAATTTTCATATTTTGCTTGA
>Ga0209540_10003535_pt1 | contig 10606 bp, 10 predicted proteins | sample BarGraIncu01121A_FD_184501 | JGI IMG/M metagenome (GOLD analysis project Ga0209540, IMG submission 184501) | Arctic peat soil microbial communities from Barrow, Alaska - Barrow Graham LP Incubations 011-21A (SPAdes) (version 2) | ecosystem: Environmental > Terrestrial > Soil > Wetlands > Peat... | reverse complement strand
GTTAGACCTCGAAGCGCACGCCGCGCTGCCACTTAATTGCATCGTTACCAGCATCGACCGCGTGGCAGATTATAGTATAAACATAGCTGAAGTTGCCATAAATCTCTCAATCGCGAAAGCTGAGAATCAAGTGTAATCCTATAGGTCGTAAGTTGCGTGAAGCGATCTATATAGACTATATAGTTTATATAAGATATTGATATGATCTATATTCGCTCTAGGGAGCTGTGGTGACTTAATGAAGAAACTTTTACCAATTGTGTTTGTATCAATGCTCGTTGCACTAGTAGTGCTTGGAGCAGGATGCACTTCTAGCACGAACTCCACGAAATTGCAGCTTGCGGGGTCGACAACCGTGCAACCACACGCTGAAGCGCTGGCCAAGGCCTTCCAAGCTAACAACTCGAGCGTACAGGTATTCGTGCAAGGCGGCGGATCGTCTGCGGGCGTAACGGCCGTTGGCACAGGTACTGCTGATATCGGCATGTCATCGGCTAACCTGTCAAAAAGTCAGCTGTCACAGTATCCGAACCTCAAAGTGGTGCCCATTGCCGTTGATGGTATAGCCATCGTCGTCAATCCACAAAATCCCATCAACAATCTCACGCTAAGCCAGACGCGTGACATCTTCACAGGCAACGTAACCAACTGGAACCAAGTGGGCGGATCAGATGCGAAGATCAACGTTGTTAACCGTGAAGAAGGGTCGGGGACCCGCGATGGGATACAGAAGATCGTGTTGAAAGGCGGTAACTTTAGCAGCGGGGGAATCACGCAGTCTTCAACTGGCGCAGTGAGGTCGTATGTTGCCGGAGACCCGAATGCAATCGGCTATATCTCGTTCGCTGAGGTAGACAACTCGGTCAAAGCGCTTAGCATTGACGGCGTTGCTCCGACTTATGCCACTATCGCTAACGGAACTTACCCGATCCAGCGGGACCTCCTCTTTGTAACGAACGGAGACCCAAGCGGAAATGCAAAGGCCTTTATAGACTTCACGCTAAGTCCTGCAGGGCAAGCGATACTGAAGGCGGATAAGGAGATATCAATCAGCGACGCATCTGCGGCGAAGGTTACGACCTCGGCAGCGAAGTAAGCGACAACCAATCACCTCCCAATCACCTCCTTCTTTCCTTTTTTAATAGGAGTGATCTGTATTAAGCCGAGCAGAGAAGTACGATCGCTTCGCAGATCAGCAACCCGCGACATTAGAGAGCGAACCATAGCACTATTGCTGCTGCTGTGTGGAATCTCATCAGTTTGCGCCATTTTTCTGATTATCACGTTCATCTTCGCTGAGGGATTGCCATTTCTCATCCAAGCCGGTCCAAGCTTCTTGATATCGAGCGTTTGGCGGCCGACGGACAGCTTTTCCGCCGGACTATGGGGCATCTTCCCGATCATCGTCGGATCGTTGATTGTCACATTAGGGGCGGTTGCGATTGGCACACCGCTTGGCGTTGCGTGCGCCGTATTCCTGGCCGAAATCGCCCCCGCTCCGGTTCGACGCGTGCTTGTGCCGTCGGTAAATGCGCTCGCCGGCGTCCCCTCGGTCGTTTACGGGTTCTTTGGCCTTTTGGTGATCGTGCCTTGGATACGGGGGCAATTTGGCGGATTCGGAACGAGTGTCTTCGCTGCGTGGCTCATACTCTTTATCATGATCCTGCCCACGATTATCAGTATCTCTACGGACTCCATTCGCGCGGTTCCCCGCGAATATAAAGAGGGCAGCCTAGCCATGGGGGCGACGCGCTGGCAGACTATCAGGAGCGTGCTGGTTCCGGCAGCGAGTTCGGGGATAATAGCGAGCGTCATTCTAGGCATGGGACGAGCCATCGGTGAGACGATGGCGGTGCTGATGGTGGCTGGTAACTCTGTCACCATCCCAGACTCAATATTTGCCCCCACAAGCACGCTGACCGCGCAAATTGCGCTTGAGATGGGATACGCCACAGGGGCGCATCGCGAGGCGCTTTTTGCGATGGGCATCGTGCTTTTTGCGTTTATTATGATCCTCACAGGCATCGCAAACCTTGCAAGCAGGAGGCGCATCACCTACTAATGGAGGCGAAACGGCGTGAGCTGGTGCCCTTGGCATTGCTGTGGGGCGCAGGAATTGCGACGCTCGTCATACTGATCGTCATATTGGCATATATACTGGCAAACGGCTTGCCGGTCATTTCCTGGCACTTTTTAACGGGCGAGCCTGCGCTGTGGGGACAAACCGGCGGAGGAATCTACTCCACAATCGTGGCGACGTTAGCTGTTACCGGCATAAGCTTGCTTGTAGCTGCCCCTCTCAGCGTTGGAGGAGCAATATACCTGAATGAGTACACTAAGGAGACCCCTCTGCGAAAGGTTATCCGCCAGGCCGCGGAAATCTTGGCAGGGATACCGTCGATCATTGTCGGCCTCTTTGGGTTCCTTTTCTTTGTCATCTATCTTGCACCGCTCACTGGGGGATGGTCGATGATCTCAGGCGGCCTGACCCTGGCTTTCATGGTGCTGCCGATATCGCTGAGAACCTCGGAAGAGGCCCTCAAAACCGTGCCTGCAGAGCTCCGCGAAGGGAGCCTCGGCATTGGTGCGACGAAATGGCAGTCAATAACTACCGTCGTCCTGCCCACCGCGCTTCCCGGAATCATCACGGGGCTCATCCTCGGGGTCGGACGCGCGGTGGGCGAGACCGCTGCCATCCTCCTCACTGCGGGTGGCTCTTTAAACTTGATCCATAGCCTCCGCGACCCTGGGCGCCCAATGACGCTCAACATCTATGACGTTCTGACCGAGTATCGCGACACCACTACCGCCTACGGCACAGCCGCCGTGCTGATAATTGCCATCCTCGCCATTACGCTTATTACCGACGTCTTAATGAACAACTATACTAAGAAACTTAAGGGGCTGTAGGGGCCGATGAATAACTCTATCGAGATCAGCGTGAAGAACCTGAGCCTATGGTTCGGCAAGTTCCAAGCGCTCAAGAACGTCAGCATCGACATTCAAAAGAATCAGGTGACGGCGCTCATTGGCCCTTCGGGGTGCGGAAAATCGACCTTTATCAAAACGCTTGACCGGATGAACGACCTCGTGGACAACGTCAAGACTACTGGCGAGGTGCTGTACCAAGGGACGAATATCCTCGATTCGGATACAGACGTGGTGGAGCTGCGTAAGCAGATCGGAATGGTCTTTCAGAAGCCGAACCCGTTTCCGAAGTCGATCTTCGATAACGTCGCGTACGGCCCGAGGGTGCACGGGGTTCGAAAAAAGCAGAATCTAGTCGAAGTTGTGGAACGAAGTCTAAAAGCAGCGGCCCTTTGGGAAGAAGTAAAAGATCGATTAAATGAATCAGCTCTTAGGCTTTCTGGTGGTCAGCAGCAGCGGCTCTGTATCGCAAGACTCCTCGCCGTTGAACCTGAGGTCCTCCTTATGGATGAACCTGCGTCAGCGCTTGACCCGATTGCGACCTCAAAGATAGAAGATTTGATATACGAGCTTAAAAAGGAATACACGATTATCATTGTCACGCACAACATGCAGCAAGCAGCGCGCGTCGCTACAAATACAGCGTTCTTCTATTTAGGTGAGCTCGTAGAATACGCCTCGACGATAGACTTATTTGAACGGCCACGAGATAAAAGAACTGAGGACTACGTAACCGGAAAGTTTGGATAAGACAAGGAAGCTATGGCTAGGACTCGTTACGTTAGAAAGTTGAAAGAGTTGCGGCAAAACGTCATAGACATGGGCGCCCTTACCGTGCGAGCCGTAGAGGATGTGCTGACCGCGCTTGAGATGAGTGATACTGCGCTTGCTGAGCGTGTAATCGCTAACGACGATGCTATAAACAATTTCGATCGAAAGATAGAGGCGCAGTGCATGACGCTTCTAGCCCTCGAACAACCTATGGCGAAAGACCTGCGAATGATTGCGACCTCGTTAAAGATGATAACTGATTTGGAACGCATCGGCGATTTCGTCGTCGACATTGCTGAAGAGGTCGTAACTATGGCAAAGCCCATCCGCATACCCGTTTCCGCAACGAAATTCAACGAGCTTGTGGCTGATGTGAAGTCGATGGTTGCGGACAGCATCGAAACGTACGCGACAGGCAACGTTCAACATGCACGCAGCTTTGAGGCGCGAGACGATAGAATTGACTTTTTGTTCAAAAATATCGTTGAAAGTATGGTGAACGCGCTCGCGCAAGGCCAATGCTCAACGGAGACTGTTGCTGACGTGGCTAGCCTCCTATTCATCATTCGATACCTTGAGCGCATTGCGGATCACGCGGTAAACATTGGCAATCGCGTCTGTTACATGGAAGAAGGCGACCGGCGCTATTTAAAATAGTAAAGTTCTTGCATAACGCTACCTCAAAGCGTGTTTGGTCACGATGCCAACTTACCACTCTCGCGTCACCTGATCTGTTCTCGTGCCGACGTTACAACACATTCTTTCAAAAATACGCCCGATCGGAGTTAGATGGTGTCGCTTCCCGTTGCGTCGACGCGGAGCACGAAATCGTCACTTTAGAAGGGGCAAGATCCACGCTAAAATGGCGACAACGCAATATGTTAAGGCGTCTAGTTAGTGGAAAAGGAAGAAATTAGCAGAAAGGAGGTATCACATGGGTTTTTCATCGACCACAATAAGAGCTCCGTTAGACGTTCCCCAAGAGATGCGGACTGAATATGTAAAAAATTTGTTCAATATTACCAGGGGAAGCGGCCGTCTGATGTTATTTGCGGGAGACCAGAAGATAGAACACTTAAATGATGACTTCTATGGCCCTGGAATCTCGCCTGAGGACAACGATCCTGAACACTTATTTCGTATCGCGAGCAGCGCTGAAATCGGGTGTTTTGCGACCCAACTGGGCTTGGTTGCTCGCTACGGTGAGGATTATCCGCGCGTTAACTACCTTGTCAAACTTAATTCCAAGACGAATGTTGTAAAGACGGAACAGGCAGAGCCTTTGAGCGGCGCGTTTTATTCATTGGCTCAAGTCGATGAATTTCGGCAGCATTCGGCCTTGAGCATTCCTGCCGTCGGGTACACGATTTACGCAGGAAGCGAATACGAAGCGCAGATGTTGCGAGAGGCGGCCCAGATTATCTACGGGGCCCACAAACGTGGGATGATCGTAGTTGTTTGGATCTATCCCCGCGGCGCGGCCGTAAAAGATGAGCATGATCCGCATCTCATCGCCGGAGCAGCTGGATTGGGCGGCGCCCTCGGCGCTGATTTTGTGAAAGTAAACTATCCAAAGAAAGACGGCGTTGATTCCAAAGAGGCCTTCAAGGAGGCCGTGCAGGCCGCGGGCAGGTGTAAAGTACTGTGCGCCGGGGGCTCAAGCGTCGACGTGAAGCTCTTTCTCGAGCGCCTTTGGGAGCAAATATTCGTAAGCGGCGCCGGTGGCAATGCGACAGGCAGGAACATCCACCAGAAGCGGCTCAAAGAAGCCATTCAAATGTGCAATGCAATTTCAGCCATCGTCGTAAACGGGGCGGGCGCAAAAGAAGCACTGGACATTTATGCGGGAAGAAAAGAGTTTAAAGTGAAAGACTATACCATGCCGTAAATCGATGTTGCCGTCTTAGGTAACGCCGTCCGTACGTGATCTCTGCACGAATAGAGGGAGGGAGCCATGATATACACGATCACGCTGAATCCTGCGCTTGACCGTATTCTCACTGTTGAGTCTATTGAGTATCATAACCCAAATCGGGTAGACGGCGATGATCGATATGCAGGCGGCAAAGGCATCGACGTTTCCAAAGCGCTCACCAGGCTTGGCGTGGACAATAAAGCAATAGGTTTTTCTGGCGGGTTCACTGGGCAGGAGCTCGAAGGATCCCTTTTCAATCTCGGGGTAAACTGCGAGTTTGTCAGAATCTCTGCCGAAACCCGCACCAACGTGTATATTCACGAGACAGCAAGAAACCGGCAGATCTCGTTCAACCTGCGCGGGCCTTTGATCCAGTCCTTCGAGCTTATGGAAATGATCGACGTCATCAAAGGTCTCGAGGATGCTAATTACGTTATCCTCAGCGGGAGTATCCCCGCAGGGGTCAATCCGATCATTTATGAAAAAATCGTAGAGATCGCAAAAGCCAAAGGAGCGAAGGTCGTTCTCGATAGTGACGATGAGGCATTCAAGGCAGGTTTGAGGGCGAAACCCCATATTATCAAGCCGAATGTTCGTGAGCTTGAACGACTGATGGCTCGGCCGCTCAAAGACATCGGTGCGATCGTCGACGCCGCCGTGGACTTGCACGAACGAGGCATCGATGTCGTCCTCGTTTCAATGGGCGCGAAAGGCGTGCTGCTCGTGACCAAAGATGAACGCTGGATGGCACACCCACCACGAGTAACTGTCGTCAATACCATCGGCGCCGGGGACTCAGCCGTTGCCGGGTTTGTTCACGGCTTGGTCTTGGGCGAGAGCTGCAAGGAGGCAGTAAAGCGGGCTGCAGCGACTGGAACAGCGGCAACGCTCATCAATGACGTTTCAATAACCCAAGAAAGCGTAGACGCGATTCTTGCGCAAGTGAAGGTCCGCCGGGCCATTTAGAGGGTGTGCGCTCCGCTACTATCGTTTTCGATAGGAGTTGATTTCATTTCGGAAATGTGCCGCCATCTTGTGAGGTGATTGCGCGAAAATTATGTCCCGCGAAATGGCGATAATGCCCATACGCCCGTCAGAGTTTATTCCGCTTGAAACTGCAGTCTGGAGGTCACCGCCTTGTGGTCCAACGCCCGGGATGAGGAGTGGGACACCCTCACCTACAAGACCGCGCATTGTTTTAAGCTCGCTTCCTTGGGTGGCACCTACGACGAAGCCGAGATTGCCGTATATGTCCCATCCCAGCGCTTTCTTAGCTACGATCTGATAGAGCGGTTCTGAACATGCTAGGTCTTGTATCTCTGTCGCTCCGGCGTTAGATGTCCTACAAAGAATAAAGACGCCCTTGTTGCGCCGCTCGAGGAAGGGCTCTATTGCGTCGAGTCCCATGTAAGGGCTGACAGTGACGGCGTCACCTCCTATGATCTCGTATACGTATTTGGCGTAAGCCTTTGATGAGTGTGCCACGTCAGCCCGTTTTGCATCGACTATGACCGGCACGTGCACGAACTCTTTAATGTACTGCACCGTCTTAATCAGGGCTTCTATGCCGGAGGGTCCGCGCGCTTCATAGAACGCCGTATTCACCTTATAACAGCACACTAAATCGAGCGTGGCGCTTATGATACGTTGATTAAAATCAAACGCGTCATCTACCGTGCCGTCAGGGTCTAGCCCTACGCATAGCCAGCTGTTGTTCTGACGTGCCGTTTTTTCTAAGTCTCGTAAAAAAGCCACCATTATTGTTCTATCCTGAGCTTAGGGAATATATCCATCCCTCTCTCTTTGCCGCTTGTGTTGCCTATTAACCACTGCTCGCGACACTAACGTCGGTTACGCGAATCGTTGGCGTCGTTAATCCAAAGTACGTCTTGACATCTCGACTCAGCCCATCGATCTGCTTTAGCAAATCGAGGACGTTGATTCCTATGTTCGTTTGTTGCAGAGCGTGTTTGCATTCACCGTCTTCGATGGCGTATCCCGCGTACACCATGCCGGAGAACTCCCCCGTACTCATGTTCGGGTGATCGCCTGTTGCGCGGACATAGATGCCACGTCGCACGTCCTTAATAACATCCGCCTCACCACCATTTGTGATTATTAGGTTTGTCGGAGAAATTAAAGGCGGTTGTCGATAGTCTCCCCGAGAGGCGTTGCCTGTACTCATTTTGCCTTCTTTGTTTGCAGTATAACTGTCGTATAGATATGAACGCAAGACGCCATTTTCGATAAGGGGGGTCCGCTGTGACGGCACGCCTTCCGCATCAAACGGGCTCGTCTCCAAACCGCCCCTTAGGAGCCCATCATCAACGAGCGTGAAACCGGTTACAGCGATCTGTTCGCCGATTTTTCCCGTAAGGAACGACCGATCTCGTTGCACATCGTCGGCGCTCACAGCTGTAGCAGCGGCGATGACCGGCCCAACAGCAAGTGGGTCAAAAACGACGGGCATCTTACCTGATTGAATCGGTTGTGGATTCATGCTACTCAGTGCCATCTCGCCTGCGGTACGCCCGACTAGCTCGATGTCTAAATCGAAGCGCCGAGACGCAGCATACTCGAAGCCATTCCCACTGGCGTCTCTCTCATGTGCGACAGCGTCCACGTCGATTGCTGCTTGCGTCCCACTGTCTGTCCCTACCACCCCGAGCGTATTTGCGATGGCATCACTCCACAGTCCGACTGATGCACCAGAATTAATGATATCGACGCGCTTATCAATACGGGAAGCGTCGGCCACGTCAATGGCAAGCTGCACTACGGTTGCGACATCGAGAGATGCGATTGTGCGATCCCAAGTGCCGGTCACAGTTGGGTAGCTTTCGGGGAGCGAAAGAGACTTAAAATCCTTATCAGGGCTCCCCGCGCGTGCTGCCGAGATCGCCTTTTCTACAGCGAATTCAACCCGTTCGAGAGACGCGTACGCGTAGCCCATGCTGCCATTCTTAAAGACGCGAACGCCAATGCCACACTCGAAGCCGCTTTGACTCGATTTGATGTGACCTTTTTCTAGCTCTGCGCTAACAGAGTCCGAATGGGTGGCGAACGCCTCTCCTTGATAGATTGACGTGTCTATGAGCGCCAATGCCTGGAAACAAGCGTCGAGGAGCGCTTTTTCTCGCTCAGCGGCTTTGTTCGTCACCTATATCCCTCCGACGACAACATTGCTGACTCGCATGTAGGCCCCACCTGTCGTATTTGGAGTCATTTGTCCGCCTTTTCCGCACGTTCCGGGCTCGAACGTCAAAGTCTGTCCTATGGCGCTGATGTTATGAAGAACTTCGAGAGTCATCGCGCTCAGTGCTGCATCTCTCAAATGATCGCGTAGTTCGCCGTGTTCGACGACGTACGCCTCTCTGCTTTTAAACGTTAGCATCCCTGTTGTAGGAGTTGTGTAGCCATATTGCCAACCGACAAAATATATCCCACTAAATCCATCGAGCAGCTCATCGAATGTATAGTCCCCAGGCTCAAAGAAGGTGTTGCTCATCCGAACGATGGGCGGATCGTCATATCGCTGGGCACGTGCGCTACCGTTCGATCCTAAGCCAAGGCGCGACCCAGTCTCGACATCTGTGAGGTAGCTCTGCAGAATCCCGCGCTCCATAAGCACCTTTCGCCGTGTCTGTATACCCTCATCATCGTAAGCCAAGTAGCCATAGCTCTGCAAACTCGGATCGTCAACAATCGAAACCGCTTCAGAGCCAATCTTATGGTTAAGCTTCCCGGCGAGTATGGACGTACCCGAAATAATCGCGTCAGCTTCGGCAGCATGTCCGAATGCCTCGTGCGCAAAAACGCCTGACAGCGACGGATCGAGCATGGCTTCGAACTGTCCAGATGGTGCCGGTTTTGCATCGAGAAGCGAAACTGCTTGCGATGCTGCAATTCGACCGATGTCCGCGTCGTCTGAAAACAACTCAAATCCCTTTGAGTCGCCTCTCGCCTTATAGCCAGATTGCCGAAGTGCACCTTCTTTGGCGAAGATCATGGCACGCGCGATCGATCGCACCGCAGTCTCGTCAATGTAAGTCCCCTCAGAATTTGCGATTATCTTCCGCAGCACAAGGTCACTGTAGCCAATCTCTGTACTGTTGATGCGGTCATCTGTTTCTTTAGCTTCTTGCTCTTGGTGGAGCACATAGTTGAGCTTATCTGCGATCGAGACATGGGTCGGTAGCTGTTGTACGGTTGGTGTCACGGCGTCTTCAAACACCGGCACATCGATCGAGAACTTTTCAGCGCGCGCAAATACTGCTTTAGCTAGACTAACCGCGCGTTCAGCGCAGTTTAACAGCCCTTTTCGATCCACTTGTGTGGTATACGCAAACCCCCACGCGCCGTCTAAAAAAGCTCTTATCCCAGCTCCGAGCTCATTTGAGCTGTTTATCTTCGTTATTCCGTCTTTCGTTGAGATGGATGTGCCTTCGGAGCTTTCGAGTCTGATATCAGAGAATTGGGCCCCACGCGCACACGCGTTGCTGAGGGCCTCTTCAACGTCTGCCTGTTTTTCGCTTAGTTCTTGCATCAGCGATTGCATCTCCGTACGACTAACATTGGGCTTGGATAAATGGTTTTTCCACGAGACGTTAAGCCTGCGAATGTCATCTAACTTAGCCTCGATCCTCAGCACGTGCTGCTTAGATCCGTTAATCTATTCAATGCGGACGCGTAGTTTATAAAGACTAACGTCTACCTGACTACGAGGAAACTGAAGCTGGTCAAACGTCAAACGAGGTGTTTACCTGATCCAAGAACAACCAAGTAAGGTGAGATTGCCTAGAAAAAATAGCAACGAAATCTTTGGGACGGTCGAAAAGATGCTCGGTGGAAGCCGAATTACCGTTCGCTCTCAAGATGGAAAAACTCGCATGGGGCGAATTCCGGGGAAAATGAAAAGAAGGGTGTGGCTTCGTGTGGGCGATGTAATCATTATCAGACCGTGGAGTATCCAAGATGAAAAGGCGGACGTCG
>Ga0209540_10003534_pt1 | contig 10607 bp, 11 predicted proteins | sample BarGraIncu01121A_FD_184501 | JGI IMG/M metagenome (GOLD analysis project Ga0209540, IMG submission 184501) | Arctic peat soil microbial communities from Barrow, Alaska - Barrow Graham LP Incubations 011-21A (SPAdes) (version 2) | ecosystem: Environmental > Terrestrial > Soil > Wetlands > Peat... | reverse complement strand
AAAATTGAACGCCGGGCTTGTAATGCTCGTTATAATATTGCTCTAAAAATGAGATGGAAGGCAAGTTAAACCCGCTCCCTGCGCAATTGCTTAACTTTTTCCGTTATGCGATGGAGAGCAGACTTTCTGAAATAGCATTCGTTACAATCTTCGAAGCCTAGTAATTTACAGAGTTCTGGCTCGTCGGGCCTCAGGTCAAAATTAGAATTCGATTCGTCAAAATTATCATATTTAATGTTTTGCAGAAGTTGTTTCCTCTATGTGTTTTGGGTTGTTCACACTAGGGAAAAACAACGGTTAGTTTGCCAAAAAACGGCAAAACTATATATGTATTGAAAACTAGAATAATACCTAACAGCACATTTTATGCGTTGTTCAGTTTCCAGGTAAATCTAGTTTTCTTAACGATATCGAAGCCCTGTTAACGCCGGCCAGCGTGCCAGGGCTTTCCGTTATTGTTTCCTTTTGTGTTATATTTTATTTATTTTCATCATTTTTACAAAGTTAAATCAAGTTTATTTGTCTTTTTTCTGATCTGCTTTACAACACGGAACTTCAGGAAAATTTAGTTTTCCTGTCGCTCGTTTCTCTTTCTTTGCTTTTCTTGGTATATCCCAGTAAGGAGAACCACAATTCGCGCAGGTTCTCGGTAGTTTATTTTGATATCTGGGGAACCATTCGAAGTCACACCGTAAGCAGTGGAGCTTTTTTACTTCCACCATTTTAATATGTTCGTCTGTCTCAATCATATAGATTCAATCTATGAGACTAATCATTAATATACTTTGTCACACTTTGAATAAACCACAAATGCGGTCAGACAAACACAACTTAATTCTAAGAAGAGTAATCCAATAATTGACTACTCGATTTTATACTGTTCACAGTGTTGCTGTTTATTAGTTGTTAAATATATAAAGCTTTGTGTCGCCCGATGCGGTTTTTGTTCTCATGTATACGAATGGATATAAGTTCGTGTTGATACGAACAAATGTTATAAAAAAGAAGTTGGGCGTTATAGTCCTTCCCAGAAAGGTATTCCTAAAATTACAGAGACTCTGTCGGGGTAACAAGTGAGATACCCCTGCATATCCCCGACCTCTTTTTTGTTATTCGCCTCTTCGGATCATTTACCAGTAACAAGTGAGATACTCCTGCATATCCCCGACCTCGCCGAAATATTCAAAATACTGTTTAAACAATTCCCATTTTTCAGGAATTTCTATATTCAACTTATAGTATGAGTACCCATTCAGAAGAGAAGTTACGGCTGGAATCAGGCATAAACTTTTCAATTCTTTCTCTCTGAGTACCTTCTCAAAGGGTCCGGCTACTTCGGCAGGGAGCTCTAGGTAAGGGTGCCCTAGGGCCAGGCTCTTTACCCAAACAGCGGTTCGCCCGCATATAGTTTTTATATCACATGCTGTCGCCTCTTTCTCTGCCTCTTCGGTGATTAATCGACCTTCTTCATCAAATCCGTAAAGTCTTATAATCAATTGTCCTGAATCACTCCGATAAAAATACATTTTCTTATCGTTCCAGCTGGTAATATGAATTGCATCTTTAGCAAGCGCCTTCTCTTTGCGTTTCTGTGCTCTAGTTTCCAGTACATCATGAGGAATTTTGACATCCGTAGGCATCAGGTTGTTTTTGTCATATTGTTGCAGGTTGAGAGGTCTCAAATCAATTATGATTTTGCCATCCTCATTTGGTTTTAGATCTTTGTCTACGAAAGTTAGTTTTTGTGTGTTAGATGCAATCGAGAATGATTCGTCGTCGATTGCAATTACCGGAATCGAATCCCAGGTGTTGGAGGTTCCCAGTCGGTACAGTGGAATTTTATGTAATGTTCTAGCGTCGACTATGTTTGTTTTATCTCCTTTGTTTTTGTTTTATTGTTAACACGGTTAATCAGGTTTTATAAAAAAAAATGGTTTTTATTTCTAAATAAAATATAGTTCTGTTACAGAAAAAGTTACCAAATATATACATTGCAACGAAAAAGAAAGATATTTAACACATTTCATCTAAGGAGTCGTCACAGAACAAACTATGCACAGGTTTCTAATGGATGCCTTGATTTTCAAGATCATAACCATCAATTGAAAAGTAACTGTATGAGAAATCTGTATAATCTATTTTGTGACAGTTACTAAGGGATTGATGACAGACTCACAAATTCAATACAACCTTAAGTATCCTGTATGACCACATTTAATTTTGAGTGAGCCTGTTAATCCCTTCTTTATATCCCACAGGCCTGCTAGAACGATTTTAATTAGTAGAATATGTAAAATTATGGTCTAAGACAAAATTAGAAGATTGTATCTCAAAGCGCATGTATATAAAAATATATGTAGATGTAAGTTCTAATTAGAACAAGAGTTAAAGCAATCCTAGTAACATATTATCTAAAATATGGATACTCCTTTTTTATTATTGCTTGTCATTCTGGTACTGTGGGAAACTGTCTGGAAAGGTATAGCTCTCTGGAAAGCGGCAAGGGAAAGTCAGAGATACTGGTTTGTTGCCATGCTTATCTTAAACACAGCTGGTATTTTGCCGCTTCTTTATATTTTTGTATTCAAACAAAGCAAAAAGGGGTTGTAATTAACAGACAGATCATCCTGGCGTGGGATGTGTATCATCGAGCACTAAACTTGTGTACTAATTTAGTTCATATCACAACACAGAACTAGAATAGTGAAATTCTAGTACACGGTCTGGTTCACACACTTCGTGTAGGTAAACGATCGAATGTATACTTGCTAGTCCTGTGTGCTGCTATGTGCATTAATTAAACTAGAAATGCATATCTGGACACCAGGACTTATTCATTGTACTGTAATTGTTTTTGACATTTTGGACACGATTTGTTTAATAATATTAATTGTTCTACGAATTATATTGATAATAGGGTTCTGTTGACTCTGTTCCAAAATCTAGTGATGAACGTAAAATTAAAAATCACTAGATTTTATAATTGGTTGCAATCCTTGCGATTATACGTCTGGCTTGAAGTCTTTAGATAACGAATGTTGATTTTGATTGTAGACCGAATTCTTCTTACGAATTTAGATTTTCAATTAAGAAATGCAAAAATCACTAGATTTTGGAACAGAGTCGGTTCTGTTGCAAAAATAATTTTACTGCCTTTTTAGGCTATAACTATTACTTTTTTGTAACTATTCAGCCTTGGTAAAACAACTCAATAGCCATCTTTCATAAGATTCGATGGGCAAATTTCAGTGAGCTCATTTTTTATAATTGTTAGCTATTGATCGTGTTTTTCATTTTTCCATCAGTTAGTAATCAGGCGTACCTATTACGTCAAAATCGATATTAGCCAACTGGTTTGGGGGAGGCTGAATAGTTACGCTTTTTTTATCATTATTGACCTGTTTATGGCATATAAATATCCGATTTGTGATGTTTTTCACTGGTTTTGTAAAATAGCCAGATTTTTTGCAATAGAACCTCCTGGAGGACCGTAAGGGACCGTAACAGCTTACAGACAATTCTGAAATTCAAAAACTAGAATATTTATTTTATATAATTTTATATAATTAATTAATATATCTACAACTAATCACATTCTACTTACTTGTTAACTCAAAGAAGTGCAGTCGAATGGTTAACCAACTTTCTTCTTTATGTTATGGTTAGGTGCTTATCCTGGTAGTTTCAGTACTTCACCAACTGGATCAGAAAATCATCTATCCCCATTACGATTTCAAACATTTAACAGAAAAGTATTTTGAAATCGGAATGAAGCTAGATGATTTTCTGATCCAGTTAGTGAAGTACTGTAGTTTGCTGGCTTGTTCTCAGTCGATCCGTCTGTAAGTGTCTTACGCTCCCTTACGTTCCGAGTATCAGCCTTATTTCTCTCCTGCCATACTTCTTTTTGTCTAGCTGCATATCTGGGAATAGTTCAACGATTTTTTGCAGGACTTCCTTTTTGACTTGCCGTACATTCTGTTTGTCGCCCATTTTGTACCTCTCTTCAATTCCATGTTTGAGAAACTGCACAATCTCCTGTGAGCTTAGAAATCCTTTGCCGCGCATATCTTTCAACTTAGCCACAAGTAAATGCGCTCTTGACTCTGTCTTCGTCGTGGGGCTATTCTCCGGCTCACAGCGAGGCTATTCTCCGGCTCACAGCGAGGCTCGTTAACAATCTCGGCAATCCTATCAGCTAAAATAGAAAGTTGCTCTGGGATAGTAGGTTCGTCAGAGTCTAACAAGTCATTGAATCCTAATTTATTTTCAATAGTTGCAAGTCTTTTCAAGATATTCAAGTCACTTGTTACTATTGAATTATCAATGAAAAGTTTTAGAAAAGTCTGTACTTCAGGATACTTCAACAGTTCAATGAGTTGTTTAACCCTTTCGGGAACGAAACTTTTATTATCAATGGTTGCATGGTGTATACTAAGCAAGGGCACTATCTCCTCTAAGCAAGGTGTACTATCCCCTTCGATAGGGTTTGAGGATCTGGGTTTGGGCACTTCGATCCTCGCATTATAACTCTTCTTTTTCTGTAATGCGTTTAATCTTTAAAAGTTCTTCCTCTTGTTCCTACATCACAGTCAATAAAATAATACTTGTTTTATACATTTAAAATTTATAAAAAATGTTATATCACATAACTGTCTATAATAATTAATCTAGTCCTTGGGGGATACTAGGTTTTCACAAATGGCAGAGGATAATTAACCTCTGTCATTCACATTACCATATTCAGTTCTGTTGCAAAAAATATGAACATTTTACAGAATCGTTGAAATCCTTCACAATAAGGTAATTTGGATGATCAAATTGGGGGTAAAATAACATTTAAAGGAAATAATAATAGCCTTAAAGTACAGAAAAATTATTTTTGCAACGGAACCATATTTTGCTGCAGTAAAAGCTTATTTTATTGATCATCACGATCCCGCTAGGGTATATAAATTCCTTCTGGATACGTTACGGGAAGATGAATATAAACTGTCTGAGGAGATGCTTTACCGGAGTGTAGATACACTTGAAACAACAGATGGTTGCATGCGCTTCTACACCGACACAGAATGTATTCTTATGTTATGTTCAAACCCAAAGTGAGCTATTGGCTTCTGTAAGTTGATTCCCCTCTTCTTTTTCGAAATAATATTCAGAAGAATTTCTTCCATAAGTTTTATAGAACAGAAGGTCATAGTTAGATTGTAAAACAAGCCTCTGTGTTTGGATGTGCAGGAAGTTTCGATCACTCTTCCTTCCTGCAATTCAAAATCTTCTTTTTCCAATTACTGTTTCCTAATAATAAGCAAAATTAGAAATAGAGCATAATATAGTTAAACATTATAATGAGTTTCAAGGAACATGTAGATAAATTCTTCAATCGATCAGACCAAGGAATTAAACTTTTTTTAGAAATAACGTTCATGATTCTTTTTTGTCTGATGTTGTATATCACCGTCTATACTATTAACATAGCTATGCATTTGAGTTATCATTAATGACACTTCATTACCAAAATCTCTACCAGGGACATTTGGCTCCAGGTGCTTCAATCATCTTATAACTTTTCACCTGACTTTCCGTTATTGTTGTAAGGTTTTTAATCTGGGAATCTTTTTCTTTTAGTTGATCGCAGAGTAAGGTTATCTCTTCTTTGAGATCTGTAATTCTTGATAGCTGATTTTCATCCTTCGATTTTAGCTGTTCTTTCATGTCCTCTATTCTTTCATAATAACCATTCTCTTTAACTTTCAGTTGTTCTTCTAAACTCTCAATTCTTTTGTTCAAATCAATTGTATGGACTTCTAAGCTTTGTATCAGGCTATCCTTCGCTGTTAAAACTTCAGGTGCTATACTTTCCATTGGTCTAATTTCTTTCTCTTTTTTCGGAGGCTCTATTAACTTCTCCAGTCCCATTATGATAGCTCCAGATATACTGAAACCCAGTTTCATTACTTCATCATACAACCGCATATCAACTATCGCATTCACACGCTTTGATTCTTTGGTCACACATACTAAAATATGATGATCACATGTAAATTTTATGATGCTTGTATGATAATCCGCATATCATATATTATTCTGTAATATTTATACTAAAAATAGAACTTAAAGCATCGTTTTTTAAGATGAAACAGCAGATTTTAAGGCATGGCTACATTTCTCTAATATGTAGCTATTTTTCAATATTTCACCTCAAATCCTCAGAAAACTGAACTCTTAGAAGACTTCGATTTTTAAAAATGGCTACCTTTTATGAATAAAGGTAGCTATACTTCAGTATTAGTCAGTCCGAGATGGCCTTAAAAGGGTTATTTTGCAAAAATAATATTTCTGCAGTTTGAGACTATGATTCTCACCTTTGTGTACCATTTTGTCATACAGTTATGAAGTATAATATGTCTCTTGAATAGGTTTCTCTGACTTGGTTAAATTCTTAAATTGTCAGCAAATATGTAAATTTCACTTTTTCCCATACAATTTGAAGAGGATACCTAATTGTAAAGGTTTACACTGATTTTGTAACGAAGCCAGATTTTTTGTATCACAACCACTTCAACTGTACTAGATTTGAATTTTTGTCCACTTACTTGTTTTTTTAAGATGCTGTTCCAATTTGTATATATTTGGTTTTTGTTATAGTGTTATTTCCGGAACAGAACCACTTGTTACATTGCCGCTAAAATTATCTACTGGTTGAGCTAGGACATTTATTTCCTGAGCTGTCGCATCCCAACCTCTAGAATTGTTCACTTCTAAAACAACCCGATAAGTCCCAGGAGAAGTGAAATTAAACGTTGGATTCTTCTCTTTTGAAATATCCTTCAGCCCAAAATACCACAAACTTGAAGTTGCATCTGTACTGTTGTCTGTAAATGTTACGTTCAATGGCGCAATTCCGGAAATGGATGATGCAGAGAAATTAGCTACTGGCAAGCCTGTAGTGTTTTTATTGGCAACCACATAATCTATCTTTTTAAGTGAAGCATTTCCATCAGGTCCCGATACCTCCAATGTAACATTAAAGACTCCATAAGCTCCTGTTTTTCCGAATGAATGGCCAGTAGTTATGTTTGCGGTGCTGTAAAACCAACGATCAAATTGTGGATTATAAAATTCCCAAAGATATGTAGTAACGTTGCCGGTAACGTTAGAATTTAACCTAGCCTCTAAAGGAATAGTCCCTTTTGTAACGTTACAAGTAAAATCATTAATTGTTACATTACCTGCCGCAGAAGCTGTTGTAACTAAAGTTGCTGGCAATAATAATACAAATAATGAAACAATAGTAGCAATGTATCTTTTCATGAAAACTCTCCTCATACAACTTCTTTTTATACGCAAAAATAAATTCTACATAGGCATATAATATGGATAGTTTGAAGTTTTATGCCAAAAATTCTTCTTATTAGTTGCGTAAGTCCTACCTTTTTCTTTCGGCTGTTCCCAGTCAAAAGTATAACGACTATTGTTTAATATAAACTTTCTGTCGAAATTAATAAATATAAAAAGTTAACTTTTGAAAATAAAATTCAAATAATCCTTTATTTCTTAAAATCGCATCAAATAAAATAACAAATTTGGTTGTGGTGTAAAAATGATACTTAAGTAGTTCACTACTATAATTCTTACCTTTGTGTACCATTCTTTACTGAACTTTATTCTTATAATTTTTGCAGAGTAATAAGAAAAATTCATTATTTTTTGCTAATTATCTGTCTGAAGTTTTTAAGCACGATTTTTAATATTCAATATATAAGGGATTCGTTATGCTTATACACTATTTAGAATAGCCTATATGTTTCTCATTGATTTTTCGCATTGGGTAGGATCTACTAACAGAAGGAACCAAGCTTATTCCTATATAGTATGTAATAATCGAGAAAACAAACACATAGGCATTTGTGGAAAATTCTGCTCGGGAAAGGCAATTTTCTTTATAAAAAACAAACGATAATATAGGAATTATATTCCTAGTATTACATTTTTTTCAGAAATTGCATCTATTCTGCATACTGGAGGTAATTTGTCATTTTTTTGACATTTTTAATTTTACAGAATTTTCGACCACTGTAAGGATCATGTATAACATTTAATTTAGTGACTTATTGAAATTTATGAATGTTGCACTTACAGAACATTTGGTACACTGCCAGCACCGGGAGCAAAAAAGCCCTGGTGGAGATTTTGGTAATATCTAGAGCTTTTAAATATCCTCAGGATTTATTTTTGCGACTATTGGTTGCATGTTGAGATACATCGGAATGAAATTTTTCTTCTTGTTTTTCTCTATTTCTTGGAATCCATATTTTTTATAAAAATCGATCGCCTCAGGTTTAGAGTCTACAAGAATACAAGAATATACCTGCATCCAACACTCTTACAGATTGATAATGTTTTACCTATAGCAGCATATAACAAATGTGTGCCTATTCCTCTTTTTTTAAATCTTGAATCGACGGCTAATCTTGCTATTTTAATAGCTGGATATTTAGCATATTTATATTGCTCGATCCCATCTGTAATATACACAGCTTTAGCTTCTAGCGTATCTGTAGCTAAAGCTATATAGCCTACCAATTCGCCTTTCAAGAAGCATAAACTCGTTTTGCTAATCAAATTTCTCTGATCGATTAAAGCATCTTCTTTCAAAAAACTGTTTAATTCTGCATTTGCACAATTAAAAGAAGATAAATCGGATTTTTCGTTCAAAATGATAATAAGAAGATCGGAATCTGAAATAATCGAAGACAATTTTAAAACCTGTTATTTTCATATATTTTCTTAGCCTTCTTGAACATTTCAATCATTTCATCTGTTACTATGGGATTTTCTTCGTTTTCAAAAAATTTTTTAGCGTCTTCGCCTTCGATAACTAGTCCGAATTCAATAGGTTCGGCCATTAAAGATTTACCTCCAATTATTATTTAACAATCGACATTGAAATTATATATAATTGTCTTACCAAATTTTCCACCAGACATCCGGTTTTGGATTTTTTATAACAAGTTATAATACATAGGTTTTATTGAAAACTATACATAATTGAGAAATTTTGTATAGTTTTCTCTCAAATTTAAAGCTAAAACAGTGAAAATACATAAGTTTTACCTTAAAACCTATGCATTGTTCCAATTCAGTGACAAACTGCCTACATTCTTGAATATGCGAAATCATTTCAGGATACAACAATTAAAGATCTGAGCGTACGATTTTATCCCATTCGTGAGGTGACCCCTTTAAGACGTTCATTTATTATTTATGGTTCCGTTGCAAAAAATCAGAGCATTTTACAAAATCGTTGAAAACCTTCACAATAAGGTAATTTGAGTGATCAAATTGGGGTTAAAATAACATTTAAAGGGAAGAACAATAGCCTCAAAGTACAGAAAAATTATTTTTGCAACGGAACCCAAGAAAGTATCGAATTGGCGTCTTTACTTGTGATTAATTTCTTCCTTCCATGCTTTACAAGCATCCGTGACCTTCTGTATGAAGACGTCAAGCACAATATGATTGAAAAAATGCTGAAAATTTTCAGGAACAAAAATGGAGTTTGCACAAAAAAAGAACTGATACAATTAGGACACTTCTTGAAGAGTGAAAGAGACACAGCCCTTGATGCTTTACTAGAATGTGGCGCAGTAGAAGAAAGGATAAATTCCGAAACAAAACAGCATATTTACATTCTTAAGAATGATAACAAACCCAAGATAAAAATTGATAGTTTGGCAAAACGTTTTCAAAACTTGGAGTTCAAGTCATTTCGCAAATTTCGCAAAGTTCGCAAACTTCGCAGCGTAGCACAAGATGAAGAGTGCTCTGAGAAAAATGCGAAAAATGAACAAACAAAGTTAGATGATAACGAAAAATCGTTTTCTCACCTAGTGAAGGGTAGAGGGGTATACTCTTGCGAAGCTGCGAACAATGCGAAGTTTGCGAAAAATGCGAAATTTGAAGGTGGAGATCAAAACGAATGTGATTCGAAAGAAAATATCAAAGACTTACCTTTTAAGTCTATTGTAGTTACTGAAGACGAAGCAGGAAAATGGCTTGAAGAAGGTGGTTATTAATGTCTGTACTTTACCTGGACATTGAGACCACAGGCTTGGACCCATTAACTTGTGAGCTTGTAACCTTGCAAACCATGAATTCTAAAGGTGAATCAAGGATAATCAAAGATCCTGTGGCCTTAAAAACTGTTAAACCGGCACTTGAAAGAAACTTGATAGTATGTCATAATACCAAGTTCGACTCTAAATTCCTAAAATATCATTATGGCATCACTTTGTACAATGTGTATGACACCTATCTTGCGGAGATAGCAATATCCGGTGGAAAGCTTGCAAGAAGAAAAGGAGCTTCTCTTAAAGATCTGGTATTCAAGTACTGCGGTGTTACTCTTGACAAGTCTGAACAACTCGGATTTAAGAAAGGTAAACCACTCACAGCCGAGCAAGAACAGTATGCACTGAACGACTTGAAATATCTGCCTGAAATAATGAAGCAGCAGCAGGCTAAAATCAAGTTACTTGACCTTGAGAATATTGTCAACATTGAAATGAGATGCATTCCTGCGGTTGTATGGCTAGAATTATCTG
>Ga0209540_10003531_pt1 | contig 10612 bp, 7 predicted proteins | sample BarGraIncu01121A_FD_184501 | JGI IMG/M metagenome (GOLD analysis project Ga0209540, IMG submission 184501) | Arctic peat soil microbial communities from Barrow, Alaska - Barrow Graham LP Incubations 011-21A (SPAdes) (version 2) | ecosystem: Environmental > Terrestrial > Soil > Wetlands > Peat... | reverse complement strand
AAAGCCTATACTTTTGAACAACCTAGCGGGGGATGTGGCTTCTTTGAGTGCGTAAATAATTTTGAAGCTGCCCAAATTCTGTTCGATGCAGCTCGTGGCTGGCTGAAAGAGCGCGGAATGGAAGCCATGGATGGGCCGGTTAATTTTGGCGAAAACTACATGAATTGGGGACTTTTGGCTGATGGGTATATGCATCAGGGATTTGGAATGCCCTATAATCCTCCGTACTATGTCGATTTATTCAAAAAGTATGGCTTTGAAGTGTATTTTCAGCAGTTCAGTTACCATCTGGACTATTCCAAACCTTTTCCGGAGAGATTTTGGAAAATTGCCGGTTGGGTGGCACAAAAACCAGGCTACTCGTTCGAACACTTCTCTTTTGACAAAATAGAGAAGTTTATTGACGATTTCTGCTACATCTACGACGAAGCCTGGCGGTTTCATGAACATTTTATACCTCTGGATAAGGATGAATTGCGCGACTTTATCCAGACTTCCAAAGCAATTCTTGACCCGGAAATGATTTGGTACGCCTATCATGACGGAATTCCAATTGCCTTGTTTGTCATGATTCCGGATATCAATCAGATTCTCAAAAAGCTGAATGGAAAGTTGAATATCATCACTATGATGAAGTTCCTTTATTACAAACAGACTAAAATAATGACCCGCACCCGAATCCTGATTATGGGGGTGAGCCCGAAATACCAGAAATCGGGAATCGAATCAGCCATTTTCTGGCATCAGGATAAATTAATGAAGCATAAACCTCAGTATAAGGAAGTTGAATTATCATGGGCAGGAGACTTTAATCCTAAAATTATTGCGCTTTACAAATCAGTCGGCGGAGTTCATGTCAAAACACATTATACGATGCGGTATCTTTTTGACCGTACAAAACCATTTAAAAGAGCTCCTATTATTGGACTTGAAGATTAAATTCGAAAAATCAGGGAATTTATAAACAGAAATATTTGGAAAATCTATTCCTATATGTATCTTTGCAAGCCGTTAAAAAACAAAAGTAAAGAGATACAAAATGAAAAAAGGGATACATCCAGCAAATTATCGTACTGTTGCATTTAAAGATATGTCAAACGGTCATGTTTTTCTTACAAAATCGACTGTAAATACTAAGGAAACTGAATTGATTGACGGAGTTGAATATCCGGTCATAAAGCTTGAAATTTCAAGTTCTTCGCACCCGTTCTATACTGGTAAAATGAAACTTGTTGACACAGCAGGACGTGTTGATAAATTCAATACCAGATATTCGAAACACATGGAAACCAGAAAAAAATAATTCTGGAAAAAGAAATATTAAAAAAAGCTTCGAATTATCGGAGCTTTTTTTTTGTACCCACTTGCCGGTAATGATATAACATGCTGTTTCTGTGATGCATTCCGGCATCATTAGTTGAAAGTGAGAAGTTCTGAACAACCTTTTCTATGGTTTCAAGGTGACAGAATAGTACTGAAATACTTATATTTTCCGATATTGCCAGCTTATTACCTGAATTTGTTATTTGGCATGGCTATTGCAAAATTCAAGGCTAGTATTTCTTACCGGCCTTCATCGGTCAGTATGTCATGAGTGAAGAAAGATTTTTTTAGAGACCGAAAATAAAAACCTATGCAGAATATATTAATTGCCAGTCTGATGGACGATAATGCTGAATTTCTTCCGATTCTGGATGATAGCGATGACTCGGAATTAACTAATATTGATTTTCCTGACATTTTGCCAATTCTACCCTTACGGAATACCGTAATGTTTCCCGGAATTGTGATGCCCATCACTGTGGGAAGGCAGAAATCACTTCAATTAGTTCAGGAAGTTTACCGTGGAAATCGATTATTGGGAACAGTTTCACAAAAAGATGGAAGTATCGACGACCCGAGTCAGGCCGATTTGTATCAGACCGGAACAATTGCCCAGGTATTGAAAATTCTGGAGATGCCTGACGGAACAACATCAGTTATCATTCAAGGTAAGAAACGTTTCGAAGTACTCGAATATACTCAGGAATTTCCTTACTTCAAGGCTCGGATAAATCCAATGGAAGATACTCATCCGCAGGATGATTCGGTCGAATTCTCGGCTGTGGTTGGCTCATTGAAAGATCTTTCGATCAAAATTGCCCAGTATTCGATGCATATTTCGCCTGAAGCTTCCTTTGCAGTTAAAAACATCGAAAATTCTACCTTCCTGATAAATTTCGTTTGTTCAAATACTGATCTGAAAGTAGAAGAAAAGCAAGTTTTGCTTGGAATCAGCGACATAAAAGAACGTGGTATTCAGGCTATTAGTTATCTGGTGCGCGAAGTTCAGATGGCTGAACTGAAACGGGACATTCAGACTAAAGTAAAAGCTGAACTCGATCAGCAGCAAAGAGAATATCTGCTAAATCAGCAAATGAAAACCATTCAGGATGAATTGGGCGGTAACCCGGCAGAACAGGAAATCCAGGAATTCAAAGAACGTGCGAAAGAAAAGAAGTGGTCGGAAGAAGCAGAAAAACATTTTGGAAAAGAAGTTCATAAACTGTCCCGGTTAAATCCTGCTGCCGGTGAATATTCAGTACAACATGCCTATTGCCAGACCTTACTCGATCTTCCATGGAACGAGTTTACCACCGATAATTTTGATCTGAAACATGCAGTTGAAGTTTTGGATGAAGATCATTACGGACTAGAGAAAGTTAAAGAGCGGATTTTGGAACATCTCGCTGTTTTAAAGCTGAAAAACGATATGAAATCGCCCATCCTGTGTTTATATGGCCCTCCAGGGGTTGGGAAAACATCGCTTGGAAGGTCGATTGCCAAAGCATTGGGACGTAATTACATTCGAATGAGCCTGGGTGGGTTGCATGATGAAGCTGAAATCCGTGGCCACCGCAAAACCTATATTGGCGCCATGCCCGGACGTATTTTGCAAAATATAAAAAAGGCAAAATCATCGAATCCGGTCTTTATCCTCGATGAACTCGACAAAGTATCGAACGATTTTCATGGCGATCCGGCTTCGGCTTTGCTCGAAGTACTTGATCCTGAACAAAACTTTGAATTTCATGACAATTACGTGGATCTGGAATATGATTTATCGAAAGTCATGTTTATTGCCACGGCAAATACACTGAGCACTATCTCGCCAGCCTTGCGCGACCGGCTTGAATTAATAGAAGTCAGCGGATATCTGGTAGAAGAAAAAATTGAAATTGCACAACGCCATTTGATTCCAAAACAACTTGAGAATCACGGAGTAGTAGCGAAGGATATCAAATTCTCAAAAGAAGTCATTCAGCACATTATCGAAAATTATACCCGTGAATCGGGAGTCCGTGGATTGGATAAAAAAATTGCCAGGATTGCCCGTCGGATTGCGAAAAAGATAGCTTTTGAGGAAGATTACAACACTAAATTGACGAAGGAAGATGTACGGGAATACCTGGGAGTTGTGCAGTACACCAAAGAAATATACCAGGGAAATAATTTCGCCGGAGTTGTTACCGGTCTAGCCTGGACAGCAGTTGGCGGAGAGATTTTGTATGTTGAAACCAGTTTGAGCAAAGGAAAAGGTTCTCTAACCTTAACCGGAAACCTGGGCGATGTAATGAAGGAATCGGCCATGCTGGCACACGAATACCTTCGTTCACATGCTGAGCAACTGGGTATTAATCCTGAAGTTTTTGACCGGTACAATGTTCATGTTCATGTTCCTGAAGGTGCAATACCTAAAGACGGTCCTTCGGCTGGGATAACAATGGTTACGTCGATAGCATCAGCATTTACGCAGCGTAAAGTTCGTAAGAACCTGGCTATGACTGGCGAAATAACACTTCGAGGCAAAGTTCTGCCGGTGGGTGGAATTAAGGAAAAAATACTGGCTGCCAAGCGTGCCGGAATCAAGGAGATAATTTTATCAGAAGCAAACCGAAAGGATCTGGAAGAAATTAAAGAGGTTTACATCAAAGGACTGAAATTTCACCATGTGGATACAATTCTGGAAGTAATAAATATTGCCTTACTGGATACACTGGTGGATAACCCGATGAAAATTGAATAAACCTTCCAAATTTCAACAATAAAATCAAACAGCGGAGAGTCAAAACTTTCCGCTGTTTGATTTATGTATAAACAGGTTCATATATTGGAGTATAAATTCAATTTCTCAAAATGTCTGATATAAATTCTTGAAAAGATTTCTTCGTGGATGGTCTGATTAAAGGAAAGAATGCATTTTAGTCTCTTCTTGTCAATGCGTTGCAGGTAATTCAGGTTAATGTATGTTGAACGGTTAATTCGGAAAAAAGCCGGAGAATTCAGGCTTTCAATGATCAGGTAAATGTTTCTGGTAATCTCCTCAATAGTACCATCCTGTAAAAAAAGGTAACAATTATTCGCTTTTGATTTCAGGATAACAATGTCTTTCAGCTCAACAATCAGTAATCCTTGAACTGTTGGGAATTTAAACTTCGGTGTATTCGCTTGTAAATGAATGAATTTATCAAGCTTTTGTTTAAGCTGTTTCTTTTCGGCCTTTGCAATGAATTTCTGTATCGCAATTTCAAGATCATCAATACAGAATGGTTTGGTCAGAAAATCAAGCGGTTCAATTCTAAGTGCATCATAAGCATAACGCTGATGTGCCGTGGTAAAAATAATTTCAGAATAGAAATTTTCAGAGTGAATCTTATTCGCTACCTGTAACCCGTTCATTCCGGGCATATCAATATCAAGGAAAACCAATTCAGGCATAGTATCCATGACCAGATCCAGACCTTTTTGAGCATCGGTTTCCTTTCCAGTAACATTTATCTGTGGAAAATGACGAAGATACATCTCAAGTAAATTGATTGCATCAGGCTCATCATCAATGATTATAGCTGAGATGGTCTGTAAATCCATGGTTGTATTATTCGGTATCTAATTTACTCAAATTCCTTACATGTTCTTTGGTGCTTTTTATTTCGTATTCTTTTCCTTCAGCAATCAAGACAATGGTATTATTGCTCCGGTATAACTTTCGGATGTACTTCTGATTTATCAGATAAAACCTGCTAACCCGGAGGAAATTGTACTTACTGAGAATCTCATCGAGTCTGGAAATGAACAGAAAACTATATTCAACCCGGTCGTTGGTTAAATAAAGATCGGTATAAACACCATTTGCCTTACAAAACAGGATTTCATCCGGATCGACGATGAGAAAGCCGCTTATTGTTTGAAACCTGAACTTTGTATCTTCCGGAAATTTTTCAATGATTTGGTTAATTCGAACCTGAGGATTGCTTTGTTTGATCAGATGAACCTTGTTGATGATTTTTTCCAATTCAACCTTTGAAACAGGATTCAGAAGATAATTGAATACACCGTTACGTATGGCATTCTCAGCATACTCTTTGGATTTGGAAACATAGACAATGGTTGTTTCCGTCAATTTTGTTTTTATGAATCTGATCAGTTCATTTCCGGCTTTCCCAATCACAGGATATTCAAGAAAAACAACGTCGGGATTGCTGTTAATAATCTTCAGCAAGGCTTCGTCCGAGTCTGTGGCACTCTCGACTTTCAAAACCAACGAGTTTGCCTGAAGCATCTTTAGCGTGCGTTTCAGCGACGTTGTTTCATTATCAATAACTAAGACACAAATCTTACGCTCACCCATATCGATCTCGCTTGTTTGAATTGCAATAAAGATAATAATATCTTATACTGGATTTACAATTATCCAGAATATATTAGTTGACTCTTAATGTTTTGCATCAAAGAAAGCAATTTCAAGCTGTAAAATGTACAATTTGATTACTTCTATTTTAAAACCAGGCTATTGACTTCCAAACCGGTCCAATCTTTAATCCGTTGCGAAAATTCCTGCATCATATTATCCGGCAAATTTTTAATGCGGGCCGATCGGTGATTTGCTCCCGGAATCAAAAAAGATTTGGAGTTTACCTGATCTGAAACCAAAACCCGTGCGGCCGACCAGGCGTCGATACCTCCGTAAATATAGAGAATGTTGTTGCCTTTTTCCTTGAGCCAAGCCTGAAGTTTTTCGTTCAGGATGCCGGTTGACGGTTGAAACTTAGCTGATCTGGATGGAAAAATAGCTGAAGGATTAGAAGTGAAATGTTTTATATATTTCTTGAAAGGTACAATATTATAACTGTAATAGCCGGTTTGAGCAGCGGCCTGGTAATAATGTGGTGCATATTTATCCATTTCTGCATCCGAGAAGAATGAGATATTCGAAGATTTCAGTAATTCTTCGAGGTAACTATCGATTGAATTATTAGTCGGAATGCTGTCGCACGATCGACCCCATTGCCAAAAGGAGAATGAATATTCGAGTACCGCATATTCAAATGCAGCACCAACGGATCCTATGTAATTGAATTTTAATTTGGCGCCTTTCGAATACCATTTCAATTTTTCCATGACTTTATCTTCATTCATCAGTAAAAACTTCTGGAAGTTGAATAGTTTTTGGCGGCATTCCGGAGTACCAATCGTATCCAGAAAAGTGTATATGCGGGTATCTTCCAGATTGTTGTCGATTGGAGCCACATAAGGAATGGCCACATCAACATCTTCAGGATAAAAATATTTGTAGTAAAGCGTGGTTTGCCCGCCTTTGCTGATTCCGGTGCTTATCCATTTCCCTTTGTAGATTTGCCTGAACAATTGGTTAATGGCGTGTAAATCGGCTGTTGCCTGCTCGATAGTCAGGTATTCCCACTGCATCGAGTCGGGAACTGATTTACCGAAAAAACGGTATTCGACACCGATGTCGTTGGCATCCAGAATCTTTTCAACTTCATTTCTATCGCGGGTTAACTGGTAACCATGAGTTTCAATTACAGTGGGTTTGTCAAATCCACGATGGCGCAATTGAACCAACTGGCTAAAATATCCCTTCTCAGGATGTTGATGGTCAAGCGGCTGTTTGATCATCAAATCGTAGGTCAGGTAAGTGTCGCCAGGTTTGCTGATATTGGTAAACGATACATTTGGCAAATTGTACAGCTCTCTTTCAATCAGCTGGGTGTCTGGCTGAGCGAATGAGTTTAGAATTGCCAGCCAAAGCACGAGGAATAAAAATGATTTTATCATGTTTGAGTTCAAAATTGGTAATGGCTGCAAAATACAAAAATGCTTTGGTATTTAAAATTCCAAATTTCATTTATCAGTTTAGTAGATAAGTTCCATGTAAATTGTCATTTGATCTCATTTATCGATTCTGAAGCCCTCGAGGAATCAAAAAGCTAACGCCCAAGGCAAACGCAGAACCGACCCAAGGGTCGGTGTATTAAACAAAAAGCGAAATAAAGAATACAAAAAGAAGACAGAAAGAAAAATATTTTCCTTCTGCCTTTTTTTGTTATTAGTTCTATTGGGATACTACTACTAAGTAATACCTAACAGGAATAAATTAATAAAAGTCGAATTTAAAGATTACTGTAAACTAAATTTTGAAACTATCATTTTATCTTTAAAAGTAACATGTATTAGATATAATCCTTTTCGCAAACCAGACAAATCGATTTTTCTATCATGAACCCAATTATTTGAAGTAAAACATACACGACCATTGATATCAAAGATATCAAGTTTATCAGGTATTTCGTTATTGTTAATCCTCAGATTGATTACACCACTTGATGGATTCGGGAAAACAACGAACTCATCAATAATAGACTTATTTACAGCACTATAACCACCTTCTTCCCAGAGTAATTGAAGTTCACTATCAGACAAAACTCGGTTAAAAATTTTAATGTCGTCTAAAGAACCTGCAAACCACCGAGTATTACTTCCTATTCCACAAGGATCATTGCCAACTCCTATATATTCTGCTGAATTTAGTTCGTTTAGACCGGTTATTCCAGAATTCTCTAAATTACCATTAATGTAGAGTTTGAATGCTCCACTGGGGAAATCTCTTGTGGCAGAAACCATATACCATTTATTGTCATTTATAGTTGACAACGATTTGATTGTAATATCATCAGGGCCGATACCAAATGCAACTTTTCCACCGTCAATAAGTGAAGTTCCCCAATCATTCACATATCCACAAACCTCAGCGTCAACCAATCCATTTCCATTATGCCAGTATGAACCAGATATTGCCTGTTGAGTAGTTTTTACCCAAAAGTTCACCGTAAACGACCTGCTAACAATATTCGGTAGCTTAAGGTAGTCACCATTGCCATTAAAACTGTAAGCCTTGCCAATATTGCCAAACCGATCGGCAACAGAGGTTGCGTTAATAAATGTGCCATTTTCCCCATTTCCGCTTTCATCGTTCACATTTCCATTGAAAGGATAAAATGCAATTGGAGTTTGCGAATAAATAGGGTTCTCAACTTCAGCTTTTAGAGTATATGAACCAAACGCATCAGAATAGGCATGTGTAACTTTTATAAAATAGGTTCCGGCATCAAGACCTTTTACCAGAATCGTATCGGATATCCCTTTTTCACCGCACTTGGTGCAGCCCGTGATATAGGATGATGATGAATTATAGAGGTCAATAAAAACATTTAATGTAGGATCAGGCTTGACACTAATAATGTAATTATCTTTTGCAGGCAACACAATTTTGTACCAATCTTCATCGTCTGTAGAACCATTTTGCTGAAATCCAATATGCCCGACACTTGCAGTTTCTAATTGCAACAATTGGGCTGTTTGAGAAGAATTATTTGGCTCCAAATCATTCTTCTCAGGTATTCCAGTTGGAATAAATTTGTTTTTCAGTGTGTACGAACCATAACCTTGGGCATTCCAGGTTTTTATAAAGTAGGTTCCCGCTTTTAAACGAACATGCCTTGTCGAGTCTGTCAAGCCAAGGCCTAAATTAGTATACCTGTCGCCGATAAAATCTTTGCCATTTACATCATATATTTCAATACCAATGTCTAAAGTAGGATCAATATTGGCCCAGACTTTAAGTCCGCCATCAAAAGGCAGGGCAATTTTATACCAATCGTCATAATCTGTTGACCCATTTGAAAAATAACCTAAATGACCCGTTGTTTGAGTGTTAATTAATACAGCTAGAGCTTTCCCGTAATCATCATTTGGTTCATTGTCATTTCCATTTGGAATCCCTGTCGCTGTGAATTTGTTTTTCAGGGTGTACGAACCATAACCTTGAGCATTCCAGGTTTTAATATAATAAGTACCCGCCTTTAAATGGGTATGTCTTGTACTGTCAGGAATACCTGTTTCCGTATTACAATACCTGTCTCCTATGTAACTTGTACCGTTCACATCATAGATTTCTATACTTAAGTCTAATGTTGGATCCATATCGCCCCAGACTTTAAGCTGCCCATCATTAGGTAAAGTAATCTTATACCAATCGTCATTATCAGTCGATCCATTTGAGAAATAGCCCAAATGTCCTGTGTTTTGGCCATTATTTACTATTGTTACTGCCTGTTCATATTTATCATTTGGTTCGTTGTCATTTCCATTTGGTATCCCTGTTGGTATGAATTTGTTTTTCAGGGTGTACGAACCATAACCTTGAGCATTCCAGGTTTTAATAAAATATGTTCCGGCCTTTAAATGTGTATGTCTTGTGCTGTCAGGAATACCGATATCTGTATTGGTGTATCTATCTCCAATCCAACTTGTACCATCTACATCATATATGTCAATACTTAGGTCTAATGTGGCATCCATATTTCCCCAGACTTTAAGTCCGCCATCAGTAGGTAGGGTAATTTTATACCAATCCTCATTATCAGTCGATCCATTTGAGAAATAGCCTAGATGTCCTGTGTTTTGACCATTATTTACAATTGTTACAGCCTCTTCAAACTTATCATTTGGTTCGCTGTCATTTCCATTTGGTATCCCTGTTGGTATGAATTTGTTTTTCAAGGTGTATGAGCCATAACCTTTTGCACACCAGGTTTTAATATAATAAGTACCCGCCTTTAAATGTGTATGTCTTGTGCTATCTGGAATTCCTGTTTCCGTATTACAATACCGGTCTCCTATATAACTTGTCCCATTTATATCATAGATTTCTATACTTAAGTCTAAAGTAGGATCCATATCGCCCCAGACTTTAAGCTGCCCATCATTGGGCAGGGTTATTTTATACCAATCCTCATTATCTCCGGCGAGGCCTAGGCTACCGGAAGTACTGGATCCAACTGCGATCAAATTTGCAGTTTCCCAAGTGTTGTTTGGTTCAGTTTCTGCAAAGGCGGATGATAGCATGCAAAAGAATACAAGGAATAAAAATGCCCATTTTGGAGTTTTCATAGGAAGTAGTTTTAGTTTTTATGAAAAATTCAGACGTCTTATAGTACTCAATGTAGAGTAAATATAAAACATTTTCTTCAAAATATAATTGAGAATTTAAAAATATCTTTCATTATTATTTACGCCAACTACCTAGTTATAAATAATAAACAAAAAGGTATAAAAAATATTGAATATCAGGATTGGTATTAAATCTTTAAGTTGATGGAGTTGGTTTGTCTCTCTTACTTGATGAGGAATTCAGTTTTTTTCGGGCTTTTCAGTTTAAAGAAGAAGTATGAATTTCCTGACAGAAAAATTATTAAGCGGAATGGAGCAATTTAAC
>Ga0209540_10003528_pt1 | contig 10614 bp, 7 predicted proteins | sample BarGraIncu01121A_FD_184501 | JGI IMG/M metagenome (GOLD analysis project Ga0209540, IMG submission 184501) | Arctic peat soil microbial communities from Barrow, Alaska - Barrow Graham LP Incubations 011-21A (SPAdes) (version 2) | ecosystem: Environmental > Terrestrial > Soil > Wetlands > Peat... | reverse complement strand
CAATATTTTTAAATAATTTTGATAAAAAAATGATTAAAAAAATTCTTCAAGCTTTTAAGCAATTTACATTAATTGCTTTCAAAATGGGAATCGCCATTACGATTTTTTTTGTTTACGCACAGCGCCCTTCGCAGGCGGCAGAAATTCCTCCAATTGATGATATTACCAGTCGTCTGCAGCAGACTTATGAAAATACGATAGATTTCAAAGCTGATTTTATTCAGGAAACAACAGTAAAATCTTTAAAAAGAATTGATGTGGAAGAAGGCCGTGTCTTTTTTAAGAATCCACGGAATATGCTTTGGAATTACACAAAACCAAAAGCCAAGAAACTGGTGATCAACTCACGAAAAGCATGGCTTTACCTGCCGCAAGAGAAGGTAGCCTACACGCAGGATTCTGATCACATTTTTCAATCGCAGGTATTAATTAAGTTTTTATCCGGTCTGGGAAAGTTAAAAGATGATTTTTCCATTGAATACGCCAAGCCCAATGCCTTGGACAAAAATGGTAATTACCGGTTGGTACTAACACCGCTGGAGAAAAGCGCTGCTTATAATACCCTGCAAATTCATGTCGATAAAAATAATTTTTTCATTTTGCAGGTTACCTTCGACGATGCCATGGGTAACTCTACTGCCTTAAAATTTTCTAATATTTCCATAAACACCGGACTTGCCCCCAAAATTTTCCAATTTCAGCCTCCGGCAGGGGTAAGCATTTTTAAAATGCCTTAGAAATAAATAATACATCCTTGCCTCTGTTTTTACCCAAAGGGATTATTCCGGCTAAAATCCGGCGTTAATTCCTGATCGCTTACTTCCTGCACAAAAATATTTTCAAAACCTAAATGCAAAGCATAATCAAGGATTTGATGATATTCATCATGGGTAATCCTGCGGCCTAAGAGGGGATGTTGGCTCACTTTAGAAATCGGCGTATACTGCGACATTAGGCTAATTGGCACTGTTGTTGATATTTCCTTTTCAATTAACCTCAATACCTCTTTGGAGTTCTCCAACCTGCCCGGCAAAACCAGATGACGGACTATTATGCCATGGCTCGCAACGCCGTTTTCCAAAACCAGATCAGCGCCTACTTGTCGCACCATCTCCTTTAGCGAATTAAGCGCGAAACGCGGATATCCGGGTGCCGAAGAAAACAATACGGCGTCTTCTTCCAAACCATATTTAAAATCAGGTAGATAAACATCAACCATCTGATCGAGCATATTGATTATTTGTGGATCTTCATAGCCGCCGCAGTTATAAACGAAAGGAACTTTCAGTCCGCGCCTGCGCGCCAGAAGCAGCGATTCCATAATCAATGGCACCTGCGGTGTTGGTGTTACCAGTTCAATATTGTGGCAACGTCGTTTCTGCAAATCAAGCATGACCTCCGCCATTTGCGCAGAATTCAGTTCCCGGCCCAAGGCGCTGTGCGATATTTGATAATTTTGACAATAGATACAACCCAAATTGCAGGAAGAAAGAAAGATAGTTCCCGCGCCGTTTTCACCAGAAAGTGGCGGTTCTTCACCATGATGCGCCAGCGCGCAATCCATAATAATCTTCGCGGGCAGTTGGCAGTAACCTAAATCTCCTTGTGCGCGGTTCACATGGCAGGCACGTGGACAAAGCACGCAATCCTTGTATATCTCTTTTAACTTGTAAACCCTGTCTTCCAAATCCATTTACAGTCTTTCCACAACGTCCCGAATCTTACCGCTTTCCACCAGTTCCAGGAAATCTTCGCCTAATGGCGCGGACAGTTCCACCGTTTTATACCAATTCTTAATCCGCTGGTCATGATCGTCAATGTAAGTCAGAAAATCATCACGATCGGGTACCTTTTCATCCGGCAGCGTTTCAATAAAGCTTTGTGAGGGGAAGACCATCAGGACATTGCTTAATGTTTCTGCGTCCGGTACCCGGCGAACTATTTTTTTATCCAGCCAACCCGGAATGATTCTTTCCTGATGATGAAAGAAAAGAATTAAATCATTTTCCTTGGCAGCAAACTGATGAGTAAGGTGATAATCAATCAAGCCGCCATCGCGGTAAACACCGCGCGGAGCTCCATAAATATTGTGCACACCGGCAACAACCAGAGGGATAGCCCCGCTGGCCATTACAGCATGTTTGAAATTGACTTCGTTGATCCGCACAAAACGGCCACGGAATTGCGGCCTTAAGCAAAAAGGAGCTGGTTTGCCACCATTATAAAAAACAACCCTTTCCGTAAAACGGTAAATATTGTTGCGGTTGAAATAATTGAACAAATAACAAGTGGCCAGGCCTATTTTTTGTAACCAGAGATTTTCGGAAGCAACAAGGCCGCGGCTCCGGGCAGTAATTATGGATAAGCGGTAATTTTTGTTGGTCAGGGCAAAAGGAAGAGCATCGTCTTCCAGATACTCATTGATGAGTTTGGTGAGTTTCGTAAGCACTGTTGACGGCGTATCGTCTCTGAAATACTTTACATTTATATAGGCATCGATAAGTTTGCGGTAACACTCGGTTGCCTGCGGCTGCAACCAGGCGGCAAAGCGCCAGGCACCCGCTGAGGAACCGATCAGATGAACGGAATTTGCGCGTCCCAGAATTCCTTTTGTCAGAAGGGTTAAATCAAATCCACTGGCAACAAGCCACCTTGGCCCTACCGCCGGCCCGAAATAAGAGGAGATGGAATCAAAATTAAATCCACCATCTTTAATTATTTTATAGGCACGCTGACCTGCTTTAATTCTCATTCGGTTCATTGATCATTTCTCGTTCAGATAAAACCCAGGTAAAAACCTTGACACGTAAACTTTTGTCTTGTAAATTAACATCAATTTTGCTTATTGGCAAAAGCGGAAGATCATTATGTTTTCAAATTGCCGGTCAGCTCGGCAATTGAGGCGGCTTTTATCAATAAATATAAAAAAGATGCAAGTACTTTTATTTTTCTGACTCCAAAAAGGAAATAATGGATATAAAAATATCAATAAAACAAATAGCACAGGACGCGCAACTGGCCGCGAGAAAACTTTCCCGCATATCGTCGGCAGAAAAAAATAATGCCCTTTTACTGATGGCTGATGAACTTGAGCGCAAGCGGGATTTTCTTCTGGCAGAAAATGCCAAGGATGTGGCCCTTGCTCAAAAAACCGGACTTAACCAGGCTATGATCGAGCGCCTTACCCTCAAAGACGCCACTATTTCCGGCATGGCGCAAGGGCTGCGGGAAGTCGCCGCATTACCTGACCCAGTAGGCAAGATAACCTCGATGTGGCGCAGGCCCAACAATCTTCTGGTAGGTCGGATGCGCATCCCGTTAGGAGTCATCGGCATTATTTATGAGTCTCGTCCCAATGTCACTATTGACGCCTCCGCCCTTTGTCTCAAATCGGGAAACGCGGTTATTCTGCGCGGCGGTTCTGAAGCGATTAATTCCAATTTAGCCATTGCCTCTATTCTCCAGGGAGTTTTGAACCAAAGCACGTTGCCGCACAAGGCCATTCAAGTCATCCCTTTCACTGACCGCGAGGCTGTTTCGGCAATGCTGCAATTGGATGAATACATTGATTTGATTATTCCCCGCGGCGGCGAGGAATTAATTCGCGCCGTGGTTGCCCAATCCAAAATACCGGTAATCAAGCATTACAAGGGAGTCTGTCATATATTTGTTGATGCCCGGGCCGATTCGGACATGGCTATAAACATTTGCCTGAATGCCAAGACCCAGCGCCCGGGAGTCTGCAATGCTTTGGAAACCTTACTGGTTCATAAGGATATTGCCCCCGAATTTCTGCCTCGCTTGGCAGAAAAAATGCGCAGTGCGGGGGTCGTGTTAAAAGGATGCGAAAAAACACGATCGATATTAAAAAATATTGAAGCCGCCGGCGAAGAGGATTGGTACGCGGAATATCTTGATTTGATTCTGGCCGTGAAGGTTGTGGAAACAATGGATGAAGCCATTGCGCATATCGAAAAATACGGTTCTTTGCATACGGAATCCATAATTACAAATGATTACGCGAACTCGCAAAGATTTTTAAGCGAAGTCAATTCTTCGACAGTGATGGTCAATGCTTCCACCCGCTTCAGTGATGGTTTTGAGCTGGGATTGGGGGCGGAGATCGGCATTTCCACGACAAAGCTTCACGCTTTCGGGCCGATGGGACTGGAAGAATTAACAACAACAAAATTTATTATCTACGGTAATGGACAGGTAAGAACATGAAATGGGGACTTTTTGGCGGAACATTTGATCCGATTCACTTCGGACATTTGCGGGCAGCAGAAGAAATGATGGAAATATTTAAATTAAACAGGATAATTTTTGTTCCTTCATCCCGGCCACCGCACAAACTGGAAGCCGAAATCACTTCTTTTTACCATCGAGAGCAAATGGTGCGCATGTCTATCGAAGGTAATGCCAACTTCTCTTTTTCTGAAGTGGAAAACTTACGCGCAGGCAAATCGTATTCTGTGGAAACAGTGGAATATATTTTAAACAAATATATGGAAAATTTAGAGCTGTACTTTATTGTCGGACAGGATGCCTTTGAGGCCGTCACTACATGGAAGGATTGGGAAAAGCTTCTTTTGCTATGCAATTTTGCAGTTATGACACGTCCCGGTTACAAAAATAAAGGCCTTGATAATATACTGACAAAAGAATTTGCGGCACGCTTTGTTTACGATAAGGAAGTTGATGGATTTAAAGGTCCAACCGGGCATACCATATACTTCCGCAATACAACCTTCCTGGACATTTCTTCTTCCCGCATCAGAACAATGGCCAAAACGGGCAATTCAGTAAGATACCTTACGCCGGATAACGTCCGCCAATACATTGCGAAGAATGGCATCTACAAATAATAGCATTTCTAGATTGCATGATGTGAAGAAAGAATTTTTCTTAAAAATTGGCCGGTGTGTGATTTATCTTCCCGGGCCACTTCTCCTACTGTACCTGATGCAATAATTTCGCCACCACCCGGCCCGCCTTCCGGACCCAGGTCAATCACGTAATCGGCGCATTTAATCACATCCAGATTATGTTCAATGACAACCATAGTATTGCCCATATCTACCAGGCGGATTAGAACATCCAGCAACTTTTGAATATCCGCAAAATGCAATCCAATGGTTGGTTCATCGAGAATATAAAGGGTGTTGCTGTTGACTCGTTTGCCCAGTTCCCGGGCCAACTTTATTCTCTGCGCTTCTCCGCCGGAAAGAGTTGTTGCCGACTGCCCCAGGCAGATATAGCCTAAACCAACATCGCTGAATAATTGCAGATGCGACTTTATTGACGGAATATTGGAAAAAAATGCCAGTGCCTGATTAACCGTCATCTCCAGAATATCGGCAACACTATGATCCTTATATTTGATATCCAGTGTATCGCGATTAAATCGTTTGCCATGGCAAACATCACAAGTCACATATACATCCGGCAGAAAATGCATTTCAATTTTATTTAAGCCATTGCCTTCACAAGCCTCACAACGGCCGCCTTTCACGTTAAAGCTGAACCTTCCGGGCTTATAGCCGCGAACCCGCGCTTCGGGAAGATTGGCAAACAGCTCGCGAATAAAAGAAAATATTCCCGTGTAAGTTACCGGATTTGATCGTGGCGTCCGGCCGATAGGCTGCTGATTGATCATAATAACCCGTTCAATACCGCCCAAATCAACAACCTTTTTAATTTTTCCCATTGCCCCATCCTGCTGATTCAAACGGCGCGCCATTACTTTATAAAGAGTTTCAATAACCATTGAACTTTTACCGGAACCGGATACGCCGGTTACCGCTGTAAATACTCCGACCGGAATTTTAATATCAATTTTTTTAAGATTGTTTTCGCTGGCCCCTTCCAAAACGATGTGCCTGCCCGCGATTGAGCGCCGTGTGGCCGGTAAAGCTATGGAATCCTTGCCGGACAAAAATCTGCCGGTGAGCGATTTGTCATCTTGCAGAATTTCTTCATAAGTTCCCTGAAAAACCACCTCTCCGCCGTGCGCTCCGGCACCAGGCCCCATGTCAACAATGTGATCGCACGCAGACATCATATCAGCGTCATGCTCCACAACCAGAACTGTGTTCCCCATATCGCGCAGCTTTTTCAATGTATCAATCAGGCGCAAATTATCTCTCTGATGCAACCCCACGGTGGGCTCATCCAGCACATACAAAACACCCATCAGCCCGGACCCGATTTGTGTCGCCAGCCTGATGCGTTGGCTTTCACCTCCCGATAAAGATAAGGTTGATCTCTGTAAACTTAAATAATCCATACCGACATTGAGCAGAAATTGCAGGCGACTTTTTATTTCCTTAAGTATTCTTTCCGTTATAATTTTTTCTTGCGATGATAATGTAAGGTGATCAAAAAAATTGTAGCATTCGCGGATCGAAAGCTGACAGAGTTCATAAATATTCTTTCCTCCCACTTTAACTGCCAGACTTTCTTCTTTCAGGCGCGCTCCATGGCATGTATCGCAGGCGCTTAAATCTATGTACCGCGCTAAATCATTGCGCACAGCGGTTGAGGTTGTTTCCCGCCAGCGGCGTTCCAGTTGCTTTATCGCTCCTTCAAAGGGACGATGAACGAAATATCTTTTATCAGGACGGTCATGATAAAATTTAATGTTTTCCTTTCCCGATCCATAAAGGAGAACTTTTTGAATTTTTTCCGGTAATTTATTAAACGGCGTATTGATATCAAAACTATAATGAGCACTGAGCGCATCCAACATGTTATGGTAATAAAGAGAATTACGGCCGGCCCAGGGCGCAATCGCCCCTTCCCGCAAAGTCAGACCGGCATCCGGCACAACCAAATCTACGGCAAAATGCGTGCGTGAACCCAGCCCATTGCAATCGGGACAGGCGCCATAGGGACTATTAAAGGAAAACATGCGGGGGGTTAGCGAAGGGATACTTATGCCGCAATCGGGACAGGCATATTTTTCGCTGTAAAGCATTTCTTCGCCACTTTGCAGAACTATGCGCACAAGCCCTTCCGCGCGGCTGGTGGCAATCTCCAGAGAATCGCGCAGTCTCTTTCTCACGCCTTCTTTTAATACCAGGCGGTCAATAATCAAATCGATATCATGGCGCTTTGTTTTTACCAGTATTATTTCTTCCGCCAGATCTCTGAGTTCTCCATCAATCCGGACACGCACGAATCCTTCTTTCTGAAGTTTTTTTAGTTCTTTCTGAAATTCACCTTTTTTACCGCGCACCAGTGGCGCCAGAATACTGAATCGGGTGTTTACCGGCAGGGCAAGAATATTTTCTACGATACTATCAATTGTCTGTGATTTAATTTCCCGCCCGCAGCGGTAACAATGACAAATGCCAATGCCGGCATAAAGCAGGCGAAAATAGTCGTAAATTTCAGTGACTGTGCCGACAGTTGAACGCGGATTGTGACTGGCTGTGCGTTGCTCAATTGCTATGGCCGGTGAGAGCCCTTCGATTGATTCCACATCCGGCTTGTCCATTTGCCCGATAAACTGGCGGGCATAGGTGGAAAGTGATTCCACATAGCGTCTTTGCCCTTCCGCATAAATTGTGTCGAATGCCAGTGAAGATTTACCGGAACCGCTAACACCAGTAATGACAACAAACTTATCACGAGGTATATCTAAACTTATATTTTTTAAATTATGCTGTGAAGCGCCTTTGATTCGAATTGCATCCATATTTTGCTTTACTGCTAATTACATTTTTATTTCAATAAACGATTTTTTCCGCACAGAAGTGATCCATTCTTCATATTTTTTTTCCAATTTCTCATCTTCAATTTTTGTCTTTATTTCTTCCCGCACTGTCGCGATGGGCTTTAATCCGGCGCCTTTTTTATCCACAACCTTAATAATATGAAATCCGATGCTTGATTCTATCACTTCGCTTACTTGCTCCATAGGCAGGTTAAACGCCACTGAGTCAACGGCGGCAATGATTGTGCCTTTCTCAATAAAACCGATATCACCACCTTGGGCCGCCCCTGGCCCTTGAGAATATTTTACGGCCAGCAATTCAAAAGGTTCACCAGCAAGAACGCGTTTACGCAGCTGTTCAGCCTCTTCTTTTATTTTCGCCTTTGTTTTCTTATCCGCTTTAGCGGGAATAGCTAAGAAAATTTGCTTTAACCTGACCGCTTCTTTGCCTTCGTAATCCTGCCTGTTTTTGGTATAGTACTCGCCTATTTCCTCATCGCTGACCATTACTTTGGATTTAATCTCCCACCGCAATAACCGCATCCGCACCATTTGGCTTCTTATATCTTTTTTCAAAGATTCAAGAGAAGTGCCTTCACGGGCAAGATTTTTTTTGAACTCTTCCATGTTGGACTTTCTTTTCGCGATCATATCCCTGACCACATCCATGACTTCTTCATCTTTAATCACAATGCTCTTGCCAGCTTTTTTTGCTTCTTGCTCAATGAGTAAATTATCAACAAGACGTTTCAGGAAAGCTTCTTTGGACTGGTTAATGAGTGCTTCCTTATCTTTGCCCTTATAATTATCCTCGATATTTTTAAGGTAAGGATCGAAGGCCGTATTGAATTCGGCAAGGGTAATTATCTCATCATTTACAACAGCAATAATTTTATCCACAACCTCGGCGCCAACCGGCACGCACAAAAGCATTACACTACACATGATTAAAACAAATCTTTTGCACAATTCCATAGAGTTTCCCCCTCCTAGCTTCGTTTCTGATTTTTTTCTCTCAGTACTGTACTTTCCTTTTTGATTATTGCTTTCATTTTTAACGCTTCGAGCCAGGTTGTAAAAGCCACATCTTCCTTTTGTGCCCGAATTTCAGCTATTACCTCTTCTTTCATATCCGCGAAATTTCTGGTTTTTGCCGGCTGAATTTCCAAAACTTTGAAAATATGGAAACCATAAGGACTTTGTACGATAGGACTTACTTTATTGACCGGTAATTTAAAAATGGTCTCGTCCAATGGTTCCGGCATGATCTGACGGGTAATAAACCCTAAATCTCCGCCACTAATTGCTTCCGGGCTTATCGACATCTCTGTGGCGACTCGGGTAAAATTATCACCGGCATTCAATCTCGCCTCCGCTTCTTTTGCTTTGGCCAGATCGCGAACGACTATTTGAGCAACTCTAACCCGTGATTCCGCCTTGTAATTATTACGATTCTCATTAAAATAGTCTTCCGCTTCATCTTCGGATACACGAATATTGGCATTGACATCAACCGCGATAAGTTTTTTAAAGAGCATTTCTTTTTTTATATCATCTCTCCATTCTTCATACCTGACATTTTCCTGCACAAGCAAATTGGCAAAATCTTCTCCGTAGTCTTTCTTAACTTCGCTAATTTTAGCTTCAAGTTCGCCAGCGCTTATGAAAATATTTAATTCCTGCGCGCGCAAGTACATGATTTTTTCTGTAATCATTGCGTCCAGAACTTCTTCTTCCAGGCGTTTATAATTGGACTGATTTAACAAAAGATCTTTCGGCAGCATAGACATCTTTTGATTTAACCGGGATTGATATTCATCAAGATAAATTTTGGCGCCGTTTACGGTCGCCACGTACGGTCTTGAAAAAATATTAATCTTGTCGCAGGCAACAATAAAAAAAAGTGCCAGTACAAATAAGACATACCGGGGGTTCAACATTAAAGACATTATTTTGGGGGATAAATGCAGATTTCTATTATACATAACGTTTATTCATATCCTGCTTGCGTTTATTGAGCAAGCATCTTTAACAATAAATTGGCTTGGGTCAATCTTTCTATTTCGGGAAGACCGGGAGCGGGGACGTACAATTTGTAATCCGGGGTAAAGCGTATTTCCTTAATTTTCTTACGATAAAGCGCGACAATTTTTCCCGGATCGACAGGCGTTGCAGTCCGGAAATGAATATACAAATATTTGCCATCATAGCCCATTTTTTTCCCTTTCAGGAGTTTTAAACTATTTCTGATGATGATCACTTGCAACAAATTTTCCACGGATGCGGGCAATGCGCCATAACAATCCTGCAATTCACTTTTGATCTGATTAATATCTTCGTCAGTAGCGGCAAGAGATATTCTTTTGTATAACACCAGCCGCTGGTGGACATCCTGAACATATTCCTCGGGAATGAAGGCGGAGACTCCCAATTGAATTTCCGGTTGTATTTCTTCTTCTTCATCCACCTGTTCACCCTTAATTTCCCGAACAGTTTTTTCCATTAACTCCGTATAAAGTTCGTAACCGACAGCACAGATATGACCTGCCTGGGAAAGTCCCAGTAAATTGCCGCCGCCGCGGATTTCCAGATCGTTATAGGCGATCCGAAAGCCGGAACCAGGCTCGGAAAATTCTTTGATCACCTGCAGCCTTTTCAGGGCTTCGCGCGAAAGCATTGCGCCTTTCGGCAAAAGCAGGTACGCAAAAGCTTCCTTATTGGCACGGCCAACACGGCCGCGGATCTGGTAGAGTTGCGCCAGCCCGAATCTATCGGCGCGATTAATAATGATCGTATTGGCCGTGGGAATATCCAGCCCAGAGCCGATGATGGTGGTGCACACCAGAACGTCACAATCCCTTCTCACAAATTGAGCCATTGCTTTTTCAATTTCC